>Ga0073899_10000690_pt1 | contig 31110 bp, 28 predicted proteins | sample KloWWTmetaKNB5Ph_FD_88975 | JGI IMG/M metagenome (GOLD analysis project Ga0073899, IMG submission 88975) | Active sludge microbial communities from Klosterneuburg, Austria, studying microevolution and ecology of nitrifiers - Klosterneuburg... | ecosystem: Engineered > WWTP > Aerobic digester >... | reverse complement strand
CGCAAAGCGGCAAAGTCACAGGTTTACTTGTGACTTTTCGCTCGCTCAGCGCTTGACGGTTTCAGCGATCCCTTGAGCCTGACGGATGGTGCGCTCGGGGGCGCGGATCTTCTTCAACTTCGAGACACCAACGAGCCCGAAGATGATCGCCAAGAGCAGGTAGGCGCCGAAGACGATGAGGAAACACCAGGCGGGGTGGAGTCCGGTCATGGTGAGGAAGTACCCAAACGCAATGGAGAGTACGACGATGCCCAGGAGCAGCAAGAACACCGCGAGGCCGATGAGTGCAGCGCCGACGCCACCAAAGGATGCGGACACTTTGAGTTCGGCCTTGACCAGTTGGATCAGCGACTGAACGATCGACTGCACGTCGCGGGTCGCATCGGCAACTAAGCGACCGATGGTGGGTTCTTCCGTGGGGGTCTGCTCGGACATGACCTGAGCCTAAGCCACCGGCTCCGGCCATGTGGAACCCAGCGGCAAAAAGGCCGAACTTCTAGGGGTTCTCGCGGATCTAGAGGCGGCGTACTCTGGCCAGGCATGGGACGTAGTGCTGAGAGTCGAGTGCCAACACTGTGGCTTGAACCATTTGCCGTAGCCAGGGGCTTGAAGGTGTCGAGTCGCTGGGATACCAACGATTTCACCGCCACACTTGAGGGCTCGTTTGGTGAGTACGCCTGGAAGATGGGGCTGGGTGCCTCCCTCGACACCGACTACCCCTCGACCATCTCCCTGATGTGTCCGATGCCTCGGACCAGCACTTTCAGTGTCTCCAAGGGCGAGGTCCCTTCGGAGTCGGACCTGATCATCGCCGCGGTCTCAATGGCTCGCAAGTGGTGGAAACAGCGCACCGATCCCTCGAGCGCGCCACCTCCAGGTGAGCCGAAGAAACCCAAGTCCCGGCTCACTGTCGAGGATCCCGACGGGGTGTTGCCGCCGGACTTGCTGGATGCATTGGAGCACTGGCCTGAGTCGAACCATCACCGCACTGAGTTGCACCCCCAGCAGGTCAAACTCTTGGGAGGCGGGATTCAATCTTCGATGATGTTTTCCACTCAAGGCATGTGGGGCGAAGCGGTGGTTGCCCACCACCTAAAGATTGCAGAGCAATTGGTACGTCGACTTTCCAGCTAGCGCTGCACCCCGCGCGCTACTGGGGAAACGAGACCCGAACGCAGACGCGGCGACCGCCCCGGCGCCGGTCTCGAATCTTGTCGACCCGCCGAAACACTGCGAACGCGATGCCGACTTTGCGCCGCAGCAGCGTCTCCACGAGTGCAATGCCCTCGGGGGTCTCATCGATCGAGGCCTGACCCGAGACCCATTCGCCGGTGACCTCGCCCATCCGTGTGCAGGGCGCGACCATGACCTGAGCGTTGTTGCGGATGCGCTTGACCTTGCCTGAGTTCACATCGGTCCACATCAGGAACTCGCCGTCGTGTTCGGCGAACCAGATGGGGCTCTTGACGCCCACGCCGGTCTTCCGGAAAGTCTCCAGACTCAAGAACTCTTCGTTGTCGAACTGCTGCATGCTCATTCGCTGCTCTCCTGATGTGGTCCTGTAGATGGTGCGCCCAATGGCCTGATGCTGCAGTGGGCTACTTCGCGTCGCGCAGTGCTTTTTCGTAGACGTGTACGACGGCCTCAAGGAACTCCGCGACTGTGGATCGTTCGGCGGGCGTGAGTGAGGCGCTGAGCTGGTCTATGCCGTCGATGATCGGCCGCACGCACTCATACGCCGTGGCCAGGGATTCCTGAGCCGGAGCCACGACGACCTTTATGCAACTCAGCCGCCCACCACCAGATGCAGGGCCGACCGAGTGAGGATCCACCAGCGACTTACTCGTCGCCTGAGGATCCCCCCAGACCGTGCTGAATCAAGCTCATCACCGATGAATCGGCCAGCGTGGTCACGTCGCCCACCTCGCGGTGCTCGGCGACATCACGCAACAGGCGCCGCATGATCTTGCCCGAACGCGTCTTGGGTAGTTCTGGCACGACCATGATCTGGCGTGGCTTGGCGATGGCGCCGATCTCTTTGGCGACGTGGTTGCGCAACTCGGTGACGATGTCTGCCCCGCCGTCTCCGGCCGATTCGCGCAAGATCACGAAGGCGCACACTGCCTGACCCGTGGTCTCGTCCGCCGCGCCGACAACTGCTGCTTCAGCGACCTTGGGGTGGCTGACCAGAGCCGACTCGATTTCGGTGGTCGAGAGGCGGTGGCCCGACACGTTCATCACGTCATCAACGCGCCCGAGCAGCCAGATGGCGCCGTCGTCGTCCTTCTTTGCACCGTCTCCGGCGAAATAGAACCCCTGCGGCTTAAAGCGCAGCCAGTAGGTCTCCTTGAACCGCTCGTCATCACCCCACAGGGTGCGCAGCATCGAGGGCCACGGCTTGGTGAGCACGAGATAACCGCCGCCGCCGTTGGGCACGACCTCGCCCATGTCATCGACGACCTCAGCGCCCACACCTGGGATCGCTGTCATCGCACTGCCTGGCTTGCCGGCAGTGACGCCTGGCAACGGGCTGATCATGATCATGCCGGTCTCGGTCTGCCACCAGGTGTCAACGATGGGGCAGCGCGACCCACCGATGGTCTCGCGGTACCAGATGTAGGCCTCGGGGTTGATGGGTTCGCCGACCGAACCGAGCAGACGCAGTGAACTCATGTCGTACTTCGCCGGGATGTCGGCGCCCCACTTCATGAAGGTGCGGATCGCGGTGGGGGCGGTGTAGAAGATCGTGACGCCGTACTTCTCGATGATCTCCCACCAACGGCCCTTGTGCGGGCTGTCGGGGGTGCCTTCATACATCACCTGAGTCACGCCGTTGGCCAGCGGCCCGTAGGTCATGTAGCTGTGGCCAGTCACCCAGCCGACGTCGGCAGTGCACCAATAAACGTCGGTTTCGGGCTTGAGGTCGAAGACTGCCCAGTGGGTGTACGACGTGCCGACCAAGTAGCCGCCGGTCGTGTGGAGGATGCCCTTGGGCTTTCCGGTCGTGCCGCTGGTGTACATCACGTAGAGGGGGTGCTCTGCTTCGAAGTACTGCGGCTCATGAGTGGTCGATGAGTTGGCAACCAGTTCATGCCACCAGGAGTCGATCTCAGAGTTCCACGCCACCTCTTGTCCAGTACGCCGCACCACAAGCACGTTCTCGACGAGGCCAGGAGCAATGCCTTCGACCTTCGCGACGGCCTCATCGACAGCCGGTTTGAGGGCGCTCGGCGCGCCTCGGCGATAGCCGCCATCACACGTGATGACCAGTTTTGCGCCGCAGTCTTCGATGCGGGAGGCCAGCGCATCTGCTGAGAAGCCACCGAAGACCACGGTGTGCGGTGCGCCGATTCGCGCACATGCCAGCATCGCCACCACGGTCTCGGGAATCATCGGCATGTAGATCGCAACTCGATCACCGGTGGTGATCCCCAGCGACTCAAGCGCGTTTGCGGCCTGGCAGACCTCGGCCATGAGTTGGGAGTAGGTGATGTCGCGCGAGTCGCCCTCAGGCTCACCAACCCAGTGAATCGCGACCTTGTCGCCTCGCCCGGCTGCCACGTGACGATCGACGCAGTTGACGCTGGCGTTGAGCGTGCCGTCGGCAAACCACTTCGCGAAAGGTGGGTTGCTCCAGTCGAGCACCTGAGTGGGTTTGGTGTGCCAGTCGATGCGCTCGGCTTGCTTGGCCCAGAATGCCTCGGGGTCAGCGTCGGCCGCTGAGTACCAATCAGCTGTGACGTTCGCGTGGGCCGCAAGATCGGCCGGCGGCTCGAAGCGCCGGTCTTCGGTCGAGAGGTTGGCCAAGGTTTCGCTCACGAGATCCTCCAGGTCAGTGTCTGTTGTCCGAACCTACAAGGGCCCGGTTGATGTGTGCAGTGTTTGCGCGCAACCAAGTGCGCCGTACGCCGAGGTGGAACCGGCACTGGCTAAGTGGCACCCGCGAGTGCCAGTTCCACCCGGTGACGCGTTAGTGCTGCACTGCCTCTTCGGCGCCGGCGCCGGTCAGGGCACGCACCTCGAGTTCGGTGTAGCGCTCTTCTGCTGCCGGCTCCTTTGAGGTCACGGTGCCCAGCCAGCCCAAGAAGAAGGCCAACGGGATCGAGACCAGGCCCGGGTTCTCCAACGGGAACCAGGCGAAGTCGACACCAAGGGGGAACAGCGATCCGCTGATCTCACCAACCTGCTTGCCCGCCGCGTCGAGCACGGGCAGCACCTTGCCGCTCATGACCGGCGAGAAGAACACCAGACCGAGTGAGGAGATCAGACCGCCGTAGATGCTCCAGGTGGCGCCACGGGTGTTGAAGCGCTTCCAGAACATGTTGTAGACGATCGCGGGCAGGTTCGCGGAGGCAGCCACCGCGAAGGCAAGCGCCACCAAGAACGCGATGTTGAGGTTCTGTGCCGGGATCGCCAGCACAATCGCGATCAAGCCGATGACGATGGCCGACAGCTTCGCAACGCGCATCTCTTGCTTGTCAGTCGCTGTGCCCTTCTTGATCACCGAGTTGTAGAGGTCGTGGGCGACACTCATCGATGAGGTCAAAGTCAGGCCGGCCACGACCGCCAAGATGGTGGCAAAAGCAACCGCGGCGATGATTGCCAACAGCACTGCTCCACCTGTGGAGCCAGGCCCACCACCGACCATTTCAGCCAACAGCGGTGAGGCCAGGTTGCCCTTGGTAGCTGCGACCTTCGCCAAGCCATCCTTGGTCAGCAACGCGGCTGCGCCGAAGCCCAGCACCAGCGTGAAGAGGTAGAAGGTGCCGATCAGACCGATCGCCCACATCACCGACTTGCGGGCATCCCGCGAGGTCGGCACCGTGTAGAACCGGATCAGGATGTGCGGCAAACCGGCCGTGCCCAGCACGAGCGCGATGCCGAGAGAGACGAAGTCGATCTTGGAGGTCGGCGTGACGCCGTACTTCAAACCAGGCTGCAAGAACGCATCGCCCTTGCCAGTGTTGGCAGCAGCAGCGCCGAGCAGGTCGGAGAGGTTGAAGCCGAACTTCGCCAGCACGAGTACGACGATGAGCGCCGAGCCCACCATCAGCAGCACAGCCTTGATGATCTGCACCCAGGTGGTGCCCTTCATGCCACCGATGGTGACGTAGAAGATCATCAAGATGCCCACGCCGAAGATGGTGAAGTTCTTGATGCCTTGGCTTTCGACTCCGAGAAGCAAAGCCACGAGCGAACCGGCGCCGACCATCTGTGCCAGCAAGTAGAAGATGCTGACTGCGACGGTTGAGACGGCGGCGGCCTTGCGGACGGGGAGTTGCTTCATCCGGTAGGCCAACTGGTCGGCCATCGTGTAGCGACCCGAGTTGCGCAGCATTTCTGCGACGAGCAGCAGGGCCACGAGCCAGGCAACCAGGAAGCCGATCGAGTACAAGAACCCGTCGAACCCTGAGAGTGCGATCGCGCCGGAGATTCCGAGGAATGAGGCCGCCGACATGTAGTCGCCACCGATAGCCAGGCCGTTTTGGAAGCCGGAGAAGCCGCGTCCGCCGGCGTAGTAGTCAGCCGCTCCGGAGGTTTGTCGGCTGGCCCACACGGTCACCGCGACGGTGAGGGCGACGATGGCGAGGAAGAGGATTGTGGTGAGAGTCTGGTGGCTCATGATGCGCGCCGTCCCTTCGCGTAGTCGTCGCGCAGTTTCTCTGCGAGCGGGTCGAGTCGTTTGGCCGAGAACCGGCTGTAGGCCCAGGCGAGGCCGAATGTCGTAGCGAACTGGAGGAGGCCGAAGATCAAGGCAACGTTGATGTTGCCGATGACTTTGGTGTTCATGAAGCCCGGTGCCCAGTTGCTCATGAAGACGAAGAGCAGGTACCAAATCAAGAACGCTGCGGTCGCAGGGAAGGCGAATCCGCGGTAACGCTTGCGCAGTTCGGCGAACTCTGGGGAGGCCTGCATTTGGTCGTAGACAGGGTCGTGTCGTTCCGCGTGATCGTGGGCGGTGGTTGGGTCAGCCACGGGCGATCACCCCTTTCTGGTTGGTTCGGGCAACCGTGGCGAGTGACTCAGGTCACGTGAAGGGGTGGTGTCGGATCTGCCGGTCGGACGGACCTTGCAGATCGGTGAGTGGCTCAGGACGTACGACGAGCGGCGTTCGACGAATGTCGCCAGATGCACGCGGTTCGCTAACTGACGCGACCGGAGTTGGAGGCTGGCCCACGGTCGACCCGGAGCGATTCGGGAGTGTGTAGTCGCACCATGAATCGGTTGACCGAAGGGTGAATGCGCGACTTGGTCAGCAGTGAAATCACCACCATCGTGGTGAAGGCCAGTGGCACGGTCCACAACGCGGGTTGCCCCAAAAGGTCAGCAGCCCAGCCGGTCTGCCCGCCTCCGATCATGGAGTTGACCACTGCAATCAGGGAGGTCCAGCCGCCCACTGCGAGGCCGGCGAGTGCGCCGACATCGGTGAGCCCTCGCCACCAGATGCCAAGCAAGAGCAGGGGGCAAAATGTCGATGCAGCCACGGCAAACGCCAGTCCGACTGTGCGGGCCAACGAGACGTCTTTCAGGCCGATAGACAACAGCAGGGGCACGACGACCGCGATGATCGCGGCCAAACGGAATGCCCGGATGGGGTGGATCCGCTTAGAGATGACGTCTTGGGAGAGCACGCCCGCCAATGCCACGGTGAGCCCCGACGAGGTCGACAAGAACGCCGCGAAGGCGCCGCCCAGCAGCAGCGCCGAGAGCAGTTCGCCTCCCACGCCGCCGATCATCCGCAGCGGAAGTTCGAGCACCACGGCGTCGGCGCGCCCGGAAGCGATCAGATCGGGTGCGTAGATTCGCCCGAGCGATCCATAGATAGGTGGCAACACATAGAAGACGGCAAGAAGCACCAGCACGGCCAGCGTCGTACGACGAGCGGCGCGGCCGTCAGGGTTGGTGTAGAACCGCACCACTACGTGCGGCAACCCCATCGTGCCGAGGGTGGTGGCGAAGATGATCGACCAGGTCAAGTAGAGCGGGTGCTCAGAACTTGAGGTCATGGGCGAAGCCCAGTCAGCACCCGGCACGCCGCCGATTGCCGGGGTGTCAACAGGCGAGGGCGCCCCGCCGTTGCTCCACACAAGCAGCAAGAAAATGATCGGCACTAAGAGCGCGGTGAGTTTGAGCCAATACTGAAATGCCTGCACCAAAGTGATGGAGCGCATGCCACCCACCAGCACGTTGGCGAGTACGACGCCAGCCACGACCACCCCGGCCATCCAAGGACGAGCGCCCATGAAGGGGCCGAGCACCAAGTTGGCGCCTTGGAACTGGGGGATCAGATAGAGCCAGCCGATGGTCACCACGAGCAGCGAACACACCAAGCGCACCCAGCGCGACTGCAAGCGGGCTTCGGCGAAGTCAGGCAGCGTGTAGGCACCTGAGCGGCGCAGTGGTGCGGCCACCAGCACCATCAACACCAGGTAGCCACCGGTCCACCCGATCGGGTACCACAGCATGTCGGCGCCCGAGACCAAGATCAGCCCGGCGATGCCGAGGAACGAGGCGGCTGAGAGGTACTCCCCACCGATGGCGGAGGCGTTGAGCGAGGCACCCACACTGCGCGAGGCTACGAAGAAGTCCGACGTGGTGCGGGCCACCCGGAAGCCCCAGACGCCAACAATCAGGGTGGCCAGCGAAACGACCACGACTGCGGTGATGGCGTAGGCGGGGCTCACTCTTCGACCGCCGCAATGAAGTCGCGTTCGGTGCGTTCGGCTGCCCGCACATAGACCCAGCCCAGCCCAATCAGCACTGGGAAGATGCCGAATGCCACGGCCAGCCAGGTGATGGGCAGCCCAAAGATGCACACCTCGGACAACTGCGGGAACAGCACAAACACCAACGGCAACCCGATGCCAATCAGCGTGATCGGAATCAACACCAGCACAGCTAGCCCGAACTGGGCGCCCAAGAGCGAGGACAAGTAGATCTCGCCCACCTCGGTGTGGGCGTCAATCTCAGAGGTCACCTGTCGCGGCCGACGCCGCACGACCGTGCGCGGCGAGGTGACCTTGACCCGCTGGGGTGCCTGATCGCTCATCGCCCGGGTCGGCCCCGGCGGCCTAGGAGTTCGCGCAATTCGCGCGTATGGCGACGACTAACCAGCAACTCACGGCCAAAGATGCTGACCGTGCACTTGCCTTCCTCCATGCGCATTTGCTCGACGTGGGCCAAGTTGACCAGCAGCGATCGGTGGATGCGCACGAACCCAGCCTCAGCCCACGTCTGCTCCAACGTGGTCAGCGGGGTGCGCAGCAGGTGGCTGCTCGAGGTGGTGTGCAAGCGGGCGTAGTCACCTTGAGCCTCGGCGTACCCAATCTCCGAACGAGCCACGAACCGCGTGACCCCACCGAGCTCGACCGCAATGTGTTCGTCGACGCTCTGGCTTGGCGTGCCTGAGCGCTGCTCGATCACGCGGCCCACCGCGCGCGCCAGTCGCTCCTCGCGCACTGGCTTCAGCACGTAGTCGATGGCTTCGAGTTCGAAGGCCTGCACGGCATGACCCTCGTGCGCAGTGACGAAAACAATGGGCGGGGGCGATTTGAAGTTCGAGAGCACCTTGGCCAAGTCGAGCCCGGTCAGGCCCGGCATCTGGATATCGAGAAAGACTGCGTCGACGTTTGACTCGCGCATCAGGCGCAGCGCGTCGGCGGCTGAGGTCGTGCCTTGGATCTCACCGATGCGTTCATCGCGACGCAACAAGAAGCACAGCTCATCGAGCTGGGGTTCCTCGTCATCGACCACAACGACATTGAGCTTCACGGTTGCACTCCTGGGGCGAACTTAGGGATGCGGACGGTGACCTTTGTCCCCGCTCCTGGTGCAGTTTCCACCACCAAGCCGTATTCGTCACCAAAGGTGTTGCGCAATCGCTCATCGACGTTGCCCAAGCCAACCGAGTCGGTGTCGCCAGCCAAGGCTCGGCGTACGGCGTCTGGGTCTTCGCCAACGCCGTCGTCTTCGATGGTGATCACTGCCAAACGGTCAAGGTCTCGGGCCACGATCGAGATCGATCCGCCACCGGCCTTGCCCTCCAGCCCGTGCTTCACCGCGTTCTCAACCAAGGGCTGCAAACACAAGAACGGCACCGTCACCCCCAGCACCTCAGGGGCAATCTGCAAGGTCACCTTGAGCCGGTCACCAAACCGAGCCCGCTCCAGCAGGAGGTAGCGCTCAATCGAGCGCAGTTCCTCTGCCAGCGTCGTGAACTCGCCGTGCTTGCGGAAGGAATAGCGGGTGAAGTCGGCAAACTCCAAGAGCAGTTCACGTGCTCGGTCAGGATCGGTGCGCACGAACGACGCGATCGCTGAAAGTGAGTTGTAGATGAAGTGGGGACTGATTTGGGCGCGCAACGCCCGCACCTCGGCCTCCATCAGCCGGGTGCGCGAGGCGTTGAGTTCGGCCAGATCCAGCTGCCCAGACACCCAGTCGCCGACCTCCTCGGTGGCGCGCAGCAAAGCCGGGTTGGCGTTTGGGCCAAACACTTGCAAGGTGCCAACGAGTCGGTCCTCGACGACGAGGGGGGTGACCAGGCCGCGGCGTACTTCGCAGCCGGAGGCGGCGCACCGAAGATCGCGGGCATCAATCACGCTGACGCCCGAGGTGGCTCGGTCAATGAAGCTCACTGCTTGAAGATCGTGGTGTTGGCCCTTGCCATCCCAGGCAAGCAGCCCGACGGTGTCAGTGATGGCGATGGCTGGGGCGCCCAGAAGACTCCGCAGATGTTTGATGGCCCGCTCAGCCGAAGTCTTGGTGAGCCCGTTGCGCAGCGGCGGTCCCGCGAGCGCAGCAGTGTGCAGTGTGCGGAAGGTCGCGCGGTCGGCTTCGGAGCCGATGCGATCGCGACGCCAGAGTCTCACCACATCCCCCTACTTGAAGTCGATCAGCAACATGCCGTCGTCATCGTCGTACGTCGGCGCAGGCTCCCCCGCAGGCCGGTTGCGTGCGGCCAGGTCGAACCGAGCTCGGTAGCACCGTGAGATCCATGGCAGTTGCAAGCCGCCGCCGCGGTCGTATTCGTCATACAACGCGATGACTTCGGCCAGTTTCTCGGCACGGGCCTCGGGTGAGAGCGCAATGACCTCACTGCGCGAACTCACAAAGCCGGTGAGTTGCTCGCGATCAACCGATTGCCAGTGGCGAAACTCCGCCTGGTCGATGATCACCACTTCGGGGCGATCGGCGAGAAACTCTGGCAGGTCGAAGGCCGAATCTTGGCTGCCGAGCATCCGGTCGAGTTTGCGCACCCACGGGATCGAGTCGTCGCGGTAGTTCCAGACCATCCCCACGACGCCATCAGAGCGCAGCACCCGCGCCATCTCGGGGATGGCCCGGTCGAGGTCAAACCAGTGCAGCGCCTGAGCTATCGCGATCACGTCGACTGCGCGGTCGGGCAGGTTGATCTCCTCGGCGCCGCCTGCGGCCGTGCGGGCTTGGGGCACCCGATGGCTCAACAACTCCAACATGCGCTCGTCGGGATCGGTGGCCAGGACCTCCTTGACGACCTTGGTCAGTTGCGCGGTCAACTTGCCCGTGCCAGCACCGAGTTCGAGCACCACAGCGGTCTCGTCGGCCGGGCTCGCGACGAGCCATTGGGCTGCTGCGATGGGATAACCCGGTCGAGCCTGGTCATAGGCCAGCGCGACCTCGCCGAAGTCCAACCCTGTGCTCGGGCTCGGCTCGTTGGTCATGCGGCGCACGTTACCCTTCTTCGGGTGAGCGAACCTGATCCCTTGGCCTGGTTGGTGTCGATGGAGGGAGTCGGTTCGGCCTTTGCTTCCACCCGCGATGGCATCGACGTTCTCCTGCGCGATCGGGGCTTGCGGCGTACGACGCCAGAACAAACCGCCGCATCCCTGCTGCGCGGCGCCCACGCCTCCGCCGTGCTCGCCGGGTCATCCTCATCGTTGAGTGAGATCGAAGCCGGAGCCGGAGATCTGACCGCCACCGACGCCGTGAGGATCAGCGCCGAGGTGCTCGGGCTTGCGCCCGTGATGAACCAGTCGCCTGTGCAAGCCTTTGCCCGACTCGATGTCTTGGCCGGAGGCTCCGGTCAGCCCGACTCACCAGAGGCGGCAAACCGGATGCGCGAACTTGCCGCCGCGTTGAGCGCCACCTCCATCCCGGCGCTGATGCAAGCCGCGCTGGTGCATGCCGATCTGCTCACCACCCAAGCCTTCGGAGCTCGCTCAGGACTCGTCGCTCGAGCCGCTGAGCGATTGGTGCTCCTGGCCCGCGGAGTCGACCCGGCCTCGCTCATAGTTCCCGAAGCCGGTCACCTGAAACTGCGGGCAGCGTATGAGTCCAACCTGGCTGCTTATGCCACTTCACGGCCGGCTGGATTGCAGGCCTGGTTGCTCTATTCCGCTGAGGCATTCGCTGCTGGTGCCGAAGCTAGTCCGCTAGTCACGGGCTGACTTTCTCTCCCAAAAGTCACCTAGTTTGTCCTCTTGCCGACGCCAAACCATCGGCGTACAAAGGACCTAAGACAACTCCACAAACGACACACGGACCAGGCACCCACGCGGCGATCTAGCCTTCCTAACAGGGCGTCGATCTGCGGCAATGCCCGCAGCGACATTGTGCTGATGCACGCTTGGTAACCGAGGTTACGTGTGCAAAGAACGGCGTCGATCGAACCCAGTTCTCGGCGCCGTTCTGCTTTTCTAAGAGTCTGCTTGTCTCAGAGCTAGACCGCGCTGGAGCGTTTGCGGCGCTGAGACCACAACGTGCCCCCCACCGCGAGCACACCGGCGATGGCCAAGGCGGCGAGGGTCGGCTTTGCAGGTGGCAGTTTCACCTTCGACTGCAACGCAACCGGCTTGTTGAAAACCAGCACCGGCCACTCGCGCTCGACTGCGATTTTGCGCAAGTCTTTATCGGGGTTAACTGCGAACGGGTGGCCCACGGACTCGAGCATCGAAACGTCGGTGACGGAGTCGGAGTAGGCGAAGGAGTTCTCCAGGTCATAGCCACGTTTGCGGGCCAGGTCGCGGATCGCTTTGGCCTTGTTTTCTGCGTAGGCATAGAAGCTGATCTCGCCCGTGTAGCGCCCGTCAGCGACCTCCATCTTGGTGGCCACGACATGGTCGGCACCGAGCATCTCGCCGATCGGCTCAACGACTTCGGAACCGCTCGTTGACACGATGATGACGTCACGCCCGGCGGCTTGGTGCCCCTCGATGAGTTGCACGGCTTCGTCGTACACCAAAGGGTCGACGGTGTTGTGCAAGGTGTCGGCGACGATCTCGCGCACGGTCGCGACATCCCAGCCCGCGCAGAGGTTCGACATGAACTCGCGCAGCTTTTCCATCTGGTCGTGGTCGGCGCCGCCGACTAGGTACATAAATTGGGCGTACGCCGAGCGGAGCATCGCCGTGCGAGAGATCAATCCGCCTGCCTGGAAGGGCTTGTTGAACGCCAGCGTGCTGGATTTGGCGATGATCGTTTTGTCCAGATCAAAGAAGGCAGCCGTGGGGCGCGGTGTTGCCGGGGTGGCTGCTGGAGACATGCGGCAATTCTAGGCGGGCGGTCCCATGAAATCCGGGGTTTTGTGTCCACAAGCACGCCCCAGAGGTAGTTATCCACAGCCAAAGGTCTGCTGCTTGGCTCGGCGTCCAAGCCCAGCCAGATTCGATGTCATGGGTGCAGTGCTGATAACTCGTGACGCCGAGCTTCGCGTGGCCGTTGAGCGGTTGGCCGCTGCCGCCGGGGCCGCACTCACGGTGCTCGAAGACGTGGCAGAGGTGATGCGCCCATGGGGGGTGGCGTCGTTGTTGCTGGTGGGAGCGGACCTCGCCCAAGGCGTGGCTGACCTGAGCCCCAGCAGGCGAGCCGGTGTGCATCTGGTGGTGATGGGGGTCGCGCCCGATCGCACGTTCCGCCTCGCCTTAGCGCTGGGAGCCAACTCGGTGGCGGAGTTGCCCCACTCGTCCTCGTGGTTGGTGGAGGCGCTAGCTGACCAAGGATCAGACGCAGCCGGGGTGGTGATCGGGGTGATGGGTGGTTCAGGGGGGATCGGGGCCTCGGTCTTTGCTGCCGGGTTGACCCAGGCGCTGGCACCAGCAGTGCTGATCGACGCCGACCCGTTGGGGGCGGGCGCCCAGCGATTGCTGGGCATGGAGGATGTGCCCGGAGTGGGTTGGGAAGAACTCTGTGGCACGGCGGGTCGACTGAGCGCCCGGGCGTTGCGCGACGCGCTCCCAGCACGTGCCGATGTTGCCGTCATCTCGTGGGCGCAGACCGCGACTGCTGCGCTGCCGATGGCCGGTGCCCGCGAGGTGTTGTCAGCAGCGCGTCGAGCCTTCGACCGAGTCGTCATCGACCTTCCGCGGCATCGTGACGCGGTGGCCGAGGAAATGCTGGCTCGCTGCCACGAGGTGGTGCTGGTTGTGGGCACCGGGGTTGCTGCCCTTGGCGCGGCACGACGTGTGATCAGTCACCTGCCCGAGGTGGAGGTGCGTCTCGTGGTGCGTGACTGCGGCGGCATTGGCCCTTCGCAGGTCGACCGAGTCTTAGGGCTGCAGGTTGCCCACGTGATGAGTTCGCAACGTGGCCTCGACGAAGCTCTCGACCTGGGAGCCGGGCCACTGCGATTTAGTCGAGGCCCACTGGCCAAGGCCGTGCGCGAGGTGGCCGATCAACTCCGGGGCGTGGCATGAGACCCGGCGATGGAGTGGTGCCAGCGATGGTGGCCACCGTGCGCGACGAACTCGCCTCCAGGGGGGCCCCGCTTGACCCGGCCCACGTCGCCCAGGTGCTTCGGGGGCATGGTCGACCCGTCGGGGATGCCACGGTGCTGGCGGTGCACGATGCCCTGCGGCGAGACGCGTTGGGTGCTGGTCCGCTTGAGCCGCTGCTGCGCCTGCCTGGGGTCACCGACGTGTTAGTCAACGGCCCCAATGAGGTCTACGTCGACTGCGGCCACGGGCTGCGACCAGTGGACGTCAGGTTGGGTGATGAGGAGTCGGTGCGTCGGTTGGCTCAGCGGCTAGCCGCCTCGGCCGGGCGCAGGCTCGACGATGCATCGCCGTACGTCGACGTGAGGCTGGCCGACGGCACCCGCTTTCACGCGGTCCTATCGCCACTAGCGAGACCAGGCAGCGCGCTGTCATTGCGCATCCCGCGGGCCAAGGTGTTCACCCTCGACGCTCTAGTGGAGGCAGGTGCGCTGCCCGTCGAGGGTGCCCAGCTCCTGCGGCAGGTGGTCGAGCAGCGGTTGGCGTTCTTGTTGTGTGGCGGCACGGGCTCAGGCAAGACCACCGTGCTCAATGCGATGTTGAGTTTGGTGCCCACACACGAGCGCATCGTGATTGTCGAAGACGCCTCCGAGTTGCGACCCGATCATCCACATGTGATCGGGCTCCAAGCCAGACCAGCCAACATCGAGGGCTCCGGTGAGGTGACGGTGCGTGACCTGGTCAGACAGGCACTGCGGATGCGACCCGACCGACTGGTGGTCGGGGAGGTGCGCGGGGCCGAAATCACCGATCTCTTGGCCGCGATGAACACCGGTCACGAAGGTGGCTGCGGCACTATCCACGCCAACTCTGCTGCTGACGTGCCCAGTCGGATCGAGGGTCTCGGGTTGGCCGCCGGTCTGCCGCTGGCAGCGATTCAGGCCCAAATGGCCTCGGCCATCGACCTCGTGATTCACCTTGGGCGATCTGAGGGGCAACGGGTGGTGCGCCAACTAGCGATGCTCGAGCGCACGGCGACTGGGGTGCAGATGCTGCCGGCCGTGGAGTTTGAGGCTGGCGCGATGAGAGAAGGTCCCGGCGCCGACATGCTGGCTCGGGCACTAAGCCGATGACGGTGTTGCTGGCCTCACTGGGGGTGGGTGTCGCGGTCTGGCTCTCTGGGCGGGCACGGCCACGGCTGTTGGGTCATCAGATCTGGCGGCATACGCCGCTGGTGGGGGTGGGGTTAGCCACAGGCGTCGTCGTACTCCGCCTGGAGGGGCGGTGGCTCGTGATCGGGTTGTTCGCGGTGGCTCTGGCGGCCGCAGTGCGTTGGCTGGTTCAACGACGTCAAGCGGCCAAACGCACTGCTGAAGGACAAGAGCGGGTGTTGAGGCTGTGCGAGGCGTTTGCGGCTGAACTCGCGGCTGGCCTTCCTCCGCTCCGCGTCGCTGAGCGGGCCGGCGCGGAGTTCGCCGAGTTCGCAGAGTTGGCCCAGGCAGTGCGTGTGGGAGCCGAGGTGCCTGCGACCTTGCGTCGGATGGCGCTGGCTCGCGGACACGGAGATCTGAGACTGGTCGCTGCCGCTTGGGAGGTTGCCGGGCGATCGGGATCGGGACTCGCCGAGGTGATGAGTCGCATGGCCCAGGCAATCGCACAACGACGCGCAACCGCGGCGTTGGCCGACGCCGAGCTAGCGAGCACCCGAGCAACTGCGGGGCTGATGGCCGTGCTGCCGGTGGGCACGTTGGCGTTGGCGGGATCGCTGGGAGGAGACCCAGTCGGGTTCCTGACGGGCACCACGCCCGGCCTGATCTGTCTAGGCGCTGGCTTAGGACTGGTCGTGGCTGGTCTGGCCTGGTTGCAGCACATCGAGGCATCTGTGGGTGGTCCGTGACCGCGGGCATCGCGTTGCTTGTCGCACTCGCCTGCGTCCTGGCGTTTCGTGGTGCGCCGCCCATGCAGCAACCTCGTGCGGGACCGGTCAAAACCTCCACGAGCACCTCGCTGCTCACTCGGTCAAGGGTGCCGCTTGCCGGACTTGCTGGTGTCGCCGGGTGGACGTTCTTTGACGGCTCCGTTGGTGTCGGGGCCGGCCTCATTGCTGGCTGGGTGACCTGGAGAGTGTTGAGCAAAGTCGAAAGCCCGGGGGCGGTTCAGTGGCGCGAAAGACTGATCGCCGATGTGCCCGTTGCCATCGACCTCTTGGTGGCTGCTCTCGAAGCCGGTGCGGCGCCTGATCGCGCACTGAGCCTGGTCGCGCAGAGCTTGGGTGGACCCATCGAGGCGGAGTTCTTGGTGCCAGCGCGCCAACTGCGACTGGGTGCCAACCCAGTGGAGGTCTGGGGTCGCATGGCAGATCACCCCCATCTGGGCGCGTTAGGCAGTGCCCTACGGCGAGCCACTGAGACCGGCGCGTCTGTGGTGAGTGCCGGTCGTCGTCTTGCCGATTCACAGCGCAAAACCACTAAGGCCGCAGCCGAAGCGCGCGCCAAGAGTGTGTCGACCAAGGCTGCTGCGCCCCTGGGTCTGTTGATGCTGCCTGCCTTCGTGTTGTTGGGCATCGTGCCCTTGGTGGCCGGACTGCTGACTGCGCTCAATTTGTGAGGGTTTGTGTCCACAGCACGCGGCAATTTAGTGGCTCTCCACAGACTCAAAACTCCTCCTCGAATCGTGAGCCGATGCGATCGAAGCTTCAACCGAGGCGAACCACGAAGGGGTCGCCCAACACATAGGAGTGATCAAACAATGCACAACAACACACTGAGCCTGAGCTCAATTCGCAACGACGTTGGCACCACGACTGCGGAGTACGCCGTGTGCACCGGGGCCGCCACTGGCTTTGGTTGCCTGCTCTACAAGTTCTTGACCAGCGAACAGGGCCAAGAGTTGATCCGCCTGATCTTCGGTGCCGTCAAGGGCATGTTGCCGTTCTGATCTGTGGCTGGGGTGCCCGCAGGGTCGGGCGCCCCAGCATGGGTCGGGAGGTGAGACACATGGGTGTGAAGCGAACTGATCAAGGCACTGTGACCGCTGAATCAGTGGTGGTGCTGCCGGTGTTGGTGTTGGTGGCCGTGTCACTGAGCTGGCTGGTGAGTCTGGGCGTGGTCCAGATCAGGGCCGTCGACGCTGCCCGTGAGACAGCCCGCATCGTGGCACGTGGTGAGTCGTCTCAGAAGGGCATCTCAGTGGGGTCCCGGGTGGCGGCACCAGGAAGCACGATCAGCGTTTCGGTGGGGGAGCAGCAAGTCGTCGTACGAGTGGTTTCGAGGGTGCGTGGGCCGGGCCGACTCTTGGCTGCGCTTGGATCGGTCGAACTCACAGCTCAGGCGATCGCAGCACGGGAGCCCGGACCGTGAACGTTCGTTGCAAGCCCATCGCGGACGACGGTGGGGTGGGGTCGGTCTTTGCCGTGGCTTTGCTGGCCCTGTTGTGTCTTGGGGCAGTGGTGGCCGTGGGCATCTCAGGCATCGTGCTGACCCATCGTCGGGCCCAAAGCGCGGCCGACCTTGCAGCGCTGGCTGGAGCCAATGCGATGCAGATGGGTGGTCAAGCGTGTGAAGCGTCGCAGGCCATCGCCCAGTCAAACCGGGCGGAACTGTTGAGCTGCACCGTGGCTGCGCAGCCGGTCACAGTGCAGGTGCGTGTCGACGCCCAAATACGCCTGGCTCAACTCGATCTGGGCACGACCGCGCGGGCGCGCGCTGGCCCAGTCGAGTGACTACTGAGTGGGAGGCACAGCCTGGTTGGAATCCAAAGCGGCGGCTTTCGCCTGGGCTGCCTCGGCTTGTGCGGCTTCAGCCTTTGCGATGGCAGCCTTCGCCGCCTCGGCTGCCTCTTTAGCTTCGGCCTGGCGAGCGGTCTCGAGTTCGCGGTTGCGCGCATCGAGTTCCTTCTTCTCCCTGCGGCGCGACAGACGGCGACTGATGCCAGCGCGGATCATCCAAAAGCCGAGCATCAGCACGACGGCAGTGAACACACCGGTCAAGAAGAGTTCGGCGGCCGTGAGCCGCATCGAGGCCCCGCCAATGGCGAGGAAGGCGCTTCCGTCTCCACCCATCACACCCAAGGCGATCATTAAGCCAGCAATAATCATGAGCAAAAGACCGGCCAAAATCATGGTGACTCCTCAAGTCAGCCGCCCCTGTGGCGGTGGAGTGTTGCGACGGCAAGCCTAAGTCTCAGCTCTGCTGCTGAGGCGCATTGGCCACAACAATCTTCAACAATTCGATGGCACCCGCCTTATCAAGTGGCGAGTTGCCGTTGCCGCACTTGGGCGATTGCACACACGAGGGGCACCCTTCGTCGCATTCGCACTCCGAGATTGCTGCGAGAGTGGCCCGCAACCACGACTGCGCAGTGTGGAAGCCGCGCTCGGCAAAGCCCGCCCCACCTGGATGCCCGTCATAGACAAAGACAGTGAGCATGCCGGTGTCGGGATGCATCGCGGTGGAGACTCCGCCGATGTCCCAGCGGTCGCAGGTGGCAAACAGGGGTAGTAGCCCAATCGCGGCGTGCTCGGCCGCATGCGCCGACCCGGGTAGGTCATGCTCGAAACCGTCGAGTGCGTGCTCAGGCACGGTCCACCAAATCGCCTTGGTGGGCAGTGACCTGGGTGGCAAATCGAGGGGGTGTTCGGCAAGCACCTCACCCCGCAGGGATTTCTTCAGATAGCTGGTCACCTGGTGGGTGACGTGCACCTCGCCGTAGGCCAACCGGATCGAAGACCAGACCTGATGCTGGCTTTCGCCGATGACGGCGATGTCGGTGATCTGGCGAGCGGTGGTGGAGTAGTCGACTTCTGCTCTGGTGATGAACGCGACGTCGTCGGCAAGGTCGAGTTGTTCGACCACGAAGGTTTCGCCCTGGTGCAAATAGATCGCACCTGTGTGCACGCTGGAGTGCGCTGAACTGGCATCAACGGTGCCGAGCAAGCGACCCGTGTCGGTTTCGACCAAGCGGACCGGAGCGCCACCGGTGGAGCGGATGTCAGCTAGATCGCTGGCGCGGGCACGGTCGGTCCAAAACCATCCTTGGGGACGTTTGCGCAAGAGTCCCTGCTCGACGAGGTCGTCGACGAGCGCAGGTGTCTGAGCGCCGAACACGTCGAAATCAGCAGTCGTCAACGGGATCTCTGCTGCAGCTGCGCACAGGTGCGGACCGACGACGTAGGGATTTTCCGGGTCAAAGACTGTCGCTTCAACAGGAGCATCGAGCAACGCTTCGGGATGGTGCACGAGGTAGGTATCGAGGGGGTCATCGCGCGCGACGAACACCCCCAAGGCGTTGCCGTGACCTCGCCCAGCCCGACCAAACTGCTGCCACATCGCCGCGCGAGTGCCAGGGAAGCCGCCGATCAACACCGCATCAAGGCCGGAGATATCGATGCCCAACTCGAGTGCGTTGGTTGCTGCCAAGCCGACGAGGGAGCCATCGCGCAGGGCCGCCTCGAGAGCTCGACGCTCCTCGGGCAGGTAGCCCCCTCGGTAAGCAGCCGCTTTGTTGGCAAGCGCCGGGTCGACCTGGGCCAGATGTTGTTTGGTGGCAAGGGCCACCCGCTCGGCGCCTTGGCGGGAGCGCACGAAGGCCAAGGTGTGCACCCCGTCGATGACCAAATCAGCCAAGATGTCGGCCATCTCGGCGCCGCTGGGGCGGCGCACTGGGGCCTCGTTTTCGCCTTTGAGATCGGTCAGCGGCGGCTCCCACAACGCCAAGGCAAGTTGCCCGCGCGGGGACCCATCGCTGGTGACAGCAACCGTCGGCAAGCCGATCAATCGCTGCGCTGTCAGATCAGGGTCAGCCGCAGTCGCCGAGGCCAAGATGAACGTGGGGTGGGTGCCATAGGCAGCGCACACGCGTCGAAGGCGTCGAATGATCGCTGAAACGTGTGCACCAAAGACGCCTCGATAGTGGTGGCACTCGTCGATAACGACATATCTCAGTGATTTGAAGAAGCTCGACCAGCGCTGATGCGCCGGCAGCAACGAGCGATGCAGCATGTCGGGATTGGTCAAGATGTATTCAGAGTGGTCTCGGGTCCACTCGCGCTCCTCTTGAGTGGAGTCACCGTCATGAGTGCTGATGCGCACGCCCGTCTCAAGCCCACGCATGCTGAGCGCCTGATCGTGGGCCAGTGCCTTAGTGGGAGATAGATAGAGCACGCCGGCGCCGCGCTGACCCTGACGGCCACGCTCGTTGAGGATCGTGGTGAGTGCGGGGAGTTGGAACGCCAACGACTTGCCGCTCGCGGTCCCAGTGGCCACCACCACATGCTGCCCAGCAAAGGCGAGTTGGGCTGCCTCGGTTTGGTGAGACCACGGTCGCGCAATGCCCCGGCGCTCCAGCGCCGTGAGTACGTCGGCGTGCACCCAGTCTGGCCAGTGCGATAAGTCGGCTGCCCGAGGAGGCACGACCTCAAGATGGGTCAACCGATCCTCACGACCAGCACTGGCAGCCAGGCGCTCCAGCGTTGCACGGGGGTCGCCAGGATTCACGATCAGGAGTCTGTCAGGTGGCTCCGACAGTGATGTCACCTTGGTGAGGGGGAGCATGCGGCGTGCCTGCGGGGGTGGTCGACGTACCCCGATGCCACCGCAGGGCCAATCACCCGTAGACTCCCGTGCAACTCTGTGTCGGGTGCGAGACGCAGACCCTGATTGCATATTGATATAGGAGAACCATGGGCGGGAATTCTGACCTCGTCCTCGTGGGCATCGTCCTAGCCATTTCACTGATTTCGTTGGTGATGGCTGCGATGTTCCGGCGCCAGGTACTGGCAGCCGGCGAGGGCACCGAAAACATGAAGCGCATTGCTCAGGCAGTGCAAGAAGGCGCTAGCGCCTACCTGGGACGTCAGTTCCGCACGTTGGGCATCTTTGCTGCCGTGGCGTTTGTCCTGTTGCTGGCTCTGCCTGCTGAAGACATGACCGTGCGCATCGCACGCTCGCTTGCCTTCTTGCTCGGCGCTGGCTTCTCGGCGGCCATTGGCTACCTGGGCATGTCACTGGCTGTGAAGGCGAACGTTCGCGTGGCGGCTGCGGCCAACACCGAGGGTCGCGACCCGGCCATGAATGTTGCCTTCCGCACCGGTGCGGTTGTCGGCATGGCCACTGTCGGCCTGGGCTTGCTCGGTGCTGCCAGCGTCGTCCTGATCTTCCGTGAGAAGGCTCCGCACGTGCTCGAAGGCTTCGGCTTCGGTGCGGCGTTGCTGGCGATGTTCATGCGTGTTGGTGGCGGCATCTTCACCAAGGCTGCTGACGTCGGCGCTGACCTGGTCGGCAAGGGTGAGAACAACATCCCCGAGGACGACCCGCGCAACGCGGCGACCATCGCCGACAACGTGGGCGACAACGTGGGTGACTGCGCCGGTATGGCTGCGGACTTGTTCGAGTCCTACGCCGTGACCCTGGTTGCTGCGTTGATCCTCGGCTGGAGCGCGTTCGGCTACCAAGGCCTGGTGTTCCCGCTGCTGGTTCCCGCCATTGGCGCGTTGACCGCGATTGCCGGTGTCTACCTGACCAAGCCCCGCGCGGGTGAAAACGGTCTGGTCACCATCAACCGTGCGTTCTACATCTCCGCTGCAGTTGGCGCGATTGCTTCGGCTGCGCTGGCTTTCGTTTACCTGCCCAGCAGCTTTGCTGACCTGACCCCTGGCGACAACGCTGCGGCGGCCTTGGACAAGCTGGCTGGTTCGGGTGCCCTCACTGGCAACCCGGCTCTGATCGCTGCTTCGGCTGTGGTCATCGGCATCGTGTTGGCAGCTGTCATCTTGGCGCTGACCGGTTACTTCACCGGCACTGACCACCGTCCGGTTCAAGACGTTGGGCGCACCTCGCTCACCGGCGCTGCCACCGTGATCCTCAGCGGTCTTTCGGTCGGTTTCGAGTCGGCCGTCTACACCACGTTGGTGATCGGCGCTGCCGTGTTCGGCGCGTTCCTGCTCGCCGGCGGCTCGCTGTCGGTGGCTCTGTTCGCAGTGTCGCTGGCCGGTTGTGGTCTGCTGACCACCGTCGGCGTCATCGTGGCTATGGACACCTTCGGTCCGGTCTCCGACAACGCACAGGGCATCGCTGAGATGTCAGGTGACGTGAGCGAAGAAGGCGCGAAGATCCTCACCGAGCTCGACGCAGTCGGTAACACGACCAAGGCCATCACCAAGGGCATCGCGATTGCTACCGCCGTACTCGCGGCTAGCGCGCTGTTCGGTTCTTACATCGGTTCGGTGATCAAGGAACTGCCGAACGCTGATGACGCCAGCAAGCTGTTCTTCGTGTTCAGCCCTGACCTAATCGTGGGCATGCTCCTGGGTGTCTCGGTTGTGTTCTTGTTCTCGGGTCTGGCCATCAACGCTGTGGGTCGCGCTGCGGGCGCAGTGGTGATGGAAGTACGTCGCCAGTTCCGCGAGATCCCCGGCATCATGGAAGGCACCGGCCGCCCCGAATACGGCAAGGTCGTTGACATCGTGACCCGTGACTCGCTCCGCGAGTTGGCCACCCCCGGCATCTTGGCGATCCTCTCGCCAATCGCGGTTGGTTTCGGTCTGGGCATCGGCCCGCTGGCCGGGTTCCTTGCTGGCGCGATTGCTTCGGGCACCCTGATGGCGGTCTTCTTGGCCAACGCCGGTGGTGCTTGGGACAACGCCAAGAAGCTGGTCGAAGACGGACACCACGGCGGCAAGGGCTCTGACGCTCACGCTGCGACCGTTATCGGTGACACCGTTGGTGACCCGTTCAAGGACACTGCCGGTCCGGCGATCAACCCGCTGATCAAGGTGATGAACCTGGTCTCGCTGTTGATCGTGGGCGCCGTCATTGCTCTGGGCGACAGCCCGATGCGCATTCTGATTGCGGTGGCTGCCTTCGCTGGCATCGCCATCTCGGTCTACATCTCGAAGAAGCGCTCTAGCGTCATCGAGTAATTGTCTGAATCTGTGCCCCGGAAGGTGAATGCCTTCCGGGGCACAGGTGTTTTTGGAGGTCTTTGCGCTCCGCTATTCCAGCGGCGGGCGTTTGCCGTACGCCGCAAGTGCTCGTGGATCGAGTCCGAGCACCAGCAGGCAGCCCGCGATGATCACGGCCCCGCCAGCCACCTGCACCCAGGTCAGCGCTTCGTGAAGGACCACAGCACCCAGCACGACCGCAACTGTGGTGACCACGAACTCCACTGAGATCGCGATTGTGGCGCCCACCTCGGCGACCAACCGGAAGTAGAGCACATAGGTCAGCGAGCTCATCGAGGCCGCCAAGAAGACGATCCAGGCAACGTCACTCAACCCCACTGGGCCTGGCACGGGCACCAGCAGCAGCAGCGGCAGTGCGATCAGACCGCCGAAGAAGAATGTCGCGATCGTCGAATCGAAGGAACTCACGGCACCCAAGTGCAGGCGGGCGTAGTTGCTGCCGATCGCGGCGGAAAGTGTTGAGAGCACCATTGCCCCGCAGCCGAGCATGAATCCACTGGTGATCGGGACCGCGGGGAAGCCCACGAGAGCGACCGTGCCTAGGGCCCCGAGCCCAATGCCGACGCGACCCAGGGCAGTGATGGTTTCGATGCGCCAGAAGTGCCCGATGATCATGGAGAACAACGGGATGGTTGCAACCAAGATGGCCGACATGGCGGTGCCGATCGACTGCACGGCGTACGCCAAGAAGACAAGTTGCCCGACAACGGTGGTGGCGCCGACGATCGCGAACCGCCACCAAGGCGCACCAAAGACCAGGCGTCGTCGGGTGAGGAGTGCAAAGAGGACCAGCAGTCCCGAGGCGATGAAGGCTCGGAAGGTCACGACGCCGACCCAGCCGAAGGGAATGATGGTGCGGTGCATCACCAAGAAACTGCTGCCCCATAGCAACGCCAACATGGCGTAGTCGAAGCCTTGGCGTGCTTTCACGCGCCCAACTTAGGACCTGGAAGGCGCTGGCTGGACAGGTGGCCTGAGCTGGCCCGGCTACTAGGTAGCCTCTGGCCCATGTCGTGGGCGCTTGCAGGACCGTTGGCCGAGGCGCTTGATCGCGCCGGATATCGCTACAACGGAGTCGCGGAACGTCTGGGAGCCACCGCCCACCTGGCACTTTCGCGCAACGAGACCACGCCCGCGATGAGGGCAACTGCTGGGGGTGACCATCTCGACACCCTGATGAGGTTGTGGTTGCTCCAGCGACCGGTGCCGCTGGAGGACGCGGAAGCAGCGCTGCCCGGACTGGTTGATCGTCTGTGCGTAGAAGGAGTGTTGCGCCGCAGCGTCGGTGAGGTCGCGGCCGCGATTGATGTGCGGCCCTATGCCACCGAATCGGTCGACCTGTGGGTGGCCAGCGATCTGACTCCTGGTCTGGATGGCTCGCCCAACGCCGTGAGTTCTGACCACGTCTTGGGAATCAGCAGTGCGTCGACGTCACTGGCCCAGTTGACGGTGCGCACGCCGGTGTCTCGGGCACTGGACCTCGGCACAGGCTGCGGGGTGCAGGCACTGCATTTAGCGGCCCACGCGGTGAACACGGTGGCGACCGACGTCAACAAGCGAGCGCTGTGGCTGACCAATCTCAACCTTGCTCTCAATGGCATCTCGGGCGTTAACACGCGGGAAGGGTCGTTCTTCGAACCCGTTGCTCATGAGGTGTTTGACCTGATCGTGACGAACCCACCCTTCGTGATCTCTCCTGCCACCGGGGAGCGCCTGGTCTATCGCGACTCGGGTTTGCCGGGGGATCAGGTGGTGGAACACGTCGTACGTCGCGCACCGCAGCACCTCACCTCCGGTGGGTTGTGTCAGATCTTGGCCAACTGGGCTCACGTTGAGGGCCGCGAATGGGGCGAGCGGTTGGGTGAGTGGGTCACCGATTGTGAGGCGTTCATCGTCGAACGCGAGGTGCTCGATCCGGCCGAATACGTCGAACTTTGGTTGCGCGACTCCGGGCACCAAGGTGCCCCCGACTACACCCGCCGCTATGACACCTGGTTGTCGTGGTTTGAAGAACAACAGATCACTGGCATCGGCTTCGGCTGGATCAACCTTCGCAAGTCGGCCAGCGGCAGTGTCACCGCGTTGTCGTGGCCGCATGCGATCGAGCAGCCCATCGGCCCGGCGATCTCGGCGCACTTTGATGCCAGCGCGTGGTTGGCCTTGGCCTTTGACGACGCCCTGCGCGCGTCGCATCTGGTGCTGCGCGCCGACGTCACCCAAGAGACCGTCGGCTCACCCGGAGCCGAGGACCCTGAGGCCATCGTGTTGCGCCAGCAGGTCGGACTGCGCCGTGCGTGGCACGCCACCACCGCCGAGGCGGCGCTGGTGGGTGCCTGTGACGGCGACTTGAGCATCGGGCAGATCATCGCCGCACTGGACGACTTGATCGGCGTGCCAGACCCGGCATCGCTGGTCGCTTCGGTGCGGACGATGGTCGAGCAGGGATTCTTACAGCCGCAAGCCTGATGTCGCGGGGCCTCGCAGCCCACCAAACCCGCCCCCGCACCAGGGGGTGGGTGGTCGAGGATGGCACCTGTCAAGGGCCTTGACTAGGCCTCCAGAGCGCGCTGTGGATAGCGACTCCGTGTCGGCTTGTGTGGAGGCGAAAGTGGCATCGAAACTTTCACGCGCTACGTTGTCACCTCCGAAGTGCCCTTATTGGGCAGCCCATGATTGAGGGGTAAGCCTCCTGTGACACACAAGTTGGTCATCGTTGAGTCACCGGCCAAGGCCCGCACTATTGCTGGCTACCTTGGCCGCGACTACGTGGTGGAGTCGTCCATCGGTCACATTCGTGACCTGCCGCAGGGCGCCGCTGACACCCCAGCGAAGATCAAGGACAAGCCCTGGGGCCGCATGGCCGTCGACGTGGATAACGGCTTTGAGCCCTATTACGTCGTGCCGCGCGACAAAAAGGCTCACATCGCCAAACTGAAGAAGCTTGTTAAAGAGGCCGACGAACTCTTCCTCGCCACGGATGAGGACCGCGAAGGTGAGGCCATTGCCTGGCACCTTCTTGACGAACTCAAGCCGCCTAAGTCGGTGCCCGTTCACCGCATGGTCTTCCACGAGATCACCAAGCAAGCGATCCAGGCAGCCGTGGCGGCGCCGCGCAGCATCAACGACGACCTCGTCGAAGCCCAAGAAGCTCGTCGCATTCTTGACCGGCTCTACGGCTACGAAGTTAGTCCGGTGCTGTGGCGCAAGGTGATGAGTGGCCTCTCGGCAGGGCGCGTGCAGTCGGTGGCGACTCGACTGGTGGTTGACCGCGAGCGCGAGCGCATGGCGTTCACGGGTGCTTCCTACTGGGACATCGAGGGCACCTTCGATGCTGGTGCCGGTCATGACCAGCGGATGTTCCCGGCCAAACTGCACTCGGTCAATGACGTGCGAGTGGCCAGCGGCAAAGACTTCGGCACGGACGGACTGCTCAAGAACAAGTCCGTCGTTCACCTCAATCAGGCGGGTGCCGAAGGCCTCGTCAAGGCATTGCACGACACCGACTTCGAGGTGCGCAGTGTGGAGGCTAAGCCCTACCGTCGCTCGCCGTACCCGCCGTTTCGCACAACGACCTTGCAGCAAGAAGCCAGTCGCAAGATGGGATTTGGTGCCGCCCGCACGATGAGCGTCGCTCAGCGCCTCTACGAAAACGGCTACATCACTTATATGCGCACCGACTCCACCACGCTCTCGGGCACGGCGATCAGCGCTGCGCGTAGGCAGGTGCAGGAGTTGTACGGCGCTGAGTACCTGCCTGATGCGCCCCGCACCTACACCTCCAAGGTGAAGAACGCGCAGGAGGCTCACGAGGCGATCCGCCCAGCCGGTGACTCATTTCGCACGCCTGCGCAGACGGGTCTCACGGGCGAGGAATACCGCCTCTATGAGCTGATCTGGATGCGCACCATTTCCTCCCAGATGAAGGATGCCGTTGGGCGCAGCGTCTCGGTGAGGCTGGGCGGCACTGCTGCCACTGGCGAAGACGTTGTCTTTGGCGCGTCTGGTCGAGTGATCACCTTCCACGGATTCCTGAAGGCGTACGTCGAGAGCAAAGACGACGACTCCAAGCGCACTGATGACACCGAGATCCCGCTGCCCAACATCGTCGAAGGCGATCGAGTGTCGGCGGCAGTGCTCAACGCTGAGGGCCACGAAACCAAGCCCCCGGCTCGCTACACCGAAGCCTCGCTGATCAAGGAACTCGAAGAGCGCGAGATCGGTCGCCCTTCGACGTACGCCTCCATCATCGGCACCATCCTCAACCGCGGCTACGTCTACAAGAAGGGCACCGCCCTGGTGCCGGCCTGGCTGGCCTTCAGCGTGGTGCGCCTGCTTGAAGAACACTTCTCGCGATTGATCTCCTATGAGTTCACCGCAGGCATGGAAACCGTGCTCGACGAGATCGCGGGCGGTCGCGCCGACCGGGTCAGCGAACTGGGTAAGTTCTATTTCGGTTTCGGCGACGACCCCGGGCTGCATCGGCTCGTCAACGAACTCGGTGACATCGACGCCAAAGAGATGGCGACCTTCCCTATCGGTGACGGCATTGCGCTGCGAGTGGGCCGCTACGGGCCCTACGTCGAAGGCCCCGACGATGAGGGCAATCCAGCTGGACGACGAGCCAACGTGCCGGACGACCTGCCGCCCGACGAACTCACCGTGGCGAAGGCCGTGGAGTTGTTGGCCAACCCAGCCGGGGAAGAGATCACCCTTGGCGTTGCCCCCGAGACCGGGCTCACCGTCATCGGCAAGAGCGGCCGCTACGGCCCCTATGTCACCGAGGTGCTTCCCGAAGACGCCCCAAAGACCGCAAAGGCACGCACTGGTTCGCTGTTCAAGGACATGTCGCTAGACACCTTGACGCTGGAGCAGGCGCTCAAGTTGCTCTCACTCCCGCGTGTGGTGGGCTCAATCGAAGGTGAAGAAGTCACCGCCCAAAACGGCCGCTACGGGCCATATCTAAAGAAGGGCACCGACTCGCGATCCCTTGCCACCGAGGACCAGATCTTTAGCGTCACCCTCGAGGAAGCCATCGCGATCTATGCCCAGCCCAAGACCCGTGGTCGGGCCGCCGCCGCACCCCCGCTGAAGTCCTTGGGTGATGACCCCGTCTCAGGCAAGCCGATCGTGGTGAAGGCGGGCCGCTTTGGTGAATACGTCACCGACGGTGAATACAACGCCACCTTGCGCAAAGACGACTCCGTTGATGCCCTGACCCTCGAGCGCGCTGCCGAACTGTTGGCTGAGCGCCGGGCTAAAGGACCAGCCAAGAAGGCCCCTGCGCGTCGTACTGCCAAGAAGGCGACTGCAAAGAAGACGACGGCCAAAAAGGCGGCGCCTCGGAAGCGGGCCGCAGCGAAGTAAAAGTCACAAGTAAACCTGTGACTTTGCCGCCTTGCGGGGGAGATCCCCCGGGCAAAGCGTGTAACTGCCGGGCAAAGCGCGGGAGGTCATGACGGGCAGGTCGGCGACTAGTAGCTAACGATTCATCAATTGTCCTGATTAGGGTATCGACGGTTTGCTAGGTGACGTGGTTGTGTGGGCTTCGCCGTACACCTAAGCACCGAGGAGATCGCACGTGCGACCAAACCGACGATTAACTGCAACAACAGTGGCTGCGCTATTCGCGGCTTTGACCATGGGCGCGATGGCGCCGGCGACAGCCAAGGGCGACTCGTCAAAGCGCATGAGGACTACCTCTGTTCAGTTGCTCAGCTTCAACGACTATCACGGCCACCTCGAGGCAACTGACACGCCACTTTCGCGTGCCCAAGACCCCTCGCAGACCCCAGCCGGTGGAGTGGAGTACCTCTCCAGCCGCCTGGAGTTGCTGCGCTCTGCAGCCCCCGGCGGACGCTCGCTCACCGTGGCGGCTGGTGACCTGATCGGTGGCTCGCCGTTCCTCTCGGGCATGTTCCACGACGAACCCTCCGTTGAGTCTCTCAACATGCTTGGTCTCGACGTCAGCTCAGTGGGCAACCACGAGTTCGACGAGGGCACCAAGGAACTGCTCCGCATGCAGCGCGGCGGGTGTCACCCAACAGATGGCTGCTATTGGCCAGATTCGCCCTACGAAGGCGCTGACTTCCAGTGGCTATCTGCCAACGTCATCAAGAAGAGCACGGGCCGCCCGCTGCTGCCGGCGGTGTCGGTTAAGCGCGTTGGTGGAGTCAAGATTGGCTTCATTGGTATGACGCTGGAAGCCACTCCCACGCTGGTGAGCCCGGCAGGTGTTCGCTCAGTGAGGTTCCTCGACGAGGTCAAGACGGCCAACAAGTACGCTCGCCGCCTGCAGCGCTCGGGGGTCAAGTCGATCGTCGTACTCATCCACGAAGGTGGCTACGTCACCGGCTCGTTCCAAGGCTGCGACGGCATCTCTGAGCCGATCGCACAGATGGCTGCCCAGATTTCACCCAAGGTCGACCAGATCATCAGCGGCCACACCCACATGGGCTATGTCTGCTCCATTCCTGACCCCAAGGGCCAGCCGCGGTTGGTGACGAGTGCGACGAACTACGGCCAAGCCATCACCGAGACCACGTTGGTGATCAACAAGCGCACCGGCAACGTCGTTCGTGAGGCCAGCACCGCCAAGAACATCCTCAACGCCCGCGACATCGAGAAGGACCCGCGTCAGACCGACATCATCACCAAGTGGAAGGCCCTGAGCGACACGGTTGGTGCTCGCGTCGTGGGATCCAACGCCGAAGACATCTTGGGTGACTCCAGCGGTAACCGTGGCATCGAGACCCCCATGGTCGACCTGATCGCAGATGCGATCTTGGCCGCCACGGACGGTGCCGACCAAGGTGCCGCTCAGATCGCCTTCATGAACGTCGGTGGTGTGCGAGCTAGCTTCCGCTTAGCGCCGAAGTACACCGAAGCGTCTGGCGAAATCACCTACAAAGAGGTGTACGACGTGATGCCATTCGGCAACCGCCTCGTCACAGTCTCGATGACCGGTGACCAAATCCGGCAGGCCCTGGAACAGCAGTACCAGCCAGTGCCCGCTCGTGGCTCGCGTCCGATGTTGGCGCTTGGTGTCTCCAACGGATTCAGCTACGACTGGGATGCCTCGCAGCCTCAGGGATCTCGCGTGGTTGGCGGGTCGATGATGCTCAACGGCACGCCGATCGACATGAATGCGACGTACCGAGTCGGCACGCTGAGCTTCCTGCAAGAAGGCGGCGACCTGTTCACCGCATTCAAGTTGGGCACCGACCTCAAGGGTGGTCCCGAAGACATCCCAGCAGTGGTCGACTACTTGGGTGCACACCCGGGTGTCACCGCTCCGGCAAGTCGAATCGGCGGGCTCTAAGCCCGCTGCAGGAATCCCAGGTTAAGTAGGGAATTTGTCACTTCACCCAGGTTGCAACCTGGGTGAAGTGACAACTCGGGTACTTAACCTGGGATTTCGACACCCGGGCTAGGACACCGGGCTAGGCGAGTTCGGAGTACGCCGAAACGAACGCATCCACGCAGGTGCGGATGTCAGCTTCGGAGTGAGCAGCCGATAGTTGCACGCGGATCCGCGCCTTGCCGCGGGGTACGACGGGGAAGCTGAACGCGATCACGTAAACCCCAAGCTGGAGCATGCGGTCAGCGATCGCACCGGCCAGGCGGGCGCCGTCGTCGCCCTCGAACATCACGGGCACGATGGCGTGCTCGCCGGGCAGGAGTGTGAAGCCTGCCTCGGTCATCAGAGTGCGAAATAGTGCGGCGTTCTCGAACAGTCGCTCGCGGCCATCGGCAGCCCCTGCCGCCAACTCCAGAGCGCGCAGCGACCCGGCGACCACGGAGGGGGCGACTGCGTTGGAGAACAGGTAGGGGCGGGCGCGTTGGCGCAGGAGGTCGATGACCTCACGGGGACCGCTGACATAGCCGCCAGAGGCGCCGCCCAGGGCCTTACCCAGGGTGCCGGTGATGATGTCGACTCGCGATGAGACCCCAAAGTGTGAGGGCGTGCCAGCACCATCAGGTCCCATGAATCCCACTGCGTGGGAGTCGTCGACGAGCACCATGGCGGCGTACTGCTCGGCCAAATCACAGATCTGCGGCAGCGGCGCGAGATAGCCATCCATGGAGAAGACCCCATCGGTGACGATCACGATGCGACGCGCGTCAGAGGCCTCCACGAGGCAACGTTCGAGGTCGGCCATGTCGGCGTTGCGGTAGCGGTAGCGGGCGGCCTTCGAGAGCCGGATCCCATCGATGAGCGAGGCGTGGTTGAGCTCATCGGAGATGATCGCGTCGCCCTCACCAAAGAGCACCTCAAAGACTCCACCGTTGGCATCGAAGCAGGAGGAGAACAAGATGGTCGCTTCTTTGCCGACGAAGTCCGAGATGGCCGCTTCGAGTTTCGTATGCATGGTTTGAGTGCCGCAGATGAAGCGCACCGATGCCATGCCAAAGCCCCAGTCCTCAAGGCCTTTGGTTGCCGCAGCGATCACCGAAGGGTCATCG
>Ga0073899_10000688_pt1 | contig 31151 bp, 29 predicted proteins | sample KloWWTmetaKNB5Ph_FD_88975 | JGI IMG/M metagenome (GOLD analysis project Ga0073899, IMG submission 88975) | Active sludge microbial communities from Klosterneuburg, Austria, studying microevolution and ecology of nitrifiers - Klosterneuburg... | ecosystem: Engineered > WWTP > Aerobic digester >... | reverse complement strand
TGAACTGTCGATCGAATACACGCGCCTGTTTGATGTCGGTGGCTCGGATGGCCCGCCCTGCTGCCTGAACAGCGGTGCAGCCAACAGCGACGCACGGATGCAACTGCTCGAAGAACTGGTGCGTTTCTACAACTATTTCGGACTGACGGCGGGCGAGACGGAAGCCAACGAACTGCCGGATCACCTGAGCACACAATTCGAATTCATGTACTACCTGTGCCATCAGGAAGCTGAAAGCCTGGAAGCCGGCGAAGATGCCGATGACTACCAGCGTGCCCAACGCGATTTTCTGAATCGCCACCCCGGCCAATGGGTGCCGAATCTCAGTCTGAAGCTCGAAGAAGGCTTTGCCCCGCCGTACTACCTGTCGCTGGGTAAATTGATGAACCGCTTCATTCAGCTTGAACAAAAGCATATCGAATCGGTGGTGAGCAAGCTCAAGGCACCGGAGCCGCATGCGCCAGTGGCTGAAGCGCCTGTGTCTGAAAAGAAGAGCAAGGTTATTCCGATTACCCCGGTGTCGATGTAAGCCTCTCAAGAAATACAGATCAATTGATGGATTTGTGATGCGACTCGCGCACAGGATGATGCGCGGCGGTAAGTTTGATACATATCTGTTGAAAGATGAAATTTCGGGAGAAGCTCGATCGCTCAGATAGAATAAAGGCTGCTCATGTTCTCATGGAAATGATTGTGCGCCGCCCACTGTTTGTTCACGCTGGTGAAATCGCTTTCTCTCCATACGCGTTGCACGAAGAGTGCAAAAAATATAAAGCGTCCCATACCGGGTTCGTTTTTTCGCGGCGAGCCCTGTCATGAGATTTTCGATGGCAGCCCGGGAGTTTTCCGTTTGGCGCTTCAGCTTTCGTTTGGTTTTTTCGCTGACGCTGCTCTATTTCATTCTCGACCGGGTCAACCTTGCCAGTGTTGTCGAGAAGTTCGACAATTTCGCGCTATGGGCCTTGTTTTCTGCGTTGCTGTGCCAGTTTGCCAGCAACGTGGCAGCGTCAATCCGCTGGCGTACCGTCATGAACTTCGCGCATGGATCCCGGCAATCTCACGGGTTTTACCTGCGAAGCCTTTTTCGCGCCTGCTTCATTAACCAGTGTCTGCCAACGATCATCGGTGGCGATACCCTTCGCGTGGTCGAGCTGGCAAAACGCAACGTTCCTTACCGCGAAGCGTTGGGCGGCGTTGCCATCGATCGCGTATCCGGGTTTGCCGGGCTGATGCTGCTTAATTTGATCATGCTGCCGATCGCCGGCAACATTTTTCCACCTGCAATGTTCTGGACGGTTGCGCTTACATCGGCTGGTGCCATCGTTGCTGTCGGCATCGGTATCGGGATACCTCTGGATCGTTGGCTGGGTGGCTCACAGCGGCTGGCTGGCCTTCTGGAAATGGCTGCCTTCGCGCGACGTGTATTGTTCAGCTTTCGCGGCCTTGTTCTGCAAGCTGCGCTGTCTCTCTCGGTGCACATCCTTTCGATCCTGTCGATTTTTATTCTGGCGCGCAATCTGGGCGTTCAACTACCCTTATCGAACTTCCTGTTGATTTTGCCCACGGTATTTCTGTTGGCGACTATCCCTCTATCGATTTCCGGGTGGGGCATTCGCGAGAGTTCCATGGTTTCCCTGTTTGCCATGGCCGGAGCCGACCAATCAGCGATTCTCGCCACATCGGTTTGTTTTGGCATTATTTCCCTTGTATCGACATTGCCCGGCCTGTGGTTCTTGATCCAGGGCCAGCATCGGGCCGATAAGCTCGAATGAGAACCAACGACTAAGTGAGCGGAGTCCGAATTAATGGACGGGCAAGTGGTGTCATTATGCAGCAGGCTGTTGCCTACTGACATAAAACGGGTGAGCGAAATCCGTTGGGATTTGGTTGCCGATTTTGGCATGGCGGCGGATACGATTGTAGAACACCTCAATGTACTCGAAGACCACCTGCCTTGCCTGCTCGCGGATTGTAAAGCGGTAGTGATACAAGCTCTCTGTCTTACTCAGGGGTCTCCAGATATGGCGACAAAATATGGCTCAGAACCCGCATGAAATCTATGTGTGCTATCGACAGATCAAGCGTCTCCTGAGTAAGTGTGCCAAAGAAGCTTTCCATTGGCGCATTGTCCCAGCAGTTTCCTTTCCGGCTCATCGAGGTTGTCATGCCATAGCGGGCTTGTAAGGCACGATAAGCGGCGCTGCAATATTGGCTGCCGCGATCGGAGTGGTGCATCAAGCCTGGCTTGGGTTTCTTGCGCCAATAGGCGGCACGCAACGCATCGATCACCAGAGTTTTGGTCATCCGACTATCCATCGCCCAGCCTACGATTTCACAGGTGTGCAAATCTTTGATAGCCGCCAGAAAGAGCCAACCCTCGTCGGTGGGAATGTAGGTAATGTCAGCGACCCAAACTTGATTTGGCGCGCTGCGCTCAAATTGTCGATCAAGCAAGTTGGAGGCTACTGGCAGCAGGTGCTTGGAGTCTGTGGTGGCCCTGAACTTTTTCTTGTGCGTGCAGCGAATACCGTGCAGCGTACGTAGCCGCCGAATGCGGTTTAGGCCAGCAAAAAAGCCTTGCGCGGCTAACTCGTCTTTGATCTTTTTTGGGCCATAGGTGCCTCGGCTACGTTGATGTGCCGCTTTGATGGCGACCAAAAGGCGTGCATCTTCAAGCCGACGGGGCGGCACGACTTTGCCCGCACTCCATGCCTGGTACCCGCTCTTGGCGACGTCGAGTAGGCTGCATAGATGCGTGACGGGGTGTTTTTGGCGGAGTTGGTCAATCATGGCATATTTCACTTCGACTCCTTCGCGAAGAACGCCGTGGCTTTTTTTAAGATGTCGCGCTCCATCTTGGCGATGGACAATTCGCGCTCCAACTCACGAATGCGCTGCTGATCTGGCGTGAGCTTTGATGCACCTAGACTGGCTTTGAGCTGACCGCGTGCTTGCTGATCACGCCATGTGCGTAATGATTTGCTATCAACATCTAATTTACGACTGGCTTCCGCCAGCGTGAGACCTTGCTCAGCGATGAGATTGATCGCTTCTCGTTTGAATTCTTCGGTGAAGATACGGCGCGGGATACGTTTCATGGAACCTCCTGACAAGTTTGAAAAATAGCATCAACTTGCCCGTTCAAAAAAGCGGGCCTCGCTTATCGATCCATCCTTGCCGGATCATGGCAGGCTGATCCCAGACTTTTTTGAGCCAGTCCAGTTCCACTTTCAGTTTGCCAATCTCGCTGTACAGCAGCTCCGGCTCCTGATGCGCAGCCGTCGGCTTGGGGCCTCGCTTACCCTCAAAGAGCGTCTTGGCCTGCTCCTGAATTTCCTTCTTCCACAATGTCACTTAACCAGGGTGAACTCCGTACGCCTGACCAATCTCGTTGATCGTCTTCATCTCCCTCAATGCTTCCAAACCAACCTTCGCCTTGAATTCCGACGAGTAGACATTCCGCTTCTTCGCTGCTTTCATCGCGTCTCGTTCCTCATGACAGCACATAGCTTAAACCGCTGTCTTGAAAACGGGGACGACTATACATCGTCATATGGACGTTCGCAGCCACGAGTGATTTGGCCTTGCCATCAATGGCCAATGCGCCTCTGATTCAGCGCTCGACATGACGCAGCGACAGATCAAGTGCCCGGACATCTTTAGTCAGGCTGCCGATCGAGATGCGGTTTACGCCGGTTTCGGCAATTATTCGCACGCGTTCGAGATTGACACCGCCGGAGGCTTCCAGTTCGGCGCGGCCGGCATTGATGGCGACGGCGTCGCGCATCTGGTCGAGCGTCATGTTGTCGAGGAGCACCATGGTTACGCCACATTCGAGCGCTTCCTCGAGTTCGACGAGACTTTCCACTTCGATCTGGATGAATACCTTGCCGTGCGCGATTGCGTGCGCCTGATCGAGTGCCTGACGGATGCCGCCAGCGGCGATGATGTGGTTTTCCTTGATCAGGATACCGTCGTACAGACCATGCCGATGGTTGGTGCCGCCACCGGTCTTCACTGCATATTTCTGCGCCAGGCGCAGGCCGGGCAGGGTCTTGCGCGTGTCGACGATCTGCGCTCCGGTGCCGGCAACGGTGTCGACGAAGCGACGTGTCACGGTGGCGGTGGCCGATAGCAGTTGCAGAAAGTTCAGGGCGGTGCGTTCGGCGGTGAGCAGGGCGCGGCTGTCGGCGACGACTTCGCACAGCGTCTGACCGGCGGTGATGTGCTGGCCGTCGTGCGCCTGCCATTGGATGCGTGCGGCCGGGTCGAGGCGGAGGAAGCAGGCATCGAACCAGCTTGTTCCGCACAGCACGCCATCTTCGCGGGTGACGACTAGGCCACGGCTGGTATGCCCGGCGGGGATCAGCAGGGCGGTCAGATCTCCGCTGCCAATGTCTTCGGCCAGTGCGGCCAGCACATTGCGTTCGATTTCAGCGGCAAGGCTCAGGGTTTGTTCCATGATATTGACATTTATTCTGGAGAGTATTTATTTTAACATCGCCGTACTGGTGCCCGATTGGCTGATTCGGTAATCCAGCGATTCAGCAGCGTGCGTGCCGGAACGATGAGTTCGCTGGCACTCAAGCCGGTTGGGCCGGTGCCATTCATGACGCACTCATCGGCGGCGGCGCCATGTAGATGTGTGGCAGCGATCAGTGCACGTTCTGCCGGCCAACCCTGCGCGAGCAGTGCGATGGCAAAGCCGCTGAGTACGTCGCCGCTGCCGGCCGTTGCCAGCCCGGGGTTGCCGGTAGTGTTGAAAAAACTGCGGCCGTCGGGCAGTGCGATGATGCTGCCGCAGCCTTTTAGTAGCACCAGCGCCTTGTAGCGTTTGGCCAGTTCGCGAGCCGCCGTGAGTCGATCAGCTTGTACGGTTTCGCTATCGCTGCCGAGCAGGCGTGCGGCTTCCGCCGGATGCGGCGTGAGCAGCGTCGCTGCGCTGCGTCGTGACAGCTTGCGCATCAGCACTGAATGCATGGCCAGCAGGTTCAGGGCATCGGCGTCGAGCAGCAGCGGCAAGGAGCTGTCGATGGCCCGGCGCAACAGCATCAGCGCGGCTGCCGACTGACCGAGACCTGGGCCAATCGCCAGGCAGGTGGCCAGTGCAATCACTTCATCGGCTGTCCGCAGCATCAGTTCCGGTTGCTGCGGATCGACGGTCAGGCTGCGTTCCAGCATGCCGAGATAGACGCGTCCGGCGCCGAGTTGCAGTGCAGCGCGCCCGGTGAGCAGCGCGGCACCGGCCATGCCGGGCGCACCGCCGATGATGCCGACGCTGCCGTAGCTGCCCTTATGTGAATTTTTGCGGCGCGCTTGTAATTGCCCGGCAAACAGATCGGGAGCGACGCTGCGGATTTCATTGTCATGGCCCGGCGTGTTGCCATTTCGTCCGCCAATCGAAAGGCCGAGACCGTGCACGCTGATCTCGCCACAATGATCGGGACCGTCGAGCGTCAGCAGGCCGGGCTTCAGGGCGATGAAGGTCGCGGTATGTGAAGCGCGAATTGCGACACCGAGTACGCGGCCGGTTTCCGAATCCAGCCCGCTCGGGATGTCGAGCGCCAGCAGCGGGCAGTGCAGCGCATTGAGCCGGGCAACCAATACTGCGTGGTGGCTGGTCGGCGGTCTTGTCAGACCAATGCCGAACAGCCCGTCGATCGCTAATGCATATTCACCTTCGGGGATATCTTTATGCAGCACGCCGTCTGTGGCAAGCCATTCGTCATGGGCCTGGCGGGCGTCGGGGGGGAGTTTCAGTGCATCGCCAGCGAAGACCACAACTGGCTCGATGCCGTCCTGCTTCAGCAGACGCGCAACGACGAAGGCATCGCCACCGTTGTTGCCCGGTCCGGCGACGATCAGCGGTGGGCGGCGTGCTCCATTCAATAGTCGCTTGGCAAGTTCGCAGGCCGCCTGTCCTGCACGTTCCATCAATGGTGGATTGGCGTTACCTTGCTGCGCCTCGATATCGCGCAGGGTGGCCAGGTTCAGGATCGGCTGCGAGGTGTTCATTGGCTCAGTGTTGCTTCTAATTTCTGATATGTGCCGAGCAGTTCAGTCTGGCCCAGCACGTGGCCGTACATGGCCTTTTCAAGTTCTACCTTGGTCGGTTTGCCGAGATCGGCCAGCACAATATCCAGTGCATACAGCTTGTGGAAGTAGCGGTGACGGCCGATTGGCGGGCAGGGGCCACCATAGCCGGTGCGCTTCCAGTCATTAACTCCTTCGCGTGTGCCCGGCGGCAGATCGCCTGGCGCGATCCCTTCGCGCAGTTCAACGGATTGTGGCGGCAGGTTGTACAACAGCCAATGTACCCAGGTCATTTTTGGTGCTGCCGGATCGGGCGCATCCGGATCGTCGACGATCAGCACCAGACTTTTCGCATCGGGCGGAATTCCCGACCATGCGAGATGCGGCGAAACATCGCGGCCCTCGCAGGTGTAGCTGCCGGGGATGGCACCACCGTGCACGAAGGCAGTCGAAGTCAGTTTCATGTTCATGGATCAAGTTGTCCTGTAAGTGTTGGGTATGCGTTTTCTGGTTTTGTATTTCTGTCTTTTTGTATTTCCACAATTATGGCAACGCGGCCGGATTCAACTATCGATCGGCAGTCCGTTGCAGGCGGTTGTTTCTGGCATCTGGTGGTTGGCGAACTCTTCGCGCAGCCGGGTCTTCAGCAGCTTGCCGGTTGCCGTGTGCGGCAGGCTGTCGACGAACACGACATCGTCCGGGCGACACCAGTGGGCAGTTTTACCTTCGTAGAAGGCCAGCAATTCTTCACGGCTGACGCCGTTGCCTTTTTTGACTGCCAGCAGCAGCGGCCGTTCGCTCCATTTTGGATGTGGCACGCCGATCACGGCGGCTTCGGCAATCGCCGGGTGGCTGGCGGCGATGGTTTCCAGTGCCAGCGATGAAATCCATTCACCGCCGGATTTGATGATGTCCTTGGAGCGGTCGGTAATCTGCATGAAGCCGTCCGGATCGATGGTCGCAACATCGCCGCTGTGAAACCACCGCAAGCCCTTTTCGTCGGTCAGCAGATGCGTGTCATCTCCACCTTCTTCGCTCCCATCGTTCCCATCGTTCTTCTCCCAACCTCTGAAATAACCGCTGGCGACCCACGGCCCGCGCACCAGCAGATCGCCAAAAGTCTTGCCGTCATGGGGCAGCGACTTACCTGTGCCATCGACAATTTTCATCTGGATACCGAAGATGCTGCGCCCCTGCTTGGCTTTCAGTGCGAGCTTTTCGTCGGCGGAAAGTGCGGCATGCCGGCTCTTGAAACTGTTGAGGGTGCCGATCGGGCTGGTTTCGGTCATGCCCCAGGCGTGCTGTATCTGCACACCGTATTCCTCCTCAAAGCTTTTGATCAGATTCGGTGGGCAGGTAACGCCGCCGATCAGGGTGCGCTTCAACGAAGTAAAGGCAAGTCCGTTCTGTTGCACATAGTGGAGCAAGCCGATCCATACCGTTGGAATGCCGGCAGCATAGGTGACCTGTTCCTGCTCGATCATGTTGTAAATGTTCCTGCCATCGACAAAAGGACCGGGAAGCACCAGCTTGGCGCCGACCAGCGGGGCAATGTAGGGAATTCCCCAGGCATTGACGTGGAACATCGGCACGACCGGCAGGGCGACATCACGCGCCGAGGCGTTGCCGCTGTCGGGCAGGGCGCCGGCATAGGCGTGGAGAATGGTCGAGCGATGCGAATACAAAACACCTTTTGGATGACCTGTTGTTCCCGATGTATAGCAGAGCGACGAAGCCAGATTTTCGTCGAAAGTCGGCCAGTCGTAATCGTCGGAATGGCCGTCAATCAGATCTTCATAGCAGAGCAGATCGGGAAGGGTGGTGTCTTGCGGTATATGATCGGAATCACCCAGCAGAACCCAGGTTTTCACCGAGGGACAGTGCGGTGCCAGCTTTTCCACCAGCGGCATGAAGCTCGCTTCAAAGAAAATAATGCTGTCTTCGGCATGGTTGATGATGTAGCCGATATGTTCGGGGAATAGTCGCGGATTGATGGTGTGGCAGATCGCACCGATTCCCGAGATGCCGTAATACAGTTCGAAGTGACGGTGGTTGTTCCAGGCCAGCGTACCGATGCGGTCGCCTGTTCCAACGCCAAGCCCCAGCAGCGCCCGGGCGATCTGCCGCGAGCGGCGGTGTGCATCCGCATAGGTATAGCGGTGAACGCCGCCTTCCGTCAGGCGCGAAACGATTTCGGTATCGCCATGAAACCGGTCGGCGTATTCGATCAGCGATGACACCATCAGCGGCATGTTCATCATTAGACCGTTCATGGAATTCTCCTGCCTCCGATGGCTGAAGTGCGCATGGTTTGACTTTGTCATGCGATCATGTTTTCTGTAATCCTACGCCAATAAGCGGCAAAATAGTGGGAAAGTCCCGGCGATGTTCAATGTGCGATATACACTTCCAGGAGGTTTCATGAGCGTCAGGCAACTCTTCGATCTGTCCGGCAAGGTGGCGCTGGTGACCGGTGCTTCGCGTGGTCTCGGCTTGCAGATGGCGATGGCTTTGGGTGAGATGGGCGCGCGGCTGGTGATCACTGCGCGCAAGCAGGACGGGCTTGATCAAGCGGCACTCACCCTTGCAAAATATGGCATCGAGGTGCTCACCGTTGCTGGTGACCTGAGTCACCGCGAATTTGTGCCGACCCTTGTCGACGAGGTGCTCGCCCGTTACGGCACCATCGATATTCTGGTGAACAATGCCGGCACCAGCTGGGGCGCACCTGCTGAAGATTATCCCGATGAGGCGTGGCACAAGGTCATGAGCCTCAATATCGATGCGATGTTCTTCCTTAGTCGCGAGGTTGGCCGGCGCGTCATGATTCCGCACATGGCTGGCAAGATCATCAACATCGCCTCGGTGGCCGGCCTGACTGGAAATCCGCCCGATATATCGACGATTGCCTACAACACCAGCAAGGGTGCCGTCGTCAATTTCACGCGGGCGCTGGCTGCCGAATGGGGCAGGTACAACATCAATGTGAATACCATCTGCCCCGGTTTTTTCCGCTCGAAGATGTCGCAGGCTGTGCTCGAACGCATCGAACCGCAGATGATCGCGGCGACTCCACTGCAACGCATCGGTGGCGATGAAGATCTGAAGGGCAGCGTGGTGTTCCTCGCCAGTGAAGCCTCACGGCATGTGACGGGGCAATCTCTGGCGGTCGATGGCGGAGCGTGTATCGCCTGAGACGTGATCAGCGCTTCATCCAGCGTTCCGCCGCCGAATCATCGCTGTCGCTGGCGTCGACCCAGCGTGCGCTGTCGGGGCCGGCAGCACCGGCTTCCTTCTTCCAGAATGGTGCGCGGGTCTTGAGGAAATCCATGATGAATTCGCAGGCGGCAAAGGCTTCGCCGCGATGGGCGGAGGCGACCAATACCAGCACGATACCGTCACCCGGCGCAAGTTGGCCGAAGCGATGAATGACGCGCACACCAAACAGTTCCCAGCGTGTCTTCGCTTCGGCAACGATATCTTCGAGCGCTCGCTCGGTCATGCCGGGATAGTGTTCGAGAGTCATCGAGGTGATGGCTTCGATTGCCCCGATTGTTTCGCCACTCCTTGATTGCGGATGCAGGTCACGCACCAGACCGATAAAACTGGCGATGGCACCGATACTCTTGTTGTCAGCACTCAGTGCAGCGATTTCTGCGGCGATATCGAAAGGTTGCGATTGGACACTGGCGCTCATGTCAATCTCCGTATCTCAGCCGCCGGTCACCGGTGGAAAGAAAGCGATCTCATCGCCATCGGCGATTCGCGCATCGGCGCCGACCATCTGCTGATTGACAGCGGCGCGCAGGCTTTTCGATTGCGTGAGCAAATGCCAGCCATCGCCGCGTTCGGCGAGGTGAGCGCGCAGTGCGCCGATGTCGGTGACGCCGGCCGGCAGATCGAGTTGTTCGCCACCCGTGCCGAGTGCTTCACGCAGGCTGGCGAAGTAAAAGATTTTTAGAGGCATATGTTGTCTGGATCCATATTGATGCCGTGCTCACCGGGCATATTCTGAGCAATGGCGGGTTTCAGTATAGCAAGCAGGGGAATCCCGAAATTGTGGCTGCATCAAAATACGGCAGGCTCATTTCAGTCCTGTGTACTGGAGGATGAATTCGGCGATTGCCGGGATATCGTTGATATCGAAGAAGGGCAGCTGCGTCGCGACATGCAGGTCGCTGGCCAGCGCAACGATCTTCGGATTATCAGGATGGATCAGCGGTTTGCCATTGGCCGTGCGATGCACTTCGATCTTCGGGATCGCCGTGTATTTGAAGCCTTCGACCAGCACCAGATCGCAGGGCGACATGCGTTCAAGTTGCTCGTCGAGCGTCGGTTCAGGTTCCTCACGCAACTCGTGCATCAGCACCCAGCGCTGACGCGAGACAAGGAACACTTCTGTAGCACCAGCCTCGCGGTGCCGATAGGAATCCTTGCCCGGCTTGTCGAGATCGAAACCGTGATGAGCATGCTTGATCAGCGAGATACGCAAGCCATGTGCGACGAAGCGTGGAATCAGTGCCTCGATCAGCGTTGTCTTGCCTGACCCGGAGTAGCCGGCAAAGCCAAAAACTTTTTTTGTCATCATGTACGCTCTGCTGCAATGTCATGCGGTACCGCCAGCACCGGTGCGAAGCCGCCGCCGGGTGTGCGGAAGTTGGTGGTTTGTCCCTGCCAGAGGCGTGCGGAGACCAGTTGTACCGCACCGTCATAAACATAATTACGCAGATCGAGCTTGAGCTCGACCGCTGCGCTACCTTCGCCCTCTGGCGCCAGCCGTCGTGACGATGGTGGCACCAGTGTCTGTGCCACATATTCACCGGCAATAATTTCCTCGAAGACGCGCCGTGTCAGTTTGTCACCGCGATACGCGGCTTTCGAACCGTAGCCCATCGCCGGTTTGAAAAACAACTGGCGACGCCGTGCCCACAGTGCATCGGCCTGCTCCGCAGCAACACGCTCGGTGCGCGGAATCCCCGCAGCGAGCAGAGCGCGCGTCTGCACATCGACACCCCAATGCATCAGCAATGCATCGTCGCACAGTGCGACCAGATTGCGCTTGTCGGCATACAGCGCATACGCTTGCGGATGGGGCGTGATCACCGCACCGTCGGCAAGCCAGGCGGCGCGCAGCGCGGCGCTCGACGGTTCGGATAGTGTGAAATCGGTGAGGCGATTGTAGACCAGGTCAATGCGTTGCCCGGCATGCCATAACGCACCGTCACGCCATTCCAGCTGCTCAGGTGTGCAGATCGTCGCGGCAATGCCGTGACGCTCGAACAATTGGCGGAACAAGACGAATTCCGGATACAGATATTGCTGCTCCGGCGAGGTGTCGACGATGGCGATTGTGCCAAGGGGTTGATCCCCGCGCTCGGTACGCCACTCGGTGTGAAACATTTCCATGAATAGATGTTCGGGTGCATCGCCACCGACCATGCCTGGTAAAGCAGCCATCGCGTCGGCACAGCAGGCCTGATGTGCACGCGCCACCAGGGCATTCAGCAGGCCACCACCGGAATTGGTGTTGATCTCGATCAGTTGCGGGCCGCTGGCATCGAGATGGAAGTCGTAGCCGAGGAACACCCCGTGCGCCCGTGTTGCATGCCGTGCTGTTTCCGGCGCATGCGCCAGAACATGTGCGTGATAGGCGGGCAGGGCGACCACGCGCTCGATGGCGGCAATGATTTGCGCCATACGTTCGACATGCTCATTATCGACAAATACCACCGAACCGCTGAACAGGTGTTGGCGATCCGTCTCGATCATGTCGGCCAGCGCTGCCCCGTCAGGGGTGCGCTCCAGTTCGCGGCGTAGCATGGCGCGGTCGAGCGAGACGCACTGACAGTCGCTGTTGAGTCGCTGCGCCGGGGAAAGAGGTGCCGGTGAATTCATGGGCCGAAGTTTACTCTGCCTGTTCTGTGACAGCGAAAAACGCTTCGACATCGGCGACGATCTTGCTGCGCCGCATCGGCGGCAGTGCCTGCCAGACGCGCCGTCCATAAGGTTTGTTGAGCAGGCGCGGGTCGCAGATCATCAGCACGCCACGGTCGGTTTCATCGCGGATCAGCCGTCCGGCACCCTGCTTCATGCTGATTACGGTACGCGGTAATTGATATTCCATGAACGGATTTTTACCCGCACGGCGCATCTGCTCGATGCGCGCGGCCAGCACCGGATCGTCGGGCGAGGCGAATGGCAGTTTGTCGATGACCACCAGCGAGAGCGCCGCGCCACGCACATCGACGCCTTCCCAGAAACTCTGGCTGGCGACCAGCACGGCATTGCCGAGATTGCGGAAGCGTTCGAGTAATTCGGCCTTGGCACCTTCGCCCTGCAGAAGCAACGGAAAATCGATGCCTTCGCGCAGGAAGCGTTCCTGCAACAGACCATGAATCTTGCGCATTGCACGCAGCGAGGTGCACAGCACGAAGGTGCGGCCACCCGCAGCGACGATGGCTGGATGCGCCGCTTCAACGACGGCATCCGCATATTCGATGCTGTTCGGATCGGGCATGCCGGGCGGTGCGAAGAGCAGGGCGTTCGTGCCATAATCGAACGGGCTGCCCCAGCAGGCGGTATCCGCCTCCAGCAGACCAAGCTCGCTGCGGTAGTGAGAAAAATCATTACCGACGGCGAGTGTCGCGGAAGTAAATATCCATGCGCGCAACGAACCTTCGAGTTGACGACGGAAGATGTCGGCAACATCGAGTGGCGTCAGGTTGAGCGCCAGCGCGTGGCTGAACACTTCCACCCAGCGCACCTGCGTCTGATCTTCCTGGGTGCGCCAATGTTTCAGGCGCAGGGCAATTTCCTGTGTCTGCACCAGACAGCTGGCCAGACCTTCGGAGCGTGCGGCCTGGCTTTCCAGATGTTTGGCGAAGCTGGTCAACGTTTCGTCGAGCACTGTTAGTGCCTGCGTAAAATTCTGGTCATTGAGCAGCGGCGCGGCGGGTAAGCGGGCATTCTCCGCGGTGACCGCCAGGCGCAGGTCGCGCGCTGCCTTTTCAAGATCGCGCGTGGCGTCCTGCAAGGGCATGTAATCCTTGGCGGCAGCTACCGCTTCGAGGCGCGTATTGCGCGCCAGATCGATCACTTGTCCGGTGCCGATACTTTCACCGAAGAACATCCCGGCGACTTCAGGCAATTGGTGGGCCTCGTCGAAAATGACGGTGTTGCAGGCCGGCAAAAGCTCGGTGATACCCTCGTCGCGCAACAGCACATCGGCAAAAAACAGATGATGGTTGACCACCACGATGTCGGCCAGCAAGGCTTCACGCCGCGCCGCCAGGACAAAGCATTCCTTGTGATGCGGGCACTCCTGGCCGAGGCAGTTCTCACGCGTCGACGTCGCTGCCGCCCAGGCGCCGGAATCCTCCGGTACTGCGGCCAGTTGCCCTTTGTCGCCGCTCTTGCTGGTCTTGGCGAATCGCGCGATGGTGCGGATGTGTCCAGCCTCCTCGCGCGACTGGAAGCGTCCGTCAGCAACAGCGCGCTCCAAATGGTAATGGCATACATAGTTGGCACGGCCCTTGAGCAGGGCAATGCTCGCCGAAACCTTGAGTGCCTCGCGTACCGCTGGCAAGTCGCGCTGGAACAACTGATCCTGAAGCGTCTTGGTGCCGGTGGAAATAATGACCTTGCCGCCGGACAGCAGCGCCGGTGCAAGATAGGCGAAGGTCTTGCCGGTGCCGGTGCCGGCTTCGACAACCAGTACGCGGTTGCCACGAATCGTCGCGGCAATTTGCTTCGCCATCTCGACCTGTTGTGGCCTGACGCGATAACCGGGAATTGCACGGGCAAGCGTGCCGTCGGCGGCAAAGACGGCGGAAATGTCAGGCATGGGTAGGGGAAAAATTTAAGGAAATACGGAACAAAGAGAACACAGAAAGCACAGGAAACAATCAAAGAATTTGTCATTCTTGCGAATGATGTGCTCAGTAGCTCCTGGGGTTTGTTCTCATCAGACGTTATCCGCTGACGGAGTATAAATACACATTAGACATTAGTTGCAAATTTCGTAAGCGCTGCGTTCGAAGTTGACGCCGCGTTCGATCAGCCGGGTGGGGCGAACCTTCAACATCGTGTTGCTGTCGGTCTGAACTTCGAAGACATGATCGGGCTGGAACCAGCCTGCCGGTGTCAGCACACTGGCCGACTCGCCAAGCCCCTCGATGGCCGGCAGCAGGAAGCCCCGGCAATACTGCGGTTTGATGAGTCCTGCACCAGGCGTATGCAAAGTCGTTGCGATGGGCGGGCCGGGCATGGTGTTTATGCTGGCAAGAAGCGTGTCGCGCTTGGCATTGACTGCGACCCAGTGCACCTTGCCGATCTGCAGACTGTCATTGCTGCTGGTGCGCACTGCCACCAGTTGCCCCTTGGTCAGACGTTTGCCGGCCTGGGCGAGCGGACGTTGCAGGAAAAGGTCGGTGACATCCTCGTTGACTTCATGCCAATCCTCGATGGTGTAGCTCAGCACCAGTTCATCGTCTGCGGCATTGCGGCTGGGAGAAGGGGCCTGGTTTTGGTGCGGCTCGCGGAAAACTTCGCCGGAAAGAAAATAATGGATGGCTTCGAGACCATTCACCAATTGACACGCGCCGTTGCTGCCCTGAATGCTCCTGCTGCGGCCACCACGGCACCAATCCTGGTAGACCTTTTTGAGGAGAGTTTCGCAATCCGGTTGTGTGCAGTCCTTGCCGAGGCCAAGCAATTCCGGCGATTCGCCCTGTGCCAACGCCGCCAGACATTGCTTGATGGTTCTGCGCAGATTGGCCAGATCGAGCCAGCGCAGGTTTTCTGCGGCGACCGGCGTCTGCTTGAAAACACCCGACTCGTCACCGACCAGATCGATACACAGTGGCGGAGTCCGGAGATCGGCGGGCGGCAGCGGGAGAAGCGGAATCATGATCGACCAGCGCTGCGCCCAGTAGGCTACCTGGGCGAGCTGGCGCGTGCGCAATTCGAGGGGGTTGGCGGCAGCCAGCAGAATCGATTCCAGATAGGCCGCCGTCACGCTGGTCCGATCCTGGCGGCGCTGGGTATCTTCAAAGAGCACTTCGGTCAGTTGAAGTTTCTCGACTCCACGGTAGATTTTGTGCAGGCGGCGCCAGAACAGCGGGGCTGGCAACATGCCGGCACGGCAATCGTCGAGATAAGCCGACAGCAGGGATATCAGCGCCCGTGATCCGGCCACGGCAACGCTACGGCGCGTGGTCTCGCTGACGGGATTGAGTTCGTCGATATAAGCCTTCAGGCAATGCAGGTAACCGGTTTCCAGCGCCTGCCAGAGCATCTGGCAGGTTTCCAGCGCCGCCAGTTCAGGTGGTGCCAGCGGCAGAGGGCGCGCGGTGAAGCGCACCGAACATTCGCCGTATACCAGATAGGTCGGCGTGCGCAACAACTCGAGCACTTTCAGACGTTCGTCCACCGGCATCGCATAGCGATTGAGCAGGTTGATCTGGCGTAGCAACTGCGCCTGGGTCTGTCGGGCGTTGGGGGACGATATTCCGGCCAGCCATTTCTGGCATTCCTCAGCATTGGTAAAGGCGGGTGCCTGATCTGTGGAAAGATCGGGTAATTCCAGATCGAAGATGGTGATGCTCATGAGATACTTTCTTTGCGTGTCGCATTTAACGTCATGCTGATCGTGCAATGCCGCACCGGCCGCAACAGTTGGCGCGATCCTGTTCCCGCCGCTAAAATCAAAATTATCAAGAAAGTCTCTCGGAAAATATCAGATTGCGCATTTCCTTGATCCGCGTGTCCGGATCACATCCTGCCGTCGGTGGGTATACTAAACGAAAAACCAGCACGGCTCAGTGTCCGATAGCGACATGCTCAGGGCATGACGGCCAGTATTGATCTTTGGTCGGAGCAGGGTTCTGGCGTTCAGTTGCCAAAGGTGAAGGCGTGTTGAAAAGAGGAAATTTGTGAGCGATAGTGAAAACGCTGGCCTGCTCTGGCTTGCAATCGCCTGGCTGGCATATGCATTTCTGCATTCCGTGCTGGCATCGCTCCGGGTAAAGTCCTGGATCGGACGGCTTGCCCCAACGGTAATGTCCTGCTATCGGCTGATCTTCAACGGCATCGCCGTCATCACGGCATTGCCCATTGTATGGTTGCTGCTCAATCAGCTAGAGGGGCCCTATGTTTTATCCTGGCATGGGCCATGGCGCTGGCTGGCACTTGGGCTGACGCTGGCATCGTGCATCGGGTTTCTTTTTTCGCTGCGGACTTACGACCTGGGTGAGTTCATCGGCCTGCGGCAACTGCGCGAACGCTCGACCGACATCCATGACCATGCTGGCTTCTCCATTTCATTTCTTCATCGATTCGTTCGCCATCCCTGGTATTTTTTCGCACTGGTCATGTTGTGGACGCAGAACATGAATGCCGCGATGCTGGTGAATGCCGTGGCGATCAGCGCCTACTTTGCCATTGGAACTTTCTTCGAGGAGAGGAAACTGATGGTCAGTTACGGGGAAGCCTATCGTCGCTATATGACGCGTGTTCCAGGGCTGATCCCGCTTCCCTGGAAATTTCTGTCGGCAGCAGAAGCTGCGCAAATCGCATCCATGCCGCCAGGCGACTCCTGATCAGGTGTGGTTTTGCAACCGACAATGCTTATTGCGAATCTTGTTGCCGGTGTAATTCGATCTCACCGCGCAGACCGTTTATGAAAATTATCCGGCTGGCGTTCTTCAGATCGTCCAGGTTCAATATGCGTTCTGTCAGTTGTCCGCTTTCAAGCAGTTCGCGGCGGAGTGTGCCATCGAGAAGTCCGCAGCTCTGCGGTGGGGTATAGCGCACGCCGTCGATTTCCAGCACAAGGTTGCCGCGCGTGAATTCGGTGAGTTGTCCGTCCTCGTTGCAGAGCAGAACATCGAATGCTTCCGGATGTGCCGCAAGCGCCTGTTCATAGAAAGTTCGCCGGGTGGTTTTGTGATAAAGCCAGATTGAATCGCGCTTGACGGGTGTTTCGGCAAGGACAAAGATTGGGGCTGAGGCTCCATTCGGCAGGCCCGGCATGGCAGAGATAGCGATTTCAATATCGCCGGTCGCCCCGAGTGTGAGACGTACACGCCAGGTGCCGTGACGATGTTGTTGCGTCAGCGCCAGCAGTTGTCGGCGGCAGGTATCCGTATCGCAGTGAAAATCAAAATATGCGGCGCTCTCACTGAGCCGGTACAGATGCCGCTCAAGTAGAAAATAATCGCTGTTTTCGAGGCGCAGGGTTTCGATCAGGCGGAAGCTGCCCGCATCCGGCACGGCATCGAGAAAGCGCGATTTCACCAGTGCCTCGGCGTATTCGTCGCCAGCCGCAGAATCCCAGGTGATGCCGCCGCCGACGCCGCAGATGGCTTCGCCCGTCACGCTGTCGAGTGTCACGGTACGAATCGCGACATTGAATATGGCGTCGCCACCGGGCCGGAGCAATCCGATGGCACCGCAGTACATGCCGCGCGGTTCGCTTTCGAGACGGGCGATGAATTCCATCGCCATGGTTTTTGGTGCACCGGTGACCGAGCCACATGGAAACAGCGCAGCGAACAGATCGTCGAGTCGGGTGTGCGGCCTGGCCTCGGCGCTGACGGTGGAAGTCATCTGCCAGACGGTCGGGTGGCGTTCGATGGAAAACATGTCGGTGACGCGGACACTGTGCGGCTGTGCGATGCGCGACAGGTCATTGCGCAGCAGGTCGACGATCATCAGGTTTTCGGCACGGTTTTTTTCCGAGTGTCGCAGCCAGTCGGCTATCTGTCGATCCTCTTCGGACCAGCGACCGCGCCGTGCCGTGCCTTTCATCGGTCGCGTGGTGATGGTATCGCCGTCGCGGCGGAAAAACAGTTCCGGCGAGGCGCAGAGAATGCGCTGGCGTCCAAGATTGAGATAGGCGCAGTAGCCCGCCGGCTGTGCGTTGCGCAGTTGCGCGAACCATGCCAGATCATCACCGTGAAAGTGGCTGTGCAGGCGCAGGGTGTAATTGACCTGATAGGCGGCACCGTCGAAGATGTTTTGCCGCAGGCTGGCAATGTCTGCGTCGAAGCGCGGCCGCTCGATGTTCGGTTGCCAGGGGACGGCAATACTTGCAGTATTTGCAACACTCTCAACATCCGCAATGGCAGGCAGCGGTGCGGCAAAGACGCCGAACCATACTAACGGTATGTTGGCGCATCCGGGAATTTGATGTGCTGCATCGAAGGCAACGGCTGCATCGTAGCTGACGCAGCCAGCCACCCAGGCGCCGGCACGTGCGCATTCCTCTGCACGGCGCAGCACTGCGCGAACTTCTTCCGGTTTGCTGGTGCAGAGAATTTCCTGTGGTGGGCCGAAGGCAAGCCGCAGGCGCGTACCGGCGTTGGTATCGAGAGGAAAATCAAAGAGGCAGTGAGGTGTCATTCCCGGCTATGGCAAATCGAGGATGCTCTACAGGTTAACCTGCTGCGCCGCACCGTCGATGCGTGTCAGCAGGGCGTGCAGTCCGAGCGCCGACAGTGCGGCATGCAGCCGTTCCGGCCGGGCGGTGGACAGCAGGCGAAGCTTGCCGCTGCCATGCGTTTTATGACTGGAGAGCCGGGCGACCTGACGTGCAATCGCATCATCGACGGCAACCAGTTCGGCGCGTCCGGCGATCAGCGGTTTGATCAGCGGCACGAGAAAATTGTAATGGGTGCAGCCGAGGACGATGCGATCGACCCCTGCATCAAGCAAGGGCAGAAGCTTTTGTGCAATTTCGTCGGCGAAGTCGGGATCGCTGCGCGCATCAAGGGGTTTCAGGGTTTCGACGCGCTTGGCCCAGCCCGGACAGGTTTCGACATGCACCTGCACTTCCCCGGCATGCCTTTGGATAAGACGTGCCAGGCTGGCACTGTTTGCTGTCGCCTCGGTGGCAAGCACGGCGATGCGGCGGGTTTTTGAGGAGGCGACAGCAGGTTTGACGCCCGGTTCGACACCGATGATCGTCATGTCAGGATGGGTGGCGCGCAGTACATCGATTGCCGCTGTAGTGGCCGTATTGCAGGCAACCACGAGCGTGTCGCAACCCTGCTCGATAAGGTGTCGGCCGATGATCAGCACGCGGCCCTGGATAAATTTCTCCGACTTCGCACCGTAGGGAACATGCGCGGTGTCGGCCAGATAAATGAGGTCGGCGCGCGGCAAGGCGCGGACGATGGCGGCCAGCACCGAGAGGCCGCCGATGCCGGAGTCGAAGATGCCGATCAAGGCGGGCTACTCTCGCGCTGCCAGCCGATTTCGCGGGCTGTTAGCGGTCCGATGACGGTGGCGTCCAGACTCTCCGGGATGTCCGCCTGTGTGGCTGATTTCGGAATGCGCCCGGCCATGATCTCGGCGACTTCCTGCGGCAGGCGCGGATTGCGTTGTGGCTCGGCATAGCCATCCGGAAAGCGCGGCATGTTGGTTGCCAGATCGTATTTGTCGGTGGCGCCAAGCGTATGCAGCAGTTCATGGGTGATGACAACATTATTGGAGCCAGCCATCTCGTCCATGGCAAAAGCGTTCACCAGCCCGATCATGCCGCGCTCCAGCCCCGTCGAATGTGGCAGGCTGTGGTTGCGTTTGGCATCGAAGAACAGCACGTAGAGGCGTACTTGCGGGTGATCATCTTTTGCGCCGCTATCGTTGCGCCAGGCCCACCAGCGCATTTGCAGGCTCCAGGCGATGATATCGAGCGTGCCGGCCTGCTTTGGCAATGCCGGCGGCAGCAGAGCAATCGGCGGCGCCAGCGTCAAGCGGATGGGACGATGAATGTTGAGACCGTAATGCTTGCTCTCATCCACGAAAAAGCCTTTGATGGGCACGAAGGTTTCCTTGTTGAGGCTGCGGATGTAATGCGCTGCCGCTTCACTACCGTCACCGTTGAGCGGATAAATCGACACGCGCAGCGGATCGTTCCAGGCGACGGCGTGCGTCCGCGCAAGCCATGCCTGCTGCGCCACGGTGGCGAGCACCAGCAGGAGCAAGACAATGCGAAATGTGCGAATCATCGCGTCGCCCTGTTCAGGTTAGCCTTTGACGACCGGAATTTTGCTGATCTTTGCCTGCCATTCCTGCGGCCCGGTGTTATGCACGGAAATGCCATTTGAATCGACGGCGACGGTGACCGGCATGTCCTGGACCTCGAATTCGTAGATCGCTTCCATGCCGAGATCGGCGAAGCCGACCACCCTGGCGGCCTTGATGGCCTTGGCCACCAGATAGGCAGCACCGCCGACGGCCATCAGATAGGCCGACTGGTGTTTCTTGATGGCCTCGATGGCGACCGGACCGCGCTCGGCCTTACCGACCATGGCGATCAGATCGGTCTGCGCCAGCATCATTTCGGTGAAGCCGTCCATGCGCGTGGCAGTGGTCGGGCCGGCCGGGCCAACGACTTCGTCGCGCACCGGATCGACCGGACCAACGTAATAGATGACGCGGTTGGTGAAGTCGACGGGCAACTTCTCACCTTTTGCCAGCATCTCTTGGATGCGTTTGTGTGCGGCATCGCGGCCGGTCAGAAGCTTGCCATTGAGCAGCAGCACATCGCCCGGCTTCCAGGCGGCGACTTCGGTCTGGGTCAGGGTGTCGAGGTTGACGCGCTTGCCCTTGCTGCTGTCGTAGGTCAGGCGCGGCCAGTCGTCGAGATTCGGCGGGTCGAGTTTGGCCGGGCCGGAACCGTCAAGGTGAAAATGAGCGTGGCGTGTCGCAGCACAGTTGGGAATCATCGCCACCGGCAGGCTGGCGGCATGCGTTGGATAGTCGAGGATCTTCACGTCGAGCACGGTGGTCAGACCACCGAGACCTTGCGCGCCGATGCCTAGCGCATTGACCTTTTCGAGCAGTTCGAGACGCAACGCTTCGATGCGGGTGAGTTTTTCTCCACGTGCCGCCTTGTCTTTCAGTTCATGGATGTCGACCGGCGCCATCAGTGATTCCTTGGCCAGCAGCATGGCTTTTTCCGGCGTGCCGCCGATGCCGATGCCGAGGATGCCGGGCGGGCACCAGCCGGCGCCCATCGTCGGCACGGTTTTCAGCACCCAGTCGACGATGGAGTCGGAGGGATTCAGTGCGTAGAACTTCGATTTGTTTTCAGAACCGCCACCCTTCGCCGCGCAGATGACGTCGACATGATCGCCAGTGACGATTTCGTAATGCACGACGGCCGGAGTGTTGTCTTTGGTGTTCTTGCGCGCACCGGCTGGATCGCTGAGCACCGAGGCGCGCAGCTTGTTGTCCGGATTCAGGTAGGCGCGGCGCACGCCTTCGTTGACCATTTCCTGCACCGACAGCGTGGCGTCCCATTTGACGTTCATGCCAACCTTGAGGAATACCACGGCGATGCCGGTATCCTGACAGATCGGCCGGTGGCCTTCGGCGCACATGCGCGAGTTGATGAGGATCTGGGCAATCGCATCCTTCGCCGCCGGGCTCTGCTCGCGCTCGTAGGCTTCGCTGAGTGCCTTGATGTAATCGGCCGGGTGATAGTAGCTGATGTACTGGAATGCATCGGCGATGCTCTGAATGAAATCTTCCTGGCGGATAGTGGTCATGGTGACGTCCTGTGGGTCTCTGGATTTTCTGGCGGGTAGCGGCTGGCTGATCTTCTGCGAGGAGATGCCAGCAAAGCGAAGGATTTTAGCATCCACGCCACCGCATGTTCCAGCGTTGCGCGGTGCAAAAGACCTGTAAAAGAGGGATCGTCTGACATGCCAGTCCCTTGTGATATTCTTGCGACATGCTGTGCGATCAAGGCGGGAATTTATTCTGGATTCAATGATTGCGGAGGAACCCAAAGTGTCATCGACCATCGAGTCAGTGTTGCAGGAGAACCGTATTTTTCCGCCCTCTGCCGAGGCTGTGAAAAATGCCACAATTTCCGGGATGGCAGCGTATGAGGCGCTCTGCCAGGAAGCCGAGCAGGACTACGCTGGTTTCTGGGCGCGCCTGGCGCGCGAGAATCTGAGCTGGAAGCAGCCTTTTACCCAGATACTCGACGAGTCGAATGCGCCGTTCTACAAATGGTTTGCCGACGGCAAACTCAATGTTTCCTACAACTGTCTTGACCGCAACGTCGAGGCAGGACTGGGCGACAAGGTGGCGATCATTTTCGAGGCCGACGACGGTAAGGTCACCAAGGTCACTTATCACGAACTGCTCGTCCGTACCGCGCGTTTCGCCAATGCGCTGAAGGGCCTCGGTATCAGGAAGGGCGACCGCGTCATCATTTATATGCCGATGTCCATCGAGGGCGTCATCGCCATGCAGGCTTGTGCGCGCATCGGTGCGATTCATTCGGTGGTGTTCGGTGGCTTTTCCGCGAAAAGTTTGCAGGAGCGCATCCAGGATGCCGGTGCGGTGGCGGTGATCACCGCCGATGAACAGTGTCGCGGCGGCAAGACAATTCCGCTCAAGCCGGCCGTCGATGGCGGTATCGCTCTGGGCGGCTGCGAATCGATCAAGCACATCCTCGTGTACAAACGTAGTGGCGGACCTTGCAACATGTTGGCCGGGCGCGATATCTGGTGGCACGATGCCATCGCTGGACAGTCCGATACCTGCGAGCCGGAATGGGTCGATGCCGAGCATCCGCTATTCCTGTTATTTACTTCGGGTTCGACCGGCAAGCCGAAAGGTGTACAGCATTCATCGGGTGGCTATCTGCTGCATACCGTCATGACGATGAAGTGGACGTTCGATATCAAGCCTGCGGATATTTTCTGGTGCACCGCCGACATCGGCTGGGTGACCGGGCACACCTACATCACTTACGGGCCACTGGCCTGCGGCGCTACGGAAATTGTTTTTGAGGGCGTGCCGACTTATCCGGATGCCGGACGATTCTGGAAGATCATTCAGGATCACAAGGTCTCGATCTTTTATACCGCACCGACGGCGATTCGTTCGCTGATCAAGTCCGGCCCCGATCTGCCGCGCAAGTACGATCTGTCTTCGCTGCGCATTCTGGGTTCGGTCGGCGAGCCGATCAATCCGGAAGCCTGGATGTGGTACTACACCGAAATCGGTGGAGGGCGCTGCCCGCTGCTTGATACGTTCTGGCAGACCGAAACCGGTGCGCACATGATCACCCCGCTGCCGGGCGTTACGCCGCTGGTGCCGGGTTCCTGCACCCTGCCGTTACCCGGTATTGCGGCTGCCGTTGTCGATGAAGCTGGCCATGATGTGGAGTGGGGGAAGGGCGGCTTTCTGGTCATCAAGAAACCCTGGCCGGGGATGATCCGCACCATCTGGGGCGATCCGGAGCGTTTTACGAAATCCTATTACCCCGCCGATTTCGGCGGCAGACTGTATCTCGCCGGGGACGGCGCGGTGCGGGATGTCAGGACTGGTTATTTCACCATCATGGGCCGCATCGACGATGTACTGAATGTTTCCGGTCATCGCATGGGAACCATGGAAATCGAGTCTGCGCTGGTTTCCAATCCGCTGGTGGCCGAGGCCGCTGTAGTGGGGCGCCCGGACGATCTGACCGGCGAGGCAATCTGTGCCTTTGTCGTACTCAAGGGTGTGCGGCCAAGCGGTGAAGATGCGAAAAAGATTGCCAACGTTTTACGTGACTGGGTCGGCAAGGAAATCGGCCCGATTGCCAAGCCCAAAGATATTCGTTTCGGTGAGAATCTGCCGAAAACACGCTCCGGAAAGATCATGCGGCGCCTGCTGCGCGTCCTGGCGAAAGGCGAGGAAATTTCGCAGGATGTATCAACGCTTGAAAATCCGGCGATTCTGGATCAATTGAAAACGAATGCCTGATAAAGAGCCGATGGACGGAGAGATCGAGCGCCTTGAAGCGGAGCTCAAGCGGGCGGAACAGGCGCTTTGCGAGAGTGATACCCGTCTCCAGTCATTATTCAACCATATGCCGAATGGTTTTGCATTGCATGAGGTCATCTGCGACGACAAGGGCAAGGTGGTGGATTTTATTTATCTGGATGTCAATCCTGCCTTTGAACAGATGACCGGACTTACGCGGGATCAACTTGTTGGACACCGGCTGACCGATGCCATGCCTAACGCCGAACGATACTGGATTGATAACCTGGCCGAAGTCGCCATAACAGGAGTGCCAAAATATTTCGAGAGTTACTCCAAACATAATGGCAAATGGATTGCAACCCATTCGTATTACACAGCGCCGGGGCAGTTTGCCGCAGTGGTCGAGGACGTCAGCGAACGCAAACTGGTCGAGAAGAAGATACAGCATCTGGCTTATCACGATGTCTTGACAGGGCTGCCAAACCGCTCTTTGGCACGCGATCGATTCGATCAGGCATGCGTCTCTGCGGATCGAGTGAACAACAAGGTTGCGCTGCTTTTTCTCGATCTCGATAATTTCAAGAGCGTCAACGATTCTCTTGGCCACACTGTCGGCGATGAGCTGCTCAAGATTGTCGTCGCACGGCTGAACAAATGCGTACGCAACACCGACACCATCAGCCGGCAGGGCGGCGACGAATTCATGATCGTGCTGCCGGATTTGCCCGATGCCGATGCCGCTGCACCGATTTTGCTCAAGATCAGGGAACACCTGCATGCTCCCTTCGATATCGATGGTAATGAACTGACGACTTCTGTTTCGGTTGGCATTGCCATTTACCCGGATGACGGCAGCAGCTTCGATATTCTTCTGAAAAAGGCCGATATGGCCATGTACCGGGCAAAGGATTCCGGCCGCAATGCCTATCAGTTTTTCAATGAGCAGATAAATTCCGATGTCATGGAACATCTTGCCATGAGAACGGGCCTGCGCAAGGCCTTGGAGCGCAGCGAGCTGGTGCTCCATTACCAACCCCAGATCGATCTAACCAGTGGCGCGATGGTCGGCGCAGAAGCTCTGGTCCGCTGGAATCATCCGGAGTTCGGTTTGGTCGCGCCAGGCCGCTTCATTCATGTTGCGGAGGATTGCGGACTGATTGTGCCGATCGGTGAATGGGTCATGCAAGAGGCCTGTCGTCAGGCGAAGGCATGGAGTCTGGCCGGATTGCCGGAGTTTGTGATTGCGGTGAATCTTTCGGCGGTGCAATTCAGGCGCAGTGATGTGGAACAGGTTGTGGTCAATGCACTCGACGAGTCCGGACTCAATCCTTTACTGCTCGAGCTTGAGTTGACGGAATCGATCCTGTTGCACAACGTCGAGAACGTGATGAACACCATGAAACGCCTGAAGATGCTCGGTGTCAGGCTGTCGATCGACGATTTCGGTACGGGCTATTCGAGTCTTTCCTACCTGAAGCGGCTGGCTGTCGACAAGCTGAAAATCGACCAGTCATTCATCCGCGACCTGGCAGCCGATTCGGAAAATGAAGCCATCGTACGTGCCATCATCCAGTTGGCGAAAAGCCTGAATCTCAAGACCATTGCCGAGGGTGTCGAGGATGCAACGATGCTGACGCATCTGCTCAACTTCGATTGCGACGAAGCGCAGGGTTACCATTTTGCGCGACCCATGCCGGCCAATGAATTCGAGAGGTATCTCTCGTGTTTCAAGGCGGTACCGTGTTGAAGAAGATGTTTGTTCGTATTCGTTTTTGTGTTCGGGCAAGCGGGCAATCCGGAACGGCAACGCAATGAATCGATTTCGTCTGACGAGTCAGCGATTGGCCGTAGTTTTCCTGATGGGCGGCATATTGCTCAATTACCCTTTGCTCTCCCTGTTCGATCATGACGGTATGGTGTTCGGCATTCCGTCGCTCTTTCTTTATGTTTTTCTCGTCTGGGCAGGGCTGATTGCATTAATGATCTGGATTATCGAGGGACGCAGGAACTGATGTTGATGTGCTCCTGTGCCGAACGTCGTCAACCTGCATGAACATGCTGCAAGGCTGGTTGATCGCACTCATCTCGTTCGCCTATCTTGGTGCGCTGTTCGGCATCGCCTATTACGGCGATCGGCGCGCCGATGCCGGCCGTTCGATCATCTCCCGGTCGAGCGTCTATGCGCTGTCGCTGGCTGTTTATTGCACCAGTTGGACCTATTACGGTAGCGTTGGACGTGCCGCCACAAGCGGCCTCGGTTTCCTGCCGATCTATCTGGGACCGACGCTCATGCTGACGCTATGTTGGTTTGTGATGCGCAAAATGATCCGCATCGCCAAGGCCAACCGGCTGACCTCGATTGCCGATTTCATCGCCGCACGTTATGGCAAGAGTCAGTTGCTCGGCGGGCTGGTGACCATCATTGCGGTGATCGGCGTGATTCCCTATATCGCCCTGCAACTCAAGGCGCTATCCAGCAGCCTTTCGATCCTTCTGAGTTATCCCGAAATCATTCTGCCGGCGCGCACGACGGCAACACACTGGCTCAAGGACAGCACGCTGTATGTGGCGCTGACCATGGCGGCATTCAGTATTCTTTTCGGTACGCGCCATCTCGATACCACCGGGCGCCACGAAGGCATGGTGGCGGCAATCGCTTTTGAATCGCTGATCAAGCTGCTGGCGCTGACGGCTGTCGGCCTGTATGTCACCTATGGCCTCTACGATGGCTTCACCGATATTTTTGCGCGCGCCGCTGCCGTGCCGAAGCTGGCTTCCCTGCTGACGCTGGACGGGCACTACAGCAACTGGGCTTCGCTGATCTTCCTCTCCATGTCAGCCATCATGCTGCTGCCGCGCCAGTTCCAGATCGGCATTGTCGAGAACGTCGATGAAAAACATTTGCGTCGTGCCGTATGGATGTTCCCGCTGTATCTGCTGCTGATCAATCTGTTTGTTCTGCCGATTGCGCTCTCCGGCTTGTTGCAGTTTGGCGAAGGGCACAATGCCGATGCCTTTGTGCTGACTCTGCCGATGCTGCATCACCAGCAGGCGCTGACGCTGTTCGTTTTCATCGGCGGATTGTCGGCGGCAACCGGCATGGTGATCGTCGAAACCATCGCCTTGTCGACCATGGTGTGCAATGATCTTGTCATGCCATTGCTGCTGCGCTGGAAGTGGCTTGGCCAGGCGCGGCGGGTCGATCTTTCCGGCCTGCCGCTGACTATCCGGCGCTGGGCGATTGTCCTCATCCTGCTGCTTGGCTATGTCTATTTCCGCTTTGCCGGAGAGACCTCTGCGCTGGTCGGCATCGGCCTGATCTCGTTTGCCGCCGTTGCGCAATTTGCGCCGGTAATGCTGGCTGCCCTCTACTGGAAAGGTGGCACGCGTGCCGGTGCGCTGGCTGGTCTGAGCGCCGGTTTCCTGGTGTGGTGCTACACCCTGTTGCTGCCTTCCTTCGCCAGATCAGGCTGGCTGCCGGTCGATTTCATCAACGATGGTCTGTTTGGTTTTGCCTGGCTCAAGCCGCAGCAACTGTTCGGTCTGGTTGGGCTGGACGAAATATCCCATGGACTTTTCTGGAGCATGCTCGCCAACATCGGCTGTTTTCTCGGCATCTCGCTGCTGCGTCAGCCGACGGCACGTGAGGCCTGGCAGGCGGCGCTCTTTGTCGATGTGTTTCGCACTCGCCATGGTTCGATCGATGCCGGCGTCTGGCGCGGTAGCGCCGATGCGCACGATCTCGGTCTGCTGCTTGCCCGCTTTCTTGGCACGCAGCGCGCACGCGAGGCCTTCGACGAATACGCCCGGCAGCACGATGTTTCTTCCGGGGACGCGCTAGTCGCCGACGCCGGACTGGTACTGCATGCCGAGAATCTGCTTGCCGGCACCATCGGCAGCGCTTCGGCGCGCGTCATGGTGGCTTCTACAGTGCGGGAGGAGTCACTCGGCCTCGACGAGATGGTGGATATTCTCGACGAGGCTTCGCAGGCGCGCGCCTACAGCCGCCAGCTTGAACAGCAATCGCGTGAATTGTCGGTAGCGACCGGCGAGTTGCGCGCAGCCAATGAGCGGCTCAAGGAGCTTGACCGGCTCAAGGACGATTTCATCTCCACTGTTACGCATGAGTTGCGCACACCGCTGACATCGATCCGCGCTTTTTCCGAAATGCTGCGCGACGATCCGAAAACAAATCTTGCGGAACGCAAACGCTTTCTTGGCATCATCGTCAGCGAGACCGAGCGCCTTACCCGTCTGATCAATCAGATGCTGGAAATGTCCAAGATCGAGTCCGGACTGGCCGAATGGCATAGCGAAGCGGTCGACCTGTGCGAGGTGATTCGGCACTCTGCCGATGCCACCAGCCAGCTCTTCAACGAACGCGCGATTCGGCTGACGCTGGACATGCCCGACAAAGTGCCGCCGTTACAGGCAGATCGAGACAGGCTGATGCAGGTCGTCATCAACCTGCTTTCCAATACAGTGAAATTTTGCAATACCGGAGAAGGACAGGTCGTCGTTCGGCTGCTTGAGGAGAATGAAAACCTGCGCGTCGAGATCACCGACAATGGTCCGGGTATCCGGCCCGAGGATCAGTCCGGCATTTTTGAAAGATTCCGTCAGGGTGGCCGTGCCGACAATACGATGACCGACAAGCCCAAGGGCACCGGTCTCGGTCTGTCGATCAGCCGCCAGATCATCGAATATTTCGGCGGTCGACTGTGGGTAGAGAGCGCACCGCAGGAAGGGCGCCCGGGTGCGACCTTCATCTTTACACTGCCGCTGGTTTTCAAGGGCATGGACCAGGATCGGCTATCGGTCATCCATAGTTGATTATGTTTTCCGCATTGCAGCCTTGGTTTGTGATGTCGGATATGTCGGTGGTACTCGTCTGTGTTCGGCCAGTAGATTATTCTCCCGATAGCGGTCACTCGTCACATTGTTGATCGGCTACAAGGGGAACAGGTCGCTAATGCAGGAGGAAATCCCGGATGTCATTGGCGACGAGTTCCGCTTGAAGTGGGTTTTGAGGGTTTACCCAGAGATGACAGGTTCCATCAGGTGAGATCACCTTATCCAGAAATTTCTGAAGGCGGGTCTCCGAGATAAAAGTTGACCAATATCCTGGAGTCACTGTGTACTGTTTTCCATCAAGTTCGAACTTGCAAAGAAGTTGAAAAGTCCAGACCATTCTTACGCCACCTCTTTGGCCAACCGCTCCGAGGACTTTTTTCCATTCCTTGTCTGTGCATTTGGCCGACACTTTTTCCCAGTTTCTTCTGACAGTTCGACCTCGAAAGAGAAGACTGAGCGGCATCAGGATCAATCCCAGAATAGAGATTGAAAACAGTGGCTTTACTTTGAAGCTGGCAAAGATTCCAACGATGAATAATATTGCTCCGAGAAGCGCTCCCCAATTTGTTTCCATCATGGCATTGGGTTCACGAAAGGGGATAGGCTCAATACGCCATTCGTTTTCTTTTGAGGAATTTCCGGTAGGTTTCATTATCGATAATGTCTCTTCTCAAGTTTGCCTAACGACGTTTCCTATGGAGTCCTCTCATTTATCCAGGAGCCAAGATTCAGGTTCAGGTCGGACTCGATGATGTGAAAGCCGGCAGGGTTGTGCAGCGCCTGCGTCAGCATCGCCTCGGCAACCGCGCGGGCAGCCACCGGGCGGTATTTTTGGGGCATCAGGAAGCCGATGGCCTGCATGAGTTTTCCTGATAAATCCTCAAGCGGACGTTGCTGCTTGCGCTGGCCGGCCAGATAGGCGGGGCGGAACATGCTTGCCGATGGATAGGCCAATAGCCTGATTGCCGCTTCGGTCTCGCCTTTGACGCGCATGTAGAAAAACTTTGAAGCGGCATTGGCACCCATCGAGCTGACCAGCAGGAATTGTTGTGCGCCGGCCTGCCGGGCGAGGCGTGCGACTTCGTGGATATAGTGGTGATCGACGCGATAAAACGCTTCACGCGAACCGGCCTGTTTGATGGTGGTGCCGAGGCAGCAGAATACATCGTCGACCGGCGGAAAGTCGTTGGCGTCGAGATGCTCGAAGTCGACGATGCGTTGTGTCAGCTTCGGCTGTTGAATCTCCAGCGGATGTCGCAGCAGCGCGGTGACAGCGCCATAATCTGCGCAGCCGAGCAGTGCGTCGAGCAGATGGCCGCCGACCAGACCACTGGCGCCGACGATAAGGGCTTTGCGTGTCATGACATGTCAGTCTGGCAGAGGTTGGGTTGGATTTTGAAGAGGATTCTCGGAATATTCTTGCGAATGCCCGGACGAATGCCGGATTCGCTCGGCATGATAACGTGTTCCGCCGAATGCCCGGCAGATGAATACATTCCGGCTGCGAGGTTTGGCGACCATCGTGTCGGGTAAAATCACCGCATGAATCTGCTTGCCCTGGAAACCGCTACACACCACCCGTCCGTCGCCTTGTATCGCGATGGCGAGGTGCTGGAGCGCGCCGAAAAAATCACCAATGGCGGCTCTGAAAGGCTGTTGCCGTGGGTCGGCGAGTTGTTGGCCGAGGCGGGCATGGCGTTCACCTCTCTCGATGGTATTGCGTTTGGTGCCGGACCGGGCGGCTTTACCGGCTTGCGACTGGCCTGTGGTATAGCGCAGGGCCTGGCGTTCGGCCTCGATCTGCCGGTGCTTGGCGTGTCATCGTTGGAGGCACTGGCGCTCGCCGCCAACGATACCGGCGCGGAGCGGGTGTTTGCCTGTCTCGATGCGCGGATGAACGAAGTGTATGGTGCGGCCTATTCTTTTTGCGATGACGAACCTGTTACTGTGCGGGCACCCGCCGTGGCATCGGCGGAATTGTTTTGTGCACCGCCGGGTACCGGCTGGATCGGTTGCGGAGATGGTTTTCTCGCTTATCCCGATTTGCTCGGCGCAAGTATCGTGCACATTGTTCCCGGACTCTGGCCACATGCTGCCGCTGTGGCGCGCCTCGCCGCGCCGCGTCTGGCGTGCGGTGCCGGCGTCGACGCCGGACTGGCAGTGCCGCTGTATGTGCGCGACAAGGTGGCGCTGACGACAGCCGAACGTCTGGCGCGGGGTGGTGCGAAATGAAACCAATGCCTGTCGCGATGACCGAGTCTTCGCTGAATATTGAATTCCTCCCGATGCAGACCGCTGATATCGATGCGGTGCTGGCCATCGAGCAGTGTATTCAGGCCTTTCCCTGGTCGCGCGGCAATTTTGCCGATTCTCTGGAGACCGGATATGACTGCTGGTTGATGCGCGCAGATGGGCAATTGCTTGGCTTCGCGGTGATGATGATGGCCTTCGACGAGGCGGAGTTGCTCAACATCGGCATCGTTGCACAG
>Ga0073899_10000685_pt1 | contig 31195 bp, 31 predicted proteins | sample KloWWTmetaKNB5Ph_FD_88975 | JGI IMG/M metagenome (GOLD analysis project Ga0073899, IMG submission 88975) | Active sludge microbial communities from Klosterneuburg, Austria, studying microevolution and ecology of nitrifiers - Klosterneuburg... | ecosystem: Engineered > WWTP > Aerobic digester >... | reverse complement strand
TTGAAGGTGAGCGCCTGGCCGGCTTCATCCGGCGGGCCGGCGCTGATCGCGGTCGCCCACGGGTTCACCGTCTGCGCCCCGGCATCTTCGAGCACGGTCTGGTCGGCGCCCTTGGTGAAGCTCGGCGCATCGTTGACCGCGGTCAGGCTGATCGAAAAGTTCTGCGTGGCCGAGGTGTCGACGCCGCCGTTCGCGGTGCCGCCGTTGTCCTGCACGCGCACACTCAGGTTGGCGGTGCCATTCGCGTTCGCCGCCGTGGTGAAGCTCAGCGCGCCGTTCGCGGCGACTGAGGGCACCACCGCGAACATGCCGGGATTGTCGTTCGCGGTGATGGTGAAGGTCAGCGTCTGCGCGCTCTCGTTGGCCGGTCCGGCACTGATGCCCGTCGCCCACGGATTGATCGTCTGCGCGCCGGTGTCCTTGAGCACGGTGACATTGGCACCGGCGGTGAAGGCTGGCACATCGTTGACCGGAGTCAGCGTGATCGCGACCGTGGCCGGCGCCGAGTTGGTCAGCCCATCGTTGGCGACGAAGCTGAAGCTGTCGGCGCCGAACTCGTTGGCATTCGGGGTGTAGCTGACCGAGACCGAGGTCGCGTCGATCGGCACGATGGCGCCGAGCACGCCACGTGTCGGCGGCGTCTGGATCGCGAAGGTCAGCGGGTCACCATCGGCATCGGTCGCGGTCAATGTCAGCGTCTGCGTCGGCGAGTCCTCGAGCCAGGTCTGCGCCTGCGACGCCGCCACCGGCGCCTGGTTTTCGACATCGACCACGTCGATGCGCGCGAACACGCGGCCGTTTTCCTCGGCCGCGAACAGCGCGACGATATCGGCGCCGACATCGGGGCCGCTGCCGTCGCCGGTCGGGTCGCCGGCAAGCGCGCTCACGCCGGCCCAGTCGCCGACCGCACCATCGCTGATGAAGTTCGCCGCCCACACCGCACCCGCCATCAGCAACGCTCCCAGCGTGGCCATGCCAAGGCGCAGGCGCCGCCGCGCCACCACGAACACCGCCGCGATCAGCAGCAGCAACCCGGCGAAGCCAAGCGTCGGGATCGCCACCTGCGACAGGCCGAGCAGGATCGGAGCGCCGCCCGGCAAGCTCGTCAAGCCATCGCTGGTCGTGGCCGCGGCATTCTCGGCGACCACCGCAACCCGAACCACACCTGCGCTACCGAACAGCGACCGCGGCGCCGAAAGTTCGACCACATCGGCACCGGCAGTGCCGTTGTTCAAGCCCACCGAATGGGGTCCGCCGACCGCGCTCGATGCACCGAAGCTGCCGCCACTGCAATCTGCTCCGCTGACCAGGGTCACGGTGGTGCCGGTGACCTCGGCCGTCAGCCGCGCCTCGACGCCAGCGACCGTGGTCGGGCCATGCACCACGGTGCAGCCGGTCGCGGCATTCACATCGCGATCGACGTAGAGGTGGTAACGGTAGTCCTGCGCCGGAACCGCAGCGGCCACGAGGAGGCCGGCGACTGCCAGCAGACGGGCGAAGACTGGGCGCATGCGACCCCCAAGGTCGAAGCAGGAGAGAGAGGGCCGGGAGTGTGCGCGCCATCACGTCCGGAACGCAACCGCCTTGATCTAGATCATGCGTCCTTCACATTGTTTCCTCCGCGTCCCCGCCAGGAACCGGCTGTACCGCTGCGCCAAGGCTGGGACAATCGCCGCCCCGCCACCGGAGCCAGACCATGAGTTTCCCCAACACCCGCCTGCGCCGCATGCGCCGCGACGAGTTCTCGCGAAGGCTGATGCGCGAGCACGTGCTCACCGCCAACGACCTGATCTGGCCGGTGTTCGTGCATGAGGGCACCCAGCGCGTCGAGCCGATCGCGTCGATGCCCGGGGTCGAGCGCATGTCGATCGACGTGCTGCTCGCGCGTGCCGAGGAAGCCGCAGCGCTCGGCGTTCCGGCGATCGCGCTGTTTCCGGTGACACCGCCGGAAGCGAAGTCGCTGGACGCCATCGAAGCCTGGAACCCGGACGGACTGGCGCAGCGCGCGGTGCGCGCATTGAAGTCGCGAATCCCTGAGCTCGGCGTGATCACCGACGTCGCGCTCGATCCGTTCACCACCCACGGCCAGGACGGATTGATCGACGAGCACGGCTACGTCGTCAACGATCTGACCGTGGCCGCGCTGATCAAGCAGGCGCTGTCACATGCCGAGGCCGGCGCCGACGTGGTCGCGCCGAGCGACATGATGGACGGGCGCATCGGCGCCATCCGCGCGGAACTGGAAAACAACGGCTTCGCCAACACGCGCATCCTCGCCTACTCGGCGAAGTACGCATCGAGCTTCTATGGCCCGTTCCGCGACGCGGTCGGATCGAGCGGCAGTCTCGGCAAGGGCAACAAGTACACCTACCAGATGGACACGGCCAATTCGGATGAAGCGCTGCGCGAAGTCGAACTTGATCTGGCCGAAGGCGCCGACATGGTGATGATCAAACCCGGCCTGCCGTATCTGGACATCGTACGGCGGGTGAAAGACACCTTCGGCGCGCCAACCTTTGTCTATCAGGTCAGTGGCGAGTACGCGATGCTCAAGGCCGCGGGCGGCAACGGCTGGATCGACGAACGCGCCTGCGTGCTCGAAGCCCTCACCGGCATGAAGCGCGCCGGCGCCGACGGCATCCTCAGCTACTTCGCGGTCGAGGCCGCGCGCTGGCTCAAGGCATGAAGATCGCCAGCTGGAACGTCAACTCGCTCAAGGTGCGCCTGCCGCATCTCGAAGAGTGGTTGGCATCGGCGCAGCCGGACATTGTCGCGCTGCAGGAAATCAAGATGGAGACCGCGGCCTTCCCGCACGCGGCGCTTGAGGCACTCGGTTACCGCGCCGTCGTGTCCGGACAGAAGACCTACAACGGCGTCGCCGTGCTCGCGCGCGAAATGCCGGGCGACGTGGTCAGCGCGATCCCCGGATTCGCCGACGAACAGCGGCGCGTGCTTGCGGCGACCGTGGGCGACCTGCGCATCGTCGACCTGTATGTCGTCAACGGCCAGGAAGTCGGGTCCGACAAGTATCGCTACAAACTCGACTGGCTGGCCGCGGTCACCGCCTGGTTACGCGAGGAACTGGCCCGCCATCCGAAGCTGGTCGTGCTCGGCGATTTCAACATCGCCCCCGACGACCGCGACGTGCACGACCCCGAGGCCTGGCACGAACAAGTGCTGTGTTCCGCAGCCGAGCGCGCGGCCCTGAAGCAGATCTTCGAACTCGGCCTGCACGACAGCTTCCGCCTCAAGCACGACAGCCCCGGCCAGTTCAGCTGGTGGGACTACCGCCAGGCCGCGTTCCGGCGCAACCTCGGCCTGCGCATCGACCTGGTGCTGATCTCGGATGCACTGCGTGGCGCGTTGCAGTCCGCCGGCATCGACCGCGAGCCGCGCAGTTGGGAGCGCCCGAGCGACCACGCGCCGGTGTGGATCGAACTGGCCACGGGCGCCTGATCCGAACGCTCGATCCGGCTTGGGTTTCCGGGGCCGCTCCATCACAATGCGCGCCCGCAACCAAGGAGCGCGCCATGAGCACGATCAGCGAACAGGACATCGACACGCTCGATCGCTTCCTGCAGGAGCGCTGCGAGGAGACCAACGGCTTCTTCAGTGTCGAAATGCTGGACGGCTATCTGGCGGCTCTGCGCGTCTGCGCCCAACCGATCGCGCCGGATCTGTGGCTGCCGCCGATCTGGGGCCAGGGCTTCGCCTTCCGCGACGCCGCCGAACGCGACGCCATGAGCGAGCTGGTGCTGGCGCTGTGGGAAGACGTCGGTGAACGCGTCACCGCTGCCGCAGAGGGACGCGAGGACGATTGCTTGCCGTTGATCGCCGCCGCGCCCGACCTCGAAGACATGGACCCTGAGCGCACCGACGAATTCCTCGGACTGGCCTGGTCGATGGGCTTCTCGGTTGCGCTCGATCTCGCGACGGAGACCTGGGACGAAATGTGCGACCGCATCGAGGGGCTCGGCGAAGACCTCGACCAGATCGACGAACTGATGATGATCGGCAACGAGGGCGAGAACTCGCCCGCGATCACGCTCGGCCGGCGCATGGAGATCCTGGAGATCATCCCCGGCCTGCTCGGCGCACTCGAAGCGCATCGCCTGGACCTACGCAAACCGAACTGATCAGCGCGGCGCGTGGCGGCGGCGCCAGAACCACGCGCCGACCAGCAGCATCAGCGTGGCCGCCGCGTACGGTCCGTAGCGGTGCAGTGCGATCTTCGCGGACCGTAGCCGCTCGAACTTCAGCCGTTCACGCGCGCGATCGAATGCTGGCGCCGGGCAAACGCGCCCGAACGTCGCACCGAATGGAACCAAGGCGCCTTCGCGCACATAGCGTCGGTACAACACCCGCGCCGCCTCCGGCTCGCTATCGAGCAACCAACCGGTGCCCTCGCACAGCATCGCCGCAAACGCTTGCGAACGCGCCGGCACGAAATTCGCCGCCTGCATGACCTGATCGGCAGCGAGTTCGCGGTAGTGGAAACGCGACAGATGCGAAGGCCGGGACGCTGATAGGCGCCGCGCCTCATCTGCACCGATCCAGTCACCGGCGAGTTCAATGTCTGTGGCTGGTTCGGCGATCCATTTCCCCTCCACGTAACGGCCGCGCTGGCGACCGTAGTAGCCGCCCCAGATCCGGAAATCCGGCGGGCCTTCAGTCGCGAACAGTTCCATGCCGGAATGGCGCGCGATCGTCGCCGCTTCGAACCATGCTTCGGCGCGACCGACGCGATCGAACCAGAAACCGCCGCCCTGCGCGCGACGCACCGCCGCGCCATACCGCTGCGCGGCGCGGCGTGATTCGTCGTCGGCGAAGTACGGCAGCGCTTCGTCGAACATGCCCGCGCGCATCAGCCGTCGTGCGAATAGCGCGCGCAGCAGCGGCGCGACATCACCGTAGCCACCGCCTTCGTTGTAGCGCGGCGCATTGGCAGACATCGCTGCCGATGCCGCATGAGTCGCAACGAAGACGCGCAATTCGTCGAGCGTCAGCACGCGGTCGGCGACGTACTGGGCGTCCATCCAGTACTGGCCACCGGCCGCATACAGCGCTTCCATCGCCGCGACATAGTCGGCGCGCGCGAGGTTCAGCACGCCGAGTTCGGCCTGGACCTGGCATTGCGGCTGCAGGAACTCGCGCCCGGATCCCCGTTCATGCAACCGGGTCCAGGTTTCGTCGGTCGGAAAGCGCGCAGCAGCTTCGGCATAGGCCCTTGCCGCAGCATCGCGATCGCCACGACGCAGCGCGAGCTTCGCGCTGACCCAGGCCGACAATGCAGACGATGCGTGCGCCACCAGGCGTTCTGCCAGATCGAAGCGCCCGGCGCGATAGGCGGCCGCAGCGAGGCGGTCGAGCCCGGCACTCTCCGGCATCGGCGACGCTTCAATCGCGTCGAGCAATCGCTCGAAGGACGAAGTGCCGCCTGCAGCGCTGGTGTCGCGATTGGCGTCCGACGATGACAATTCGCTCGCACGCGAGAACGCGTAGACGACGGCCACCCGCCGTGCGAGCGGATCGGCAACCCATGCCTGGAGCGACGCCTCATCGGCAAACGCAGCGCGCGCCATCATCAATGCCGAATTCGCACCGGACATCGAGCCCGTGGCAGCTTGCTGCAGGTACAGGTTCAGTGCGGCGATCGGACTCGCCTCCAGATGCAGCCACGCCTCCTCGCCGAAGCTCGCGACGGCCAGGCCAAGCGGGTCTGGCGCGCCAGCAACGACCAGTGACCGCACCTTCGCGTAGGCCGCAGCGGACGCATCGACGCCGTCGCGCTGCGCTCCGATGCGCGCCAGCATGTATTGGGCCCAGCTCGCGCGACGTGCAGCCGGCGTGGCGTTTGCTTCCAGGCTGAACTCGAAGTGCTCGCGCGCGATCTGGTGTTGACCCTGGCCCCATGCCACGGCACCGGCAACGTAGTGACGGATGTCCTCATCGAGGCCGACACCGGCCGCATACGCTGCGGACGGCGAATCCTGCGCCCGCATCGTTGCCACGAGGCGCCGCTCCGACTCGCTGAGGTCAGCGCGTTCTGCCGCCTCACGCTGGCTCCGCAACGCGTCGTCCGGATCCCAGTAGTTCGCTTGTTCAGCCGGCACGAAATGTACCTTCGGCCGCGGTACCAGCCGCGCAACTTCGACCTGAAATGCGCCCTCGGGCAAGTGCGCCAACGTGTGCGCGCGATCGCTCAGCACTTCGTTCGGAAAGTCCGGTCCGCAGGCCAGCGCCACCGGCAAGGCCAGTGCGGCGCACAACGCTGTGACAAGTCGGATTCGACGCATCTTCAGAGTTTCTCCGCCGCGCAGATCAGCCAGCCGATAGTGAGGACCGCACCTGGCCTGAGCACGGACGCGACGGCGGTTTCGAGTTGGCCACCGGCGTTGCGAGTGTAGCCAGCGACACCTTCGCCGTCCGCGCAGCGCGCCGGCAGGTCGATGTGTCGCGGAGCCAACGCATCGATTGCGCTGGCGTTGCGCAATTGCACGTCGAATCCGCCAGCGGCGCCATTGTCAACCAGAAACGCGACGACCGTTGCGTCCACCGCCTCGCCACGCACCAGGCGCCGCAAGGTGGTCTGATGATAGGCACGGCGATCCGACCCGAGCGGCAACCGAAACCACGCGTAGCCCGCGAACCGGGGCGGCGGCGCCAACGCGAGTCGCGCGATCACGACTGCCAGGCGACGTGGATCGACCTGCAGTTCGCGCGCGTCGGCGTCGAACCGCGGCGCCTGCGTTTCGCTCTCGATCGCAATGATGCGTCCGGCGGCATCCTGCGACACGCGCGTCGCGTACGCCGGCAAGGCGACGCGAAACGCATGCGGTGCACGCCGTGCGTACGCCCGCGTCCAACGCAGAGCCAGGGCCGCATCGAACAGCCCGGTATCGGGCGGCAGAACGGCATGCAGCTGCAACACGCTGGTGTCGACACCAGCGAGCACAGCCTCGAGCTCGCTGCTCTGCAGCCAGTCGGGCAAGACCGTGATCGACAACGCAACATCGCGCGACAGAGCACCGCGCAGAGCACGCAGGGCTTGTGCGTACGCCGGCAACCGTGAGCGCGCGCAGTCGTGATCAATTTCGACGCCGCGCACGTCGACCCCGGCTGCCTTGGCCTGCGCACGCGCATCATCGATCGCAGCCACCAGTACCGGCGTGGAGAATGTCGGCCGAAAACCGGGGATACGCAGCACCAGCGTGACCGGACGCCGGGCCGCGGCGAGCGCCCGCCAATCCGTGGCGAAAACGTGCAACGAGGCATCCTGAGCCTCGGCGATCAACACGCGATAGCCAGCAAGGTCATCGGCCATGGCCAGCGTTGCCGCTGCCAGTTTGTCGTTCCAGACGCGTTGCCAGATGTAGGCCTGATGATCGGCTGGCAAGGTCGCAGCGGCCACGCTGCCGGCGAGAAGAATCAGCGAGGCAACAGGCAACGGTATCGGCAGGCGGCGAGGCATGGCCAAACGCTAGCATCTGCCGCGCTCGGCTCGCAGCCGTGCAGTGATGCATGGACAATACGTCACCCACCCCGAGCCGCCACCATGACCCGCATCCACCAGCCGATCTCGCTGACCCGGTATCTGATCGAGGAGCAGCGCGAGAAGGGCGTGATCAAGCCCGACCTGCGCCTGCTGATCGAAGTCGTCGCACGCGCCTGCAAGACCATCGCCACGCAGATCAACAAGGGCGCGCTCGGCGGCGTGCTCGGCAGCGTCGGCTCGGTCAACGTGCAGGGCGAGGTGCAGAAGAAGCTCGACGTGCTGAGCAACGAGATCCTGCTCGAAGCCAATGAATGGGGCGGGCATCTGGCGGCAATCGCGTCGGAAGAAATGGACGATCCACACCCGATCCCGCACCGCTACCCGAAGGGCGAATACCTGCTGGTGTTTGATCCGCTCGACGGTTCCTCGAACATCGAGGTCAACGTCTCGATCGGCACCATTTTCTCTGTGCTCAAGGCGCCCGATGGTGTGACCGAGCCGAGCACCGAGGACTTCCTGCAGCCGGGCACGAAACAGGTCGCTGCCGGCTACACCGTCTATGGCCCGAGCACAGTGCTGGTGTTGACCGTTGGCGATGGCACGCACATGTTCACGCTCGACCGCGAGCAGGGCAGCTTCGTGCTCACCGAGATGAACGTGCGCATCCCCGAGGACACCGCCGAGTTCGCCATCAACATGAGCAACCAGCGCCACTGGGAAGCGCCGGTGCAGCGCTACATCGGCGAACTCGTCGCCGGCAAGACCGGCCCTCGCGGCAAGGACTTCAACATGCGCTGGGTGGCATCGATGGTCGCCGACGTGCACCGCATCCTGACCCGCGGTGGCATCTTCATGTACCCGATCGACGCCAAGTGCCGCGACAAGGGCGGCCGCCTGCGCCTGATGTACGAAGCCAACCCGATGGCTCTCATCGTCGAGCAGGCCGGGGGCGTCGCCACCGACGGCCACGCCCGCATCCTTGATCGTCAGCCTCGCGCGCTGCACGAGCGCGTGCCGGTGTTCCTGGGGTCAAAGAACGAAGTGGCGCGCGTCACCGCTTATCACAACGACGCCGCCTGAGCGGTCGCGCGAACTCGACCGATCCTTCAGGGCAGCCATGGACGCAGCGCGACCTTCACGCCTGCTCACTCTCCTGGCCATGCTGCTCATGCTCGGCGGCTTGCTGATGCTGCCGATCAGCGCCATCAGTGCGTTGATGCTGCTCGCCGGCAGCCACGGCACCGCCAATGCCGAGGCGGGGGGAGTCTTCCTGATCGTGTTCGCGCCGGCGTTGACGCTGGTGGCGGGCTTTGGCCTGTGGCGCCGGCAGCGCTGGGCCCACGTCTGCGTGGTGATCCTGCTGCTTGCGGTCCTGGTGTTGCAGGGGCTTGGCTGGTGGCGCGGACCGATGCCCGGACACACGACGGTTTCAGCCAGCGGCACGGTGACTACGGTGATGGCTGCGCCGGCGGCGTACTCGCCGCTGCTGACGCTGGTCGCGGTCGCGCTGCTCGCGTACCTGCTGCAGTCCGGCGTGCGTGGCGAGTGCTTTCGCAAACGCAGCGCGGCAGCGTCGGCCAGCCCAGGCACTCCGCCACCAGTGCCCGCGGCGCCGCTCCCGGTACGCGACTCATCGTCACCCGAACGCATGCCCACCGCGGTATCGCTGCCGGATGCCTCCGGGCGCGGCGCGCTGCTCGCGGTCGCCATCGGTCTGGGCGCGCTCGCACTGCTGATGGGCTGGCTGATCTGGCATGGCCTCGGCAACGGCGAAATCTGGTGGCCGGCGCGCCACGCGAGTGCCCGACGCATGGTGTCGCAGGCCGAGGCCCCACTGTTGTATTGGACCGCCCTGGTTCTGTACGCCGCTCTCGGCACCGGCGCGCTCGCGCTGCTCGGCTGGGGCGGATGGCAGCGTCGCGCGCAGCACCGAAAAGGGCTGCGTCGTCATGGCGGTGGCAGTCCCTGAGACTGCCGCACTCCTCAACCGCGCATGCGCTTCAGCGTGTCGTCCTTGTCGACCAGCACGCGCTTGAGCACGCCGAGCACATGCAGGATGAACAGCACCAGGAACACGGTGGCGCCGATCTCGTGCAGGTCGTGCATCTGGCGCGCGAAGGCCTTGCTCGGTTCCAGGAACTGCGGGATCTGGACAACACCGAAGACGTCGATGATCTTGCCGCGCGCCTGGCGCCAGAGGATGCCGGTGATCGGCAGCGCAACCATCGCGACGTAGAACAGCACATGCACCAGTCCGGCGATGCGGTCGGGCAAGGTTGGCGCGCCGGCACGCGCGGGTGCGGCATGGGTCAAGCGCCACGCGATCCGGAATACCGCCAGCAGCAACACCACGATGCCGAGCGAGAAGTGGAACGGCTCACCGAGCAGGTCGTCCCACTCGCCGGTGGCCCATTGCAGAATCAGCAGTGCCGCCATCAGCCAGTGCAGGCTGCGCGCGACGGGATTCCATACTGCGGCGCTTGCGTTCATCGGTTTCTCCTGAAGTCGGGATCGACGCGAGAGCATATGGGCACAGCGGACAAAGGCCTTGATCCCCGTCAATCCGCGCAGCCGCCATGCTGCGACCGCACACGCACCGACGCTGGATTCAGCGCCGCGGCCACCGCTATGGTTCGCCTCCATGACCCAGCCGCCGCCCAGCGACTCCGACGACCCGGCCGAAGCGGCCGTTGCGCGCCTGATCGCCAAATTGCGCAAGGCGCGTACGCCGCGCGAGGCGGCGTGGGCGGTCAGCACCGAGGCGATCACCGCGATCGGGCTCGAGGACTGCGTGGTCTATCTGCTCGACGACAGCGCCACCCTGCTGACCCAGGTGGCGGCCTATGGCCCGAAGCTGAAGGCGCCGCAGGTGATCGCGGATCCGCTCACACTGCGCCTCGGCCAGGGCGTGGTCGGACACTGTGCCGCAGCGCGCATTCCCATCCGTGTCGACGACACCCGCAACGAACCACGCTATCTGATCGACGATGCCGAGCGGCTTTCGGAGCTGGCGCTGCCGCTGATCCACGACGGCGAACTGCTCGGCGTGCTCGACTCGGAGCACTCGAGCGCTGGCTTCTACCAAGGTCAGCACGAGCGCCTGCTGCAGCAGATGGCAACGCTGCTGTCGGCGCACCTGGCCTTGCTGCGATTTGCCGTGCAGCGGGGCTGATCGGCGCGGCGCGACATGCGACACTTCGCGCCGCCCCGCCCGCAACCTCACAGGAGTCGTCATGCGCTTCCTCCTCGCCGGCCTCAGTGCTGCCTGCCTGGTGCTGGTCTTCCTGACCGATAGCCCGGTCCTGCTCGGTCTGGCATTGTTTGGCACCGCCGGTTTCGCGTTCGCCGCGGTGATCGCATTCGCCGCCGACAAGATCGCCTCGACCCAGCAGAATCAGAGCTACCTCCCCTCGGCGGAGGAGCTGGAACTGATCCGCCGCGCCGAAGAGAAGCGCCGGCAAATCGCCGCGCGCAATTCGTCGCGCAACGACGACGAACAGGAACAGGCCTGACCCGAACCATGAGCGACCCGCGCCTTTTCCCGCCGCCGCACGGCTTCGCCGACGGCAACAGCATCGATGCCGAGCGCGCCGCCGCCGACCGCGTCGCGGCCTACGATCGTGCCCGCTTCTGGGCGCGCGAGGCCACGCAGATCGAATGGCTGCGCTTCCCGACCCAGATCGAGGACGTGAGCTTCGACCTCGCCGACTTCCACGTGCGCTGGTTCGCCGACGGCGAGCTCAATGTCGCGGCCAACTGCCTGGATCGGCACCTGGCGACGCGTGGCGACAAGACCGCGATCGTGTTCGAACCGGATGATCCCGAGGCGCCGCCGCGACGCATCAGCTATCGCGAGCTGCATGCCGAAGTCGGACGCGCCGCGAATGCGCTGCGAGCGCTTGGGGTCGGCAAGGGCGACCGCGTCACCATCTACCTGCCGATGATTCCCGAAGCGGCGGTAGCGATGCTCGCCTGCGCCCGCATCGGCGCCGTGCATTCAGTGGTGTTCGGCGGTTTCTCGGCAGAATCGCTGGCCGGGCGCATCGGCGACTGCCAGAGCAAGCTGGTGATCACCGCCGATGCCGGCGTGCGCGGCGGCAAGCAGGTCGCGCTCAAGGCCAATGTCGATGTCGCGGTGGCCAAGCGCGAGTGCAGCTGCGTCGAGACCGTGCTGGTGGTGCGCCATACCGGCAGCGCGGTGAGCATGCACAGCCCGCGTGATCGCTGGTGGCACGAGATGGTCGCCGGGCAGGACGTGGTCGCGCCGGCCGAATGCATGAACGCCGAAGACCCGCTGTTCATCCTCTATACCTCGGGCTCCACCGGCAAGCCCAAGGGCGTGCTGCACACCAGCGGCGGTTACCTGGTCTATGCCGCGAGCACGCATCGGCGCGTGTTCGACCTGCGCGAGAACGACGTGTTCTTCTGCACCGCCGACGTCGGCTGGGTGACCGGGCACAGCTACGTCGTCTACGGCCCGCTCGCCAATGGCGCGACCACGCTGATGTTCGAGGGTGTACCGAATTACCCCGACCCCGGCCGCTTCTGGGACGTGGTCGATCGCCACCAGGTGTCGATCTTCTACACCGCGCCGACCGCGATCCGCGCGCTGATGCGCGAAGGCGAGGCGCATGTCGCCTCGCGCTCGCGCAAGAGCCTGCGCCTGCTCGGCTCGGTCGGCGAACCGATCAACCCCGAGGCCTGGCTCTGGTACCACCGCGTCGTCGGCGATTCGCGTTGTCCGATCGTCGACACCTGGTGGCAGACCGAGACCGGCGGCATTCTGATCTCGGCGCTGCCTGCGGCGACCACGCTCAAGCCCGGCTCGGCGACACAACCATTGCCCGGCGTGTTCCCGGCGATCGTCGATGCCAGCGGTCGCGAGATCGAGGGACCGGGTGAAGGCAACCTGGTGCTGCGCCATTCCTGGCCAGGCATGATGCGCACCGTCTACGGCGATCACCAGCGTTTCATCGACACCTACTTCAAGACCTACCCCGACAATTACTTCACCGGCGATGGCGCCCGCCGCGATGCCGATGGCGACTGGTGGATCACCGGCCGCGTCGACGACGTGATCAACGTCAGCGGCCATCGCATCGGCACCGCCGAAGTCGAAAGCGCACTGGTCGGCCACGCCACGGTGGCCGAAGCCGCGGTCGTCGGCTATCCGCACGACCTCAAGGGCCAGGGCATCTACGCCTACGTCACGCTCAAGGCCGGCATCGAGCCCAGCGACGAGTTGCGCAAGGCGCTGGTGCAACAGGTGCGCACCGCCATCGGCCCGACCGCCACGCCCGACTGCATCCAGTGGGCCCCCGGTCTGCCGAAAACGCGCAGCGGCAAGATCATGCGCCGCATCCTGCGCAAGATCGCCGCCAACGAACACGACCAACTCGGCGACATCTCCACCCTCGCCGATCCCTCCGTCGTCGCCAACCTGGTCGATGGACGGCTGAATCGGTGAGCCCGTGACCCAGTTCTCCATCCGACAGGCGAAGCGTCACTTCCCGCAGCTCATCCAGCAAGCATTGGCGGGAGCGGACGTCATCATTGCCAAGGCGGGCCAACCGGCTGTGCGCGTCGTGCCGATCGCCGCCAAGAGCAACCAGGGACTTCCGGACCAGTGCGCCGCGGGCACACCATCTGCAGGTGACGACGCACCCACGCAAATCGAGTGATGCGGCGACATTGGCCTACGCCCCGCTGTCGAGATAACGGTCCTTGAGCTTCACGTAGTGCGTGGCCGAGTAGTACAGCGACTCGACATCGCGGTCGCTCAGCACGCGCACGAGTTTCGCCGGGTTGCCGAGCCAGAGTTCGCGTTCGCCGACGGTCTTGCCCGGGGCGATCACGGCGCCGGCGCCGACGAAGCCGTTCTTGCGGATGGTGGCGCCGTCGAGCACGGTGGCGCCCATGCCGATCAGGCAGCCGTCCTCGATCACGCAGGCGTGCACGATGGCGCCGTGGCCGATGGTCACGTCTCTGCCGATGATCGTCGGATAGCCGCCTGGGCGCGTGAACGGGCCGTCGTGGCTGACGTGGATGATGCTGCCGTCCTGCACGTTGGTGCGGGCGCCGATGCGGATGTAGTTGACGTCGCCGCGCACCACCGTGCCCGGCCACAGCGAGACGTCGTCGCCGAGTTCCACGTCACCGATCAGGTGCGCGCCGACATCGACATAGACGCGCTGACCGAGACGCGGCTTCTGGCCTTGATAGGTTCGGATCGGCATCGCACATCCTCGCAAGCGGAAAGCCGCCATTTTACGGCGCCTCCCCGCCCCGCGGCGTAAACTCCGCTCCCTGATCGAGGTGACCCATGAACGCGCAGCTGAAACCGGTGCCCACGTCCACGCCACAGGAACTGGCCGACACCCTGGTCAGGCTCAAGGCCGCGCGCCTGAACCAGCCACCGCCCGGCTACACGCAGCGCCGCGATGACCTCAGGCGCCTGCGCGCCACGTTCAAGTCGCGCCTCGACGCGATGAACGCCGCGCTCAGCGCCGACTTCGGTCACCGCTCGCGCCACGAATCGACGATCGCCGACGGCTGGACGGTGCTGAAGACGATCGACCAGCTGCTCGCCAACCTGCGCCGCTGGATGCGTCCACAGTCGCGTTCGCCAGGCTGGCTGATGCTGCCGGCGCGCGCCGAGGTGCGGCCGATGCCGCTCGGCGTGATCGGCGTGATGGCGCCCTGGAACTATCCGGTGAACCTGGCGCTGGTGCCGCTTGCGACCGCGATCGCCGCCGGCAACTCGGTGTACCTGAAGCCGAGCGAGCACACCCCGCGCACCAGCGCCTTCCTCGCCGACCTGCTCGCCGAAGTGTTCCCGGACACGCAAGTCGCGGTCGCGCTCGGCGGGCCCGAAGTGGCCGCCGCCTTCGCGGCCCTGTCCTTCGACCACCTGCTGTTCACTGGCTCGACCGCAGTCGGGCGCAAGATCATGGCCGCGGCGGCGCCGAATCTGACGCCGGTCACGCTCGAACTCGGCGGCAAGTCGCCGACCATCATCGGCGCGGACTTCCCGCTCGAACTTGCGGCCGCGCGCATCGCCACCGGCAAGCTGTTCAACGGCGGCCAGACCTGCATCGCCCCCGACTACGTGTTCGTGCCGCGCGCTCGGCGCGATGCCTTCGTCGATGCACTACGCGCCGACATCGCGAAACGCTTTCCGCAAGACGCCGACTTCGCCGACTACACCCGCGTCGTCAACGCCGGCCAATACCGCCGGCTGCGCGGCCTGCTCGACGATGCCACCGCGCGCGGACTGACCGTACTGCCGTTGCTCGCCGTCGACGCCGCCAAGGCCGAAGCGGAGCGCCTGCTGCCACCGACCGTGGTGCTCGACCCGGGCGACGATGCGCGGGTGATGCAGGAAGAAATCTTCGGCCCGATCCTGCCGGTGCTCGGCTACGACCGCATCGACGACGTGATCGCCTACATCAACGCCCACGACCGCCCGCTGGCGCTGTACCTGTTCGACTACGACCGCGGCAACGTCGAGCGCGTGCTCAACCGCTGCATCGCCGGCGGCGTCACCGTCAACGACGCCCTGCTGCAATTCGCCGCCAGCGACCTGCCCTTCGGCGGCGTCGGCCCAAGCGGCATGGGCCACTACCACGCGCAGGAAGGCTTCCTCAATTTCAGCAAGCTGCTGCCGATCGTCTACCAGTCCCGCTTCACCGGCTTCGACTTCCTCCTGCGCCCGCCCTACAAAGGCGTCGCCGACGCGCTGGTGAAGTTTCTGTCGCGGTGAATTCGTCGCCGCGCCAATGACAGACACCTGTCTTACAATGACCGCATGAAGACGATCAGCAAGCGCGAATTGAACCAGCACACTGCGGGCGTCCTGGATGCCGTGGCGGCTGGGCGACCCGTCATCGTGACCGAGCGTGGCGTGGCACGCTGGCGGATCGAATCGATGGAGGCATCCACCGACACGGTCGCCCGACTGCGCGCAGAAGGTCGCATCACACCCGCCAAGGCCAAGCCTGCACCGTGGCCAGTCGCCAGGGCCCGCTACACACCTGCCCGGGTCGACGCACTGTTCGCCGAGTCGCGTGGCGAGCGCTGACGCGCTGGTACATCGACGCGTCGATCGCCCTGCGCGCATTGCTGCCCGGCGCTGACTTGCGGGCGCACCGCTGGCTCGATGCGGTGGCCCGCATGCGGCGACGAAGTGTTTTCGTCCATGCTGCTGCAACTGGAGGTGACGCGCGTGCTGCGACGTGAAGGCTTGGATGTTTCGATGGCCCGCCCGCTGCTTGATCGCGTCAACCTGGTGAGCATCGATGACGGCGTGCTCCGTTTCGCCGCGGCGATCGAGGCACACGTCAAGTCACTCGACGCGATTCACCTCGCGACCTGCGCAATGCTCGGCGCCAACATCAGCGTGGTCACCCACGACGTCCAGATGTCAGCGGCAGCAGCAACCCTCGGCCTCGATTCAATGGACCCGCTCGCCTGATCGCCAGCTGAGGTTTGAACTTGTTGCATGCAGCTCGTCCCCGATCCGCAGCCAAGGCCGTGTCAAGCCGCCGCCGCGCGACGGTGTGTGGATGGTACGGGCAACTTCCTCGGCGATCGGCCTGAACACATGGCTAGACCTGCCTACGAGTGCCCATGGTGAAATGCGCCGGTGGCTGGCGAAGTTGGCTCGCCAAGCTCCTCATGCAACGCGCGCAAAATGCCGGCAACCGTATCCGGCGCAGACGAACCATACTCAGCTTGGTGCGCGTTGCCGATGTGGCGAATCACGTCTGCGAGCAAGATGCCCCACGCAGGAACCTCTTTGCGGTCACTCTCGTGCCAAATGCCAATGTTGATCGTGCAGTGCAGACCCTTTTCAGCAATCCACGCGCTCAGCATCTGCACGGAGTTGGCGTCGCGCTGGGCTGCTGGGGGGATGACGAGTGGCTTCATGAGCACGTCCAACATCAATTCTCCGACTGGAGGGTCGGGTTATTGGGGGCGAGTCTGTGGTGGGTGGCGGGGAGGGTCAAGGGATTTCCTGGCGGGATGCGGTATTGCGGCGTGGATGCGGTGCGGCGTCGTGGCGGGATGAGGGTATGTCCGCGGGATGGGTGGAGATGTGGCTCGGCGCGACGAAAGAGCCGGGACAAGCGGGGTTACTGCGGTGCGCGGGTGGGGATCAGCGCCAGGCCGGGTTGGGTGGCGAGGTAGTGCTTGAGGTGTGCGAGCAGGTGGCCGCCGTGGACGTCCATGTCGCAGACGAACAGGCGGTCGGCTTCGGTTTCGAAATAGAGGTCGGGGTACTCGGCGTTGCGGTCGACGAAGACGCCGAGTCGGTGGTTGTCGCTCAGGTTCCAGGCTACCGCTCCGTGCGCGCGAAAGAACGCGGTCAAGCCCTCGCCGAGCTTCGCGCGGTCGCTGGCGGCAAGCTGGCCGTAGCCGGTGATCTCGTAGACGGGGCCGTGCTCGTTGTCCATCGTCGTCCCCGGGTCGTGGTGTTGGTTGGCGGGTCCCGCCTGATTCTGCACCGCTACGGCGCGGCGTCGATCAGGCGGTGCAGGAGAGCGTAGCCGACGCGCCATGGTGTGCCGTCGCAGTCGAGCGTGACGGTCTTGCCGTTGAGGCGGGTGACGCGGCCGTGGCGCTGGTGGCCATTGCGGTCTTGGAAGCCGACCAGATCACCAACGGCGATTTCCTGGCGGCCGAGGCCGCGGTCGCTGCGGTCGCGGAGGACGCTGTCCACGCCGTCGAGATTGATCGCGGCATAGTCGATCAGGAATCGCGTTCCGGTCTCGCGTTCGAGCACGACCACGGTGGCGGGACGCAGCTCGACCACGTGGCCGTCGCGGCTGCGGTTGTCTCGCGCATCGAAGTACTCGACCGGCTGGCCGGGTTGCAGGCAGCGGCGGATCGCGGTGCTGCGCGCGGGGTCGCGCAGCGCGCGATCGATGGCGGCACGCAGCCGGAACAGATCGAAGGATGTTGCGCTTCGCAGCGCGTCGAGGATCGCGGCATGGTTCATGGCCAGGGATTGTCCGTCAAAGACCCGCCGCCGTCGCTGCGCCACGGTGCCATCGTGCTGCGAGGCGTAGCCGACGCGATGATGAAGTCTGCGCGGCACAGGCTACGTGGCGACACCCTTGATCCGCGCTTCGTAGTGCGCCATCCGACCTTCGACCGCGCGCATGCCATAGTGGAAAGCAAGAACCGCAGCCGGCCACTGGCGGATCTGGCGGCCGTCAATGGTCGTTTCAGAGAAGCGACTGCGCGTTGTCGCCCAGGCCATGGGCAGATTGTTGCCACGCAGGAACTTCAACAAGCCTCGCAACGCCTCTGGCTTGTCCGCGTACTTGTCGCTCCACTTGATCTCCAATGCCGCTAACGGCTTGAGCGCACTCGACGATTCGACGAGATCGACTTCGCTGTCGTCGGCTCCCCAGCGCGCATAGTTCAGTCGCGCGTCTTCGTGGAAGCGCTGCGCAAACAAAGCCGTCTCCACCAGATGTCCGAACTCCGGGTCTTCGGAGCGCTTCGCGCCGAACAGCCCCGTGTACATGGCCGAGTTGGTCAGATAGACCTTGAAGTTGCGTTCGCGCTGGTAGCGCTTGCCGTCCTGGTCGACGCGGAAGACGCGCTTGATGAGAAAAGCGGCCTCAAGATATTCGATGTACTTCTGGATCGTCTGCTTGCCCACCCCGCTGCGCTGCGACAACTGCTCGAAGGAGACCTCTTCCGCCGTGTTGAATGCCAGCAAGGTGAACAACGAATTGAGCTCCTGGATATCCTTGATCCCGTACATCTGCGGCAGATCGCGCAGCAACACCTTGTCCACGATGTCGGACTTGACGAAGCGCTCCGGGTCGGCGCGCACCATCGGCGACAAAGCCAATTCAGGGTAGCCTCCGAAATTCACGTACTCGACGAACTGCGCGTTCAGTCGCTGGATGTCATCGAGCACATAGAGGCTGGGCTCCTCGATCCGGATCGCGGGAGGCTCCGGGCGCAATTGCAGGTACTCGGAGAAAGTCAGCGGTGGGAGCAGGAAGTCGGTGAACCTGCCCGCGCCGGACTCCGTGCTCTGGCGCTTCAGCGCCGCAGCAGCGGAGCCGGATACCAGAATGCGCAAGTCGGGGCGGTGGTCGACCATCGACTTGAGATACTTCTCCCAGTCCTTGTGCGACTGAATTTCATCGAAAAACAGGTAGCGCAGACCCTCGCCAGCGGGCGCGGCATCCTCGATCTGTCGCACCAAGCTCTCGAGCGATTGTCCGTGCAACAGCGGATGATCCATTTCCACATACGAGATCCGCTGTTCCGCGACGCCGGTCGCCAACAGGTCGGCAATGAGGTGGCGGATCAGTATCGTCTTGCCGACTCGGCGCGGACCCAGCAGGACGATCGCTCGACGCAAGCTCGATTCCCGCAGCAAGCGCCGAACGGGATCCAAATAGGCGCGGGGACGCAACGCCAACGTCTCGCCGTCCATCCCGGCGCCGCTCCACCATGGGTTCAGTCGCTTAAGATGATCGGCAACTTGCTGATCTGAAACATCTTTCATCGAAGAACCTAGTTAAGCATATCTCTCGGCGCTTAACTCTAGCAGCTCATCCCCGCCGCATCCCCACCGCAGCCTCGATTTCGATACGCAGGTCGGCGCGGCAGATGTCGCCGTGCAGGAGCATAAAGCAGGCTTCGGCTCCGAGTTGTCGCAGCAGATGCCCACGCACCAGTGCGGCTTCGGCCGGGTCGCGCAGGTAGACGCGCAGCAGTGCGTCGCGACCGAGGTCGGCGCGGGCGTGCGCACGCGCGCCGGCGGCGGTGGCGAGCGCTTCCAGGTTGAGCAGGATTTCGTCGATCTGCGCGACGGTGCCGTCGTGCTGCGAGGCATGGCCAACGATGCTCGCGGTACCCGAGACCAGCAGCAACGGCGACTCCCCGGTCACGAGCATGGCGCGCGAGAAACCGGGGGCGATCGGGCCATAGTCGCGCGGGTACTCGAAGGCCGGCACCTGGCGCGGATTCTCGATCGCGATGCCCGGTTGTTTCGCCGCCAGCCAGTGCACGTGCAGCTGGTCGGGTGGTGTCGGGATGCCGATCGCGGTGGCCGCAGCGAAGCCCTCGACCGGTGCCTGGGTGATCACGCGCGCGCGGCCACCGACGAAGGCGCGGTAGCGCTCGTCGTCGCCGTCGCCGGCATTGATCGCGCCGAAGTAGTTCCAGGTGCGCAACAGGTGCGCGAAGCCGAGTCGATGGCTGTGCGCCAGCAGCAGCCCGTAGGCGTGCTCGGTGGCGGTGGCGAGATCGCCCTGCTCGTCGATCTCGATGCTGCCAAACAGCCAGTCGCCGCTTTGCCGCAGCGTGAAATGCTGGTGGCGCTCGATCTGCGGCGGCGTCGCGACGTTCCAGAACTCGACGCGCGAGCTGCCGACCAGGTCGCGCAGCGGCAACACCACGGCATCGGGATATTTCGCGCTGCTGCGCCCGGCCAGGATGCTGGCGAGAGCGATTTCGTCGGTGCCGGCCGATTGCGCGCTGGGGCGCAGGCCACGATCCATGAACAGGTTGCTCGGGGTTTCCATCGAAGACGACGTGTTGCGACACGTCGCGGATTGCAGTCAGGGTCACTATCTTAGCCGCTCGACCAAGGAATCCGCTGCATGAGCGCAAGCCCGCCCGATCTGGAACCCGTGCAACGCTGGCTGATGGGCCTGCAGGACGCAATCTGCCGCGAACTCGAGCGGATGGACGGCAGCGCGCGCTTCCGCGAGGACGCCTGGTCACGCCCGCAAGGCGGCGGCGGGCGCACCCGCATCCTGCGCGATGGCGCGCTGTTCGAGCAGGCCGGCATCGGCTTCTCCCAGGTCGAGGGCACGCAGTTGCCGGCAAGTGCGAGCGCGCACCGGCCCGAACTCGCCGGCCAGCCCTGGCGCGCGATGGGCGTGTCGCTGGTGCTGCACCCGCGCAACCCGCACCTGCCGACCACGCACATGAACGTGCGCCTGTTCGCGACGCTGGGCGAGCGCCCCGCTTGGTGGTTCGGTGGCGGCTTCGACCTGACGCCGTACTACCCGGTCGCAGACGACGTGCGTGACTGGCACCGGCACGCACGCGCAGCGGTGTCGCCGTTTGGCGAGGGTCTCTACACCGAGTTCAAGGACGCCTGCGACCGCTATTTCTTCCTCAAGCACCGCGGCGAGACGCGCGGCGTCGGCGGACTGTTCTTCGACGACTTCAACCGCTTCGACTTCGACACCTGCTTCGCGCTGACGCGAGCAGTCGGCGAAGCCTTCACGCCCGCCTATGCCGCGATCGTGCAGCGTCGCCGCCACACCCCCTTCGGCGATCGCGAGCGCCAGTTCCAGCTGTACCGGCGCGGGCGCTATGTCGAGTTCAACCTGGTGTTCGATCGCGGCACCTTGTTCGGGCTGCAGTCCGGCGGTCGCACCGAGTCGATCCTGATGTCGCTGCCGCCGCTGGTGCGTTGGGAGTACGGCTTCGACCCCGAACCGGACAGCGCGGAGGCCGGGCTCGCGTACTACCTGCAGCCGCGCAACTGGCTGGCGGACGAACCCGCGTGATCAACCCGACGCCATTCGCCGAACTGTCGCCCGACTTCGTGCTCGATGCCGTCGCCGCGCTTGGCTTCGAACCCGACGGGCGCCTGCTGGCGCTGAACAGCTTCGAGAATCGCGTCTACCAGGTCGGCATCGAAGACGCCGACCCGCTGATCGCGAAGTTCTACCGGCCCGGGCGCTGGAGCGATGCCGCGATCCACGAGGAGCACGCCTTCAGCGACGAACTGGTCGAGGCCGAATTGCCGGTGGTCGCGCCGCTGCGCATCGACGGCGAGTCGCTGTTCGATTTCGATGCGCAACGGCTCGCGCTGTTCCCGCGTCGCGGCGGACGCGCGCCGGAGCTCGAAGGCCTCGACGTCGCGCAGTGGTTAGGGCGCCTGATCGCGCGCATCCACAATGTCGGGGCGCGACGCGGTTTCAGCGCCCGCGCGCAGATCGATGTCGATACACGCGTTCACGACGCCGCCGACCACGTGCTCGATTCGCAGCTGCTGCCCGCGCACCTGGGCGCGCGCTATGCGCACCTGATCGAGACGGTGGCCGAGCGCCTGGACCTGCAGTTCGGCGCGATTGCGCCGCGCACGCTGCGCCTGCATGGCGACTGCCATCCCGGCAACCTGTTGTGGACCGATGCCGGCCCGCACTTCGTCGACCTCGACGACGCCGCCAGCGGACCGGCGATCCAGGACCTGTGGATGCTGATGACCGGCGGTGCCGCCCAGCGCGCTGCCCTGCTCGAAGGCTATGCCGAGTTCCGCGAACTCGAGTTCGGCGAACTGCAGCTGATCGAACCTCTGCGCATCATGCGCCAGATCCACCACGCCGGCTGGATCGCCGCGCGCTACGACGACCCCGCGTTCCCGCGCGCCTTCCCGTTCGCGGCCGAACCACGCTGGTGGGAAGAACACTGCAATGACTTGATGAACTGGCTGGAGCGGGAATAGCCGCAACGGCGCTCCCCGGGCAGAGCGTCCATTGCTATCCTGTGTTGCGAGCGCGGGAGACAGAAATGGGCATGAACGTAGCGATTCCCCGGCAACTCGAGGAGTTCATCCACGAGCAGGTGCGGAGCGGCCGCTATGGCGACGCCGACGCCGTGGTGCGCGATGGGCTGCGCTTGCTGCAACAACGCGAGCAATCCCGTGTCGAACGGCTGGATGAACTGAAGGCCCTGGTCCAGGCCGGAATCGACAGCGGCGTAGCGACGGAATTCGACCTTGCCGCGTTGAAGCAGAAGGCCCGCAAGGAGCGGCTCACGCGGCGTGATTGCATTTGACGTCAGCCGCGCGGCAGAGGCCGATTTGATCGAGATCTGGTTGTACATCGCGGCCAACAACGAAGCCGCGGCGGACCGCCAACTCGACCATCTGGAGCGGTCGTTTCGACTGCTCGCGCAGCAACCGCTGATGGGTGTGGATCGCGGCGGCTTGCTGCAAGAGGGCGTCCGCTCGTTTGCTGTGGACCGATACCTCGTCTTCTACCGCGCGCAGGACAGGGTACGGATTCTGCGCGTGCTGCACGGCGCGCGCGACTGGATGGCGTTGTTTGAGGACCCGGCTTCGGGCGAAACCTGAGCCACATTCGCCGACCTCTGGAGCTTTCGCTCCATGGCCCGAGCGTCAGTCTCGCTTTACATGCAGTGACATTGCGCGAGAATGCCGGGCCGATGAACGCCCCGACCCACCCGATCGAATCCCACCGCGACCGCTTGCGGCCGTTGCGCTACCTGTGGCGCACGCCGTTGCTGTTGCTGCATCTGCTGGTCGGGCTGCCGTTGACCCTGCTCAGTCTGGTGCCGCCGCTGGATGCGATCCGCATCCGCGGTGACCGCCTCGACCAGCGCATGGTGCGCTGGTGGCAGGGCGGGCTGATGCGCTGCTTCGGGTTTCGCCTGAAGCGCTTCGGCACGCCGCGGCGCGAGGCGACGCTGTTCGTCGCCAATCATTGTTCGTGGCTCGACATCTCGCTGCTGCATTCGCAGCGCGCGGTCTGCTTCGTGGCCAAGTCGGAGATCGCACACTGGCCGCTGGTCGGCTGGATCGCGAGCCGCGGCGGCACCATCTACCACCAACGCGGCAGCAACGATTCGCTGGCGCGGGTGGCACAGACCATGCTCGACCGCCTCAACGCCGGGCTCGCGATCGGCGTGTTCCCGGAAGGCGGCACCGGCGCCGTCGACAAGGTGCGCACCTTCCACGCCCGCATCTTCCAGACCTGCTACGACGCCAACGTGCCGGCGCAACCGGTGGCCTTGCGCTACCTGCGCGGAGGCGTTGCCGCGCGCGCGATCGCTTTCCGCGCCCACGAGGGCTTCTTCCCGAACTTCCTGCGCCTGCTCGGCGAGCCCGGCAGCGTCGCCGAGGTGCATTTTCTTGATCCGGTGCCGCTCGCGACCGAGGGCGGGCGCAAGCGCATGGCCGAGGCAGCGCGACGCGCGATCATCGGCGCGCTCGCTTTCGAACCGCTGCCGCCGCTGCGTCCGCGCAACGGCGACGCCGCCGACGACCTGGATCCGATCGCGGAAGCCGACCTGCACGCCCACGACGATGTCCCCGCATGACTTCCGCCCGGCCGGGTTGCTGCGCAATCCGCACCTGCAGTCGCTGCTTGCGTCGAGTGCACTGAGACGCTGGAAGTTCCGCGATCGCCACCGCGAACTGGAGGCGCGTTCGCGCGAGTGCATTCTCGACTGCGGCGATGGCGTCCGCCTGCAGGGTTTCCATACCGAGCAGCAGCAGCTGCCGTCGGCACGCGGCCTGGTGGTGCTGCTGCACGGCTGGGAGGGCTCGGCGCACTCCGGCTACATCCTCACCGTCGGCGCGCGCCTGCTGCGTGAAGGCCATGATCTGTTCCGGCTCAACCTGCGCGACCACGGCGACACCCATCACCTCAACGAGGCCGTGTTCCATTCCTGCCGCATCGACGAAGTGGTCGGCGCGGTGCGCGCGGTGGCACGGCAGTTTCCGACGCGACCGCTGGCGATCGCAGGATTCTCGCTCGGCGGCAACTTCGCGCTGCGCGTGGCGCTGCGCGCTGCGGCCAACGACATCGACCTGGCCGGCGTCTACGCGGTGTGCCCGGCGATCCGTCCGTTCAACATCCTGCTCGAACTGGAGCGGCGGCGCGTCTACCACGATTACTTCATGCGCAAGTGGCGCGACTCGCTGCGCCGCAAGCAGGCACTGTTCCCGAGCCGCTACCCGCTCGGCGCGGACGTCTACCAGCTCGACATGCGCGGGCTGACGCGCGAGCTGATTCTGCGCGAGACCCGCTTCGCATCACTCGAAGAGTATTTCGACGGCTACGCCATCCACGCCGGCCGTCTCGCCGCACTCGCTGTGCCCGGTGCGATCCTGATGGCCAAGGACGACCCGATCATCCCCGCCGCCGACTTCGCCGACCTGCAACTGCCGCCACAGCTGCGCCTCGACCTCACCGAACACGGCGGCCACTGCGGCTTCATCCGCGACTGGTCACTCGCCAGCTACGCCGAGGACTGGCTGCTCGCGCAGCTGGGCGCGATCAGCGCCTGAAACACACCGCGACCGGCGCGCTAAAGCCGTTTCCGCACCCATTTCCACCCGATCCATCGCGCTCGATTAATGGGTGTAATTGGGCGTAGTATTGGTTCATGTTCCGCATCGACAGCCTGCAAATCACCACCGAAGTCCTGGCCCTCATCGCCCGCATCGACGAGTTCAAGGGCGCCTGGCGCGCCTTGGGGGCGTTGGCGCCGGACCGGCTCTCGACCCTGCGGCGGGTGGCGACGATCGAGAGCATCGGCTCGTCGACCCGGATCGAAGGCAGCAAACTCTCCGACCGGGAGGTCGAACGCCTGCTCGCCAACGTCGCAATCCGGAAGTTCGAGACCCGCGACGAGCAGGAAGTAGCGGGATATGCCGAGGTGATGGACTTGCTGTTCCGTGCCTGGCCGGACATCCCGTTCAACGAGAACCACCTCAAACAGCTGCACCAGATGCTGCTGAATCACAGCCCGAAGGACGCGCGCCATCGCGGCAACTACAAGACGGCTTCCAACAGCGTCGCTGCATTCGACGAACACGGTGTGCAGATCGGCGTCGTGTTCGAAACCGCCTCGCCATTCGACACGCCGCGCCTGATGCAAGAATTGGTGCAATGGGTGAACGACGAACGCGCGAAGGCGCAGCTGCACCCGCTGCTGATCGTCGCCATCTTCGTCGTCGTGTTCCTCGAAATCCACCCGTTCCAGGACGGCAATGGGCGACTCAGTCGCGTCCTGACCAGTCTGCTGTTGCTTCAATCCGGTTACGCCTACATTCCCTACAGCTCGCTCGAAAGCGTGATCGAGGCAAACAAGGAAGCCTATTACCTCGCCCTGCGCCAGACGCAGGGCACGATCCGCGACGAATCGCCGAACTGGCAACCGTGGCTGCGCTTCTTCCTGCATGCACTGCTGGAACAGGTGCAGCGCCTGGAGCGAAAGGTCGAGCGCGAGCAGATCGTGCTTGCCGCGCTACCCGCGCTATCGCTCCAGATCGTCGAGTTCGCCCGCGAACACGGCCGCATCACCATGGCCGAGGCCATCCAACTGACTCGTAGCAACCGCAACACCTTGAAGCAACACTTCCGCGATCTGGTCGAACGCGGACATCTCGCGCTGCGCGGCCGTGGACGCGGCGCCTGGTACCAGCTCGCGTAAGCGCTTCGTGCCCGCCGGCGAAAACGCTACCCTCAGTCAATCCGGAGGTGGACATGAAAACTGCGGTGGCGCGTTGGTTGCTCTGCACCGCACTGCTCGTCGCAGGCTCGGGCAGCGTGCGGGCAAATTCGGAGAACGGCATGAATGGCTTTGCGTGTTCCTTGTACGGCGCCCTGGCCGGGCAGCAGGAGAACCTGTTCTTCTCGCCGTTTTCGGTCGGCACTGCGCTGGCGATGACGGCCGAGGGCGCGCGTGGCGAGACCGCGCGGCAGATGGCTGCGGTGCTTGGTCTGAATGCGCCCGCCGACAATGGCGAGCCCCTGCAAGCCGTCGATTTTTCGCCGCTGCATGCCGAACTCGGCCGACTCGCGCAGCAGCTGGCGCCGAGGCCGGTGCCGGCGCAGCGCCAGTCGCAACTCGCCGCGTGGCGCCTCGAACTCGATCGCGCCAATGCCGCGTTGGCAAGCGCAAGCGACTTCGATGCGGCGTACTACGCGCTGGGCGAGAAGGCGCAGCAGCTCGCCGCGGACATCAATCGCGTGCAGCGCGAGATCGACCCGACCGAGTTCCGTTCCGCGAATGCGCTCTGGCTGGAACGCAGTTTCGCGATCGAGCCGGAGTATCTCGCAGCGATCGGCCGCTACTACCAGAGCGGCGGCGCGATGCCGGTGGACTTCCGCGGCGACGCCGAGACCGCGCGCCAGTCGATCAACGACTGGGTTGCCGCGCAAACGAACCAGCGCATCCGCGAGCTGCTTGCCCGCGGCATGGTCGATGCCGCCACGCGGCTGGTACTGACCAATGCCGTTTACTTCCTCGGCGAGTGGCTCGAACCCTTCGACGCCGCGCGCACGCGCAACGAGAAGTTCTTCCTGCGCGATGGCGCAAGCGTCGAGGTGCCATTGATGCGCGACTGGAAGTCCGACGGCGTCAAATACGCCGCGTTCGGTGCCGATGGCTCGCCGTTCACGACACCGCTGCACATCGAGTTCGGCGACCGCGACCACAGCCGGCACTATCCCCAGGACGGCTTTCAGGTCGTCGAACTGCCCTACCGCGGCGAGGCGCTGGTGATGCAGTTGATCCTGCCGACGCGCCCCGATGGCCTGTCCGCAGTCGAGTCGATGCTCGATGGCGCGCATCTGGCGCGCTGGAACGCCGCGCTCGTTGCGCGCGAGGTCGACGTCGCGCTGCCGAAGTTCCGCATGGACACCAGTCTGGAGTTGTCCTCGGCCCTGCAGCAACTCGGCATGCCGCGCGCCTTCGTCAACCCGCTCGACCAGAACGGCGGCGCGCAGTTCGATGGCATCAACGCCAGCGCCGATCCGGCCGAGCGCCTGTACATCGGCGCGGTGGTGCACAAGGCCTTCGTCGCGGTCGACGAGAAAGGCACCGAAGCCGCTGCCGCGACCGCGGTGATCATGCCGGCCGGCGCGGCGATGCCGGACCTGGTTGACTTCACCCCGGTCTTCCGCGCCGACCGCGCCTTCATCTTCCTGATCCGCGAGCGCAACAGCGGCACGCTGTTGTTCCTCGGCCGTCTGCGGCGGCCCTAGATTCGGAGTTCCCGCTTGCCTGTCCGGCGTCACCAGATCGTCCATGGAACTCGCTGGCGGGGCGTGCTTGCCGGTGCCCTGCTGTGCGCATCGACACTGGCGCATGCAGCGCTCGCCGACCGCATGCGCCATCCACTCGAGCTGGAGGCGCTGACCGAGCCGGAGCGGGTGCTGGAGCAATTGCCGGCGTTGATCGCCGAGGCCAGCGCGCGCGGCGCAGCGGCGGACTTGGCGCGCCTCGAACTCGCACGCGCCAATGCCTGCCGGGTGGTCGCAGACTGGCGTTGCCAACGCGAAGCCGGTGCCGCCGCCCATGCCGCCGCCAGCGCCGCCGGTGCACACCATCTCGGCGTGCGCGGCCTGATCGCCGAAGCGCGCGCGCACATCGCGATGCAGGACTTCGCGGCCGGCGAGCGTCGGCTCGGCGCCGCCAAAGCCACGCTCGCCCGCCACCCGGACGGCGGGCTGCTCGCCGATGTCATGCTCGCCTATTCATCGCTGGCGCTGCAGCTCGGCCGCCACACGCTGATGCGCGACTACGCCAAGCGCGGCATCGAGGCATTGGCAGACGAGGTCGCGGCGGTGGTGCGCGCGCGCCTGCTGCGCAATCTTGGCCGCGCCGAGCTCGAGCTCGGCAATCCGCAGGCCGCCCGCGCCGCGATGCTGCTGGCCGCTGAGGTGGCCGCACCGCTGGACGACCCGAAACTGATTGCCGAGCTGGATCTGGAGCTCGCGCGCATCGCCCGCAACACCCGCGACCCTGCCGAACAGCGCGCAGCGGGTGAGCGCGTGCTCGCCGTCGCCGAGCGCTTCGGCAACGCCCAGATCGCGGCGCTCGGGCATGAGGTGCTCGGGCTCGCCGCGCGCGACGCCAACGAACTCGCCACCGCCGAAGCCGAGCTGGCCGCTGCCACCGCCGGTTTCGGCGAACTCGGCATGCCCACCGAGGAACGCCGGGCGCTGCGCGAACTGCTACGCACCCAGCTGCAGCACCAGCCGCAGCGGCGCGACGTGATGCCGGGCATGCTGCGGCTGATGGAACTCGACGAAGCCATGGATCGGCGTGACCGCGCACGCGCCGGCGAAGACTTCGACGCGCGCCTGCGCTATGCCCAGCAGGAGTTCGAGCTGCAACGACTGGCCAAGGAATCGGAGCTGGCCGCCGAACGCGAAAAATCGCTCGCGGCCAGCAATCGGCAACGCGCCCTGCTGGTGGCGCTTGCCCTTTCCGCCGTGCTGGTCATCGCCGCCTTCCTCGCGCTGCAGCGGCGCGCCAACCGCCAGCTGGCCGCAACCAACGCGCGCCTGCGACTGGCCGAGCAGCAACTCGAACGCGAGGCGCGCTACGACGCGCTCACCGGGCTCGCCAACCGCCGCGAGTTCGAGAGCCGGCTGACGGATGCCCTGGCGCAGGCGCGCGCGCAGGCCACCACCGTCGCGCTGCTGTTCCTCGACCTCGACCACCTCAAGCAGACCAACGATGCCCACGGCCACGCCGGCGGCGACGAACTGCTGCGCGTCTTTGCCCAACGCCTGCAAGCCTGCGTGCCGCCCGACGCGCTGGTGGCGCGCATCGGCGGCGACGAATTCGTCGTGCTGCTGGCCGAGCCCGATGCCGTCACTGCAGTCGCGAGCGCCGAAGCAATGGCGGCGGCGATCTGCGCGGCGATGGCCGCGCCGCTGTTCATCGGCGATCGTTCGCTGGCGCTCGGCACCAGCATCGGCATCGCCGTGGCCAAGCCCGACCGCGGCCGCGGCCGCGATCAACTGATGAGCGCGGCCGACCGCGCGCTCTATGCCGCCAAAGCGGCCGGCCGCAACACCTGGCGCCGCGAGACCTGATCAGCGCGTGCGCGTCGAATCCAGATAGCGGAAGAACTCGGAGTCGGCGTCGAGCACCAGGGTGGTGTTCTCGCCCATCGCCTTGTAGCTCTCCAGGGTGCTGAAGAAGGCGTAGAACTCCGGGTCGGCGCCGTAGCTTTCGCCGTAGATCTTTGTGGCTTCACCGTCGGCCTTGCCGCGCACCTCCGCCGCCTTGCGTTCGGCTTCGGAGCGGATGCGGCGCAGTTCGCGCTCCATCTCGCCAAGGATCTCGCTGCTCTTGCCCTGGCCTTCCGAGCGGAAACGCTCGGCAATGCTCTGGCGCTCGGAGATCATGCGCGTCTCGACCTGGCGACCAACGCTGTCGATGTAGTTGATGCGCTTCAGGCGCACATCCACGAGCTCGATGCCAAGCGCCGGCATCAGCTTCGCGGCGGCGGCCAGCATTTCCTGTTCGAGCAGGGCGCGGCCCTTCTTCGGGCGTTCCAGGTCGACATCCTCGCGGCTGACGCCGGCCTCATCGAGCGCAGCGGCATCCACGGTCCAATCGCGCGAACGGATGATCTCCTCGAGATTGGTGCCGGAGATGATGTCGCGCGTGACCGAGTCGATCAGGTCATCCAGGCGGGTTCGCGCGCCGCTTTCGTCGCGCACCGAGGTCAGGAACTTGAGCGGGTCGGTGATGCGCCAGCGCGCGGTGGTATCGACCAGCACGAACTCGCGGCCGAGCGTCGGGATCTGGGTGACGTCGCCGTCCCAGGCGATGATGCGCTTGTCGAAACGACGCACGTCCTGGATGAAGGGCAGCTTCCAATGCAGGCCCGGCTGGCTGACGATGCCCGGGATCGGCTCGCCGAACTGGACGATGATCGCCTGTTCGGCCTGGTCGACCACATAGGCCGACTGCAAGGCGCCGAGGCTGAGCACGGCAATGACGACGACGGAAAGGATGGACTTGTTCATTGTTGTGCCTCCGCAGCAGCCGCGGTGCGTGGCCGGCGCATGTCGAAATACGGCAAGGGCGCGGTCTTGCCGTCCTTGACCACCATCACGTTGCCGATGGTCGGCAGTACCGCATTGATGGTTTCGAGATACATGCGCGTGCGCGTCACCGTCGGCGCGCTGCGGTACTCGGCCAGGATCGAGCGGAATCGTGCGGTTTCACCGAGCGCCTGATTGACGCGCTCGCTGGCATAACCCTCGGCTTCGGCGATGACGCGACTGGCCTCGCCGCTGGCTTTCGGGATTTCCTGGTTCAGGCGCTTGGTTGCCTCGTTGATCATGCGCTCGCGCTCCTGGCGCGCCTCGTTGACCTCGTTGAACGCCGGTTGCACCGCTTTCGGCGGAATCACGTCCTGCAGCTGCACGGTGACGATGTGGATGCCGGCGTCGTACTTCTTCATCGCCGCCTGGATCTCCTCGCCGGCGAGGTTCGAGATTTCGACGCGCGCCGTGGTCAACACATCGGAACCAAGACGATTGCCGACCACGCGCCGCATCACCGACTCGGAAATGTCGCGCAGCGTGCGCGTCGGGTCGCGCAAGTTGTAGAGGTACTTCATCGGGTCGTCGATGCGGTACTGCACCACCCACTCGACATCGATGATGTTGAGGTCGCCGGACAGCATCAGCGACTCCTGCGGAAAATCCTCGGCCGAGTATTCGGTGCGCTCGCCCCCGCTGTCCGAGGCAGCGGTGCGGAAGCCGAACTCCTGCTTGAGCACGCGCTCGGTGGCGACGAACTCGACCGTGTCGATGCCGAACGGCAACTTGAAATGCAGGCCGGGGTCGCGCGTGGCGATCACCGCGCCGAAGCGCTTGACCACGGCCTTCTCCTCCGGCTGCACCGTGTAGTACGCGCTGAACACCAGCCACAGCGCCAGCACCACGACGACGATGACGCCGACCAGACCCAGCGGCAGCTTCGGCAGCTGGGCGCCACCACCACCCGGCGGATACGCCGAACCTCCACCACCACCGGCACGCCCCTTGCGCGGTCCGAACTGCAGCAACTCGGCCAATCGATCCGCGGGCGTGCCCATCGTCGCTCTCTCCATCCAGGGGGAGCAGAGGATAGCGAACCTGCGGG
>Ga0073899_10000684_pt1 | contig 31203 bp, 29 predicted proteins | sample KloWWTmetaKNB5Ph_FD_88975 | JGI IMG/M metagenome (GOLD analysis project Ga0073899, IMG submission 88975) | Active sludge microbial communities from Klosterneuburg, Austria, studying microevolution and ecology of nitrifiers - Klosterneuburg... | ecosystem: Engineered > WWTP > Aerobic digester >... | reverse complement strand
TTAAGTTGTCCTCACCTGTGGCCAGCGTAGCACATCCCGCAATTCCTGTACAGACAGCGATCGCGATCGTGTCGTGGTCCAGTGAATCTGTCACTCCGAATCGATCAGTGACAGTCGCTCAGGGCTTCGGCGGGATCTTCAGCTCCTGACCGACGCTGATATCGTTCGGGTCGCGGAGTCCGTTCAACTCGATCAACATATTCAGGTCGACACCAAAGCGCAGCGCAATGGCGTAGAGAGAGTCACCATCGATGACCACGTAGGTGGCAGGGTTTTCTGCTGGCGCGACAGTGGTTGGGCCTGTCGTCTGCGCCGGGGGAGCAACCGGGGTGGGCGTGAGAATTGGCATCGATGGTGGTCGCTCTGTGGTCGGCGTGGCGCCGGCGACTGGTGATGCCTCATCCCCGCGATTGCGAATCCCGCCGGAGCAACCCACGACGAGCGTGAGTGACAGGACGATGACGAACCCGCGCCATGCCCTGGCGACGCCCGCTGCTTCCCGTGGCATCTCAGGGCTCGCCGAAGAGCCGGCGCTGGAGCGCGTCGATCCGCTCCCGCCGCGTCGCGGTCTCATCCGGCAATCGCTCGAATGACGCATCGAGCACATCGCCATCCCGGACGTCGGCTGGGAGGCTTGCCAGTGGCACGACGAGAACCCGCCCGTCATCAGTTACCAGCGTGGCTACCAGCTCGCCATGCTCGGTCCGCGAGATTTCGTCGACAGTCACGCGCGCGCTCATGCCTAACTCCCAGCCTTCGCGGTGCGGATATCGTAGCCTCGGCCGTCGGTCGTCACTTCGATCCGCCCGTCAAGGTCGGTCCGATAGATCTGTATGTTACGCATTCGAAGCCGTTGAATGGTCTGGTCGGCAGGGTGGCCATACGAATTGTTCAGCCCAACCGGGATGAGCGCGACCGATGGCGAGACCGTGTCGAGAAACGCGGTGGATGAGGATGACGAGCTCCCGTGGTGGCCGACAACGAGGAATGTCGAGCGTAGCTCCTCGCCCTGCTCCAGATCGATCATCCTTCGCTCGGTCGGCGCTTCGGCGTCTCCGGTAACGAGGAATGACACGTTGCCCCAGGTGACCTTCACGACCACGCTGTTATTGTTGTCGCTCGCAGTGGGCGCCAGTGGGTCGGCCGGCCACAGAATATGGACGCCGACACCCGGCCCGAGGTCCAGATCCATGCCTCTGCGAGCCCGAATTGGCTTGATCCCCTTGTCGGCAACCATTGTCAATGCGCGCTCGTAGCTCTGGTTTGTCGTTGGAATTACCGGATCGACCCACGCGGCCACTGGTATCGCATCCAGCAGCGTGGGCAGCCCTCCGATATGATCCTGATCCGGGTGGGTTATCACGACATAGTCGAGACGTTCGACGCCATGTTGGCGAAGAAACGGGATAACCTCCTGCTTCACCCGGTCACCCGATCGCCCGCCATCGATCACCATCGCGTGGCCATCGGGGGTCACGATAGCGGCGCAGAGGCCCTGTCCGACATCGAGTACGGCGAAGATCAGCTTTCCGCTCTCTGCCATCGGCGCGGTGGCCGGCGTTGTGTCGTGGCTGCCGTCTCTCACAGGGAGAATCGTGATGGCCAGGATGACACAGACGACCAGCAGAACGATCGCCGCGAGCGCCATGAGCACCAGGCACGTGCGGGCGGCTGAGGCATTGTCGCGGTCGCGCATAGTCGCTACTGCTCGCGAGGCTCGCGCGTCGTCCACCATACGTGGACGATGCGGTGGATGGCAGTGATCTGGGTCAGAATCGCAAGCACCCAGAGCCCCCAGATCGGCTGGGCGAAGAGCAGCGCCACGGCCAGGATGACGACTCTCTCGAGGCGTTGGGCAATGCCGACGTCGCCTCGAATCCCGATTGCCTCTGCTTTGCAGCGCGTGTAGGAGATCATCAGCGACCCGACGATCGTCGCGTAGGTCAGCAGAACCGGGATTGTCCCTGCATCGGTCCGGGTGAGGTAGATGAGCAGTCCGGCAAAGACGACTGCCTCCGAGTAGCGGTCGACAGTACTATCGAGAAAGCCGCCGAATGCGCTGGTCTTGCCGGTTGCCCTTGCGACTGCACCGTCGAGTGCATCGAAGGCGCCTGCAACGAGAACGAGCACGCCGCCGAGGACGAGATGGCCGCTGGCGATGACCGCGGCAACGCCGGCGTTCAGCAGCAAGCCGGCGACCGTCAACGCGTTCGGCGATATATGCGTCCTCGCGATGGCTCGGCCGACTGGCCCGAGCCGCGATCGAACACGGTTTGCAAATCGGGTGCTAACCACGTCGCCCTACAATCTCGGCCGGCCATGGCTGGCGGATAGCGTCGGTAGCCCGGCTTACGATAGCGCGCTGATAGACCTCGATCAGCCGCTCCGCGACGACGGCCCACGAGAACTGCTTGACATGCTCGCGCGCTGACGTCGTCAACCGTTCGCGCAGGGGGACGTCGGCGAGCACGCGCACAATCGCGAGCGCGAGTGCCTGGGGATTCTTCGGCTCGACCAGCACGCCATCGAGACCATCGCGAACCACCGCGCTGTAGCCAGCGATCGACGATGCGATGACTGGTTTGCCGCTGGCCATCGCCTCCAGCAGGATCAGGCCAAACGATTCACGACCAGTCGATGGCGCGACAAACACATCGCAACTCGCGTAGTAACGTGGTAATTCGTCGGCGGAGACGAAACCGGCGAACACGACATCGTCGATACCATGCTGGTGAAGAAAGTGCTCGTACCGGTCGGTGGCTCCCTGGCCGACAACGATAAGCCGGGCATCCGGGAACTGGCTGCGAATCATCGGCATTGCGCGAATCAGATAGCGGAATCCCTTGCGTGGCTCGTTGAACCGACCAACAAAGAGGATATTTGGCCGTCCGTCCATGAACTGCGGCAGCGGATCCGCCTGGCCATGGAACCGATCTAGCGAGATTCCGTTGGGAATGATCTCGTACTCGGACGGGAAGTACGAATCGACGAACTCGCGTGCCGCCTCGGAGACAGCGACTCGCGCGTCGAGCTTGTCGAAGAAGAGATCCAGAACTGGCTTGAGATACATGTACATGACATTGCTCGGCCGGGCAGCATGAAATGTGCCGACGTTCGCGACATCCGAATAGAGCAGAACCGCGGAGCAGAGTATCGGCGTGAGTGGCTCGTGCAGATGGACGACATCGAACGTCTCCCCACGCATGAACTGGCGGACCTTCCAGGTGACCGTTGGAGAGAACGTGACTCGCGCCATCGACTCGTTTGACGGAACCGGGATCGCCATCCCGACACGGTAGACATGGCCGTCGTCCGTTTCGCCAGTGTCCGGCGATGTCGGAGCGATGATCCGCGTCTGGTGGCCCATCGCGCGGAACTGGTGATCGAGCTGGGTGATGTGCTCGTTGACACCACCCTGGTAGCCGAAGTCGAATGGTGAGACGAACAGGATGCGCACCGGAGCCCCCTTCGACGCGAGTAACTGGCCTGGCGGGCGCTGCTCGAGGCGTTCACCGCGAGCGCCGCAGGGCCGACTGCCATTTTACTGGCTGACTTTCCGACATCTGTCCGAGCGTCTCGTCATTCCGGAACACGCCACCCCGTGGCGGGATTGTAGCATCGGCCCGGTCAGGATTGATTGACGATGGTCTGACGTGGCACGCTCTTCGCGGTCCGTTCTGTCCTGCTGGAGGCACACAACCGGTGTCATTACGTCCGACTGCCATAGAAGCTGAATCCCGAGATCACACCACCTCGACGGTTCGTCAGATCGCCCACGAGTACCAGCTTGTCTTTGTTGGCTCGGTATACGCTGCTCACTGGCTCCTGGTTACGATCGTCGCGGCGCTAGCCACCCGGTTTGCCTACGCGAACCCTCCCGTGAAAGCGTTGGGCTGGGCCCTGCCGCACCTCGACGGAGCTAGTGGGCTCTTCGTGCAACCGATGAGAAACTGGGACGGATTCTGGTATAGCCTGATCGCAGAGTTGGGCTATGTCCACTCTGCAACTACCGCATTCTGGCCACTCTACCCATGGTCCATGCGCTTTCTTGGCACATTGCTACTCATCCCCTATGAGACTGCCGGTTACATGCTGTCGAATATCGCGTTTCTTATCGCGCTGGTGGCACTGTACCGATATGTATCCACGAATTGGGGTGTGGACGTCGCTCGGCGCAGTGTGTTGTTATTGGCGTTCTTCCCGACAGCGTTCTTTTTTACGGCAGTGTATAGCGAATCCTTCTTTCTGCTCTTCTGTGTCCTGGCGTTTTCCTGGGGCCGGATGGCGCGCTGGTGGCTGGCCGGCAGCGCGGCGCTGCTCGCGGGACTCACCAGGAATGTCGGCGTGCTGCTCATCGTTCCGCTGGGGATCATGTTCTTGCGCCAGTACGGACCTGGTCTCCGCGGTCGCTGGCTCGATCTGCGTGCCTGGCCGGCTCAGACGCTCGCGCTGGGCCTGATCCCGCTCGGCCCGGTGTTGTACATGCTGTACCTGTGGCGCGCGTTCGGCAACCCGCTGATGACAATCGATGCCCAGAAGGGATGGGCCCGCATCCAGGCGATGCCATGGACGACGTTCAGGATGGCGTTCGATCAGTGGCAGGGGGGGTGGCTGTACGCATTGCTTGCCTCACCGACCTGGGCAACGCTGACCTCGTACCCGGTGCGGATGTCCTTTGCCGAGTACGAATCGCTGGACATCGCCATGACGTTTCTCGGGATCGTGCTGATCGTCTATGCGTTCAGGGTGCTGCCGATCGAGCACAGTGCGTGGGTTGCGATAATGTTCGCTCTTCCGCTGTTCAGCCCATCGACAATCCACCCGCTGATGTCGATCCCGCGGTTCATGGTTGTCCTGTTCCCGCTGTTTATCGCGCTGGCCATCTTCGCCCGGCGTCGTTTCGTGTTGCCCATCATCCTGGTTCCATCCGCTGTGTTGATGGTATTGCTGACTGTGCAGTTCTCAACCTGGTTCTGGGTTTCCTGAGCGAGCGTCGAACGATGGCGGAGAAGCAACGAGGGCAGCCGTTCGGCCGCCCTCGTCCAGTATCTTCGGAACGAGCTAGCGCGTGGAGCGATAGTTTGGCGCTTCTTTGGTGATGACGACATCGTGCGGGTGGCTCTCGCGCAATCCCGCCGACGTGATCCGGACGAAGCGGGCTTCGCTCTTGAGTGCCTCGATCGATGGAGCGCCGCAGTAGCCCATCGCTGCCCGCAGGCCGCCGACGAGCTGGTAGACGATTGTCGACAGCGGCCCCTTGTAGGCGACGCGCCCTTCGATCCCTTCCGGCACGAACTTCGCCAGGCTGTCGATATCCTCCTGGAAGTATCGGTCCTTCGAGAACGAGCGCTCCTTCATCGCGCCAAGTGAGCCCATCCCGCGATACTCCTTGAAGCGCTCGCCCTGGAACAGCACCACCTCGCCCGGGCTCTCCTCGGTGCCGGCCAGCAGCCCGCCAAGCATAATCGTGTCGGCGCCGGCTGCGATTGCCTTGGCGATGTCACCAGAATACTGAGCGCCTCCATCGGCGATGAGCGGGACACCCGCGGCCGCCGCGACCTGCGCGCTGTCCATGATCGCTGAAATCTGCGGAACGCCGGTCCCTGCAACGACGCGCGTCGTGCAGATCGACCCTGGCCCGACGCCGATCTTGACGCCATCGGCGCCGGCGTCGATCAGTGCCTGAGTGGCCGAGCCGGTCGCGACATTCCCGGCAACAACCTCGACCGGGAGCTCGCGCTTAATCAGTCGAACCATCTCGAGCACGCCACTCGAATGCCCGTGGGCGGTATCGACGATGATTACGTCCACATTCGCTGCCACCAGCGCCGATGCGCGTTCAAACGCATCGCGGCCAACGCCGACTGCCGCGGCGACGCGGAGGCGGCCCTGGTCATCCTTGGTAGCGTTGGGATACTGGATTTTCTTCTGGATGTCCTTGACCGTGATCAGGCCCTTGAGATAGCCGCGCTCGTCGACGACCGGCAGCTTCTCGACCTTGTGCTGATGCAGGATCTCACGCGCTTCGTCGAGCGTCGTGCCGACCGGGACGGTCACCAGGTTCTCGCTGGTCATCAGGGTGGCGATTGGGCGGTCGAGGCTATCCTCGAAGCGCAGATCACGATTGGTCAGGATACCGACCAGCCGGCCATACTCGTCGGTGATCGGCACGCCAGAGATATGGTAGCGCTCCATCATCTCGACGGCTTCGGAGAGCAGATCATCTGGTCGCAGCGTCACCGGCTCGACGATCATGCCCGACTCGCTCCGCTTGACCTTATCCACCTCCTGGACCTAGTCGTGGATCGACAGGTTTCGGTGGATGACACCGATACCTCCTTCGCGCGCGAGAGCGATCGCCATGCGCGCCTCGGTCACTGTGTCCATCGCAGCGGAAACGATCGGGATGTTCAGGCGGATATTGCGCGAAAACCAGGTGCCGGTATCGACCTGGCTAGGGATCACGTCTGACGCCGCCGGCAGTAACAACACGTCGTCGAACGTCAGCCCGGTGCCGACGATCTTTTCGGACAGATCGAACGCCATTCCATCCACGCCGACAATCCTCGCGGCTTTCGGATCCCCCATGATCGTCATCGAATCGCACCCTCCTTCGCCTGCGGCGCTGCCGCCGGTTCTATTGCCACCACAGCCACACTAATCACGCAAAGCTCCGGCGATTGGTTCGCTCGCCGGGATGTCAGAGCCTTGTCCCTCGGCTGGGCAGAGCCCCAGCCGTTGGGCAACTTCTTCTCCAAGCTCCCGGTACGCTTCGGCGCCGCGGGAGCCTGGGTCATATTCAAAGATCGAACGACCGTGGGATGGCGCTTCGGCCAGCCTGACTGTCCGCGGCACAATTGTGCGGAAGATACGGTTAGGAAATAATCGCGCGACATCCCGCACGACGTCGCCGGCCAGGCGTGTGCGGGAGTCATACATCGTCATCACCAGCCCGAGGATGTCGAGCCGGCGGTTGAGCCCGCGCTTAACGAGATCGACGGTGTTGATCAGCTGGGTCAACCCCTCGAGGGCGAGATATTCGCACTGGACGGGAATCATCACTTCATCGGCCGCGACCAACCCATTGACGGTCAGCAGTCCGAGCGACGGCGGGCAGTCGATGAGGATCACGTCGTACAGGTCGCGGATCGGCGTGAGGGCGGCATCCAGTCGCATCTGGGGGCGGGTCAGGCTGGTCAGCTCGATCTCCGCGCCCGCGAGCAGATGGTTTGCGCCGATCAGATCGAGCTGTGGCCGGACATCCCGAACCACGATCTCCTCGGCATCGACGCCATCGACGAGCAGATCGTAGATCGTGCCATCGAGCGCACGTTTATCAAGTCCGACCGAGCTGGTTGCGTTTCCCTGGGGGTCGAGGTCGATCAGAAGCACGCGGTAGCCACGTTCGGCCAGGTTGCAGGCGACGTTTACGGCGGTCGTGGTCTTCCCGACTCCGCCCTTCTGATTCGCCAGCGCCAGAACCTTGCCCAACCGCCTCTCCCGCCACGACGATTCTGTGTGATTGTCCGTTCCGGCGACCCACCCCTGTCACGAAGGGCGAACCCCTCGGGAACACCCGGACGGCTGCGGGGTGATCGCTAAGGATACCAGAACGCCGAGCTCCGAAATGGCGACTAGCCCAATGAGTGTGTTCGTCGAGAGGGCCCGGCCTACGGGAATAATGGAGTGGCGCGAGGCAGTGGCAGTGCCCACTGCCTCGCAGGACGGCTTACGACTTCTCGATCGTAATGAGCTTCAACCATGAGCCGGCGGCTGCGGTCGGCAGGTGATAGATGTTGTGCACGTTCGGCTTGGTGACGTAGAAGTTCTGGCCGTGATAGACGCCGACGTTGGCGGCCTCGCGGACCAGGATCACCTCCGCGTCGCTGTACATCTGCATCCGCTTCTTCTCGTCGGTCTCGATGAGGGCGGCCTCCACCAGCTTGTCGTACTCATCGTTCTTCCAGTGCGTCTTGTAGAAATCCGCGTTCGAGGCGAACAGCTGATTGTGCCAGTTGCTCGGATCCGCGAAGTCGGATCCCCAGATTCCGAGATGGGCGTTGTAGGGCTGTGTCTTGCGGGCGCTGCGCCACTCGACGTATGCGCGAGGCTCCAGAGGCTGGAGCTGGACATCGATCCCAAGGTTCTGCTTCCACTGCTGCTGGAGATACTGTGTGATCAGCGGCAGTGGCGACGTGGTCCGTGAGACGAGGGTGAAGTCGGTCGGCCAGCCTTTGCCGTCCGGGAAGCCGGCTTCGGACAGGAGCTCTTTCGCCTTGGCGATATCCCCTGCTAGCGCGGCGCCGGGGTTGTTGCTCGGGATGTCGGCCGGCAGGATTGTCGGCGCTGGAAGGTAGTAATCCTTCAGTACCTTTGTGATCAACGAGTCGCGGTCGAAGCCCAGCGCCAGCGCCTGCCGCACGCGGACGTCATCGGTCGGCTTGTTGCTTGTGTCGAAATGGATCATCTCTGTACTGGAGGTCGGGTATGGCTGCATCTGGGCCGAGAGGGTGGCATCTGCGCGAACCCGATCGTACTCGGCTGCTGGGACAAGCGCGTGGTCGACCTCGTCGTTCTCGAAGGCAGTCAGGCCCTTGGCGACCCAGTCGTCATAGATCGTGTACTCGGCTTTGTCGATGCTGGGCTTATCGCCCCAGTAGTTCTTGTTCGGCTCGAAGACCATCAACTGGTCGTGCTTCCATTCGCTCAGAATGAATGGACCGTTGACGACCAGAGTTCCCGGCTCGAGCCACTTGTTCCCGGCCTTTTCGATCACATGCTGCGGCACTGGATAGGCGGTCCAGGTTGCGGAAATGATCGGGAAGAACGGCGTCGGGTCGCTGAGTGTTACCTCGAAGGTCAGGTCATCGACTGCCTTGACGCCGAGCTGGTCGGTCGGCATGTCACCCTTTGCGACCTCTTCTCCGTTCTTGATCGGATAGAACACGGAGGTGTACTTCGAGGCCGTCGCGGGATCCATCACGCGCCGCCAGGCGTAGAGGAAGTCATTCGCGTTCAACGGTGTCCCGTCGGACCACTGCATGCCTGGGCGGACCTTGTAGGTCCAGACGGTGCCGTCGGCATTCGCTTCGTAGCTTTCGGCCATCGCCGGACTGGCCGTGCCGTCCTTCGGGCTGATGACGACAAGCCCTTCGAAGAGCTCGCTGAGCGACCACGGGCTGCCGGTAATGCCGGGGTCGGCGTCTTCTGGCTCGACAGCGCCATAGCGGAAGATGCCACCCGTTGCCTTTGGGGCGGCGGCCGTCGCCGTTGGCTCCGGCGCGGGGGCTGTTGCCTGACCAGCGGGCGCTGTCGCAGCGGCAGTCGGCTTCTCGGCTGCCGGTGTGTTGGCGGCTGGCGCGCTTGTCGAGGTCGCGCTCTTCTCAGTGCTGCCTCCGCAGGCAGCGAGCAGACCAGCAGCGCCGACGACCGACGCGCCGAGGAACGCCCGTCGGGTTACCGCACGCCGAAACTGGAGTTCTGACAGGTCCACGATATCTCCTCCTCCGTCACTTCGACCGTCTATCTCCGTGGCGCCTTGCGCTGCACATCAGCGCTGCACCCAGGGATCGAGAGCATCGCGCAGGCCGTCGCCGACGAAGTTGAACGAGAGAACCGTCAACGACAGCGCCACCGCGGGAGAAAACAGAATATGAGGGTACGAACGCAGGAGCGCGACTCCGTCGGAGATCATTGAGCCCCACGATGGCGTTGGCACCGTGACACCGAGCCCGAGAAAGCTGATGCCGGCCTCGCCGAGAATCGCGGCGGGAAGCCCCAGCGTCGTCGCGACGATGATAACCGGTAATGTATTCGGGAGCAGGTGGCGCGAAATGATCCGGCTATTGGTCGAGCCGATGCAGCGCGCTGCCTCGACGAATTCCTTGTTGCGTAATGACATGATCTGGCCGCGCACCAGCCGCGACACCGTCAACCACGACACGAGACCCAACCCGATGTATACCCCGAGCAACCCGCCTGTCGCGCGGTCGAATGTCTTGAGTGGCAGTAGCGGCCCACTGTCGACCGTCTGAAACTGCGCGCGCAGGTAGGTCATGATGATGATGACGAACAGTAGATTCGGGAAGGCGTAGAGGACGTCTACGACCCGCATGAGGAAGGTATCCACTTTGCCGGGGAAGTAGCCGGCTACCAGCCCGACTGGCACCCCGATCGCGAGAATGACGATCTGCACAACGACGCCGACGAGGAGCGAGACTCGCGACCCGTAGATCAACCGGCTCAGAATGTCACGCCCGAGCTGGTCTGTGCCGAGCCAATGGGCGCGGCTTGGCGGTTGTGTGACAGCGAGCAGATCCTGCTCGGCATAGCCGGTTGGCGCCAGAAGCGGCGCGAAGATGGCGACGAATACGATGAAGACAATGAACACCAAGCCGATCAGCGCCGCCTTGTTCTTGCGGAAGCTTCGCCATGCGTCACCCGCAAGCGTCCGTGTCTGTCGGCGGCCGGCCGTGCTCAGTTCGTCGGCTCCGGCAGCCTGTGGTGTTGCGGCGTCCGATACCATCCCGTCAGCCTCCATGCCGGCAATCAATAGCTGATACGTGGATCGAGCAATCCATACATCAGATCCACGATCAGGTTCATCACGCTCACCGCGACGGCGAATAGCAGCGTCGTCGCGAGAATGACCGGATAGTCGCGCACGGCGATGCTGCGGACGAAGTAGCGGCCAATGCCCGGCACACCGCAGACCGTCTCGACGAAGAATGAGCCCGTCGCCACGGCTGCGAATTGCAGACCGAGAATCGTGACGACCGGAATCAGCGCGTTGCGCAAGCCATGGCGGACGATGACACCCGTCTCGGCCAGCCCTTTCGCGCGCGCGGTCCGGACATAGTCCTGCTGCAGCACCTCGATTAACGAGGAGCGTGTATAGCGCGCCAGCGCGGCGGCCGGCGCGAATGAGAGTGCCAGGGTTGGAATGATCGCCTGTTTGCTGAAGATGCCGTCCCAGCCACCAGTTGGTAACCAGTGCAGCTTCGACGCGAAGAGCAGGATCAGGAGTGACGCGACAACGTAGGATGGCGCCGATACTCCGACGATCGCGCCAAACGTCGCGAGATAGTCGACCGCCGTGTTGCGGCGAACCGCGCCGATAGTGCCGGCGGTAATGCCGATCACTGCCGCGACGATCATCGCCGCTACCCCCAGCTTGAGCGACACGGGAACAAAGTCACGCAGGATGTCGACGACATCGCGGTTGCGCTGCGCGTAGGATGGCCCGAAGTCGAGCTTCGATGCCTTGCCCAGATAGTCGACGTACTGTCGCCACATGGGCTTGTCCAGGCCGTATGCCTTATTCAGCGACGCGATCGCTTCTTGCGAAATCGGCTTGTCGCCGGTGTCCCACGGCCCGCCGGGTGTCGCGTGAATCAGTAGAAATGTGATCGTGTAGACGGTCAGCAACGTTGGAACGAGCAAGAGGACTCGGCGAATCGCGTATTGTCCCACCAGCACCACCTTATCGTGACGCGCAACCGCCGATCGGCGCGAACTGGGTAGAGATCCCCCAGCCGTCGGGAGTGAGCCATAGCGAACGAAATCGGTATCGCGAATTGCGCGTGATGCTAGCAGTCACCCTCGCCGTCGTCAACAACATGCCTCGCCCGCATTTGATCCTCCGTGGCGATGCTGATTCTCGCAACTGATGACGCCACGGATGATTGTGCTGCGGATCGAGGAAGACGGCCACAATCATTGCCCAAATTCTGTGCGACCAGCAGATCTGGATCGCTGTCTGTTTTGGGTCAGTGACTATGCCACTGGGCGGGTCGTCGATGGGGATGATGCGGGCCGCGGTGAGCGCCAGGGATGGTCTGCAGCCGGTCGACGGCGTCCGGGCCTCAGGCGCTCGGGCACGGCTGCCGCACCGGCGGGCCGGTCATTGGGAGACGCTCGCTGGTAGTGGGCATCGACCGGCGCCGGGCGATGCGCGAGCTCGCGGCCCTGATAGGTGACGCTGAGGCGGCCATCCAGATGTTCGTGCAGCGTCATCCGGGAGCGAGCGTAGCTGGCACGCGCCCACGATTGCCATGGACGAGGGCTGCCACACCGTCCTCACGGTAGGCGGCCAGTAAACGTCGAACCTGTCGCACCGACAGGCCGAGCACCTCGGCCGCCGCGTCGGCAGTGAGCTGCCCGACGAGCAGCTGGTTGAGGATCTGGAGTCGGGTCTGGTCTCGGGTGGTCAACGTCACTGTCTCCTTCATAGGGTGACATTTTCACTGACCCATTCGGAGTGACAGATTCACTGGACCACGACAGGCCAAACGGTAGGCCGTTGACAGGAATTAGGGGCGCTGCTACACTGTCGCCACTAACCCGTGGAACTGTTCACGGGTTCGCTTAGCACAGACCAAACAGGGCGAAGGAGGTGATGCCCAATCATGAGTAGTCATGGTACATCGGGCGTCGCCTCGGAGGCTGCCAGCTAGACTGGCGTACTTCGGGGTGATCGCCCAGAAGCCAGAGAAGCCGGCCGCTTGGCCGGCTTCTTGTTGTTCCCGTCCTGGCCCGTCAGCGGCCCCTCAGAGCGGCGACGACCGGCGCGAACTCCTCCATCTGTGTATCTGACACGACGATATACGAGAAGCCGAATTCCTCGCGACGCCTCACAAGCCCATCAATGATCTCCTCGATCGTGCCGAGCAGCATCGAGGGCATCTCCAACACATCGGCCACGGCGTGCCCCTCCCATCCATACTGCAACACGGCCGCTGATGCAGCCGCTTCGCGGTCGTCAGTCACGACGATCGTGGGGATCATGCTCAACTCGACCTGCTCGAACCGATCGCCAGCGCCCTCTTGAATCCAGCTGATCTTCAACTTGACGGTCTCTTGCGTTCGTTCGCTCACCGGGCTGATCATCCTGCCGGTACCGTAGGCCGAGGTCAGGACGCCAACCACATCGGCCACACGTCCGGCGAGCCGCAGCGCGCGCGGCCGGCCGCCGCCGACCACCAGCGTCGGACGGCAGCCAGCTCCGACCAGTGGATATCCAGCCAGATCCTCGATCCGGTAGTGTGCGCCCGCAAAGGAAAGCCGCTCTCCGCGCCAGATGGCGTCGATGATGGCGAGCGACTCCTCCAACCGCGCAATGCGTTGGCCGGCCGAGTCGAATGTGATCCCTGTCTGGTCGTACTCGGCGCGCATCCATCCCGCGCCGATGCCGAGCTCGACCCGACCGCCGGACAGCACGCTCAGTGTCGCAAACTCCTTGGCCAGAATCGCGGGGTGCCGAAAATCGTTGGCGATCACCATCGTGCCGACCCGTAACCGCGATGTGATCGCAGCTGCCGTTGCCAATGCTGCGATCGGTCCGTATTGCGCGCCGAAGAAATCCGTAGCCAGGTGATCACGGATCAAGAACGTTGCGTAGCCAAGCTCCTCGACACGACGGACAAGTGCCAGCCACTCGTCGCGCGGAAGTGGCCGTTCGTTGATGACGCCGAAGCGAAACGGGAACCGATGAGCCATGCATCCTCCAGAAATCTGCCGAATACCCTTACGGATCGTAGATCTGGAGGATCGCGGCGGCTATCCGGATCGTGTGGTCACGGCGTGAGAGGTCTGAACAGTGGGCAGAGGGGACACTCCGGTGTCAGTTGCGATGGGACGGTGACGGGCACATCGAACCCGATCGCGTCCAGCAGCTGGATGACCAGCGCCAACGGTAGACCGACGACATTGCAGTAGCAGCCAGTGAATCGGTCGACCGGGGAAAACTCGACGTCCTGAATTGCGTAGCCGCCGGCCTTGTCGAATGGTTCGCCGCGGGCGATGTACCGGTCGATCTCGGCGCTCGTATAGTCACGCATCCGCACGTGCGTTACGGCGTGAGCGACCCGAACGCGACTGCCCCGCGCGGCAACAACCCCGGTGATGACCCGATGGTCGCGCCCACGAAGCCGCTCCAGCATCGCGCGAGCCTCTTCGGCATCCACTGGCTTCGCCAGCAGCGAACCTTGCTGGACGACGATCGTGTCGGCAGCCAATACCACCGATGATGGATGTGCAGCCGCGACAGACAGCGCCTTGTCACGCGCAAGTCGCCGCGCCAGTCGTTCGGCGCGCGGATGTCGCGCGGGCGCCCACTCGTCAAGATTGGGCGCTACGACCTCGAACCTGACGCCAAGACGCCCGAGCAGCTCGCGGCGGCGCGGTGATCCCGATGCGAGGATCAGGGTCGAGGCGGCCTCTGCTCGCCTCACACCAACTCCAGCGTCGCAACGCACTCTATATGGTAGGTCTGCGGGAACATATCGACCGGCGTCACATCCAGCAGCCTGTAGCCGCCATCGACCAGGATCCGGAGGTCACGGGCCAGCGTGGCCGGATCGCAAGAGACATAGACGACCCGTCGGGCGCGATGCTTCAACACCCCGTCGATTGCTCGCTGCGCCATTCCGGTTCGCGAGGGATCGAGCAGGATGACATCCGGCTCAATCTCCAGATCCGGCAGGATCTTCTCGACCTTGCCCGGATGGTATTCGACATTTCCGAACGGAGCGAGGTTGATTCGGGCATCATCAAGCGCCGACGACGACTCCTCTATCGCAATTACCTGCCGGCAATGCGGCGCGACGAGCGCGGCAAATGTCCCGACGCCGGCATACGCGTCAACGACAACCTCGTTGCCGGTAAGCGCCATGCGCTCGATCGCCAGTCTGGCCAGCGCCTCGGCCTGGATCGTGTTGGTCTGGAAGAACGACGACGCTGAGACACGGAAGCGCGTCCCGAGGAGTTCCTCCTCGTAGTGCTCGCGGCCGGAGGGGAGTGATGGAACCAGCTCGGAGAGATCCTGCTGAATCAACAGGTCGCCGGTATGCTCGCCGTGACGGACGACGACCTGGTGCTTCACGCGTGCCCTGCCCTGCATCTCAGCCAGCGCCGCATTGATCGTGTCATCCATGATCAGGCAGCGATCGATCCGCATGAACTGCCGGCCGCTGCCAGGTCGCGATATATATCCCAGCTCACCATCCGGGCTCGTCGTGAAGCGGGCGTTGTTGCGATAGCCGTACGGCCGGTCACAGCCGATCATCGGTGACACCGGCGCGTCGTCGAAGTTGCCAATCCGCCGGAGCTGCTCGGCGACGACATGGGCCTTCAGTTCGAGCTGACGCGCGTAGGCGATATGCTGCCACTGACAGCCGCCGCAGATCCCGAAGTAGGGACAAGGCGGATCGACGCGGTCGGCCGACGGCTCGACCGGCTCGGCGACTCGCGCCAGCAGCATCGAGCGCTTGACCTTTTCGATCAATATCTCGGCCGTCTCGCCGGGGATGCCATAGTCAGCGAAGACGACCTGCCCGTCGTGCCGACCGATCGACGCGCCATGGAATGCGATGTCGGTCAACTCCACCGTCAGAACGTCGCCCTGGCGAACCCGCTCCTGCTGCTCTATCTCGTGTGCGTCAGCCATGAAACCTCGCTACCGGATACGCCGATCGGAAAGGGGCCGGCCAGGTTGCCGTCCGAATCGCCAATTGTACGAGGTGTTGCGAGGTGGAAACGCGAGGGGCCGCGCCCTGTCCGGCGCGGCCCCCCTGATTCACAGGACTATTGAGGTTCAGCCTGCAACGGTCAACGGCTCATCAGCCGTCGTCGCGACGTGGCGGCCAACGGCGCGGGCAACCGCGTCCGCCTGCGGCATCAGCTTGGCGAAATTCTCGAACGTCAGCGACTGCGCGCCGTCCGAGCGGGCGTGATCGGGGTTCGGGTGCACCTCGATCATGAGCCCATCAGCGCCGGCCGCGATCGAGGCCAGCGTCATCGCGGGCACGAGATACCACTTGCCCGTTGCATGGCTCGGATCGGCAAAGACCGGCAGGTGCGACAGGCGCTTGACCGCCGGGACGGCGTTCAGATCGAACGTGTTCCGAGTGATCGTCTCGAACGTCCGGATGCCGCGCTCACAGAGGATCACGTTCGGATTGCCCTGGGCCATGATGTATTCGGCCGCCATCAGCCATTCTTCGACCGATACGCTCATCCCGCGCTTGAGCATCACTGGGATGCCGGTCTTGCCAACTTCCTCGAGCAGCAGGTAGTTCTGGCAGTTGCGAGCGCCGATCTGGAAGATATCGGTGTATTGAGCGACGAGGTCCACGTCGCCAGGGGCGAGCACCTCGGTGATGATCGGCATGCCGGTTTCATCGCGGGCCTCGGCCATGATCTTGAGGCCCTCCTCGCCGAGCCCACGGAACTCGTAGGGCGAGGTGCGCGGCTTGAACGCGCCGCCGCGCAGGATCTTCGCGCCAGCCGCCTTGATCGCTCGGGCCGTCGTGAGCGTCTGCTCCTCCGTCTCGATCGAGCAGGGGCCGGCAATGACGACAATCTCGTCGCCGCCGATCTCGACGCCGCGGACGGTGAAACGGGTATCGTCCGGGTGGAACTCGCGGCTCGGCAGCTTGTAGCGCTTGGTGACCCGCAAGACCTCCTCAACCCCGCCGACGACTTCCAGATCGGACTGCAGCTCAGGTGGAATCGGCACACCAACGACGCCAACGATCGCGGTGTTATCGCCGATGGAAAGATGGGTGCGAAGGCCGACCTCCTCGACGCGCCTGATGACGCGATCCAGCTCCTGCTCCTCGTAGCCCTTTTTCATGATGATGATCACTGGTCTATCCTTTGTTCACTCCCGGTCTCGCGCATCGCGGCCGGCGTTTCGATCGTTCTAGGCGTGGACCGGCTCGCGGCCCCATTCGGGACGCAGCTCTCGAGCCCGACGCAGATATGCATGGTTGATCTGCGCGGCCGGCTTCTCGGTGTTGATATGCATCATCACGCGCACGACCATGTCGAGCGCGCCCGGCACAGCCATCTCGTGAGAGCACATCAACGGCACGAGGTCGAGCCCCATCGCCCGGGCCGCAACGGCCGGGAACGTGGCATTCAGGTCGGCAGTCGTCGTGAAGATGATGCTGACGACGTCATCCGATGTCAGCTCATTCAGCCCGACGATCGTTCGCAGCAGTTCGTCGGTTGCCTCGAGGATGTCTTCGGCGGTATTCGACTCGACCGTCGTTGCGCCGCGAATTGCCCGGCAGGCCATGTGCGTCCTTTCAATCACTGGCAGATCGCTTGCTCGTTGCAGGATCAGGTCGACCGCCTCCGCCCACGCACATCGCCACTGCCCGTTCCGTCAATCGCCGCGCAACATGCGGATAAACGCCGTCGCGCGCGGCGCGAGCTCGTCCGGGCGGGCTTGCTCCAGATCGGAGAGGAGCGCGGTCCCGCAGACAACGCCATCGGCCAGCTTCTCCGTCACGACCACCTGGTCGCGATTGGAGATGCCAAATCCGATGGCTAGCGGTAGCTGGGTGTGCCGCCGCACCCGCACGACGTAGTCGTCCAGGCCGGCCGGGAGCTGGTCGCGCGCACCGGTGACGCCGGTGCGCGAGATGAGGTAGAGAAAGCCGTTGGCGCGCTGCAGGACAGCCTCGACACGCTCCTCGGTGCTTGTGGGCGCGAGGAAGTAAATGAGGTGAATGCCGTTATCAAGACACGCAGCGAGCAGCTCATCGCTCTCCTCGGGGGGCAGGTCGGGGATCAACAATCCATCGACCCCGGCCTCGGCACATGCTCTGGCAAACGCATCCAGACCATATGCGAATACAGGGTTGTAGTATCCCATGAACAGCAATGGCGCCGCAACACCGCGCTCGCGCAACCGACGGACGGTGTCGAGCGCCAGTTGCGGAGTCATGCCATTATCGAGCGCACGCTGGCTGGTGCGCTGGATCGTCGGGCCGTCGGCAATCGGGTCGGAGAACGGCACGCCCAGCTCGATGATGTCCGCCCCGCCAGCGACCAGTCCCTCGACGATCCCGACCGTATCGCCGATCTCCGGCCAGCCGCAGGTGACGTACGGGATGATCGCCGCCCTGCCCTGCGCTCTCGCTCGTTCAAACGCCTCCGTGACGCGGGATGTGCCGGTCGATGCGGTTTGCTGAATCACAGCGTCACCCCCAGTGCCTGTGCAACCGTGTGCATGTCCTTGTCGCCACGACCAGACAGATTGATGATGATCGACTCGTCCGGGCTATACCGTCTGGCGATCGTCTCGGCCAGATAGACCGCATGCGCCGACTCGAGCGCCGGGATAATTCCCTCAGTCCGACAGAGAAGCTGGAGCCCCTCAAGCGCCTCATCGTCGGTGACGGCGGCCGTCTCCAGACGCCCAATCGAGTGCAGATACGACAATTCCGGCCCAACGCCCGGATAGTCGAGGCCGGCCGAAATCGAGTGCGCCTCCGCAACCTGACCGTGCTCGTCCTGCAACAGGTACGACTTCGACCCGTGGAGGACGCCGACCTTGCCAGCGGTGATGCTTGCGGCATGCTTGCCGGAGGCCACTCCGTAGCCACCCGCCTCAGCTCCGACCAGAGCGACCTCGTCATCGTCGGCGAACGGGTGGAAGATGCCAATCGCATTCGAGCCGCCGCCGATGCAAGCGACGATGGCGGCCGGCAGCTTGCCGGTTACATCGAGGATCTGCGCCTTGGCCTCACGCCCGATGACCGCCTGCAAATCGCGAACGATCCGTGGGTAGGGGTGCATGCCGGCGGCCGTGCCGAGCAGGTAGTAGGTCGTCTCAACATTCGTCACCCAGTCGCGGATCGCCTCGTTCAGCGCATCTTTCAGCGTCCGGGATCCGCTGGAAACCGGACGCACCTCGGCGCCGAGGAGCTTCATGCGGAATACGTTCAGCGACTGGCGCTGGATATCGACCTCGCCCATATAGACGATGCAGTCAAGGCCGAGCAGTGCACAGGCGGTAGCCGAGGCGACCCCATGCTGACCAGCCCCCGTCTCGGCGATGATTCGCTTCTTGCCCATGCGCTGTGCGAGTAGCGCCTGCCCGATGGCGTTGTTGATCTTGTGCGCGCCGGTGTGGGCCAGATCCTCACGCTTCAGGTACACCTGCGCGCCGCCCCAACGCGCGGTCAGGTTTCCGGCGTAGGTCAACGCAGTCGGCCGGCCGATATAGGTGCGGTGCAGGTGGGTAAGCTCGCGCTGGAATTCCGGGTCGGCGGACACCTCGTCCCAGGCCGCCGCCAGCTCATGAATCGCCGGCATCAACGTCTCCGGCGCGTAGGTTCCGCCAAACTCACCAAAGCGGCCAAATCGGTCGGGCAAGCTCGCAGCCGGCGGATGTTGTCGCGTCGTGGTCGCCATTTCTTACCTCCCCCGCCCAGCGGGTACATCGATCGATGCCGTCACACTCGATATCGGGTCCGCGTCCGCCTGCCGGACGGCGGCGATGAACGCGCGAATCTTCTCTATGTCCTTATGGCCCTGCGTTTCGACGCCGCTGGAGACGTCCACCCCGAACGGATGGACACGGTGGATCGCCGGGCCAACCGTCGCGGGGGTCAGCCCGCCGGCCAGCACAACCGGGTATCTCCGGGCGAACTCGGCGGCGACGAACCAATCAGCGACAGTCCCGGTGCCGCCGTACATCCCGGGGACGTGGGCATCCAGCAGGATCGCGAACGGTTGTGCCGTTCCCGAGGTCCAGGCGAGGAACCGTCGCTCCTCATCGACGCGACCGGATGAATCGGCCCGGATGGTCGCGATGACCGGCCGGTCGATACCGCCAGCGTCCTGCGGGTTCTCAACTCCGGCCAGCTGAACGAGATCGAGACCGACAGCATTGACTGTGCGGTTGATCGTTTCGGACGTCTCATTCACAAACAACCCGACCAGCCGTGTCCGACTCCCGTCCAGCGCCGCGGCCACTTCGCGTGCCCGGTCGGTCGTCACATAGCGGCTGCTCGGCGGGTAGAAGACCAACCCGACGAAGTCCGCGCCGGCCTCTACGGCGGCCGTCGCATGAGCCGGGTCGCTGATGCCACAGATCTTCACCAGCGTCATCCGACGAGATCCCGAATCGCCGCGGCAGGGTCCGCGGAACGCATCAACGTCTCACCGACGAGGATGGCATGGACGCCGGCCCGCTCCAGTCGGATCACATCCTCCCGCGTCCGGATGCCGCTCTCTCCGACCAGTGTGACTTCCGGTGGGACGCGCGCTGCGATACGTTCTATCGTCGCCAGATCTACCCGAAACGACCGCAGATCGCGGCTGTTGATCCCAACCAGTGTCGCGCCGATACCCAGCGCGCGCCCCAGCTCATCCTCGTCGTGAACCTCGACCAGCGCCTGCACGCCGTAGTCTCGTGCGATGCCGAACAGCTCGGCGAGCTCACCGTCGTCGAGCGCCGCGACAATCAGCAGGACACAGTCCGCCCCAGCCTCCCGCGCTTCGGCGATCTGATATCGGTCGATGACAAAGTCCTTGCGGAGCACTGCGGCTGGCAGCTCCGTGGCGTGAGCCAGCGTTGCGATCTTGCGCAAGTCGTCGAGAGAGCCGCGGAAGAACCGCTCGTCGGTAAGGACCGAGATTGCCGCCGCGCCACCGTCAAGGTACGCGTTGGCTACGTTCTCCGGATCGGCCGAAGCGGCAATCGCGCCTTTCGACGGCGACGCGCGCTTGAACTCCGCGAGAACCGTGACGCGGTCACTCCGGAGCCGCGCGGTCATGTCGACCGCAGGCGGCATTACGCGTGCTGCCGCGTCGATCTCATCCAGCGATATGTTCGCGATTCGCGCCGAGACCTCGTTCGCAGTATTCGCCAGGATATCGCGCAGGTAGGTTCCTTCGATCGCTCTCGTGCTCATCTCAGGCCGCCACCGTCTCGCCAGCAGTCATCCGGACCGTCAGGGCGACTAGTTGGTCAAGCTTCTCGCGCGCTGCGCCGCTGTCGATCGAATAGGCGGCAAGGTCAATACCCTCCTGAATGCTGCCGGCCATATCGGCGGCGTAGAGCGCGGCGGCAGCGTTGAGCAGCGTGATCGCCCGCGTTGCTCCCTGCTCACCGGTCAGCACACGCTGGGTGATCCGCACATTGTCTGAGACACTGCCGCCTCGCACCTCCTCGCGCCCATGGCGGGTCAACCCAAACTGCTCCGGGGTAATCTCGTAGAGGGTCAACCAGGCACTCTCACGCATGACCATCTCGGCGACGCTGGTCGGCCCGGCCACGCCCAGCTCATCCATCCCCTCGTGAGCGTGGACGACCAGCGCATGCCGCGAGCCGAGCAGCCCCAGCACCCGTGCGATGCGCGTCACATCCCCGTCGCTCGGCACGCCGACGACCTGATGCGTTGCGCCGGCCGGATTTGTGATCGGCCCGAGCAGGTTGAAGACGGTGCGGATCCCGATCTCGCGCCGCACGGGGCCGGCAAACCGCATGGCGGGGTGGAAGGTCGGGGCGTACATGAAGCCGATGCCGATGCGATCGACACACTCGGCCACCTGCTCCGGCGCAAGCTCGATCCGCACGCCGAGCCCTTCGAGAACGTCGGCCGAGCCGCACCGGCTGGTTGCGGCGCGGTTGCCGTGCTTCGCGACCCGTGCTCCAGCGCCAGCAACAACGAACGCCGCCGTTGTCGATATGTTGAACGTATTAGCCCCATCCCCGCCGGTTCCGACAACATCGAGCACCGGCTCATCGGTGCGCAGCCGGACACGGCGGGACTTCGCGCGCATCACAGTGGCGAAGCCAACCAGTTCCTCGTCCGTCTCCCCGCGGATCCGCAGCGCGGTGAGGAATGCGCCGATCTGCGAGGGCGACGCCTCGCCGTTCATGATGATCTCCATCGCCTGGACAGCCCGCTCACGGCTGAGCTGCTCACCCTCGACAACTGCCTGGATATACGGCTTGAGCATGAGTCGTCCTTCCGATCAGTAACCGTGGACGAGTGCTCGCTCGGTGACGGCGGGCTGCTCGTGCCCGAGGAAGTTCGCCAACAATCGGTGTCCGCCGGTTGTCAGGATCGACTCGGGGTGAAACTGGACTCCATAGACCGCGCACTCGCGATGGCGCAGACCCATGATCGTGCCGTCCTCGGACCTCGCCGTTATCTCCAGGGTGGCCGGCAACGAGTCTTCGGCAACGATCAGAGAGTGATAGCGGGTCGCGGTGAACGGGTTCGGCAGGCCTGCGAAGATATCGCGGCCGTTGTGCTCGATCTGGCTCGTCTTGCCGTGCATGACGGTCGTTGCACGGACCACCTCGCCGCCGAAGGCCGCGCCAATCGCCTGGTGACCGAGGCAGACGCCGAGGATCGGCGTCTGGCCGGCCATCTCCTGGATCAGCGGCACCGAAATGCCGGCTTCCTGCGGAGTGCATGGCCCCGGGGAGATGATCAGCCGCTCCGGCTGCATCATCCGGATGTCGTGGACGCTCGCGCGGTCGTTCCGGACGACCTCGACTTCGGCACCCAACTCGCACAGGTACTGATAGAGGTTGTAGGTGAACGAGTCGTAGTTATCGATAAGGACGATCATGCTCGTGCCCCCGCTCTGCGCGCGCCGCGCTCGATCTCCTCGGCGACCTCGATCGCCCGCAGCCCGGCGCCCATCTTGTTCAACGTCTCCTGGTACTCGAAGTCGGCGGTCGAGTCGTAGACGATCCCGCCGCCGGCCTGCATGATGACTGTTCCATCACGAATGGCGACCGTCCGCAACGCAAGGGCCATGTCCATGTTCCCGGAGTAGGCGAGGTAGCCGACGCAGCCGGAGTAGAACCCGCGCCGGTCGCGCTCCAGCTCGGCAATGATCTGCATCGCCCGGATCTTCGGCGCGCCCGACACTGTCCCAGCCGGGAAGCAGGCGCGAAGGGCATCGACCGCGCTCAGGTCGGCGCGGATCTCGCCAGTGACATGACTGACCAGATGGATGACGTGCGAGAAGCGCTCGGTCGTCAGCAGCACCGGAACCTCGACCGTCCCCGGCGTCGCGACTCGGCCGATGTCGTTGCGCGCAAGGTCGACCAGCATCACATGCTCGGCCCGTTCCTTCTCGTCAGCCAGCAGCTCGGCTTCGAGTCGCAGATCCTCGGCATCGTCCTGTCCGCGCCGCCGGGTACCGGCGATCGGGTGGGTCGTCAACGTCCGGCCATCGAGCCGGATCAGTGCCTCCGGAGAAGCGCCGACGATCTGCTCGTCCCCAAGCTGCAGGTAGAACATGAACGGCGACGGGTTCACCGTCCGCAACGCCCGGTAGAGGGTGAAGGGATGGATGCCAGTCTCAATCTCGATACGCTGGGAGAGGACAACCTGGAAGATGTCGCCGGCCTGAATGTACTCCTTCGCCCGGTCGATCATCGTGTTGTACGTCTCGCGGCCCATGTTGTGCCGCGCCCGATCGCGGACGCTTGTGTCCGGCAGCGGGCGGTCGCCAGTCGGGACGACGGTGACGCCACGCTCCAGCCGGCCGGCCAGACGCTCAATCCGCTCGGTCGCTTCGTCGTAGGACCGCTCGATCGGCGTGTCATCGTCGACGTGGACGTGGGAGACGACCTTGATCTTTCGCTCCAGGTGATCGAAGACGAGCATTGTGTCGACGAAGATGAACACGCCGTCCGGGAACGGATTCGGGTTATCCGGCGCAACCAGCAGATCCTCGAAGTAGCGCACGGCCTCGTATGACAGGTATCCGACTGCGCCGCCCAGAAAGCGTGGCAGACCCTCGACATTCACCGCCCGATACGGCGCCAGAAACTGCTGGAGTGCGACGAGTGGGTCGTCGTAGGGGACAGACTGCTTGTAGCCGCCCTGGTTGACGTTCGCGATGCCATCCTCGAGCCGCACAACGAGATATGGGTCACTACCAAGGAACGAGTAACGGGCCAGGGTCGTGCCGCCCTCGACACTCTCCAGAAGAAAGGAGTGCGGTCCCTCGGCCACCTTTAGATACGCGGACACGGGCGTCTCAAGGTCGGCCATGATCTCACGATAGATGGGGATCACATTGCCCTGTTCGCGGAGGGCAATGACATCGTCGAGGCTCAGCGAATAGCGGTGGGACTCGGTGGACCTGGTGGCACTGTCGGGAACAGCGGTTGTATCGATCATCGTGGAATCCGGCCCTTCGATAACAGCGAACTTTCGCAGCACGGTGTGTCTGGCGGAGTTCAGCGACGCCAGCTTGCCCGGCTCCATTCCGCGACCGTGGCCGGCCGTATCAGGTTCGCCTGATTGACTCCAGAAAACACGATGCGCTCGTCCGTCCAGTACTGCCCCCGGTATTCCGGGGACAACAAAAAACCCTCGTCCCTGTCTCGGGACGAAGGCGTCTGGCGCGCTCCGCGGTACCACCCGGATTGGCTCGTCCCTCGCGAGACGGCCCTCCTTGTCAGATACGGGACGCATCACACGTCCGATATCCAGCTCCTGGGTAACGGTGGAGCCCTCCGGCGCCGCCTACTGAGGCCGTTGGCCTGTTCGGAGCGCAACTCCCGGATCCATTCCACGCCTGCTGCGGCGCCGGCCTCTCACCACCTGCCGGCTCGCTGACCCGTGCTCGGGCGCGTACTCGTTCCGTTCGTCGTCGTTCGGCTATTCGATTGCCGAGGATGGTAGCAGCGCCGATGGTGGTATGTCAAATCCCAGTCGACGACTAGATCGCTCCGTCGTCGGAAAGAGCGCGAATCTGTTCGTCATCCAGGCCCAGCAACCCGCCGAACACATCGCGATTGTGTTCGCCCAGCGCCGGACCTGGGAACACAACCCGACCAGGCGTGCGTGAGAGCTTCGGAATAATGCCCGGCATCTTCAGCGTCCCGACCGTCGGGTGTTGAACCTCCACGATACTTTCGCGCTCGTGGTAGTGCTCATCGGCAAAGATGTCGGCAATCGAATAGACGAGGCTTACCGGACATCCAGCAACGTCGAGCCGCGTTTTTGCCTCATCGTAGGTCCGCTCTCCGAACCAGCTCACCAATAGCGCGTCAAGGGCGTCATCGTGCGCGACACGATCGGCGTTCGTCGCGAAGCGAGGATCATCCAGCAGCTCCGGCCGGCCGATTGCCGCCGGGAGCCGCTCCCAGGTTCGCTGAGTGCTGCAGACCAGCACAGCCCACTTGCCGTCCGCCGTCCGATACGTCCCTGCCGGGCTGGCGCCGGCTGCCACGAAGGGAGCCCGCTCGCGGACCGCGCCCAACCTGTCGAACTCGGCAACAAGCGCCTCGAGCATCCGGAAGAGGGGCTCGTAGAGCGAGACATCCACCTCCTGGCCCTCGTCATCCCCGCTGGTGTCGCGGTAGTAGAGCGCCATCAACCCGGCGAATGCGCCAGTCAGGCCGGCGACGTAGTCTGCGAGCGAGAACGGCGGACTAACCGGCGGCCGGTCGGGGTAGCCGGTCAGATAGGTGACACCGCTGAACGCGGTGGCTGGCGTCCCGAAGCCTGCCAGCTCCCGATTCGGGCCAGTCTGTCCGTACCCGGAGATATGGACGACGATGATGCGCGGGTTTGCCTGTTTGAGCGTCTCGTAGTCGAGGCCAAGCCGGTCAAGCGTGCCGGGGCGGAAGTTCTCGACGATCATATCGGCCTGGCGAGCGAGATCGAGAAAGAGGTCGCGGCCGGCGGGCGACTTGAGATTGATCGTGACGCATTTCTTATTGCGGCTGAAGCTACCCCAGCGAACCGAGTAGCCTTCAACTTGCGGCAGGAGGTCGCGGCTGGGATCACCCGCGCCGGGCATCTCGACCTTGATGACCTCCGCGCCGAAGTCGGCCAACATCGACGCGGCATATGGGGCGGCGATCATTGTCCCGAGGTCGAGTACCCGAACCCCGCGCAGAGGCCCGAACCCGCGCGAATCCGTTTTCTGGCTCATCCCGGCTCCCCTGTGGTGCGACGTGCGTCCCGCTTCAATCGCCTGTATAGCATGTGAACACGATCAGATACTGGCACGCGGAAATTCGTCCTTGACATCTCCAACATCGGCTCGTACCATGGCTCTACTATGGAGCAGACGATCAGTGATCACTCGAATAGCCTGGTAGAGCAGCAGCCATCATACTGGTGGTTCTACTTTTACTTTACCCCTCCGGCGTCGCTGGTGGGCTATTCGGGGTTGAGCAGATAACCGTCTAGCACATACCAGGGGCGTCGGAGGAGCAGAGGCAATACCTCTGCTTTTTTGTTGCTCGGATTTGCGATGAGTTGGGTGGCAACGAGGGAAGGACCGGGGAAGACATGATCATTACGATGAACGCCGAAGGCGACCTCGACCAGCAACGGCAGATCGTCAGGATGGTCCAGGAGCGCGGCTTTCAAACGCACGTGCTCGGGCGCGGCGGCAACACCGTCATCGGTGTCTCCGGGCGGACGATGACACCACAGCTGCGCGACGAAATCGCAATGCTGGCCGGCGTCGCCGCGGTCACGCCGGCTACACGGCCATACATGCTCGCCCAGCGTGAAGCACGACCCGATGGCACCCGGGTTCACATCGGCGATGTCGTCGTCGGCGGGAGCGAGACGGTCATCATGGCCGGCCCTTGTGTCATCGAGGGACGCGACCAGATGCTCGAGGCAGCCCACGCGGTCAAGGCGGCCGGCGCACACATGCTGCGTGGCGGGGCGTTCAAGCCGCGCACCTCCCCCTACTCCTTCCAGGGACTGGGCGAGGAAGGCCTCCAGATTCTGGCCCTGGCGCGCGACGTTACCGGGCTGCCGGTCGTCACTGAAGTGATGGAGCCGGACCAGGTCGACCTCGTTGCCCATTATGCCGACATGCTTCAGATTGGCTCGCGCAATATGGCCAACTTCCCGCTGCTGCGCCGTGCGGCGACTGCTGGCAAGCCGATCCTGCTCAAGCGCGGCTTTTCGGCGACCGTTGAGGAATGGCTGATGTCAGCCGAGTACCTTCTGGCCGGCGGCAACGATCAGGTTGTCCTCTGCGAGCGTGGCATCCGCAGCTTCGACACCGCCACCCGATTCACGCTCGACTTGAACGCCGTGCCACTCGCGCGGCAGTTGACCCATCTGCCGGTCGTCGTCGACCCCAGCCATGGCACAGGCCTGCGTCAGCTGGTCGAGCCAATGGCGCTGGCAGGAATAGCGGCAGGGGCGCAGGGTCTGATCGTCGAGGTGCATCCTTCGCCTGATGACGCGCTCTGCGACGCCCAGCAGTCGATCGCGCCAGACGTGCTCGAACGCATTGTCGCGCGGGCACTGGCGATCGCCGAGCTCCTGGCGCCAGAGCCGCGCGTCGCGCGGATTGCGGCACTGGCCGCTGACTGACGCGGAGGGCTATCGGGCGCGGGTGGACGGGTCGGGAATGAGGACGGCAAAGCCGTCGGCAAGATCGTAGAAGATCGCCCCGCGCGGCGCGCGAACGATCCGCCAACTCATCCAGATATCACCGATCGCGCCGGCCGCGTTGATGACCGCGAAAAAGATCGCGCCGATCGCAGCCGATTCAAATCGCGCCGCGACGATCACCGACAGAATCGTGAGGACAACGAGCGGGGCCAGCCCGACGGCAAGGTATTGCCACTTGCCGAGGGGCTCGCGAAACGTCGTGTATGCGAACCCTGGTCCAACCCCGTACGCTGGCTTGACACCCACCAGCTTGCCCGCAACACCGTGGATCAGCTCGTGGATAACGGGAACCGCAACGAGCGCAATCAGCAACCCGAACACGAGCGACCGTCCGTCGATCGCAAAGCTCAGGCTCTTCGAGCCGCCGGCCAGCATAACGAGCGTCGCGATGACATACCACCACACAGGAATGAGCACAAAGCCCACGACGGTCATCGGGCCCATCCGCAACCGTTCTCGCGATAACTCGACATAACCGACATGCTCTGGGGGATCGGTGCGTGGAGGATCGCCAATCCACGGGCGGATAGGGCGGCCTGTTTCTGCGGTCACGCGGGGCTCCTCGATAGCGGCCCGGACTAGCCAGCTCAATCGTAGCAACGTGGAAGCGGCGGGATGCGTTGCTATACTGCGGGCCGGCCTCACAGAACGCATCAGGGTTGAACCAGATGGCATCAACAACCAACCATAGCAATACCACGTCGCTCTCGGCATCGACAGTCGTTGCCGGGACGGCTGGACACGTCGACCATGGGAAATCGAGCCTCGTCCGCGCGTTGACTGGCATCGATCCAGACCGGCTCCGTGAGGAGCGCGAGCGGGAGATGACGATAGACTTGGGGTTCGCGTGGCTGGGTCTACCCGGAGGGCTGTCGCTCAGCGTCATCGACGTGCCCGGACACGAGCGCTTTATCAAGAATATGCTCGCCGGCGTCGGCGGGATTGACCTTGCGCTCCTCGTGATCGCCGCAGACGAAGGACCGATGCCGCAGACCGCAGAGCACCTCGCCATCCTGGACCTGCTCGACATCCAACACGGCATCGTCGTGCTGACGAAGCGCGATCTTGTCGATGCAGAGTGGCTGGAGCTGGTTATAGAGGAAACACGCGAACGACTTGCGGGCACGTCGCTCGCGGACGCGCCGATCGTGGCGGTGGACTCGCTCTCACGAGCCGGCCTGGATAACCTGATCGCCCAGATCGACCAGCTCGCCTCGGCGCTGCCGGTCAGATCGACGGCCGGGCGTGCGCGGCTCCCGGTCGATCGAGCGTTCACTGTCGCTGGCTTCGGGACGGTCGTAACCGGGACCCTCAGCGGCGGTCCGCTTGAGGTCGGCCAGGAAATCGAGCTTGCGCCGGGTGGGATTCGGAGCCGTATCCGCGGCCTCCAGAGCCACGGACGGAAGACAAACCGCGCGCTACCCGGCTCGCGCACAGCGGTCAATCTGACCGGGGTCGATCGCGAAGCCGTCCATCGCGGTGATGTGTTGACGACCCCCGGCTGGTTGCGACCGACCGCGCTCCTCGACGCGCGATTGCGGGTCGTCGCGGACGCACCAGCTCCGCTGGAGCAGAACGAACCAATCGACGTGTTCGTTGGCGCGGCCGAATCATCGGGTCATCTGACTCTATTGGACACAGAACACCTGTCACCAGGGGCCGATGGCTGGGTCCAGATCCGCCTCGACCAACCGATTGCGGCGGTGGCCGGCGATCACTTCATCATCCGTCGCGCATCGCCTAGTCAGACGCTGGGCGGAGGCCGGATTGTCGACACGCAGCCCCGTCGCCATCGACGATTTCGGAACGACGTGCTGCAGAATCTCGAAACACGGTCGACCGGCACCACCGAGGAACGACTCGTTCAACTACTGGCCGACGGGCCGATCGAGCTGCGGACTCTGGCAGAACGGCTTTCGATCGACCTCGATTCCGCTCGATCGTCGGTGGCTTCTGTCGATGATCTCGTCGCGCCGCTGGGCCCGGGGGACGATGTTCCACTCGCGCCAAACCGCCTGATTATCCGACGCGATCGGTTGGAATCCGAGCGCTTGTCGATCGTCAATCTGCTACGCGATTATCACCGTCGATGGCCGCTCCGACGGGGCATGCCCCGAGAGGAGATCAAGAGCCGCATCACGATCCGTGGCCGAGCCGCCGATGCGCTGCTGCAATCGTTGGCAGCCGAGGTCTCGATCGCTGACCTCGGGAGCCTGATCGCGCTACCCGACCATCAGATCGCGCTCTCGCAGGATCAGCAGCGGCGAGCGGGCGCTTACCTGGCAGCGCTGGCTGCCGAGCCAGTGTCCCCGCCCGCGCCCGACGCATTCGGAGTCGATCCCGACCTGCTCGCGGCGATGGCGGAACTCGGACAGGTCGTCCGGATCGCCGACGGGGTCGTCTATGGCGTGGATGAGTTAGCGCAGATCGAACGACAGGTCCGCGAGATTATCGACGAGCGTGAAAGCATCACGCTGGCGGAGTTCCGTGATGTCTTCGGAACAAGCCGCAAGTACGCCCAGGCTGTGCTCGAATACTTCGACCAGCAGCGCGTTACCCGCCGCGTTGGCGACGCCCGCGTCCGCGGGACAGCCTGATATGCGCCGCCTGTTCGTCGCCCCGCATCCTGACGATGTCGCACTCTCATGCGGAGGCGCTGTCGCGATCGCGGCGCGAGACGACGGGGCCCAGATTGTCACAGTCTTCGCCGGCCAGCCGCAGGGAGGAGTGGGCGCCTTCGCCCGATCGCAGCATGAGCGCTGGGGTCTGGAAACGAACACGATCGCCAGTCAACGCCAGGATGAGGATCGTTGCGCCGCCGCGGCGCTCGGTGATCAGGTCACGCCGATATGGCTCGACGAGCTCGATGCGATCTATCGCGACCCGCGATACGACTCGGACGAGGCGCTATTCGGGAGGCTGCTCGACGAGGACATGCCGACGATCGACCGGATCGTCGAGGCATTGTTGGCCCACGATCCCGAGGAACTGGTCGTCCCGCTCGCGATTGGCCATCATGTCGATCACCAGATCGTCCTTCGTGCCGGCCGCCGGCTGGCTGCACGGGGGGTACGAGTCTGGGCGTATGCCGACCTGCCCTATGCGCTGGACCGGCGCGCGATCACCCCGCGGCTGGCGTCCGGCGTTGCCCGCGAGGTTCGGCTCGTTGGGCTGGACGACGACGCGTTCGAACGCAAGTGCCGAGCGATCGATTGCTACGCGTCCCAACTGCCGGTGATCTTCCGGGACTGGGGGGACCATCGTGACGCGCTCGACAGCTATCACCGCTGGATCGGCGGCGGGAGGCGGGCCGAGGCCCAATGGCGCGTCGTGCCATCGCGGCTGGCAGGGTGAGCTACCCCGCCGCGCCTGAGCGCGCCGCGTTGATCCCGTCGCGTAGCGCCAGCGCCGCCGCCCGGGCTGCCTGCTGAAAGTCGCGGCCGGCCGATGCGTAGGTGATGGCGCGGCTGGCGTTAACCAGGATGCCGTAACCCTCCGCATCGAGGCCGGCCGACACAGCCGCCGCAAGATCCCCTTCCTGCGCGCCGACACCCGGGATCAGGATCGGCAACTCCGGGGCCGCCTGGCGAATCTCGGCAAGCTGGCGCGGCCAGGTAGCTCCTGCCACAAGCCCGACGTTCCCTCCGCTGCTCCACTCACGAGCGTGGCGAACGACCGCCATCGTCACTGTCTCGCTCGCGCCATCCCCGGCGAGAAGGCGATCCTGCAGCATGCCACTGCCGGGATTGGACGTCTTGGCCAGGACAAAGATCGCGCGGTCGGAGTAGGCGAGGAATGGCTCGAGCGAGTCGTGACCGAGGAACGGGTTGACCGTCACCGCATCGTAGCGCCATGTCTCGAAGACAGCCTTCGCGTATCCGGCGCTCGTCACCGAGATATCGCCAAGCTTCGCGTCCAGCAGCACCGGGATATGGGAAGGCACATCGTCGCGCAGGCGCGCCAGCGCCTCGACACCCGGAATGCCGTACTGGAG
>Ga0073899_10000683_pt1 | contig 31227 bp, 33 predicted proteins | sample KloWWTmetaKNB5Ph_FD_88975 | JGI IMG/M metagenome (GOLD analysis project Ga0073899, IMG submission 88975) | Active sludge microbial communities from Klosterneuburg, Austria, studying microevolution and ecology of nitrifiers - Klosterneuburg... | ecosystem: Engineered > WWTP > Aerobic digester >... | reverse complement strand
TGGACATCAAGCCGGCCAACGTCTTCATCACCAACGACAACAAGGCGGTGATGCTGGACTTCGGCGCCGCGCGCGAGGTGCTGAGCAAGGAAGGCAACTTCATCCGGCCGATGTACACGCCGGGCTTTGCCGCCCCCGAGATGTACCGCCGCGACGGCTCGCTGGGCCCGTGGACCGACATCTACGCCATCGGCGCGTGCATCTATGCCTGCATGCAGGGCTACCCGCCCAACGACGCACCACAGCGCATCGAGAAGGACCGCCTGAACCTGTCGCTGTCGCGGCTGCGCAATGTCTACTCCGACAACCTCATCGAGGTCACTGAGTGGTGCATGGCGCTCGATCCGCTGTCGCGCCCGCAGAGCGTGTTCGCGCTGCAAAAGGAGCTGGCGCGCGAAACCGAGCGGCGCTACACCAAGCTCAGCTTCAGCGAGCGGCTCAAGCTGCAGCTGGAGAACATGAAGGCCGGGACCAAGACCTGAGCCGGCACGGTTGCCGTCCCTGCCCCGCCACGTCCACGCCCTCGCGAACCGGATCCCACGCATGCGTTTTTCCGTCTACCAGATCAGCCGCCGGGGCGGACGCGAGAAGAACGAGGACCGCATGGGCTACTGCTACACGCGGGACTCGGGGCTGTTCGCGCTGGCCGATGGCATGGGCGGACACCCGGAGGGCGAGGTCGCCTCGCAGATGTCGCTGCAGGTGCTGGCCAACCAGTTCCAGCGAGATGCCAAGCCGGTGCTCAAGGACGTGCGGCGCTTCCTCAACGAGGCCATCCTGGCCGGCCACCACGCGCTGATCCGCTACGCCACCGAGCGCGCCCTGCTGGACACGCCGCGCACCACCATCGTCGCCTGCGTGATGCAGGGCCGCGAAGTCTGGTGGGCACACTGCGGCGACTCGCGGCTGTACTTTGTGCGCGGGCGCAAGCTGATGGCGCGCACGCGCGACCATTCCTACTCCGAGCTGCAGGAGAGCCTGGCCGGCGTCGTGCCGCTGGGCGAGCGGGTCAACCGCAACGTGCTCTTCACCTGCCTGGGCAGCCCGGGCAAGCCGGTGGTGGACATCGTCGGCCCGCTGACGCTGCAGCCCGGCGACAAGGTGCTGCTGTGCTCCGACGGGCTGTGGGGCAGCGTCGAGGACGAGGACATCACCCGCCAGATGGCCGCGCTGCCGATCACCGAGGCGGCGCCCGAGCTGGTCGAGCAGGCCCTGCGCATCGCCGGAGACAAGAGCGACAACGTCACCGTGATCGCCGTCGAGTGGGAGTCCGCCGAGGACGAGGACAGCGCGGTGGGCATCAGCACCGAGGAGCTGGGCGACGAGGTGTTCGCCTCGACCATCCAGTCCAGCGTCGGCCCCGGTAGCCCGGACGACCTGCTCGACGACGAGGAGATCGAGCGTTCGATCCGCGAGATCAACGAGGCGATCAAGCGCAGCGCCCAGAAGCGCAGCTGAGCGATCACCCTCACGGCCCTGTTGGCCGTGTTCCGCCCCGGAGGTGGGACACTCGCCCCCGACACACCCTTCGACGCCGCCTCTGCGCGGCTTTCGTACTTCCAGCCTTGCACTTGCCGATGACCACCACCCGCCCCCACGGCCGCTCCCCCGCCTCGCTGCGCCCCATCCGCATCACCCGCGGCTACACCAAGCACGCCGAGGGCTCGGTGCTGGTCGAGTTCGGTGACACCAAGGTCCTCTGCACCGCCTCGGTCGAGGAGCGCGTGCCGCCGCACCAGAAGGGCAGCGGCGAAGGCTGGGTCACCGCCGAATACGGCATGCTGCCGCGCTCCACCCACACCCGCAGCGCCCGCGAGGCCGCCAAGGGCAAGCAGAGCGGGCGCACGCAGGAGATTCAGCGCCTGATCGGCCGCTCGCTGCGCTGCGTGTTCGACCTGAAGGTCCTCGGTGAGCGCACCATCACGCTGGACTGCGACGTGCTGCAGGCCGATGGCGGCACGCGCACCGCCTCGATCACCGGCGCCTTCGTCGCCGCGGCCGATGCCGTCAACGGCCTGATCGCCGCCGGCAAGATCGCCGCCAGCCCGATCCGCGACCAGGTGGCTGCCGTCTCGGTGGGCATCCTGGCCGGCACGCCGCTGCTGGACCTGGAGTACGTCGAAGACTCGGCCTGCGACACCGACATGAATGTGGTGATGACCGGTGCCGGCGGCTTCGTCGAACTGCAGGGCACCGCCGAGGGCGCCGCCTTCAGCCACGCCGAGATGCTCAAGCTGGTCGAACTGGCCGAGGCCGGCATCCGCCGCCTGGTCGAACTGCAGAAGGCCGCGCTGGCCGGCACGCCGGGCCAGGCGGTCGAGGGCTGACGCGATGGCCTCCGCCCCGATGGCCACCCACGATGTGCCGCGCCGCCTGGTGCTGGCGTCCAACAACGCCAAGAAGCTCAAGGAGCTGCAGGCCCTGCTCGGCGCCACCGGCGTCCACCTGGTCACGCAGGGAGAGCTGGGCATCGCGGAGGCCGAGGAGCCGCACATCACCTTCGTCGAGAACGCGCTGGCCAAGGCCCGCCACGCCGCGGCGGCCAGCGGACTGCCGGCGATCGCCGACGACTCGGGCCTGTGCGTCGATGCGCTCGGTGGCCACCCCGGCGTGCAGTCGGCCCATTACGCGCCGATCGAGCGCGACCCGGCCGAGGACCGCGAGGCCCACCGCGCCCGCCAGGACGCCGCCAACAACACCAAGCTGCTGGCCGACCTGGCGGGGCGTGGCGACCGGCGCGCCCGCTTCGTCTGCGCGCTGGTGGCGATCCGCTCGGCCGACGACCCGGAGCCGCTGATCGCCTTCGGCCGCTGGGATGGCGAGATCCTGTCCGCCCGGCAGGGCAGCGGCGGCTTCGGCTACGACCCGCTGATGTTCATCCCCGCCCTGGGCGCCACCGCGGCCGAGCTCGACGCCGACGTCAAGAACCGCCACAGCCACCGCGCGCTGGCCTGCGCCCAGATGGCGAAGCTCATGACCGAGGTGTGGTGCCTTGGCTGACGACCTGATCGCGCGCTACCTGCGCCCCGGCACGCTGCAGCTCGGCGCGGTGCCACCGCTGAGTCTGTACGTCCACCTGCCCTGGTGCCTGCGCAAGTGCCCGTACTGCGACTTCAACAGCCATGAGCGGACGGCCGCGCCCGGCGGCCGGCAGCTCGATCCTGACCTGGAAGCCCGCTACCTCGACGCCCTGCGCGCCGACCTGGAGGCAGCGCTGCCGCTGGTCTGGGGCCGCCAGGTACACAGCATCTTCATCGGCGGCGGCACGCCCAGCCTGTTCTCACCTGAAGGCATTGCCCGCCTGCTCGCCGATGTGCGCGCGCTGCTGCCGCTGCTGCCCGGCGCCGAGGTGACGCTGGAGGCCAACCCCGGCACCTTCGAGCGCGAGCGCTTCCGCGCCTTCCGCGCCGCGGGCGTGACCCGGCTGTCGATCGGCGTGCAGAGCTTCGACGACGCGGCCCTGGCCGCGCTCGGCCGCGTGCACGACCGCGCCCAGGCGATCGCCGCGGCCGAGGAGGCGCGCGAGGCCTTCGACACCTTCAACCTCGACCTGATGTACGCCCTGCCCGGCCAGGACCTGGCCAAGGCGGCCGAGGACCTGCGCACCGCGCTGGCGCTGCAGCCCACGCACCTGTCGGTCTACCACCTGACGATCGAGCCCAACACCCGCTTCGCCAACGCGCCGCCCGCCGGCCTGCCGGACGACGACCTGTCGGCCGAGATGCTCGACCAGATCACCGCGCTGACCGGCGCGGCCGGCCTGCAGCGCTACGAGGTGTCGGCCTACGCCCAGCCCGGTCACCGCTGCCGCCACAACCTGAACTACTGGCAGTTCGGCGACTACCTCGGCATCGGCGCCGGGGCGCACAGCAAGCTCAGCTTCCCGCACCGCGTCGTGCGCCAGGTGCGCTGGCGCGAGCCGGCCGCCTACATGGACAAAGCCCTGGCCGGCCAAGCGGTGTCCAACGACGAGGAAGTGACCCGCCGTGCCCTGCCCTTCGAGTTCATGCTCAACGCGCTGCGGCTGAAGGAGGGCTTCGACCTTGCGCTCTTCCCCGAGCGCACTGGGCTGCCGCTGTCGGCCGTGCGGGCCCAGCTCGACGACGCCGAGCGGCAGGGGCTGATCACGCAGGCCGACGGGCGCATCGTGCCGACAGCGCGCGGCTTCGACTTCCTGAGCGACCTGCAGGCGCTGTTCCTGGCCTGACCGCCAGGTGGGCGCCCGCCTCCGTCACACCCGGTGCAGCGTCGCCCCGGCGTTCTCGCGCAGGTGGCGCATCAGGTGTTCGGCAATCTGCTTGAGCGGCAGCACCTCGTGCACCGCGCCGGCGGCGATCGCCTCGCGCGGCATGCCGAAGACGACGCAGCTGGCCTCGTCCTGCGCCACGTTGTAGGCGCCGGCATCGCGCATGGTCTTCATCGCCTGCGCGCCGTCGGCCCCCATGCCGGTGAGCATGATGCCGATGGCGTTGCGCCCGGCCACGCGGGCAGCGGACTGGAACAGCACCTCGACGCTGGGCTTGTGGCGGTTGACCGGATCGCCGTCGCGCACCCGGGCGAGGTAGTTGGCGCCGGAGCGCTCCACCGACAGGTGCATGCCGCCCGGGGCGATGTAGGCGTGGCCGGGCAGCACGCGCTCGCCGTCGGTGGCTTCCTTCACGGCGATGCGGCACAGGCCGTTCAGCCGCGCGGCGTAGCTGCGCGTGAAGCCCGGCGGCATGTGCTGGGTGATGAGCACACCGGGCGCATCGGCCGGCAGCCCGGTGAGCACCTCGCGGGTGGCCTCGGTGCCACCGGTGGAGGCGCCGATGAAGATCAGCTTCTCGGTGGAGATGCGGCCCAGCGGGGCGCTGCCTGCCAAGTCGGGCTGCACCGTGCGGCCGGCGGCCGCCCCAGCGGCTGGCGGCGCCGTACCGGCAGTACCGGCACTGGAGATGGCACCAGCGGCGGCAGCGCCAGGCGCCGGCGCGGCCGCCAGGCGGCTCACGCGGGCCCGGGCAGCAATGCGCACCTTGTCGGTGATCTCCTGCGCCAGCTGGCGCATGCCATCGGCCACGCCGATGCGTGGCTTGGCCACGAAGTCCACCGCCCCCAGCTCCAGCGCCTTGAGGGTGACCTCGGCACCGCGCTCGGTCAGCGTCGAGACCATCACCACCGGCATGGGCCGCAGGCGCATCAGCTTGGAGAGGAAGTCGATGCCGTCCATGCGCGGCATCTCCACGTCCAGCGTGATCACGTCGGGGTCGAGGTTGCGGATCATCTCGCGCGCCACCAGCGGATCGCTCGCGGCGCCGACGCACTCCATGTCGCCCTGGCGGTTGATGATCTCGCCGAGCAGGCTGCGCACCAGGGCGGAATCGTCCACCACCACCACGCGAGTCTTGGCCATCGCTTGCTCCTGAATTTGGTTTGTGTGTCGGGGGTCGAGGGGCGAAGCCCGTCAGAACAAGTCGACGGAGCCGCCCACGCTGCTGCTCTTGCGGACCTTCTGGACGGCATCGCGTTCGATCGCGGCCACCGCGTCGCTGTGGGTCGGCGCCAGGCGCTTGACCATCGCCTTGCCGCTGTGCGGCAGGAAGCAGACCTTGCGCGGGTAGATTTCCAGAACGTCCTTGGACACCACCGGGATGCGCTCGGTGGCCAGGTAGTCGAGCACGAACTTGGTGTTGCGCTCGCCCACGTTGAGGCTGCTCATGCCGCTGATCACCGCCGCACCGCCGAAGACCTTGGCCTCCAGCGTCATGCGGTTGGCGCCGCGCTTGAGCAGCTCGTTGATCAGCAGTTCCATCGCGAAGGAGCCGTAGCGCCCCCCGTCGGCCATGCCCGCACCGACGTCCGGGAGCATGAAGTGGTTCATCCCGCCGACGTGGGCCACGCGGTCCCAGATGCAGGCGGCAATGCACGAGCCCAGGGTGGTCATGATCAGCACGTCCTCGTCGTACACGAAGTACTCGCCGGGCAGCACCTTGACGGCATCCGCGCGGAAGAAGGCGTCGTAGAAAAAGAACGAGGCTTCTCCGGGCTTGCGGGGGGCGGCACGCAGCAGCTCCAGGCGCTTGGAGCGCGGCGCGGTCGCCGGGGTGGGAGGGATGACGGCGTTCATGGGGCCTCGACTGGCAATGGAGGGGCGTGACGCGGACGCTTCACCCGCGTCAGACACGCTGGTAGACGGTCTTGCCGCGCAGCTGGAACAGGTCGCGCGAGTCGGTGAAGTTCTCGGAGTGGCCGACGAAGAGCTGCGCGCCCGGCCGCATGGCCGCGTGCATGCGCTCCAGCACGCGGCGCTGGGTGGGTGCGTCGAAATAGATCATCACGTTGCGGCAGAACACGATGTCAAAGGGTTCGCCCAGCGACCACTGCGGACTCATCAGGTTGAAGTGGCGGAACTCGATCAGCCGCGCCAGCTCGGGGCGCACGCGGATGAAGCCGGCGTTGTTGCCGGTGCCGCGCAGGAAGTGGCGCTTGAGCCGCTCGGCGCTCAGGCCGCGGGCGTCCGCCGGGTAGACGCCGCGCTGGGCAGCGGCCAGCACGTTGGTGTCGATGTCGCTGGCGAGGATCTTCGCGCCGGCGCCGCTACCACTGGTCCCCAGCGTCTCGGCCACGCACATCGCGAGGGAGTAGGGCTCCTCGCCCGTGGAGGCCGCGTTGCACCACAGGCGCGGGCTGCGCCCGGCCAGCGCGCGCAGCGCCTCGGCCAGCAGCGGGAAGTGGTGCTCTTCGCGGAAAAAGGAGGTCAGGTTGGTGGTCAGGCAGTTGATGAACTCCTGCCACTCGCGCAGCGCATCGTCGCCGGTGGCCTGCTCCAGCCACTGCAGGTAGGCTGAAAAGGAGCGGTGGCCGGTCTCGCGCAGGCGGCGCGCCAGGCGGCTGTAGACCATCGCGTGCTTGTGCTCGTGCAGGCTGATGCCGGCGCGCTGGTGGATCAGTTGGCGCACGCGAGCGAAGTCGCGAGCATCGAAGCTGAACTCGCGCGCAGCAGCGTCCGCGCCGATCAGGTCGGCACCCGGTTCGTCAACGAGGCGAGAGGTGGCCATGCGGTTGGTTGCGCTGTCAGGTCCGAGCCGCAGCAATGCCAGGCTGGCGGACGCTGCCATCACGGAGGGGAAGATGGGTTCACTGCCAAGTGTCCCGGTGCCGCGCCGGACCCGATGCCCGAAGTTGGCCGGCGGAAGCAGCCATTTCCGTGTCTGAGCGGTGAGGGCCTGGGTTAGACTGAATCAGCGGCTTTTTCCGTTTGCAGTCTCGGCTTGCTCATGCGTGGTACGCGCAGCGGCGGGCTGCAGGATCGATCTGGCCCCCCGCTGGTTCACCGTGCCCCCCGGGTGCCCGCGTGGCCGTCACGAACCGACAACCCCAACGAGCTCGTGAGACCTGGCTCCTTACGCTTTCCCGTCAGCGCTGACATCGCCGAGTCAGCCGGGCCGCAGGTGCAGCGCATCCCGGTACAGGCTGGCGAGTTGCGGCTGGAGACGGCGCTGCAATTGCTGCAGCGCTCCGGCCAGGCCTGGCCGGAAGGGGCCGAGCCCGGTTCGCCCGCCTGGATGCAGGCCCTGGTGGATGGGCTCTGCGAACTCTCCAGCCGCGACCCGCTGACCGGGCTGGCCAACCGCCGCCAGTTCGAGGCGGCGCTGGACAGCGAGGTCGACCGTGTCGCCCGCTCGGGCGAGCCTGCCTTGCTGCTGCTGGCCGACATCGACCACTTCAAGCGCGTCAACGACAGCCACGGCCATGCCGCCGGCGACCTGGTGATCCAGGCGGTCGCCCGCGCGTTGCAGGACTGCGTGCGGCCGATGGACACGGTGGCGCGCATCGGCGGCGAGGAGTTCGCCGCGGTGCTGCCCAGCTGCCCGCCGGCCTTCGGCCGCACAGTGGCCGAGCGGGTTCGCAAGGCGATCGAGGATCTGGCGATCCCGATCTCGCCGCGCCAGTCCCTGCAGATCACGATCAGCATCGGCGGGGCGTTTGCACCGGCCTGGGTGCGCTCCTCCCCGTCGCTGTGGCTGGGGCGCGCCGACCAGCAGCTCTATCGGGCCAAATCCAACGGGCGCAACTGCACGCAGCTGGAAGCCACACCGGTGTCGGAGGTCACCCCTGAAGAGCGCGGCCTGCTGTTCGGTTCGGCTGCCAACGCCTTGGCCACGCCGCCGGCCGATGCCTCCACCCGACCCACCGATCCTTCCCAGCCATGAACGCCCCGACCTCCTCCACCGCTCCCCGCGCGCCGCGCCCCGCGTCGGCCGCCGGTGCGCGCATCCTGGCGGTCACCAGCGGCAAGGGCGGCGTCGGCAAGACCATGATCGCTGCCAACCTCGCCGCCGCACTGGCCCGGCACGGCCGGCGCGTGCTGGTGATCGATGCCGACCTGGGCCTGGCCAACCTCGACGTGGTGCTCAACCTGCACCCCACCACCACGCTGCACGACGTCTTCACCGGCCGGGCCACGCTGGATCAGGCCACCCTCGACGCCCCCGGCGGCTTCCAGGTGCTGCTGGCCGGCTCGGGCCTGGTCGAGTACTCGCGCCTCACGCCCGAGGTGCGCGAGCAGCTCGTCGAACTGCTGGCCACCGTGCGCCCGCACTACGACGACGTGCTGATCGACACCGGCGCGGGCATCTCCGACGTGGTGCTCTATGCCGTTTCGCTGGCCGACGAGGTGCTGGTGGTGGCCACGCCCGAGCCCACCTCCCTGACCGACGCCTACGCCACCATCAAGGTGCTGGCCGTGCAGCAGGGCCGCACCGGCACGCTGCTGGCGGTGAACCAGTGCAGCCGCAGCGGCGAGGGCCGGGGCGTCGCCCAGCAGTTGCAGGCCGTGATCGAGCGCTTCGTGCGCCTGCCCGATGGCCGGCCCGTGCAGCTGACCTACCTCGGCGAGATCCCCACCGACCCCTCGGTGCGCGATGCGGTGCAGCGCCGCCAGCTCCTGATGCTCACCTACCCGGGCGCCAAGGCCGCGCTGGCCATCATGCAGCTGGCCACCCGCCTCACCAGCCCGCGGGGCACTGCCCCAAACCCGCCGCTGCCCAACCCGTGACCGACTCCGCCACCCCTGCCACGTCTCCCACCCCACCCGCCACCCCCTTCGACTGGGTCGGCGGTGAAGCCCGCGTGCGCGCCCTGGTCGACCGCTTCTATGACCTGATGGACCTGGAGCCGGCCTACCGCGAGCTGCGCGCCGTGCACGGCAGCACGCTGGACGATGCGCGCGACAAGCTCTTCTGGTTCCTCTGCGGATGGCTGGGCGGGCCGGGCCACTACGAAGAGCGCTTCGGCCACCCGCGCCTGCGCATGCGCCACCTGCCCTTCGCGATCGGCGTGCGCGAGCGCGACCAGTGGCTGGCCTGCATGCACCAGGCGATGCAGGAAACCGAGCTCGACCCGGTGCTGGTCACCCGCCTGAACGAGAGCTTCTTCAAGACCGCCGACTGGATGCGGAATACCTAGGCTCCCCTCGTTGCGGCTGATGCCGCGGGGTCAGTCGTTCTCACCCAGCCAGCGCCGCAGGTGGCGCTGGCGCGGCATGCGCCCTTCCAGCAGCACGATCAGCGCCCCGGCGCCGCCGTCCGGCCCGCGCGCCTGGGTGTAGGCCATCACCTCGCGGCGCTGCGCCAGCCAGCTCGCCACCTTGCCCTTGAGCACCGGCTCACGCCCGGGCGAGCCCAGCCCCTTGCCGTGCACCACGCGCACGCAGCGCCAGCCCTGCTTGGCCGCGTCGGCGAGGAAGCCGCTCAGCGCCTCACGGGCTGCGTCGCGCCGCAGGCCGTGCAGGTCGATCTGCCCCTGCACCGTCCACTTCCCCAGGCGCAGGTTCTTCAACACCTCCGGGCCGACACCGACGCGGTGGTAGCTCAGCCGCTCGTCGGTCTCCATCAGCGTGACCGGATCGAACTCGTCGGACAGCGACGAGCGCAGCACCTGCTGCTCGTCACGCTGGCGCTGGCGCGGGATAGGCGCCGGGCGCGGGCGCTTCAGGTCGGCCAGGCCGGTGGGTGGCAGCGGCGTCACCGGCCCGACGGTGCGGGCGAACAGCTCATGCTCGCGCTGCCGGGCGGCCTCCTCGGCCGCGCGCTGCGCGGCAGCGGCCTCGGCCTGGCGGCGACGCTCGGCCAGCTCGCGGCCGATCGCGGCCAGCTCGTCCCAGGAGGTCTTCACAACAGCCCCCGTTCGGCGAACGAGACGATCTGCCCCCGCCCCACCACCAGGTGGTCGAGCACGCGCACGTCGATCATCGCCAGCGCCGTCTTGAGCGACTGGGTCAGGAACTCGTCGGCCCGCGAGGGCTCGGCCACGCCCGAGGGGTGGTTGTGCGCCAGCAGCACCGCCGCGGCGTTGAGCGCCAGGGCGCGCTTGAGCACCTCGCGCGGGTAGACGCTGGTCTGCGTCAGCGTGCCGCGAAACAACGGCTCGTAGGCGATCAGCCGGTGCTGCGCATCCAGGAACAGCACTGCGAACACCTCGTGCGCCAGGTCGGCCAGCTGCAGCTTCAGGTACTCGCGCACCGTCGTGGGGCTGTCGAACACCGGGCGCTGCGCCAGCTCGGCCGTCAGCGCGCGCCGCGCCAGCTCCAGCACCGCCTGCAGCTCGGCCAACTTGGCGGGCCCCAGGCCCTTGACCTTGGCAAGCTGGTTCGGCTCCGTGCGCAGCAGTCCGGACACCCCGCCGTTGCGCGCCAGCAGCTGCTCGGCCATCTGCAGCACCCCCAGGCCCCGCGTCCCGGTGCGCAGCAGCAGCGCCAGCAACTCGGCATCGGCCAGCGCTGCCGGGCCCTGGGCCAGGAGCTTCTCGCGGGGACGCAGCGCGGCGGGCAGGTCTTTCATCGGCGTCGTGCGGTGGGTGGCGCGGTGGACAGCGCGGCGGGTGCGGCGGGCACGGGGCCGACCATGGAGGCGGCACCTAAAATCGCGGCCAGTCTACCCACACAACGCTGCCGCGCGCTGATGCCACCGCGCGGCCCACAGGATCCACCATGTCCCAGGTTCAAGCGGGTTCCTTCCTCACCCTGCACTACCGCCTTGCCGGCCCGGACGGCGCCGACGTGATCAACACCTTCACGTCCAAGCCGGCCACGCTGTCGCTGGGCACCGGCACGCTGTCGCCGGCCATCGAGGAGCGCCTGATCGGCCTGGAAGAAGGCAGCCGCCACACCCTGGAACTGCCCGCCGGCGCGGCCTTTGGCGAGCGCAACCCGGCGATGGTGCAACGCCTGGCCGCCAAGGTGCTGCGCGACATGGGCGACCCCTACGAGACCTACGCCGTTGGCGACGCGGTGCAGTTTCCCACCCCGGACGGCCAGGGCTCGTTTGCCGGCGTGGTGCGCGCGGTGGACGCCAGCGGCGGCAAGGAATGGGTGGAGTTCGACTTCAACCACCCGCTCGCCGGCCAGCCGGTGACCTTTGAAGTCCAGCTCATCGGGGTGCTGTGATGGCCAACAACGCCGATGCCGCCGCTGCCGCCACTGCCAACGCCGCCGTGCAGGAGGTCGTGCTGGCACAGCCGCGCGGCTTCTGTGCCGGCGTGGACCGCGCCATCGAGATCGTCGAGCGCGCCCTCACCCTCTACGGCGCGCCGATCCACGTGCGCCACGAGATCGTGCACAACACCTACGTGGTCAACGACCTGAAGGGCAAGGGCGCGATCTTCATCGAGGACCTGGCCGAGGTCCCCCCCGGCGCCACGCTGATCTTCTCCGCCCACGGCGTCAGCAAGGCCGTGCAGCAGGAGGCGCAGGAGCGCGGCTTTCGGATCTTCGACGCCACCTGCCCGCTGGTCACCAAGGTGCACGTCGAGGTGGCCAAGCTCTCCAAGGAGGGCTACGAGTTCATCATGATCGGCCACAAGGGCCACCCCGAAGTGGAGGGCACGATGGGCCAGCTGCACGAGGGCATCTACCTCGTGGAGGACGCCGCCGACGTGGCCCGGGCCCCGGTGAAGAACCCCACCAAGCTCGCTGTGGTCACCCAGACCACCCTGAGCGTGGACGACGCCGCGGGCATCCTCAGCGCGGTGAAGGCCCGCTTCCCGCTGGTCCGCGAGCCCAAGCAGCAGGACATCTGCTACGCCACCCAGAACCGCCAGGACGCGGTCAAGCTGCTGTCCGGCGAGGCCGACGTGGTGATCGTCGTCGGCAGCCCCACCAGCTCCAACAGCAACCGCCTGCGCGAGGTGGCCGAGCGCCGCGGCACCCCCGCCTACATGGTCGACAGCGCCGCCGAGCTGAAGCCCGAATGGTTCACCGGGCTCGGCCACGGAGCCCGGGTCGGGCTGACCGCCGGCGCCTCTGCGCCCGAGCTGCTGGTGCAGCAGGTCATCGAACGCCTCAAGGCGCTGGGCGCACTCAGCGTTCGCACGATGCCGGGCGCCGAGGAATCCACCGAATTCCCGCTGCCCATGGGCCTGGGCGACAAGTCGATGGCCGCACACGCCGCACAGGCCTCGGAGCCTGCCAGCGGCCGACCCTGAACCGGCCGACGCCAAGATACCCGCCGCCGGGCCGCAACCCCGGCGCACGACACATCCTCAGGAAACCTCCCATGCTCGACATCACCCAACTGCGCCGCGACCTGAACGCGGTGGTCGCCCGGCTCGAAGCCCGCAAGAACCCCCAGCCCTACCTCGACGTGGCACGCTTCACGGCGCTGGAAGGCGAGCGCAAGGGCCTGCAGACCCGCACCGAGGAGCTGCAGGCCCAGCGCAACCAGCTCTCCAAGCAGATCGGCCAGCTCAAGGGCCGCGCCGCCAAGGGTGAGGACACTGCAGCCGCGGTCGAGCAGGCCATGGCCCAGGTGGCCACGATCGCCGACGAGATGTCCGCCGGCGCCGCCCGCCTGGAGGCGCTGCAGGCCGAGCTGAACGCGATGCTGATGTCGGTGCCCAACCTGCCGCAGGCCGACGTGCCGCTGGGCAGCGACGAGACCGGCAACGTCGAGGTGCGCCGCTGGAGCCCTGACAACAAGGGGCCCAAGTCGTTCGACTTCAACGTCAAGGACCATGTCGACCTCGGCGCCCCGCTGGGGCTGGACTTCGAGACCGGCACCAAGCTCTCCGGCTCGCGCTTCGCCTTCCTCAAGGGCCCGGCCGCCCGCCTGCACCGCGCGCTCGCCCAGTTCATGCTGGACACGCAGACCACGAAGCACGGCTACACCGAGTGCTACACCCCCTACATCGTCAACCGCGAGGTGCTCGAAGGCACCGGCCAGCTGCCCAAGTTCAAGGAGGACATGTTCTGGGTCAGCCGCGGCGGTGACGAGACCCAGGCCGAGCAGTACCTGATCAGCACCTCCGAGATCTCGCTGACCAACAGCGTGCGCGAGCAGGTGCTCCCCGCCGACGCGCTGCCGATCAAGCTCACCGCGCACAGCCCCTGCTTCCGCTCCGAGGCCGGCTCGGCCGGGCGCGACACCCGCGGCATGATCCGCCAGCACCAGTTCGACAAGGTCGAGATGGTGCAGATCACCCGCCCCGACCAGAGCGACGCCGCACTGCAGGACATGGTCGGCCACGCCGAGGCCATCCTCCAGGCGCTGGAGCTGCCCTACCGCGTCGTGCTGCTGTGCACCGGTGACATGGGCTTCGGCTCGGCCAAGACCTACGACCTGGAAGTCTGGCTGCCCGCCCAGAACACCTACCGCGAGATCAGCTCCTGCAGCAACTGCGAAGCCTTTCAGGCCCGCCGCATGCAGACGCGCTTCAAGAACGCGCAGGGCAAGAACGAGTTCGTCCACACCCTCAACGGCTCCGGCCTGGCAGTGGGCCGTGCGCTGGTGGCCGTCCTGGAGAACCACCAGAGGGCCGACGGCAGCATCACCGTGCCGGCCGTGTTGCGCCCCTACCTCGGCGGGCAGGAACTGCTGCAGCCCTGATGGATTGATCGGCTATACTCTCGCTCCTTTGCTGGACCGACCGCCAGCACCGCCGTCCAGGCGGGCCTGATCAGGAGAGATGGCAGAGTGGTCGAATGCGCCGGACTCGAAATCCGGTATACGGGTCCTCCCGTATCGAGGGTTCGAATCCCTCTCTCTCCGCCAAGATGAACCCCAAGTGCCGACGGCGCTTGGGGTTTTTCCTTTTCGACGATCGCCCTTGCTGCGCGCCAACCGACTGGATGAGAGACGCCCCTGGCGTGCTCGAAGTGGCCTCACTGACCACCCGGTCAGTTTGCCCCCGGTCAAGAACGTTACGTTCGCCGCAGCGCAACATGGCGGCATGGGCGCGCTTGAGCAATCCGTCACGGCTGGGGCACTGCCTCCGGAAGAGGCACTGTTCTCCGTGCGCAATCTCTCCAAGGTCTACCGGACCGGCGAGGATGGCGACGAGTTGCAGGTGCAGGCGCTGCGCGGGGTGAACCTGCGGGTGCGCGCGGGCGAATTCGTGGTGCTGCTGGGCGCCTCGGGCAGCGGCAAGTCGACGCTGCTGAACATCCTCGGCGGGCTGGAGGTGGCCACCAGCGGCTCGGTGCGCTACGCCGGGCAGGAGCTGACCACGCTGGACGAGGAGGCGCTGACGCGCTACCGGCGCGTCAACGTGGGCTTCGTGTTCCAGTTCTACAACCTGATCCCGAGCCTGACGGCGCGCGAGAACGTTGCGCTGGTCACCGACATCGTCGAGGCGCCGATGGAGGCGGACGAGGCGCTGGCGCTGGTCGGCCTGGCGCCGCGGCGCCACCACTTCCCGTCTCAGCTCTCGGGCGGCGAACAGCAGCGCGTGGCGATCGCGCGGGCCATCGTCAAGCGCCCGCAGGTGCTGCTCTGCGACGAGCCCACCGGCGCGCTGGACTACCCGACCGGCAAGCTGGTGCTGGAGGTGATCGCACGCATCAGCCAGGAGCTGGGCACCACGGTGGTGGTGATCACGCACAACGCCGCCATCGCGGCGATGGCCGACCGCGTGCTGCACCTGGGCGACGGGCGCATCCAGCGCGAGGAGCGCAACGCGCGGCGCGCGGACCCGTCCGAGCTGTCCTGGTAGGGTGGACAGGCAAAGGGCAAAGGAGCGCGTCGCCATGAAGGCCCTCACCCGCAAGCTGCTGCGCGACCTGCGCCTGATGTGGAGCCAGGCGCTGACGATCGCGCTGGTGGTGGCCAGCGGCATCGCCGGCTTCGTGACCACGCTGTCGGCGGTGGAGTCGCTGGAGGCGGCGCGCGACCGTTACTACGCCGAGGGGCACTTTGCCGATGTGTTTGCCAGCGTCAAGCGCGCACCGCTGTCGGTGGTCGAGCAGGTGCGCGCGCTGCCCGGGGTGGCCGACGTGCAGCCGAGCACCGAATTCATCGTGCGCATCAAGCTGCCGGGGGTGAACGACCCGATCATCGGCCAGCTGATCGGTATCGACCGGCGCCTGCCGCCGCGGCTGAACCTGGTGACGGTGCGCGGCGGGCACTTCCCGACGGCCCAGGAAGCGCTGGCCCACGCGGGCAACGGTGGTGGTGTGGGTGGTGGTACGGGTGGCGGCGGCGGTGGGCGCGGCGGTGCGGTGATCCCGGCACTGGTGTCGGAGGCCTTTGCCAACGCGCATGGGCTGAAGCCGGGGTCGCGCCTGAACGCCCTGATCAATGGCCGCCAGCGCACGCTGGAGGTGGCCGCGCTGGCGCTGTCGCCGGAGTTCATCTTCGCCGGGCTCTGGGGCATGCCGGACCTGCGCGGCTTCGGCATCTTCTGGATCGACCGGGAGGTGCTGGCCGCCGCCTACGACATGGAGGGCGCCTTCAACCGGCTGGCGATCAAGCTGGCACCGACGGGCGCCGGTACGGCAGAGAACCAGGAGGCCCAGGTGCTGGCCGACCTGGAACGGGTGCTGGCGCCCTGGGGCGGGCGCGACCCGCGCGGGCGCCGCGACCAGACCTCGCACGCGATGCTGGACAACGAGATCAAGGAGCAGCACGTGATGGGCACCGTGCTGCCGGCGATCTTCCTGGGCGTGGCGGCCTTCCTGCTCAACGTCGTGGTGAGCCGGCTGGTGGCCACGCAGCGCGAGCAGATCGCGGCGCTGAAGGCGCTGGGCTATGCCAACCGGCAGATCGTCGCGCACTACCTGCAGCTGGTGCTGGCCATCGTGGCGCTGGGCGGCGTGCTGGGCGTGGCGCTGGGGCGCGCGCTGGGGCGGATGTTCGCCGGGCTGTATGCGGAGTTCTTCCGCTTCCCGGTATTCGAGCACCAGCTCAGCGCCTGGCTGGTGCTGTTGAGCGTGGGGCTGAGCGTGGTCACGGCGGTGGCGGGCACGCTGGGCGCCATCCTGGCCACCGTGCGGCTGAGCCCCGCGGCGGCCATGCGCCCACCCGCGCCCGGGCGCTACCGGCGCACGCTGGTGGAGCGCTTCCTGGCGCTGCCGGGGGTGCGTCGGGTCATCCACCTCGGGCCGCCGGCGCGCATGGTGCTGCGCAACATGGAGCGCCGGCCCTGGCGCACCACGCTGTCGATCACCGGCGTGGCCGCGGCGGTGGCGATCGTGATCATGGGCAACTTCTTCCGCGACGCGATCGAGACGATCGTCGACACCACCTTCACGCTGTCGATGCGCAGCGACGTCTCGGTCTGGCCCACCGAGCCGGTGGCCGAGCGCATGCGCCACGAGCTGGAACACCTGCCGGGCGTGCGCGCGGTGGAGTCGAACCGCTACGTGGCGGTCACGCTGGTGAACGGCCAGCGGCGCGAGCGCAGCCAGATCCGCGGCGTGCCGGCCGAGCCGCAGCTGTACCGCATCATCGACGTGGCCAACCGCGAGTCCCGCCCCAGCGCGGGCGGCCTGCTGCTGACCGACCGGCTGGCCAAGAAGCTGGGCCTGCGCATCGGCGACGTGGTGCGCGTGGAGATCCAGGAGGGCCGCCCGCGCAGCATCGAACTGACCGTGGATGGCACGGTGCGCGAGATGATGGGGCTGAACGCCTACATGGAGCGCCGCGCGCTCAACCGCGTGCTGGGCGAGGGCGACGTGGCCAGCGGCTTCACGGTGGCGCTGGAGCCGGGCACGGAGGCCGCCTTCCTGGCCGCCACGCGCGGCCTGCCGCGCGTGGCCGGCGCCTTCAGCAAGGCCAGCATGCTGCGCAACATGAACGAGATCAGCGCGCGCAACGTGCGCATCATGAGCACGGTGCTGACGCTGTTCGCCAGCGTGATCGCGGTGGGCGTGGTCTACAACAACGCGCGCATCGCGCTGGCCGAACGGGCCTGGGAGCTGGCCAGCCTGCGGGTGCTGGGCTTCACCCGCGGCGAGGTGTCGGCGCTGCTGCTAGGCGAGCTGGCGCTGGTGATCGCGGTGGCGCTGCCGCTGGGCATGGCGCTGGGCTGGGCGCTGGTGAACGGCATCGTCGACCTGCTGAAGTCCGACCAGTTCTACTTTCCGGTGGTGATCCAGCCGCGCACCTACGCCTGGGCAGCCATCGCGGTGCTGGCCGCCGGGGTGGCGAGCGCGCTGGTGGTGCGCCGGCGCATCGACCGGCTGGACATGGTGCAGGCCCTGAAGACGCGGGAATGAAGGCGGCAGAGTCAAACGGTGAGTGAAGCATGAAGATCCAACGCAAGACGCTCGTCCTCGGCACGCTGGCCACGCTGGCAGTGGCCGGCCTGCTGGCCTGGGCCTTCGCACCGCGGCCGCTGGCCGTGGAGGTGGCGGCGGTGACGCAGGGCCCCTTCGAGACCACGCTGGATGAGGACGGCCAGACCCGCCTGCGCGAGCGCTACGGGGTGTCCGCCCCGCTGGCCGGCAGGCTGGCACGCATCACGCTGCGTGAGGGCGATGCCGTCGAGGCCGGCGCCACGCTGGCCACGCTGACCCCGGCGCTGGCGCCGCTGCTGGACGAGCGCACGGCCCGCGAGGCCCAGGCGCGCGTGGCCACCGCCCAGGCCTTGCTGCAGCGCGCCGCGACGCGCATCGAGCGCGCCCGGATAGCGCTGGCGCAGGCGCAGAGCGAGCTGCAGCGCAGCGAGCCGCTGGCAGCGCAGGGCTTCGTCTCGCCCAGCCGGGTGGATGACGCGATGCTGGCGGTGGCCGCCGCGCGCAGCGAGGCCGACACCGCGGTGATCGAGCGCGAAGTCGCCACCCGCGAGCTGGCCCAGGCGCGTGCCGCACTGGAGGCGGTGCGCGGCCCGGGGGGCAGCCGCTTCAACGTGAGGTCCCCGGTGGCCGGCCGGGTGCTGAAGGTGCACCAGACCAGCGAGGCCAGCGTCGCCATGGGCACGCCGCTGCTGGACGTGGGCGATACGCGCCGGCTGGAGGTGGTGGCCGAGCTGCTGACCAGCGACGCGCTGCAGATCCCGGGCGCCGCCGCGGTGCGCATCGACCGCTGGGGCGGCGAGGGCGAACTGGCCGGCCAGGTGCGGCGCGTCGAGCCGGCGGCGGTCACCAAGGTGTCGGCGCTGGGCGTGGAGGAGCAGCGCGTCAAGGTGCTGATCGACCTGACCAGCCCGCCCGCACAGTGGGCCGCGCTGGGCGAGGCCTACCGGGTCGGCGTGCGCATCGTCACCCGCTCACAGCCGCAGGCGCTGCAGGTGCCGGTGAGCGCGCTGTTCCCACCGCCGGCGGGAACGCAGGATTCGTTGGCCGTGGGCCACAGTGCCTCGGCACCGGCCAGCGCCGCTGCACCCGTCCCCGCAGGCCCGGCAGCCACGCCGATGTCGGTCTATGCCGTCGAGGGCGGGCAGGCGCGCCTCGTGCCAGTCGAACTGCTGGCGCGCAACGGCCGCAGCGCCTGGATCCGCGCCGCCCTGCCGGTTGGGCAGGCGGTGGTGATCTACCCCCCGGCCAGCCTGCGCGACGGCCAGCGCGTGCAGGTGCGCCGGGTCTAGCAACCCGCTGCCTGCGGCCCCCCGGTTCGCGCGGCCACGGCCAGGACGGATCGCCCGCGGGGGCTTGGCGGGGAGCCGGTTTTGCGCACCCCCACCCCCTGGCCACCCACCCGAAATCGGCGACGGCGGTGCCGTGACCGGCTACCATGCACGTAACCTTGTGTGACACGTTTCACAGATTGTGTTCCACCACAAGGACGCACATGCTCGTCTCCATCGTCATCAACAACCACAACTACGCGCGCTTCCTCGGGCCGGCCATCGACAGCGCCCTGGCGCAGACCCATGCCGAGCTGGAGGTGATCGTCTGCGACGACGCCTCCACCGATGACAGCTGGGCGGTGATGCAGGGCTACGGCTCGCGCATCACGGCCCTGCGCAACGAAACCAACGGCGGTCAGGCCGCGGCGATGAACGCTGGCTTCGCGGCCAGCCGCGGCGAGTTCGTGCTTTTTCTGGATTCGGACGACCTGCTCGACCCCACGGCCGTGGCCACCTGCCTGCCGCTGTTCGCCCCGGGGGTCGCGAAAATCCAGTTCGCGCTGCGCTGCATCGATGCTGAAGGCACGCCGCTGGGCCGGCAGATCCCCTTCCTGATGCATGCCGGCGACGTGCGGCCGATGATCCGCCGCTTCGGCAGCTACGCTGGCCCGCCCTCCAGCGGCAACTTCTACCGCCGCAGCGCGATCGAGCGCTACTTCCCGCTGCACGCCCCCGACTGGCGGCGCGCGGCCGACACACCGCCCTTCCTGCTCAGCGCCTTCAATGGGCGCATCGTCAATGCCCCGCAGGCGCTGGGCGGCTACCGCATCCACAGCAGCAGCAACCGCGGCCGCGGCGGCTTCGGCAACATCGTCACCCGCCATGCCGACGCACTGCGCGTCGACCTGCACCGCCGCGACGCCACGCTGGCCATCCTGGAGCGCGTGGATGGCCAGGCCGTGACCGGCCCCTTCATGCCCGCCCCCTGGAACCTGCGCACCCGCGCGATGTCCTGGCGGCTGGAGCGCGAGGCGCACCCCTTTCCAGAAGACAGCGCCTGGTCGCTGATGAAACTGCAGGCCCAGGCCCTGAGCGCCTGCCCGGGCTACACCTGGCTCGAACGCCGCCTCTCGCAGGCCTGGCTGCTCGGCATCCTGGCCATGCCGGGCGGGCTGGCCTGGCGCCTGGCGCTGACCAACACCTCCAGCCACCTGCGGCGGCGCATCGGCCGGCTCAGCGGCCGCGCCGGTCCGCACGGCGTGCCACACCAGGGTCAACCGAGCGGCCCACACAGCGGCCAGCGCAGCAGTCAGCTCACACATTCACACGCCAGCCAGGGCGCCAGCCGGCGAGCGGCCTGACGCCTGCCAACCGCACGGCCCCGCCAGCCACCCCCGGCCCAAAGGCTCCATGGACCCTCATACGCCGCCCCTCGATCCATCCTGCGCCCAGACGCCCGACCCGACCTGGGGCGCGGCGCCACCGGCGCCCCGCTTTGCGCGGGCGCGGCACTTCCTGCGGCGGCTGGCAGGCATCCGGCGGCCGGACCTGCTGGTGGCGCGGCGCATCGGCCGGCTGCTGCCGGACCGCCAGTACCTGGCGCTGGGCCACCTGTTCTACTTCCACCGCTGGCCCGACTACACCCACCCGCGCAGCCTCAACGAGCACATCCACGCCTACATGCTGCGCTGCCGCTCGCCGCTGCTGCACATTGCGGCCGACAAGCTCGCTACCCGCGAGCACGTGGCCCGGGTGCTGGGCGAGCAGTACCTGGTTCGGCTGATCGGCGCGTGGGACAGCGCCGACGCGGTGCCGCTCAAGACCCTGCCGCGCCCCTGCGTGGTCAAGACCACCGTCGGCAGCGGTCAGGTGTGGTTCCTGCGGCCGGGCGTCTACACCGACCTGTGCGAACTGCGCCAGCACCTGTGCCGCTGGCTGGCCACCGACTTCAGCAGCCTCAGCCGCGAGTGGTGCTACCGCGGCCTGCCCAACCGGGTGATCGCCGAGGAGATGCTGGTCGGCGAGGCCGGCACGGAGGGCGCGGAGGGATCGCTGCCGGCCGACTACAAGTTCTACGTCATCGGCGGCGCGGTGCGCTTCATCCAGGTCGACCGCGGCCGCTTCGCTGCGCACACGCGCAACCTGTACGACACCGACTGGCGCCTGATGGAAGAAAGGCTGACGCTGGAGAACCACCCCGCCGACCCGCGCCCGCCGCGGCTGCAGGAAATGATCGATCTCACGCAGCGGCTGGCCGAGCCCTTCGAGTTCCTGCGCGTGGACTGGTACGTCGTCGGCGAGCGGATCTACATCGGCGAGCTGACCAACTACCCGGGCGCCGGCTTCGAGCGCTTCATCCCGCCAAGCTACGCATTGGAGCTGGGCAGCCACTGGCGCGTGCCGGCAGGAGCGACCGAGTCGGCAGCGCCCGCCGAAGTGGCCCGCGGCCGCAACGTCAACCAGGTCGGCCGCTCGTAGAGCCAGCGCAGCGGCGTGCGCCGCAGCGCCCAGCCCAGCGCCAGCGCCACGGCGATCGAGCCGGCCCAGGCCAGCGTGGCCACCCCGTCCTCACCCAGTCGGGGGGCGAAGGGGCGCAGGCCACGCAGGATCGCCAGCATCGGGATGAAGAAGCCCAGGTAGATCACCAGGCTCTGCGAGCCCAGCCAGCGCAGCAGGCCGGCGGCGCGCCAGCGCGACAGCCAGGCCGAGCCCAACACCACCGCCGCGATGCCCAGGAAGCCGAACACCAGCAGCGCAGCCCCCTCGTCGGCATGGGCGCCGGTGGTGAACCCGTGGTTCAGCGGCACCCAGGCCGCCAGCAGCGCCAGCGTGGCCACCGGGTGCGCACGCGCCCACTGCGCCAGCGCCAGCACCCGCGCCGACAGCACGTGGCCGGCGTAGAAGAACACGAAGTACTTGGCAAACCAGTCCAGCGGCGGGATGCCCGTGTGCGGCTGCGCCACCATCGCCAGCGCCGCCAGCGGCAGCACCAGCGCCACCGGCAGGCGCTGCAGCAGCCTGGCTGCGACGAAGTACAGCGGCAGCATCAGGATGAACCAGAGCATCGCCTCCGGTTTGTAGAGCCGGTAGGCCAGCAGCGCCAGCGCGTCGGCCACGCCGGCGGGCCGCTGTGCCGAGCCGCCCAGCCACAGCAGCGGCACGAGGATCAGCGTCCACAGCAGCAGGAGGTACCAGTAATGGACCACCTTCGTGTCCAGGTAGCTGCGCCAGGGCCGGTGCAGCACCGCGCCGACGAACAGGCCCGACAGCAGGAAGAAGTCCGGCATCCGGAACGGCCGCGCAAAGGTCTCGAAGGGCACGATCCAGCCGGCCTTCCACTCCATCGCCCGGCCCACCCACAGCGCCACCACCGCCACCATGCACAGGCCCTTGGCGATGTCCACCCAGGCCAGGCGGTCACCGGGCTTCGGCGGGAGATCGGGGGCAGTTTGATCGGGCGACATGGGCGGCCACAAGTGTTTCTAATTGTGTCATTTTGCACAGAAAGCGTCCCAGGTGCAGGGAGGGCTTCCGAGCACCCGGCCCGGCGGCATGATGCGCGGCGGCCCGCCAGCGCAGCCCCTGCCCGGCAGGACCGGCCCATTCACGTTCAGGAGAGAACCCCATGCCCCATCACGCCCAGCGTGCACCACACGCCCACGGCCGCACGGTCGCCACCCTCGCTGCCACCGTTGCCGTCATCACCGCACTGAGTGCCTGCGGTGGGGGCGGCACCGACGATGGCAACAACAGCGGCTCGATGAGCCTCGACACCGCGGGCCGCTATGCGGCCCACGCCACGCTGGCCAGCGCCGATGGCGGCACCGCCGTCGACGTTGCGGTGAAGACCGCGCAGGCCGTCGTGGCCGCCCACACCAGCAGCGCAGCCCCTGCCGCCGGCACGCGCCGCAGCGCCTCGGCCACGCCGAGCGCCACGGGCATCGCGCCGAGCGTGACGCTTGCCTGTGCCGGCGGCGGCACGGCCACGGTCAGCGCCACCGGCCCGACGCAGGCCGGCCTGTACAACGGCACACTCGACCACCACGAGGTCTACCAGCTCAGCTTCACCAACTGCCAGGGCAGCACCGGCGCCGCCGTGGTCAACGGCACGCTGGCGGCCAGCGTCGCGGAGGTGGGCACCGGCAGCCTGAACCTCGATCTCACCGCCACCGCCCTGCGCATCGCGCTGGCACGCGGCAGCATCACCATCGACGGCAGTCTGAGCTACAGCGCGATCGACGCGCTGCCTGAAGGCGCCGCCTACGACCTCCTGCGCAGCAGCGACCTGCGCTCCAGCCAGCTGACGCTGACCACTCAGCGCAACTCGCGCACCCAGACCTTCTCCGTCACCGCCCTGTCGGTGCAGCGCAGCAGCACCTGGTCGGCCGGCCTGCTGCTGTCCAGCAGCATGCAGGGCAGCTGCACCTTCACCGCCGCCCTAGGTGACGCCAGCTACAGCGCCACCCTGACCACCAGCGGCAGCACCATGTACGGAGCCGACGGCCTGCCCACCTCCGGCAGCTGGGCGCTGACCCTGCCGAACACCCAGATCGGCCTCGCCGTGTCCGGCGCGTCCGCCACCCTGACCGTGGACGAGGGGCGCAATGGCAGCACCGACCGCAGCATCACCGTGCCACGGGCCACACTGGCTGCCGCCGCGAACTGAACCCACCATGACCGCCCCCGCCATCGTCCGCCTGGACCCGCCCGCCAGCGCACCCGCCACCGAGCCGGTGCTCGATCGCCCGCGCCGCGACCGGCTGGAGTCCGGCGACCCCCTGCGCCAGACCTGGACGCGCTACGAGGCGCCGCAGGGCGACCTGAGTGCCGGCACCTGGGCCTGTGAGGTGGGCCGCTGGCGCATCGTCTTTCCGGAGGGCAAGGACGAGGTCTTCTTCCTGCTCGAAGGGGTGGTGCGCCTGCACGACGGCGAGCGCGGTGGCTACACCGAGTTCCGCGCCGGCCAGGGCGGCGTGATCCCGGGCGGCTTCGTCGGCGCCTTCGAGGTGGTCGAGCCGGTGCGCAAGCACTTCGTGGTGCTGGAGCGGCCCGCCTGAGGGGTCGCCCGGATAGGCCGCCGGTCAGGCCGCGGCCGAGGCGGCCAACTCCGTGACCGCTTCCGGCTTCACCGCCTTGCCGCCGTCGAACAGCTGCCGGGCGACATCGGCACCGTCGGCCGCCAGCAGCCGGTCAACCCAGGCCGTCACCAGCTCGGGCGGCAGCGGATGCGCCGGGAACTGCAGGCGCGGCACCACCCTCGCCACCACATTGCCCGGGATGCCGGCCTCGGCCAGTGCCGCACCGAAGCGGCTGGCCGCGTCGCCCATGCGGAAGGCGTTCAGGTTGGCACGGACGATGCGCTCGCCCTTGGCCTCGAACAGCGCGGTGATCTGGCGCTCCAGCGCCTCGGGCGGCAGCGGCAGCAGGCGCGCCGCGGCGCCCAGCGCCACCATGTTCTGCGCCTTGATGTTGCCGGCCTTCTTGGCCAGCTGCGTGGCGTCCAGCACCACCAGCTGCGGCGCGGAGAACAGCACCGGGTAGAGCCGCTCGGCGCTCGGGTAGTCGGGGATGTTCACCATCGGCGTCACGTCGGTGACGATCCAGCCCGCGGGGCTCAGCAGCTGGGTGTAGCGCAGCGCCTCCAGCGGCTCGACCGACAGCACCAGCGCGGCCTCGCCGCTGGCGATCAGGTCACTGGCCAGCGGCTGGTCGGACAGCCGCACGCAGGCCGACACCGCCCCGCCGCGCTGCGCCATGCCATGCACCTCGGACTGCTTGAAGTGCAGCCCGGCCTCGTGCGCGGCGTGGTCGATCACCCAGGCGATCGACAGCACCCCCTGGCCGCCAACGCCGCAGATCACCAGGTCGTAGTTCATGCCGGCACCTCGCTGCCGGCACAGCCAGGCTGCCCCTCGCGCCGTTGCTCCTTGACCTCGCGCAGCAGCTTGATCTCCTTCGCGTAGGTCACGCAGGCGCGCCGCGCGACCACCACGCTCAGGCCCGGGTGGGCGATCTCCTCGCGGATCACTGCCAGGTTGTGGGCCTTCTTGTGCACGGTGGGTTCGATGATGCGGATGTGCCCGCGCGCAACGCCCAGCCCGGCCACCAGGTCCACCACCTCCTCGTCGGTGGCCATGGTGGGCTGGCCGCCGGTCATCGCGATGATGCTGTTGTCGAGGATGAAGACGGTGATCGGCGTGTCCTCGCTCGCGGCATCGAGCAGCGGCTGCATGCCGGTGTGGGTGAAGGTGCCGTCGCCGATCACGCAGAGCGAGGGCGTCATGCCCGCGTGCGCCGCACCGATGGCCATGCCGATCGACGAGCCCATGCACAGGCAGGAGTGGATGGCCTGGTGCGGCGGCAGGTAGCCCAGCGAGTAGCAGCCGATGTCGCCCATCACCCGCACCGGCTCGCCGTCCGCGGTGGTCAGGCCGGCCAGCACCTCCTTGATTGCGGCGTAGGCGTCGGTGTGCGGGCACTTGTCGCACAGGCTGGGCGGGCGCCCGGCCAGCACCTCGCCAAGGCCGGGGATCTGCAGGCTGGGTCGCACCGGCAGGCCGAAGCAGCGGCGTAGGTCGTCCGGCCCCAGCTCGCCCATGCGCGGCAGGTCGCCGCTCAACTTGCCGCGGATGCGCTTCTCACCCAGCAGGCCATTGAGCAGGCCGTTCCCGCTGATCAGCCGCTCGATGTAGGGGCAGCCCTCCTCGATGACGAACACCTCGCTGGAGGCCTCCAGCAGCTGGCGGATCTTGCCCATCGGCAGCGGGTACTGGCCGATGCGCAGCAGGTGGAAGCCAGCGAGCTGCTCCTCGCCCAGCGCCTCGCTCAGGTAGTTCCACGCCAGCCCGCTGACCAGGATGCCGGGGCGCTTGCCGATGCGGTGGTCGGGCCGCTCGTCGCGCAGCGTCAGCGGGTTCAGCGCGCTGGCCTCCGACGCGGCCTGCAGCGCCGGCTGCTTGTCGACCAGCCTGGCGTAGGCGCGCCGCGCATTCACCGGGATCAGCGTGAAGCGCGCCGGGTCCTCGACGTAGCTGGCGGCGTTCTGCGCGCGCGGCTCGGCCAGCGCCACCTGCGAGCGGCTGTGCGCCAGCCGCGTCACCAGCCGCAGCAGCACCGGCGTCTGGAAGCGCTCGGACAGCTCGAAGGCCTCGCGGGTGAAGTCGTAGCACTGCTGCTGGTCGGCCGGTTCCAGGCAGGGAACCATCGCGAAGTCGGCGAAGCAGCGCGAGTCCTGCTCGTTCTGCGAGCTGTGCATGCCCGGGTCGTCCGCCACCACGATCACCAGCCCGCCGTGCACGCCCGAGACGCCCAGGTTCATGAAGGGGTCGGCCGCCACGTTCAGGCCGACGTGCTTCATCGAGACGATGGCGCGTTTGCCGCAGTAGGACACCCCCGCGCCTTCTTCCACCGCCACCTTCTCGTTGGTGGACCAGAGCCCGCGCACCGCCAGGCCACGGGCCTTTACCTCGTCCTCGATGGCCTGGAAGATCTCGGTGGACGGGGTGCCCGGGTAGGCATAGGCCGCGCTGACGCCGGCGTCGATCGCGCCGCGCGCCACGGCTTCATCGCCGAGCAGAATCAAGGGTGACATGGATCTCCTCCGATGCCACCCGGGGAAATTTGCGATACGTCGGGCGGCAAAAATCCATGTTATCTGTGTCACATTGGCGCGAGATCACCTCCCAACGGCTCGGTGGCACCTACCTGCACGGTCCTTGAGCAGGATCAGCCGCGGCTGCAGCCGGGCCGCATGGCAGGCCAGGTCAGACCACGCTGGCGCTGGCCGCTCCATCCAGCGCGATCACCGCGCCGCTCAGGTAGCTCGCCCGGCCCGACGCGGCAAACACCACCACGTCCGCCACCTCCTCGGGCTCCGCAGCCCGCCCCATCGGCAGCGCGGCCAGCCGGCGCGCCTGCACGTCCGCCAGCGGCAACCCCGCCGCACGCGCCTCGGCCGCCATGCCGGCCTCCAGCCGGTCGGTGCACGTCAGCCCCGGGTTCACCACCAGCACCCGCACGCCCTGCGCCGCATGCGCCTGCGCCAGCCCGGCGCTGGCCAGCATCAGCGCCGCATTGGCCGAGCCGCCCGGCAGGTGCGTCGGCGAGGCCAGCTTGCCGCCCTGCCCCACCACGTTGACGATCACCCCCGCGCCCCGCGCGCACATGCCCGGCAGTACCGCCGCCATGGCGTGCACGTAGGGGAAGAACTTGGCCCGCATCGCCGCATGCCAGTGCGCCTCGGTCAGTTCCGCCGCCGGCGTGCGATGCGCGGCGCCGGCACAGTTCACCAGCACGTCGACCGGCCCCAACTCGGCCTCCACCTGCGCCACGACCCCAGCCGCCACCCCGGGTTGCGACAGATCCGCCGCGACGCCACACAGCCCAGGCCGACCGAGTGCGACACGGGCCTGCTCGATCGACTCTGCGCTGCGCCCCACGATCGCCACCCGCGCGCCCTCGGCCAGGAAGCCGCGCGCGCACGCCAGGCCAATGCCACGGCTGCCGCCGGTGATGAGGACGATGCGGCTCTGGAGATGGAGGTCCATGATTTCCTACATCAATCACGCCGGCACTCATGCCGGGGTCAGGTCTTGTATTTTGCCTCAAGCCCCTTGATCACCCGGCTCACACGCGACACCGACAGCCCCAGCACCGCGGCGATCGCCGTCATCGTCATGCCGTGCTCCCGGTACGCGTGCAGCATCGCCTCGTCGCGGTCGCCACCCTGGTCAAGGTGCTCGCGCAGGTTGAGCGGCACCCGGCGCTGCGCCCTGGGGATCTCCGCGGCAAGCCGCTGCGGTGCAGCCACGCGCGCCTGCGTGCTCGCCACGAAGGCCTCGTCGCCCAGGAAGATCTGCCCGCGCAGCGCGTCCTGCCAGAAGCTGGCGGCATCGGCCGCAGCCTCCTCCACCAGCCCGGCGTACTTGCGGGCGGCTTTGCGCCGATCCGCCTGCGTTGCCACCGGCCTGCCGAGGACGTGGCCCAGCAGACCATCGCTGTCCAGCCAGGGCGGCACGCCCTCCTCCCCGATGTGCGCCTGGCAACTCGACCAGGGCCACTCTCGCGCCGCGGCCACCAACCCGGCCGCGACCGGGTTGCGCTCCACGTAGCGGCACAGCGCCACCAGATAGGCATCCCGATCGACCAGGATCGCCTTGAACCGCCCCTGGAACAGGTGCCCCCCCTGCGCATGCCGCCGGTTGAACGCCTGGGTATACACACCGTTCACATGCCGCATCAGTCGCGACAGGTTGGCCTGCCGGGTCTGCAGCACCAGGTGGTAGTGGTTGCCCATCAGGCAGTAGGCCAGCACCTGGGCGCCGAAGCGCTCCATCGCCTGGGCGATGATGGCCACGTGCGTCTCGCGGTCCTCGTCGTCGCGGTAGATGGGCTCGCGCCGGTCACCGCGGGAGGTGACGTGGTAGACGGCGCCGGGGAATTCGATGCGCAGGGGGCGGGACATGGTGGGAGTGTGCGCCTTGATTTGGCAAAAGACAAGACTTGACCCCAGTCATTTCGCAGGCAGTCTCCGGGGTATCGTGCCCGACCCGGACGATGACGCCGTGATCGCCACCGCACTGGCCGCTGGGGCCGAGTGGGTGGTCATTGGCGACAAGCCGCTGCCCGGGGTCGTGGCTCACCAAGGCGTCAGGGTCCTCGGGGTGGGTGAGGCCGTAGAGCGGATTCTGGCAAAAGACAAGACCTGACCCCAATGCACCTCCCCTATCGGGATGAGGCGCGCGCTGCCGAGGCCTCCTCCGGCAGCCGGCTCAGGGCCCCGTCGCCTCGGGCCCCTGCCAGGGCGGCAGGCCCTGGAACATCGGCCGGGCAAACAGGTAGCCCTGGAAGAGCCGCACGCCATGGTCCAGGAACCAGCGGCATTCGTCGGCTGTCTCGACGCCCTCCACGACGACGTCGATCGCGAGATCGTCACAGGCCTGTACGACGGCCCGCACGATGGCCTGACGCGGGCCGTGCCGGTCGATGCCGCGCACCAGGCCCATGTCGATCTTGACCTGATCGGGCTGAAAGTCCGCCAGCAGGTTCAGCCCCGCATAGCCGGCGCCGAAGTCGTCGATGGCCACCTTGAGCCCCATCGCGCGGCATTCGTCCAGGTGCACCGCCCAGTGCGCCGGGTCGGTGATGGCCTCGCTCTCGGTCACCTCCAGCACGATGCGCCGCAGCGGCAGCCCGCAGCGCTCGGCCGCCGCCAGCGTGTCGACCAGCGGCTTCTCCACCCGGCTCAGGCCCAGCGGCAGACAGTTCAGGTGCAGCTGCTGGTCGATGCCCAAGGCCACGGCACGCTCGATCGCGGCGGCCCGACTGGCTTCGTCGAAGCCGTAGGCCAGCGCGGGCGGCACCTGGTCGAGCACCTGGCGGGCCGACTCGCCCGCCGGGCCACGCACCAGCGCCTCGTAGGCATGCACCCGCCGCGCCACCAGGTCGACAATGGGCTGAAAGGCGTGCGAAAAGACCGGCATCCGCAGCCCCGGATCGATCGGTGGACTCGCCAGGATCATGGCCCCCTCCATGCGCAACGGCCCGCCCGGGCCGCCTAGGCCGAAGCCAGCGAAGGCGCCGGCGCCAGTCGGCGGCGCCAGCGGCCTTCCCGGAAGGCATCCAGCAGCTTGCGCGCCCGCCCCGCATCGGGCCCCAGCGCGGCGCGGCCCTCCCGGAAGAAGTCGTTCACCCCGACGATGTCGGCCAGTTCCGCCTTCGAGACATCGCAGAAGCCCATCGTCCAGTCCGCGAAGGCGCGCTCGGGAATCGGCTCGTGGATGATGCGGGTCATATGGGCATGACGCGGGTCGCGCTGGATCCGGGCGTACAGCGCCTCGATCACCGGTGCCTCGCCCTCGAGGACCTGGAAGAAGTTGCCGTCCGCATACAGCAGCATGCCGGTCAGCCCCGCCTGCTCGTTGTGCCGCCGCGCGCGGTCGAGCAGCTCCAGCAGCTCAGGCGTCTCGAAAGGCCGCGTTGCGACACTCGTATAGATGACGTGCGTGAGGAGGGCATGCATCGAAAGGGCTCATCGGGCGAGTCGGGGACCGGACCCCGGCTTCATCGGCAACTTCCTGACGACACTTGAGCATCGACCGGCACGGATCGGCAGGCATGCAGAGGCTGCCGCAGGCCTGCGGCCGACAACCGCGCCGGCCCCCCGTGCCGCACCGCAACTTCGCGGCATTCTCGCACCCGAGCCGCCCGCTGTGGTGGATGGCCACCCGCTGCCCCTGCATCGGATCGGCCCGCGCGTGAAGAAGCCGCCGTGCAACTCCCCGCACAGGCCGTCCGGGCGCCCTGCGCCGGCCGAGCCCATCCCTGCCGGCACCGGGTCGGCTCGGAGCCGCTGTGAACTCGTGGGGGCGTCGGCGTTGAATCGGAAGGAACAAGGCAAGACCTGACTCTGACCCAGGATGATCCCGGGTCCAGGATCAAGCCGTCTGTCGAGGCTCCACCTGCAGCGGCCAAGCCCCCAGCCGTGCAGCTTCAAGGATCACCGTCTCCACCAGACTGCCATCCGCCGCGTAGCTCACATGCGTGTGCCAGTCCTGCGACACCTCGCGCACGATCGGCTTGTCGGACAGGCGGATGACCAGCGTGTCCTCGTCTTCGTAGTACGTGGTCTTCATGGCAGCAGTTCCCAGTCAGACCCTCCGGGAGCCAAATCCAGGCCGACGCCTGTCGTGCTTTACCACCGTGATCCGGATTTCATTCGGCAGGTGCCGGTAGACCACCGTGTACGGAAACACATGCATCGTGAACCCGCGCCGTCCGCCACCGCGTGGAGTCCCGATCTCAGGCTGCATCTGAAGCAACGCGCCCACGCGCCGGAACTCCTTCAGAAACCGCGCCGCCACCGCCGGCGCTCCTTCACGCTCGTAGAACGCCGCCGCCTCAGCCACGTCCCGCTCTGCATCGGGGTGCAGCGTCAGCCTCATCCCGGAAAGCGAGCCTCCAGCCGCGCCATCACTTCGTCGAAGGGCAGGGCCTTCACCTGCCCGCTGTCGATCTCCTCTTCCCGACGCGCCGCCTCGGCATCCCAGGCGGCCTCCATGTCGGCATCCTGATCCAGACTGGCCATCAACCGCTTAAGCAATCGCGCACGTTGCCCCTGCGGCAGTTGGAGGACTTCAGCCTGAAGGGCTTCAAAGGTGGCGGCCATGATGACTCCTGGCGGGTTGGACCGGTGACATCTTGAAGCTTGCCACAGGTTGGTGGGGAGAGGGAGAGCGGCAGACAGGCAAAAGACAAGACCTGACCCCCCCAGGTAGGCGGGATGTGGGCAAGTGCCGATCGGGCAAAAGAAGAGACCTGACCCCGGCGCCCCGCAGGCTGCAGTTGCTTGTATCTCGTCGTCATCTTCACACCTTACCGGGCTGGCAAGGTGTTGCACTTCAGTCTTGAATCCGCCAAACTAAAATTCATCTTTCTAGCAACTGATTTTTTAATTTATCAAAATCTTGT
>Ga0073899_10000682_pt1 | contig 31229 bp, 27 predicted proteins | sample KloWWTmetaKNB5Ph_FD_88975 | JGI IMG/M metagenome (GOLD analysis project Ga0073899, IMG submission 88975) | Active sludge microbial communities from Klosterneuburg, Austria, studying microevolution and ecology of nitrifiers - Klosterneuburg... | ecosystem: Engineered > WWTP > Aerobic digester >... | reverse complement strand
GCCTGCGCGGTGCGCGCACGCACAATCTCAAGAATATTGATCTCGACCTGCCGCGCGACCAGCTGATCGTGATCACCGGCCTGTCCGGTTCGTGCAAATCGTCGCTGGCGTTCGACACCATTTACGCTGAAGGCCAGCGCCGTTATGTCGAATCACTCTCGGCCTACGCCCGGCAGTTCTTGTCGGTGATGGAAAAACCCGACATCGACCATATCGAAGGCCTTTCGCCGGCGATTTCGATCGAGCAAAAGTCAACCTCGCACAATCCGCGATCGACGGTTGGCACGATCACCGAGATTTATGACTACCTGCGCCTGCTATATGCGCGCACCGGCACGCCGCATTGTCCGGACCACGGCCAGCCACTGACCGCACAAACGGTGTCGCAGATGGTCGACGCCACGCTCGCACTCGACCCAGATACGCGCTACATGCTGCTCGCTCCGGTCATCCGCGAGCGCAAGGGCGAGCACCTGCAGGTATTCGAGCAACTGCGTGCGCAAGGCTACGTGCGCGTGCGCGTGAACGGCCACATCCACGATATCGACGCGGTACCGAAGCTCGGCCTGCGCAACAAGCACAGCATCGATGTCGTGGTCGACCGCTTCAAACCCAAGGCCGATCTAAAGCAGCGGCTCGCCGAGAGTTTCGAAAACGCACTCAAGCTCAGCGAGGGCATGGTCGTCGTCGCCGAGATGGATGCGCCGGCGGCCAAGGAAGTCTTGTTCTCGTCGAAGTTCAGTTGCCCGATCTGCGACTACTCGCTGAGCGAACTCGAACAGCGACTGTTTTCGTTCAACTCGCCGGTGGGCGCTTGCAGCAAGTGCGACGGTCTCGGCATCACCCAGTTCTTCGATCCAGCGCGCGTCGTCGCGCATCCGGAACTGGCACTCGCGAATGGCGCGATCAAGAGTTGGGACCGGCGCAATAGCTACTACTTCGCGATGATTCTGGCGCTGTCGAAGCACTACGGCTTCGACGTCGAAACGGCATGGCAGAATCTGCCTAAGGACGTGCGCGACAAAGTTTTGCACGGCAGCGGCGGCGAAGAAATCAACTTCCGCTACGCCAGCGAATCTGGCGGACTAACCGTCAATCGCAAGCATCGCTTCGAAGGCATCCTGCCAAACCTGGAGCGTCGATATCGCGAAACCGAATCGGCGATGGTGCGCGAGGAACTGGCAAAGTTCATCAGCGAACGTCCCTGCCCCGAATGCGGCGGACAACGCCTTGGTCGGGCCGCGCGCAATGTCTTCGTTGGCGGCAAACCATTGCCGGCCGTCACCGCCTGGCCGGTCGAAGAAACCCAACGCTTCTTCGAGCACTTGCATCTTGATGGCTGGCGCGGCGAGATCGCGGCAAAGATCGTCAAGGAAATCCGCGAACGCTTGCGCTTCCTGATCGATGTCGGTCTCGACTATCTGACACTGGACCGCAAAGCCGATTCGCTCTCTGGCGGCGAAGCCCAGCGCATCCGCCTGGCGTCGCAGATCGGTGCCGGACTGGTCGGCGTGATGTATGTGCTCGACGAACCTTCGATCGGTCTGCATCAACGTGATAACGAACGCTTGCTGGCGACACTGACGCGACTGCGCGATCTCGGCAACACCGTCATCGTCGTCGAGCACGATGAGGATGCGATCCGATCCGCCGACCACATTCTCGACATCGGCCCGGGCGCGGGCGTTCATGGCGGCGAGATCGTCGCGCAAGGCCAGTTGGCCGACATTCTCGCTGCCAAACGTTCGCTGACCGGGGACTATCTCGCCGGCCGCAAGGCCATCGCTATCCCGGAACGCCGCCATCAGCCGGTCGATAGCCAATGGCTGCGCCTACACGACGCGCACGGAAACAATCTGCAGCATGTTGATCTGGAAATCCCTGCGGGGCTGTTTGTCTGCGTCACCGGCGTATCCGGCTCGGGTAAGTCGACGCTGATCAATGACACCTTGTTCCGTATCGCTGCGACCGAACTCAACGGCGCGGCTGAACAAGCAGCGGCTTACGGAACTGTTGAAGGGATTGATTTGTTCGACAAGGTCGTCGACATCGACCAGAGCCCCATCGGGCGAACGCCACGCTCGAATCCAGCGACCTATACGCAACTGTTCACGCCACTACGCGAACTGTTCGCACAGGTACCGGAAGCACGCGCACGCGGTTATCAGGCGGGTCGCTTCAGCTTCAACGTCAAGGGCGGACGCTGTGAAGCCTGCCAAGGCGACGGCCTGCTCAAGGTCGAGATGCACTTCCTGCCCGATGTCTACGTGCCATGCGATGTCTGCCACGGCAAACGCTATAACCGTGAAACCCTCGACATTCTGTTCAAGGGCTATTCGATCCGCGACGTATTGGAGATGACCGTCGAGGACGCGCTCGCGGTCTTCGAAAAAGTACCGGTGATCGCGCGCAAGCTGCAGACCTTGATGGACGTTGGTCTGAGTTACATCAAGCTCGGACAGAGCGCGACCACGTTGTCCGGCGGTGAAGCGCAACGCGTCAAACTCTCGCGTGAACTGTCAAAACGCGATACCGGACGCACGCTCTACATCCTCGACGAACCGACCACCGGCCTGCACTTCCACGATGTCGCGCAATTGCTCGGCGTATTGCATCGCCTGCGTGACGACGGCAACACCGTGGTGGTGATCGAACATAATCTCGACGTGATCAAGACCGCCGACTGGATCATCGATCTCGGGCCCGAAGGCGGTGCACGCGGCGGCCGCATCATCGCTACCGGCACGCCCGAACAGATCGCCACGCAGCCACAATCACATACCGGACAGTTCCTCAAGCGCTTGCTCGATGCACGCGGCCCGCGCTCGGTGATCGCCAAGCCGGCAAAGCCCACGAAGAAGGTGAAGAAATGAGTGCCGATGCGACACCTGCGAAGCGACTCGTGCGCGCCCCAGTCAGCGTGCGCTGGGGCGACATGGACGCCTACAACCACGTCAACAATTCGGTCTACGCAACCTATGTCGAGGAGGCGCGCCTGCAATGGTTCCGCAGCCTCGATCCGGGCTGGATGAACACCGACGCGGCACCGATCTTGGCGGCACTGAATACCAACTTCCGCAAGCCGATCGAATGGCCGGCCGAGATCGTGGTCGAGTTGTATGCCGGCCGCGCCGGCCGCAGTTCATTCACTGCCAGCTTCCGCATCATTGATCGTGACCATGCGGAAGTAGTTTATGCGGAAGGCGACAGCGTACTGGTCTGGATCAATCCGAACACCGGCAAGTCGATCGAGTTGCCGGCGCATGTGCGCGCCGCGTTGGTCTGATCAGGGCGCCGCAGTCTCGAAACCATCGCGGAACAGATAGGTCGCTTCCCAGACCGGCCGCTTGCTGGTGACGCTGATGGCCTGCACGCTCTCGCGCAGCGGCACCGCTTCGCTGCCATCGATCGAGATGCTGCCGCCCACCGAACTCATGCCCTTGTTCAGCACGATGCTGGCATTGCCTCGCAGCGGATGACTGAGCGTGATGGTCCAACTCGCGCCGTTGTCGACAAGGTTGGCGACGAGTGCCGCTTCACCACTGTCGTAACCGGTGATGATGTTGAGGAAATACGCATCGGTCGCGCCAATTTGGTCGAGTTCGACACGGTGCTGGCCGGCCTCTTCATCGCCGGTGCGGTCTTCGTTGAAGATGCGGAAACTCGGGAGCGTCGGCAGCAAGGTGATCAATTCGCTGGTCTGCGTGCCCAACGTCGCCGCGACCCGGTTGGCGTTCGTAGTCGGTGCCGTTTCGAAGTGCATCACAAAGGTCCGCCGCACCTGATCGGCCGTCACATGCGGGCCGTCGAGCAACCAGCCGCCGCCGTTGTACCAAGGCAGCTGCGAGTCGGCCGAGCCACGGGTGCGATCGAGAATCAGCAAGGCTTGCAGCGGACGAATGAACAGAAATTCGCGCCAAGCCTTGTCTGCGTAGGGCCAATCGACGCGGCTTTCGGGCATGTTGCGATAGGCATTCGAATAGTCGACCGCGATGTAGCCGAACTGCGCTTCGTGCTGCAGGCGGCGCACCTCGGGCAAGGCTCGCGGTTGTTCGCCTCGGTCGTCACCGGGCGGAATCACATGCGGCCCGCGCCCAACCCAGCGCCCGCTGTTCCAGGCCTCGAATAGCAAGGTGTTGTGCGCGAGCGGATGTTCGGTATCGACACTGCCGACATTCATGAAGCCGGCGATTTGGTCCGAATATCCGGCCGTCTCTCGCGTCAGGAAGCGACCTTTGCGCCAGACTTGAAAGCTGCCGGCATCCCAATGTCGATGCTCGACGCCGCCTGGCGTACCGAGCTGCAGATGCACCTGCATCGCGTCGGCGTCGTGGCTGGTGCGCAGATCAAAGACTTGCGCGCCGGGAGCGTAGTAGTCGAGCGGCAAATCGGCGAAGTCGGCCGCCGAACCGCTGCCACCAAGCGCATCGAATAGCCAGCTACGGCCAGCATTGGTCGTCGCAAGCCAGGCGCGCATGTGCCGGGCGTTGCCGGTCGCTGCGTTGCGCGCACCGAAATAGCGGGCGAAGTCGCCGAGATAGCTGCGCGCGTTGATTACGCCGCCGCCATGCAGGTTTTCGTCGTCATTGAATGGAAACAGCAGGTAGCCGCCGGAAAACCCGGTGTTCAGGGTCGTCGGGCCGGGCGTGGTGCCGTAAAGAGCGGCGTAAATCGCCTCGCGAAAATATGGCGTCTGCGCAAAGGCGTCGTAGCCGAAGTCGCCGGCGCTGACAAACGGAATCAACGGATAGGAAAGACTGACGACGCCGTAGTCGCCGCCCTCGGGGAAGACGCCGCCGCGACCGAAATCCTGATACCAAGACTGGAACCAGGTACCGAGGCGGATGTCGAGCGCGTGGTCGATGAACTCCTGCGCACGCGGATTCTCGTGGAAGCTGGTGATGCCCCACAGCAACTCGTTGCGCATGCGGCCGCTGAAATAGTTGTTTGCTTCCGAATTCTGGTTCGCAAAATCATCCGCAATTTCGGTATCCATGTAGCTGTTCCAGCGCACAACCAAGGTGCTGATTTCGCCTGCGCTCAGGCGGTCATGGCACCAATCGTAGATGACCAACAGTTCCTCGCCCTGCTGGCGCAATGCGTCGCGGCGATTGCCGTTGTTTTCGACCAGCCAGCCGACCAGGTAATCGGCTGCGGCATCACAATCACCAACATTGTTCGCCAGCACACCGCGCAGCGCACGCTCGTACTGGATATCGCCACCCGCCGGATTGATCGGATGCGTCTGCAAATAAGTCTGCGCTTGCTGCAGCCGTGCAGCATCGGCGAACCACAAGCGTGGATGCGTCACCGGAATGGTCAGCGACGCCGCTTGGCTGGCCAGCGCCGCGGAGATGGCCAGCAGGAACCAGCAAATACGGAGAACGAACGAATACGTAATGTCCATAGCACCGCCTGCGGAATAGGGACACATATTGCGACATTTCCGAATCTGTCGCACGCCGATCCGATCACATCCACGCAAATTTCGACAGCGCACGGCCCGATCACGGGCCTCTGTACGATCAGGGGGTGGCCGCCTTCACCACCAAGGTTGTCGCCACTGCCCCAGCGTCCCCACTCAAGACCACATCAACTTGATCGCCCTCGGCCAACGCACGCTGTGGCCGAAACATCATCAGATGCAGCCCACCGGGTTTCAACTCGACCTTGCCATTCGCGGGCACATGCAGTTCCGGCACACGGCGCATGCGCATGATGCCGGCGTCGTCGTACATGGTATGGATCTCGATGGCGCCAAAGTCGGGGCTTTCGACCTTGGTCAGAACGATGTCGGCAGCACTTGCGTTCTCGATCACCAGATAGCCAGCACGCACCTGCGCGACTGGCGGTGCCGCACGAATCCAGCCGTCGTGGGCTGACAACGACGCTGTCACCGCCCCAACAACACCGAATAGCGATACGAACAGGACCATCAGAAACTTCATCGGCGCGACCTCGGTGATACCTGTTCGAATGATACGAGAATGTTCCGATCGCTCAGAACGCGGATACCAATGAGCGCGTTGCGCCCGAGAGTCCGCGCTCGGCGAGGCGGCGTTCAATGGCCGAACGCGCCGCTGCATCCGTTGCGGCATGGTGTTGTGCGAGCATGGACAACAAGCCGAACCCAGCCGCATCGGCATCGACAATGAGCGACTGCAGGCGCGACGATCGCTCATCGCCTTCGGTGGCGTGGGCCGCCAACCAATCAAGTTGTAACTGCTGCGCACGATTGCCTTCTTTCTGCACTCGGGCGCGTATCGCATCGATGCGTGCTCGCGCCAATGCCCGGTCCGGTGATACCAAGGCCCACTCGACACGCGCCAATGCAGCGAACAGGGCATATTTGGGCTCCGACATCCGCTGTAGTTCGTCCTCGATCCGTTCCAGTGCCATATCCATCGGTCGATCGGCTTGTCCTTCGACAAGTCGAAATCGCCATTGTCGTAACTGGCCATCCAGTTGCGCCGCACGAATCGGCAAGTTCGCACGCAGATCGACGACCGCATCAAGTTCGGTTTTAGACCGATCCCATTCGCCCGCCAACTCAAGCAACCGGGCATGTGCGGAATGCCAAGCCGACTTTGGCAACATCGCCGCATGTTCGGCACGCACTCGCGTGGCCACAAGGACGGCATCGGCGCGCTCGGCATCGCCTTGCACCAGCGCCAAGTCTGCGCGCACGGCGGCCGCCATCGTCTCGATATCCAGCGCGCCCGCTGCAGATAGCGCGATCAGCGCCTCATCAATCAAGGCTGCAGCAGCCGATAGATCGCCGACATCACGCTCATTCACGCCAGCATTGAAGGCGATACGCCCTCGCTCTCGGGGCATGTCCAGTTCCCGAGCTCGTGCAAGCGCATTGTGATAAGCATCGCGCGCATCCAAACGCCGGCCACTGCGTTCTGCCATCAGCGCCAGATTGGACAAGGCTTTGACTTCCCACAGCGAATCACCGAGTGCATGAAAGGTATCGGCTGCAAGGCGAAAGGCTTGTTCAGCCTCTTGTGGGCGCTTGCGCTCTTGAGCGAACGCATTACCCAAGTGATAGCGTGATCGTGCTTCACGGAGCAGTTGGCCATTTGCTCGTGCCAGCGTCATCGCTTGCAGCAATGACGTCTTCGCGTCATCGAAGCGACTAAGCTCGATTTGTGCGCGCCCGATGGCGTCCCACACCTTGTCTTCGATGTCACCATCACCACTGGCTTCAACTTCGTTACGCAATGCCTCGGCCTGCGTCAACGCCGACGCCGGATCTCCAGCCAGCAGTGCAACATCGATTAATCCCAAGCGTGCACGTCGCGCACCACCTAAACGATCATCGGATAACCAGGTGACCTCCGCGGCAGCAAATGACTGCTTCGCGAGATCCAACTGGCCAGCGGCAATCGCCCACTCCGCGCGCAGCATCTGCGCGGCGGGCAATGCCTCGGGCAGACGATCCAAGATCGGCTTCGCGTCTTTCAATGCACCGCGCTGAATCATCCAGCGCACCTGCGTCAGGGCGGCCTGTGCCGCCTCGTCTGATCCGTTCTCTTCGGCGCTCGCGACAGCGCGTTCGAACAAGACTGCCGCCTCGGCCGGTGCAAGAACAGCAACCAGCTCGGCTCGGCGCCAAGATACTTCCGGTGCGTCTTCGCCAAGCATGATCACCAGTTGATCGAGCACCGATTCGGCCGACTGCCATTGCGCTTGCTCGACCAGCGCATCGAACAATGCCAGTTGGCGATCCGGATCGCCCGGAGACAACAGCGCGGCAGCGCGCAAAGCAGCGAGCGCTTCATCCGGTCGGCCAGCGAAACGCGCGCGCCACCAATCCTGTTGCAAACGCAACATCCGATCTGTGCCCGGATCGAGCGACGCCAGCGTCTTTTCGGCCTCAATCCATCGCCCCAACGCCGCCTGATGAGCAACCAGCAACACACGCGGCCAACCCGACACATCATCGACCGTCAGCAATTGCGCAAATGCGACACCGGCCTCTCGATATCGCGCTTGTTCGGTGGCGCGAGCCACCGCGACTAAGGCGAGCCGCCCCTCGAGTGCTGTCGGCCAACCGACGGGGGCCGCACTCAAGTCTCGTCGCTGCGTCGCCACCTCCAATGCCTGAAGTAGAACGGCACTCTGGCTAGGCACATCGGCCGGCGCCAAGTCGCCACTACTGCGCAAGGCACCCGCCGGGTCATGCACAGACCACTGCCCTGCATTCGACACCGATATCTGCCAAGCCGAGGCGGGTGCAACGTGTCGGTCAAACACCAACACTGACTTACCGTAGCGCGCGAACCAAACCAGATAAGTACGCAGGTTGGGGTCGTCGATTTGCAATGTAACGGCGAGTCGCTCATCTACCGGTGACGCCACCTCCGCCGTTCGCGGCAGCGCCGTGGTCGTCCGGATTCGGTACCCACCGAACACCAGCACTATGCCGACGAGAGCCAGCGCCATCCACACCCACGGCGATCGCCATCGGCGGCGCGATTGCGGCGCTTCCCGGGTATCCGGCACTATCGTTTCGGTCGCCGCTGCCTGCACTACCACTGGCATTGGCAGCGCTTCGATCGATACGCCCGTCAGTTCGTTCGATTGCTCCACGGTGGCGATGAACGCATAGCCACGCCGGTGGCGCGTCTCCACATATCGTGGTGATTGCGGGTCATCCGCGAGTGCCTGACGCAACTCGCTGACCGCTTGCGGAATCACGTTGGGGGACAACGCATGATGCCCCCACAACACATCCATCAACTCGTCATGCGTCACCAACGCCGGTGCGCGCTGCACCAAAAACAGCAACAACCGATAGGTTTGCGGCCGCAATGCCACCGCACCAACTGGCCCAGTCAGAAGCTCACGATCCGTGTCGAGTTTGTATTCGCCAAAGTACAGCCGCATCTGCCCATTCTAGGCGATGCCGGCACATCTGCGCAGCACGAACCGATCCTGCCCTTTGCGCGGGCGACTAGAACTCAAAACTGTCGTCGAAAATCGCTAACAACGATGGCCGAGTCACACTGAGATCATCGAGAAATAGTGCCGACGTCGACGCCGTCGCTGGATCTGTACCGATCCAGACCGAACCAATGCCGCGGCCGACCACGCCATGGGCGCGGTCATCAATCAGACGCACGTTGTTGAGCAACAGGTCGTAGGTTCCCGCGTCCAAGTCGTAGATAAATTCAAATACCAGGACTTGCCCAGCGGAATACGTACTACTCAATGTCACCGTGGGATTAACGTCATTAAGCGCGATTTCGCCATCACTTTTAAATAACAGTGAGGCGAATTCCTTGGCCGCCCCTCCGCTGCCTTCGCGAATACCTACCAGAAAGCGATCAAGTGTCGCCGGCTTAAGCACCATGAAAACACTTAGCTTTCCCGTGGTGACTTCTTCTCCACCCAGAAATTCGAAGGTGGCGAAGCGTGCGGCGCCGGTTGCCGATTGCTTCAACTGCAGTGACGGTGTGGGTAATACGCCAGCTGGGCGAACCACCGCCTGCAGCCCGGAACTGATGGAGACGGGTTCACCGACCACCGCGCCACCACTGCCAATCTGCACATTCAGCGTCCTGTCGTTGAAATCGGCAACGAGCAGAACTGGATTGGGCAGCGAACCGGCCGAGACGGGACCAGCAGCCAGCATGATCAATACGGAAAAAATGGGGCGATAAGCCATGATGTGCGTGCTCCGATCGGGATGGGACCGGGGCGTCATTGATCCAGCCCGGCGTCCATCGCACTCTGGCCTCGCCCGATCGGAAACACTTGATATCGCGCTCAGCGGTTCATCAACGAATCCTCAAGCCGTTCAAATTCAGTCACTTGGCACTGTATCATTGCGATCTTCCCGCAGTTTGGTGGCCCCATGCTTGAGCGTATCGAACACGATGACCGTATCCTCGAACTGCGCCTCGCGCGCCCGCCGGTGAATGCACTGTCGCCGGCGCTGGTCGCGCAACTGCGCCCGGCACTGGCAGATGCGGCCGGGCAAGGCTTCCGTGCCGTGGTGTTATCTGGCCAGCCAAAAATGTTCTCGGCTGGACTCGACGTGATCGAACTGCTGCAACTCGATCGTGCCGGCATGATCGCGTTTTGGGGCGATTTCTTCGGATTGATGGCGACGCTGGCGCGCAGTCCGATCCCGACGGTGGCGGCAATCACTGGTCATTCCCCCGCCGGCGGCGCGGTGCTGTCGATCTTCTGCGACTACCGGGTGATGGCGCGCTCGCCTGACCCTGACAAACCCTTTCGTATCGGTTTGAATGAAGTCCAAGTCGGGCTGACGGTCCCGGAAGTGATCCAACTCGCATTGCGACGACTGGTCGGCGCGCACCGCGCTGAACGATTGATGGTCGCCGGCGCAATGATCGACAGTGATGAAGCATTGCGCATTGGCTTCGTCGATGAGGTGGTGGCGGTCGATGACGTGGTGCCGGGCGCGCTTACTTGGTGCCGCCGACATCTCGCGCTTCCGCCATTGGCGATGGCGAACACGCGTCGCTTCGCGCGCAGCGACCTCGCCGACATCATGGGTGACCCGAATCGTTTTCCGGCTGAGGACTTCGCGGCCAGCTGGTTCGGCGAAGAAACTCAGACCGTGCTGCGTGCGCTGGTCGACAAGATGAAGTCGAAGTCCTAGTCGTCGCCGGTCGCGATCGCGCGAGCACGATCACTGATCCAGCCACTCCATGACGGCGGAAACAACGCCGAACCATGCAAGCCGGCATGCTCCATCGCCAGCAAGTTGTGGCAAGCAGTCACCCCCGAGCCGCACATATGCACGACGCGCTCCGGCGCGATGTCGCCAAGCAGGTGCAGCCATTCCGCACGCAACACCGCGGCCGGCTTGAAGTATCCACCGGCGTCGAGATTCTCGGTGAACGGTCGATTGATCGCACCGGGCACATGGCCGGCGACTGGATCGAGCGGCTCGACTTCACCGCGAAAACGCGGTGCAGCACGAGCATCGACCAAGCGCTGCGTGGCATCGCTGCGCAGTCGTTCCGAGGCATCAACATCGCGCATGGCGGCGGCATTGAATGCCGCAACGACCGTTGTTGGCGTAACTGCCGGTACGACATCGGTCACCGCCGCTCCGGCGGCAATCCATGCGGCATAGCCACCATCGAGCACGCGGACATCGTGATGGCCGATGGCTTTCAGCATCCACCACAGTCGCGCGGCGAAGCTGGCATTGCCATCATCGTAAATGACCCACGTCTGGTCCGGCGCATAACCGACCGACGCCAGCCAACGCGCAAATGCCGCGGACTCGGGCAACGGATGCCGGCCGAGCCCCGTGCGCGCGTGATCGGAGAGGTCGCGGTCGAGATCGGCACGGATCGCACCGGGCAAATGTGCCGCGCGATAGGCGGCGTCGCCCTTGCCAGTGTCAGCCAGATCGAAACGCGCATCGGCGATACGCAGTCCCGTTTCACCCAGTCGTGCGTGTAGTTCGTCTACGCCGATCAGCACGTCATTCATCGGATCTGCTCCAGACGATCACGCAAATTGACCAGCATCGCCGCCGTCGCGCCCCAGATGCGGTGCCCGGCGAACTCGAATTCATGAATTTCACGGTGTAGGCCACGGTATTCGATGTGCTGCACACGATGCGCACTGTGATCGAAAAATAGCGACAGTGGTGCCTCGAAGGCTTCGGCGACTTCGTCCGGATTCGGCCGCAACACGAATCCTGGCCGCACCAAGGCAACGACCGGCAACACGCGATAAGCCGAGATCGTCTCGAATGGATCGAGATAACCAAGCGGTGACACGAAGTCAGCGCCAAGGCCGACTTCTTCATCGGCTTCGCGCAGCGCCGCAGCGATCGCATCGATGTCGCCGGGATCAATACGGCCACCCGGGAAGCTGATTTGTCCGGCGTGGGTCGCCAACGAGTCCGTGCGCCGCGTCAACAATACGGTCGGCACCTCACGCTCGACGATGCCAACCAACACCGCCGCGGGCGAGAGGTGCTCGGAATCCGGCAGCAAGTCAACGAGTTGTGACCGGTTCCAGCCCGGCCCAGCGGGCGGCTGGCCGATGCCATAGAGGGCGGCACGCAGGCGTTCGATGTCGAAACGATCAACCACGCGCGTCCTCACGAGCCGGAAGCACGTCGTCCATCAGCACGCGGCGCCGCTCATCCGTCATGCCGCCCCAACCTCCGATTTCGTCCAGCGTGCGCGCACAACCTTCGCACAAGCCGTCGTCCGCGATCGTGCACACGCCAATACATGGCGTGATGACCGGGCGCGACTGGTGCGGCGGAAAAAAGTTCATCAGCGTTTTCATGGCGCTCGAAACAGACGAGGCCGGATGCTTCTGCAACCGGCCTCGCAGGCGTCACATCGGCGTCGGATTACTTGACGTCAACGAGCTTGATTTCGAACACCAGCGCTTCATTCGGACCGATCGGACCCTGACCGCGCATGCCATAGGCCTGCTCCGGCGGCAGGAACAACTGCCAATGGTCGCCGACTTTCATCATCGGCAAAATATCCTGCCAGCCCTTGAGCACGGCATCCACCTTGAACGTCGCCGGCACGCCGCGCGCGAACGAACTGTCGAATTCAAGACCACTGGTCAGCGAACCACGGTAGTGCACGGTCACTTCGCTGTTCTTCAGCGGACGCTTGCCAATGCCTTCTTCGATCACGCGATACTGGATGCCCGATGGCAACGTGATGATGCCTTTCTTGACCTTGTTTTCCGCCATGAACTTGTCGGACTTGGCCTTGTTCTCGCGCGCCATCTGCTCGTACTTGGTCTTCGCCTCGGCCATCAGCTTCTCGCGCATCTTGTCGAGCGCCGCGCGCATCTGATCGGCAGGTACCGTCGGCGGACGCTTGGCAATGCCGTCCTGGATGCCGCGGATGACGGTGTTCACATCGACATCCATCTTCTTGTCGACAAAGTCGGAACCGATCTCGAAGCCGATCGCGTAGCTCAACTTGCCTTTTTCAGTGCTGGTGTCCTGCGCGGCAACGCTGCCGATCGCAAGTGCCGCAAACAATGCGGCGCCAAAGCGGATGCTCATTCGTTCTCTCCGGGGTTGAAATCGACGGCCGAACTGAGGGTGCAGCCGGGCCGGAAGCCGCGCATTCTAGCGGCTTGGCCCCGGTCTCGCCACGCGCAGCCAGAACCGTGGTTGAACGCTCGCGGCAGCGAAAGTTCCCGGTCGAGCACTTACACTGCGCACCCCTTCCGGAATTCGACGATGCCCTACGCCAACCTATTGATCGAAACTGCTGCCGGCATCCGCACCATCACGATCAACCGCCCGGACAAGCTGAACGCGCTGAACCGCGACACCGTGACCGAACTGCGCGCCGCATTCGAGCAAGCCGCGACCGACCCGCGCGTGCGCGTGATCGTGCTTGCCGGCAGTGGCAGCAAGGCCTTCGTCGCCGGCGCCGACATTGCCGAACTGGCCAAACTGTCGCCGGTCGAAGCACTCGAGTTCTCGCGCTACGGACAAGAACTCATGCTGCGCATCGAGCGCTACGGCAAGCCAGTGATCGCGAAGATCCAGGGCTTCGCACTCGGTGGTGGCATGGAACTGGCCATGGCCTGCCACCTGCGTATCGCTGCAGATACGGCGAAGATCGGCCAGCCTGAGATCAACCTCGGCATCCTCCCGGGTTTTGGCGGCACGCAACGTCTACTGCGACTGGCGGGGCGTTCTGCAGCGCTGGAATTGTGCTTACTCGGCCATCACATCGGCGCGCAGCGTGGCTATGAACTGGGTGCGTTGACGCGCGTCGTCAGCATCGATCAACTTGATGCCGAAGTTCAGAAGATCGCCGAACAACTCGCGAATTCGGCACCGCAAGCGATCCGTGGCGTGCTCGATACGGTGCTGATCGGCGGCGAAACGCATATCGATGCCGGCCTCGACTATGAGTCGCAAGCCTTTGCGATCTGCGCCGCAACCGCCGACATAAAGGAAGGCACCTCGGCTTTTCTGGAACGCCGAAAACCGACGTTCCGAGGCCAGTAAATCCTTATTCGAAGCCGTTCTTGAAGAGTGCGTCCGTCTGGAAATTCACTGACAGGGTATAGGCACCATTGCTCACATAGCCTGATGGAACGATCTGCACGACGTATTGCTGCCCGGCGACAATGCTAGGAATAAATGCGTTGCCGACACTGCCTGTATTGATCAAGCGCGTAGCCAGTTCAACACCGGCGTTGTCGTAAACGCGCAGCACCGCCGGGAACGCTGGATTATTCAGTGTCGCGATCATCACGCCTGAAAACGGCGCGGTGTAGCCGGCGAACTGCATGCTGCCAACAGTGCCGATGTTGCCGGCATAGGCGACGTCGTCGCCATTGCCATTCAACGAACCGGTTCGATCGAGAATCACCTGGTCGGGTCCATTGATCTGAAAAGAGTAGTCGGCGGCAGCGCCGATAAAGTCGGCGCTCGACAAGATGGCAGCAGTATTGGGAATGCCGCCAATTGCGCCGAACACGAGTTGCGCGTCATCGCCGACGCCACCGTCATAGGCGAGTGCCAGCGGAAGATCGAATACCTGAAGGAAGACGGCCAGCATCGGGTCCATGTTGGCGTGACCTTCAACGACGCTCACGGTCGTGCTCCCGCCAGTCTTGAAACTGAATTCGATGCGATCGACATCGGTGATGCCGAACAGGTTTTGTGGGAAATTCACGTCTCCGAACTGATTCGGATACAGGCTGTATTCCTCGGCGCCCGGTCCCATGCCGAGAACCACCGCACCGAGCGCATGGATTCGCCCCCATCCGTAGGTGGTGTCGTGCGCGGCCGTGCCGAGGTCGATTGCCGACATGCGCATGGCACGGTGCATGTCGGCGCGAGTCAGCGTACCTCCCGCCATTTCCATCATTAGCGCGCCCACCGCCGCCGCGTTAGGCGTCGCGGCAGACGTTCCGGAGAAATTTGGGAAAACGTCCGCATCGTCGCCCGAATCACTGCCAAAAAATGAGGTGTTGACGCGATCAATCGAAAGAAAGTCCGGCTTGTCGTAGGTGAACGGTCCGACCGCAGCGCCGGCAGTATCGAAGAAACGCCGGAACGGACCGCGGCCGCTGTAGGTTTCGGCAACATCGCGATTGCTGAAGGGGGCGGCACCGATGGCAATGGCGCTGGGCGTGCCGGCATGCGGCGTCAGTGTGCCGGAACCGCCGTTGTATTCATTCATCACCACCTGCCAGGCCCCATTGGCGAAGAATTGGTACTTGAACGTCAACCCGGCGACGGCGCCGGAAATGCGCTTCACCGCCATGTTCAGCACCAGTGGTGCCCCGGTGTTATTGGTGATGGTCACGCTCTCGATTGGATCACCGCCGATATTGTTCACCGTCGAATTGGAGATCATGGTGTCAACGCCGGCATTCCAAACTTCAAGACTCAGGTCGGTCGTTGCCGCACCGAGCGGCTGTGCCCATTGCAGCACGACGCTGATCGAAACCGGGTTTGCGGCGGTACCACTCGGCATGGTGATTTGTTGAACTTCGTCACCCCCGGAAAACTCGTGATAATTATCCGCATCGCCATCCGCAAACACCGACTCGTAGCTCAGGTTGCCGAAATTGTGGTTCAGCGCGAAGTACACACCGCCATTGCCGACATAGGTGTTTACAGCCTGGGCGACGACGCCATCCTGATACCAAGGCTCGGCGAAATAGACATAGTCGTCGTTGATGATTTCTCTTGTGGTCGCCAACACATTGATATTGGAGGCAAAATTGGCCTGCCCTCCGGTCGCGGTCGCAAAAGCGAGTTGTGCAGTACCGGGCGCGATGTCGTGGATCAACTCCATCATGGCGCGACCTTCATCGGTCGGACTGCCGCCGACCATGTCGGCGACAACGCTGACGCGCCCGCCCGCCGGCAAATCATTGGTGCCTTGCGACGTGGCGACACCACCACCGATTCGGTTGGCCGAATCGGAAAGCGTTCCAATGCGCAGTAAACCGCCATCGGCAGCCGGGAAGACACGGCGCACCGCCTCGACTTCCAGTGCTTGCTCGGCCTGATTTCCGACCGCGCCCTGCGCTTTCGGATGCAACACGATGCCGGCACCACCGGTGACGCCACCCGCCGCATGGATACCACTGACCCCAGGAAGAAGCGCGACATCAAGCAAACGCGCAGGCGGCACAAGAACCGAAATTACATGAAAGGCGGGGGCGTCAGCACTGGCAAGGACATCGATTCCATCAAGGTAACGCAGCGCGTCCAGCGTCTCATCCTTTGCATAGGGCACGGTGAGATCGACCACCACCTTGTCGAACTGGACCTGAAAAATACGCCCGTATTCAGCACCATCCACGAGCCGAAAATGCTCGGGTCGCATCGCGTCCGGACGGCGGTCCATGGTTGCTGCCAGCAGTTCCTGCAAGGCATCGGGTAAACGCCGCGCCGCTGCCCGATTGGCCGCATCCAGATCACTGCGCGCCTCCCAGTTCGGGCGTCCGGCAACCACTTGCACTGGCGGCAGACTCACGTCTGAATCGGTCTCCAGTCCGGTATAGGGCCGATCTCCCGCCGACACACCGAATGAACACATCAGGCACAGAAACAGCGGCGATGTCATACGCATGTCGTCACTCCACGATGACGCGGGAACAGGACGCGCCTTCCTACCTCATTGTAGAACGGACGAAACTCGCGCACTTGTTCCAGATCAGCCGAAGAACACCACGGCGAACTTGTTGCCATCGAGGTCACGGAAATAGCCGGCGTAAAAGCCATCACCGCGCTGACCGACGGCACCTTCATCAGCGCCACCGAGCGCCAATGCTTTTGCGTGGACGCGATCGACCTGTTCCTTGCTGCTGGCCGCGAGCGCCACCATCGAACCATTGCCGATCGTCGCCGGATTGCCGTTAAACGGTTTGATCACGCCGACGCCGGGATTCTGATCACCGTTCGACCACGCCGTGCCGGTGTCGCCCTCCCACACATGCTTCGCATTGAATTCGGAAAACAGGGCTTCGAAAAACGCAACGGCGCGCGGCAGGTCATTGGTACCGACAAGGCTGTAGGCAATCATTGATGAACTCCTTCGTGGGGACTGACGTTGTCGCGCCGACGCGCGCTTGCGTCAAGTGTCGGAATCGACAGGATCTAGCCCATCGGCAACTTCAACCCTTGTTCCTTGGCGCATTGCTGCGCGATCTCGTAGCCGGCGTCGGCATGGCGCATGACGCCAGTGCCGGGGTCATTCCAGAGGACGCGGGCGATACGTTTGGCAGCGGCTTCCGTGCCATCGGCGACGACGACGACACCGCTGTGCTGCGAGTAACCCATGCCGACGCCACCGCCGTGGTGCAGCGACACCCAAGTCGCGCCACCGGCAACGTTCAGCATTGCGTTCAGCAGCGGCCAATCAGACACCGCATCGCTGCCGTCCTTCATCGCCTCAGTTTCACGATTGGGCGAAGCCACCGATCCTGAATCGAGATGATCACGACCAATCACGATCGGCGCCTTGAGTTCACCGCTGCGCACCATTGCGTTGAACGCGAGCCCGAGTTTGTGGCGTAAGCCAAGGCCAACCCAACAGATGCGCGCCGGCAGACCCTGAAAGGCGATGCGATCGCGCGCCATATCCAACCAGTGATGCAGATGTGGATCGTTCGGAATCAGCTCCTTGACCTTGGCATCGGTCCGGTAGATATCCTCCGGATCACCCGACAACGCGACCCAGCGGAACGGCCCGATGCCGCGACAGAACAGCGGGCGCACGTAGGCTGGAACGAAGCCCGGGAAGTCAAAGGCATGGGTGCAGCCTTCGTCCTTGGCCATCTGGCGGATGTTGTTGCCGTAGTCAAAGGTCGGCACGCCCATCTGCTGGAATGCGAGCATGGCTTCGACGTGCACGCGCATCGAATGCTTCGCGGCATCGCGGGTGGCGTTCGGATCGGAAACGCGACGCACGAACCAGTCTTCGCAAGTCCAGCCGATCGGTAGATAGCCGTTGATCGGATCGTGCGCGCTGGTCTGGTCAGTCACCGCATCTGGGCGCACGCCGCGACGCACCATCTCGGGCAGGATGTCGGCGGCATTGCCGAGCAAGGCAATCGACTTTGCTGCGCCCGCTGCCGTGTATTTCGCGATACGCGCCAATGCGTCGTCGAGATCGGCCGCTTGCTCATCGACATAGCGCGTCTTGATACGAAAATCGATGCGACTCTGCTGGCATTCAATGGTCAGCGAACAGGCCCCAGCGAGCGATGCAGCGAGCGGTTGCGCTCCGCCCATGCCGCCAAGCCCGGCAGTGAGAATCCACTTGCCGCACAAGCTGCCGCCGTAATGCTGGCGACCCATCTCGACGAAAGTTTCGTAGGTGCCCTGCACGATGCCCTGCGAGCCGATATAAATCCACGAACCGGCGGTCATCTGGCCATACATCATCAGGCCACGGCGATCGAGTTCGTGGAAGTGCTCCCACGTCGCCCAAGCCGGCACCAGATTCGAGTTCGCGATCAGCACGCGCGGCGCGTCTGGATGGCTCGGGAATACGCCGACGGGTTTGCCGCTCTGAATCAGCAAGGTCTCGTCGTCATTCAGGTCACGCAATGTCTTCAGGATTGCGTCATAGCTTTCCCAGTTGCGCGCGGCGCGGCCGATACCGCCATACACCACGAGTTCGGCCGGATTTTCGGCGACCTCGGGATCGAGGTTATTCTGCAACATGCGGTAGGCAGCTTCGGTCAACCAACTTTTGCAGGTCAATGCATTGCCACGCGGGGCACGGATCACGCGCGAATCGTCGCGGCGGGTGAACGTAGTCATGGGCGATCCTTGAAAGGTCGCCCATTATCGCATCGCCTCCTACAATCACCGCGAAAATCACCTCCTGCGATTGCATTTCTTCCAACGCGAGCCTTTCGTGAACCCAGAATCGATCGGCTTCATCGCCGCCCTACTGACCACCAGTGCCTTTGTCCCGCAAGCTTGGATGACCGTGCGTACCCGCGATACGCGCAGCATTTCGCTGGCGATGTACGTCGTGTTCAACATCGGCATTACGCTGTGGCTGAGCTATGGCGTACTGATCGACTCGCGACCGATGATCTGGGCGAACGTGGTCACGCTTCTGCTGTCGATGACCATCCTCGCGGTGAAGTGGCAGAACCGCCATCGCGATCGCGACCCGAAGATCACGGCCGGCTGACGGTATCGAACTGCGCTGTCCAAATCATGCCAGTGTGTCCGCGTTCGCGCTGCTACCGTGCTCGCCATGGATGGCCTTTCTGCGTTGCATTCCGATGTCTGCGAACGTGCCCGACTGGCGCGCGATGCGCGTTTCGACGGCCTGTTCTACACCGCCGTAAAAACCACCGGCATCTACTGTCGACCAGTCTGCCCAGCCCCTGCCGCCAAGGCAACGAATGTTGCGTATTACGACACCGCCGCCGCGGCTGCGAATGCAGGGTTTCGACCCTGCCTGCGCTGCCGCCCGGAGTTGTCACCAAGTGCCGCCGACGGCCGCGCTCGCGACCAACTTGCTGATCGCGTGCTTGCGCGCATCCAAGAGGGCGCGCTCGATGACGCCGCTGCACCGGCGCTGGCGGACGAATTCGCGGTCGCTGAACGACTCCTGCGGCGCACCTTTCTCACCCGCTACGGCATCACGCCGCAGGCGGCAGCAGCGACTCGCCGTATCCACATTGCGAAGCAGTTGTTGACTGAAACACAGCGACCGGTCACCGAGATCGCGTTCGCTGCCGGCTACGCCAGTCTGCGCCGCTTCAACCAAGCCTTTGTCGCCGCAACCGGCATGAACCCGACGCGGCTGCGTCGCAGTGAACTCGCAGGCGGCACGAATGGCGATGTGCAAACTTTGCGTCTGGCATATCGGCCACCGTATGACTGGCCGCGCGTGCTGGGCTTCCTGCGTGCACGCGCCCTGCCAGGCATCGAACAGTTGAGTGATCGCGCCTACCAGCGCGCGCTGCCCGAAGTCAGCGCCGGTGCAAGGCTGCAGGTGACGTTGGATGCCGCGCACGATGCACTCACGCTGCAACTGACGGCAGTACCGACGAAGGCGATCCCATTCGTGGTGCAGCGTGTCCGGCGCATGTTCGACCTTGATGCCGACCCGTTGGCCATCGCATCCGTACTGTTGCGGGATGCACGCTTGAAACCGGCGCTCATGGCACGCCCGGGCCTGCGTGTGCCAGTAGGCTTCGATCCCTGGGAGACGGCAGTGCGCGCGGTGGTCGGGCAACGCATCAGCGTCGCCGCGACGCGTACCTTGCTGACACGGCTGATCGACAGCGATGGCCATTTTCCGAGCGCCACACAAATGCTGGAACGCGATATCAGCGGCATCGGGCTGACCGGAGCGCGAGTACTGACCGTTCGTGCGTTGGCCAGAGCAGTCGCCGATGGGCAGACCCATTTTCGCGCCGGACAATCACTCGACGCGTTCGTCGCAACATTGGTCGCCTTGCCCGGCATCGGACCATGGACCGCGCACTACATCGCGATGCGCGCGCTCGGCCATCCCGATGCATTTCCGTTCGGTGATCTGATCGTGCGTCGCGCCTTGGGCGATCCGAAGCCGCGACATGAACGCGACATCGCCGACACCTGGCGGCCATGGCGCAGCTACGTCGTCCTCCACCTTTGGACCGAAGTGAGTGAACAAATGAGCACACCGGCATGAACCTGATCGTTTTCGATGAGATCGATAGCCCAGTCGGCACGTTGACGGCTGCTGCCGATGACAGTGGCCTGCGCTGGCTGCTGTTTCCGCACAATCGCCACGAACCGCTGCGCACGGATTGGCGACGCGACACCGCACCGTTCCGGCACCTGCGCGAACAACTCGCGGCCTATTTCCATGGCGAGTTGCGCCACTTCGAACTGCCACTCGCGCCGCACGGCACAGCGTTCCAGCAGTCAGTGTGGTCGGCGCTGCGCGATATTCCGTATGGCCAGACCTGCAGCTACGGTGACATCGCCCAAGTCATCGGCAATCCCAAAGGCGTGCGCGCGGTTGGCCTCGCCAATGGGCGCAATCCATTACCGATCATCGTGCCCTGCCATCGCGTGATCGGCGCGGATGGATCGATGACCGGTTTCGGCGGCGGCATCGACAGCAAACGCTTCTTGCTCGATCTGGAAGCGCGGCACGTCGATCGCGGACTTCAACTCCGCGCAAGCCGTTGAACGGTGTCGACATAGCGCCGCGCGATGCGTTCTTCGTCGACGTGCATCCCGGCGCAGACGATGCTGCGGCCACCCACCACGACCTCGCGGATCAAAGGGACATTGCCGGAGAAGATCCAAGTATCAAGCAATTGCTCCTGAGTACGTGCGGCGAGCAACGGATGAGCGGCATTCAGCGTCACCGTCGACGTATTGCCAGCAATGCGCGCCCCGGCAGAATATCGACCGCCGGCCAACGCGCGATCAAACAGGAAGCGTCCGACTGATTTTTCCTCCGCATCGACGGCGATGTTGCGACCACGTACCTGCAAACGTTGTCCGTATTCGAGCCAGCGTAGTTCTTCGACCGGCGACACCGAAATATGGCTGTCCGAGCCGATGCTGAAGCGACCGTTTGCGGCGATGTATCCCGGTAGAGGGAACAAGCCGTCACCAAGATTCGCCTCAGTCGTCGGACAAAGGCACACGGTCGCGTTGGTGTCGGCGATTGCCTGCACTTCCGGCGCACTGAGTTGGGTCGCATGGACGAGCGTCCAGCGCGCATCGACGGCGACATGCTCCAGCAACCACGACACTGGACGCGTGCCACGGAGCAGCAGACATTCCTCGACTTCCGCGATCTGCTCGGCGATGTGGATATGGATCGGACGATCCGTACCCGCCTCTGCCGCGAGTACCGCTGCCATCGCCAGCGGCGACACCGCGCGCAACGAGTGCAGTGCAATGCCGACCTGCATGGCGTCGGATTCGTCGCGCCGCAAAATCTCAATCAGGCCGAGGAAGGCATCGACTTCATGCCCAAAGCGCTGTTGATGCGCAGCCAACGCACGACCATCAAAACCGCCCTGCATGTACAGCACCGGCAACAGGCATAGTCCAATGCCCGCTTCCTCCGCGGCAGCCATCAAGGCGCGTGACATCGCGGCAACATCGGCATAGGGATGGCCATCGCGCTGGTGGTGCAGGTAGTGGAATTCACAGACCGTGGTGTAGCCGGCCTTCAACATCTCGACATACAACTGCGCCGCGATCGCCTGCAAATCGCCGGGCTCGATCAGGCCGGCATAGCGATACATCTGCTCGCGCCAAGTCCAGAAACTGTCGCCAGGATGGGTCTGCCGTTCGGCCAGCCCGGCCATCGCACGCTGGAACGCATGCGAGTGTGCGTTGACGAGTCCGGGCAATACGAAGTCAGTCGTGGGCATCATGTCGGCAGCATCGAATCGAAGACGCAATCCTAGCGGCTACACTTGCGCGTCCCTATCGACACCGTGCGTATTGATGAAGACCGGCAAGACCCAGTGGGACCGATTGCTGCTCGGCGCGCGCGCGATGACGCTTGCCGGCGACAGCGGCTATGGCCTGATCGAGGACGCCGCGATCGGCATTGCCGGACACCAGATCGTGTTTGCCGGCCGGCGTGCTGACCTGCCCTTCGCGCCGGACGCGATGGCGGAACGGGTGGAACTGCTCAGTGGCGCGCTGGTCGCGCCTGGGTTCATCGATGCGCACACCCATCTGGTGTTCGCCGGGCAGCGTGCCGACGAATTCGAAATGCGACTGAACGGCGCCAGTTACGCCGACATCGCCCAAGCCGGGGGCGGCATTCTGAGCAGCGTGCGCGCTACCCGTGCGGCCAATGAGGACGAGCTATTCGCGCAGTCGTTGCCACGCGCGCGCGCATTGCTGCGCGATGGCGTGACGACGTTGGAGATCAAGTCCGGTTATGGACTCGACCTCGACAGTGAACGTCGGCAACTGCGCGTGGCACGGCGCATCGGCAAGGTGCTCGGTATCGACGTGCGCTGCACTTATCTCGCGCTGCATGCACTACCGCCCGAGTTCACCGAACGCCGTGCAGATTTCGTCGACGTCGTCTGTAGCGATTGGTTACCGCGACTGCATGGGGAAGGCTTGGTCGACGCGGTCGACGCGTTCTGTGAAGGTATTGCTTTCACCCCGACCGAGACGCGGCAACTATTCGATGCTGCGCAGGCGCTCGGCCTGCCGGTCAAGCTGCACGCCGACCAACTCAGCGATCTCGATGGTGCAGCGATCGCCGCCGAATACGGTGGCTTGTCGGCCGATCACCTCGAATACACGAACGCGACCGCGGTCGCGCGCATGGCTGCGGCTGGCACGGTTGCGGTGCTGCTGCCCGCGGCATTCTATTGTTTGCGCGAAACCAAGCTGCCGCCGATCGATGCGTTCCGCCGTCATGGCGTGGCGATGGCGGTGGCGAGTGACTTGAACCCGGGCACGTCGCCGATCCTGTCGTTGCGGCTGGCGATGAATCAGGCCTGCACCTTGTTCCGACTGACGCCTGAGGAAGCGATTCGTGGCGCCACGGTTCATGCTGCGAAGGCGCTGGGGTTGGCCGGACGCAAGGGACGTATCGCTGCGGGGCACGACGCCGATCTCGCTGTCTGGAACGTCGGGTCGCCTGCGGAATTGTGTTACTGGATCGGCGGTCCCGGACCGATTGCGCTGTTTGCTGCCGGCGCACGCCTGTACTGAGTCCAGCAACGAAAAACCCCCGACATGCGGGGGCTTTCGGTGCAGCGCGTCACGCCGCGATCAGGCCGCAGGAGCCGCTTTTTTCTTGGCTGGCGCAGCTTTCTTCACGGCCGGCTTTGCAGCAGGCGTAACAGCCTTCTTCGCCGCAGGTGCCGCCGCCTTGGCCGCTTCCGAATGTGGACGCACGTTGCCGTAGCTCTTTACAAAAATCTTGCCCTTGATGGTCTTGCGATCGCCCTTGCCCATTGTTTTTCTGCTCCTGAACTGAGTTTGGCCGCGAAGGCTAGCAGCGAATCCGGTGCAATTGAATGTTTTGCCTCATTCCAGCCCGAGCAGGCGCGTCCACAGGTTGCGCGTGCAACCGTGGAGGAGCGCGCTGCGGCGGTTGACGACATGCGCTAAAGCCAGCATCGCGCCACCGCTGCTGAGCAGACTGGCATGCAGCCAAGCAGGATCGTGGATCAGGAACGCGCCGAAAATCATCAATGATGCAGAACCTGCGTAGAGCGCGAGCACACGCCGCCAGCGATGAGTGCAATACGCGGCACCGATGACCGCCGCGCCGAACACCAGTGCAATCGAGACCGCCCATTGATCGAACGCATGCGAGGCCAGCCAATGCGCGCCCGCCAGCGGTGCCAGAGCCAGCAGCACCGGCAAGGCGGCGCAGTGGAGCGCACACACGAATGCGGCCCAAGCACCAAGCCAATCCAAACGACGATGCCAGCGACGATCGCGCTGGACATCAAGGGTTCGGACGGAATCGACAGACATCAAGGCAGTGACTCAAAGCGCTGGACGGGCACTATTGTAACTTTATAACGAAAATTGCCAAGCGGCGTCGGTGCGACGGTTGCGGCATGCAACTAAATTCGGCGCAATCGCATGGACTAATTTCAGGAATTGCCGGTCAGTGCACACTGGTGCGGGCTGGTGATTGCTACATTTCATCACGCATTAGGGGATACCCATGTCACGCATGCATCGGATCATCGCAGTCATCGGACTGGTGCTCGCCAGTCAGGTCAGCGCCCAAACGGTTATCTTCACGGGCGGGTTCGAACCACCGCCGGGCGGGCCGGGCACCGATCAGGACGCCATGCGTTTCCTGACTCAAGCGACCTTCGGCCCGACGATGGCCGACTTCGACCACCTCAACCTCGTCGGTATCGATGTTTGGCTGAATGACCAGCTCGCGCAGCCATTCTCGCGTCACCGCCCGTATCTCGATGCCATCGCCGCCTTGCCTGAAGATCCGATGGATGAGGGCGCCAACGATGTCGGCAACGACACCCGTAACGAAGTGTTCTTCGAGCGTGCCATGCATGCGCCCGACCAACTTCGTCAACGCGTCGCCTTCGCGCTGAGCGAAATCTTGGTGGTGTCTGACCAAGGCGGCGGCCTCGCCGGCGAACCCTACGCACTTGCCCACTATTACGACCTGCTTGGCGAGCACGGTTTCGGCAATTACCGCGAACTGCTGGAGCAGGTGACGCTGAGCCCGGTGATGGGGCATTACCTGTCGATGTTCGGCAATCGCAAGCCGGACTTGGCGAACAATATCCGTCCGGATGAAAACTATGCGCGTGAGATCATGCAGTTGTTCTCGATCGGCCTAGTCCGACTGAACAGCAACGGCACCGACATGGACGATCCGAACCAGGCCGGTTTCCAGACGATCCCGACATTCAACCAGCAGACGATCCAAGGATTCGCGCACGTATTTACCGGCTTCACTTTTACTGGCTGTGAGGTCCGCGAATTCGAATACTGCAGTGCGTGGACTCATCCAGAGCGCTGGTTTGAGCCAATGTCGGCGCCCGAAGGCGCTTGGTGGGACGACATCTACCGTGTCTGGCATGCCTACCCTGAAGACAAACAATTGCTGGTCTATCCAGGCGTGGCCTTGGCAAACGGTATCCTGACCGGACGCCCGGCACCGACTGCGCTAGGCAGTGGCGTGACAGCGCAACAAGACCTTGAAGCCGCACTCGACAATGTGTTCAATCATCCGAATGTCGGCCCCTTCTTCGGCAGACAACTGATCCAGCGTCTGGTCACCAGCAATCCCAGCCCGACCTACGTCAGTCACGTCGCGGCGGCGTTCAACAACAACGGATTAGGCGTGCGCGGCGACATGAAGGCGGTGATCCGCGCCGTCCTGACCGACCCGGAAGCGCGCGGTGCCGCCACCGGCACCGCCCCGCGCGGCAAATTGCGCGAACCGCTGTTGCGAATGACGCAACTATGGCGAGCCTTCGACGCGACCGACCCAGCCAACCGCTACAACGACTGGTTTGTGTGGTGGCCGGGCCAATACATACCGCAGTCGCCGCTGCATGCGCGCACCGTCTTCAACTTCTTCCTGCCGGACTACAAGCCGGCCGGCGAGATTACGGCCGGCGGTTGGGTCGCTCCTGAATTCCAGATTCAGACTGACGGCTACGTCACCAATTTCAGTAACGTGATGGACTCGTTGGTTTGGAACTACGCCGGCAATCCGTCGCCATGGGCTGATGCCGACGCGACCAAGATCAATATTGAGGCAGAGCGTCTGCTTGCCGGTAACGCGACCATCGACGCAATGATCGAGCGCCTGAATCTACTGCTGATGTCGGGCTCGATGAGCACACACATGAAAACGACCTTGCGGAGCTATTTGCTGTCGATCCCTGCAGGCGAAGAGAATGGTGCACGTCGTGTTTGGGAAGCCTTGTGGATGATCATGGTTTCCCCCGAATTCGTCATCGAGAAGTGAGGCAGCCATGAACCGTCGCGACCTGCTCAAGAAATCGCTCTGCCTCGCCGCGTCGACCGCGGGCTTCGGTGCACTGTCCAGCCGTTTTTCGTTGGCGCATGCAGCGACGATGTATTCGAAGTCGCAGCGCTATCTGCTCGGCAACGACTACCGTGCTCTCGTCTGCGTCTTCCTTTATGGCGGCAATGACAGTTTGAACTTCATCGTGCCACGCGATGTGCCAGCGCATGCGACTTATGCCGCGACCCGTGGCAGCATCGCCGTGCCACGCAGCGAATTGGTGTCGCTGACTCCGACGGCGAGTGGCGCCGCCTATGGGTTGCATCCCGGCGTCGTCACCGGGGCCAGCAACCCGCCGCATGCATCGATGACCGCATTGGCCACCTTGTTCAACCAGCCGGGCAGCCCGCTCGCAATTGTCGCGAATACCGGACCACTGCTGTATCCAACCACAAAGACGCAGTACAACAACGAATCGGTCGCGCTGCCGCCGCAGCTTTTTTCGCACGACGACCAGTCGGCTTGGTGGCAAACCCCGACCGCGAATAGCTTCGACCGCATCGGCTGGGGTGGAATACTTGCCGACCGTTTCGGCATCAGTAACCCGAACCAGAACTTGGCGATGACGATCTCGACCGACGGCGACAACGTTTACCAGACCGCCGCGGATGTCGTGCCGTACTTCGTCAGTGCTTGGGGCGTCAATCGCATCGACAACATCAATCCGACCTGGAGCGAACCGACTGCGCGGCGCGATGCGTTGTACCAGTTGCTCAATGGCCCACTCGGCAATCCACTGGAACGCACTTACGCGACCGGATTCAAGCGCACGGTCTCAAATTACGAGCAGGTGATCTCCGCACTGCAACCGAGTGAAACCACGTTCGATACGATTTTCGGTGCCGACGATGCCATCGATGACGACCTGACGCGTCAACTGAAGATGGTCGCGCGCCTGATTTCAGCCCGCGACACCCTGCAGATGACGCGACAGATTTTCTTCGTCGGCTTGGGCGGGTTCGATACTCATGACAGTCAAGCAAGCGCACACCCGGGCCTGCTCGCGGCGATCGCGAATGGATTGACCAAGTTCTATCAAGCCACCCAGCAGATGGGGATCGCAAATCAGGTCACCAGCTTTACCGCCAGTGAGTTCGGCCGAACGCTGACCAACAATGGTGACGGTACTGACCACGGCTGGGGCGGTCATCACTTGGTGATCGGTGGCGCAGTCAATGGCGGTCGCTTCTTTGGTCGTTTTCCGAGCCTCGCGACGAGCACCTCAAACCCTGACGACGCCGGCTGGGGACAGATCATTCCGACTACCAGTGTCGACCAATATGCATGGACCTTGGCGCGCTGGTATGGCTTGCCCGATGACGCCGGCGGCCGCGGCTTGGTGTTCCCGAACGTAACTCGATTCACTGACCTATCGCAGAATGGCACCGGATCGAGTCATCTCGGATTCTTACCGGCGGCAATCTAGCCACGCTGCTGCAGCGTCGCGGCTTTCAGTTATGCTCGGGTGCCAGCGGAAGTATGAACTGGCGCTGGAGGAACGAATGCTGTTGTCGGCTGCACCAAGGGCGGATCTGAATTCGACACGTGTGCTATCGCTCGATTCAAATGGGCGCATCCTTGACTGGATCAGTTGGCAGGATGCGACCTGCCTTTACGTGCGGGGCGCCGTCGCCTGGACGATCGGTGACCCGTGCCTGATCGTGCATGGCGGCATGAGTCGGCTCACTGGCGAGCAAAGTACTGTCGCTTTGCATCCGATCGTCGCCAGTCGTGGTCATGCCCGCCCCGGACTGCTCGAACCCGCGCCGGCCCTGACGAATGCGGCGCTGTTCGCGCGCGACCGCCACCTCTGCATGTACTGCGGCCAGCATTTCGGCAAGCCATTGCTGACCCGCGACCATGTGTTGCCGACATCGCGTGGCGGACGTGATATCTGGGAAAATGTCGTCAGTGCTTGCCTGCCCTGCAATGTCCGCAAAGGTGGCCGGACACCGCAACAGGCGAACATGCCGATACTCGCCATTCCGTACCGCCCAAGTTGGGTCGAACATCTGATCCTGTCGAACCGCAACATCCTCTCTGACCAGATGGATTTCCTGATGAGCCATCTACCGCGCAGTCGGCGCGCGAGCGCCTAAACGCCCGCGTCTGGCACAATGCGTGCCCATGTTGAGAGGGCGCGCCATGTTGTCGGCCATTCCGCTGCTGTCCATCGTCCTGTTACTTGCGAACCTGATTGCGTTTGGCGCACAGATTGGATTCGCCGAGCCGTTGTTTGCGCTCACCCTGCCGTCCGGTGGCACTGCCTCGTTCACTACTGGTGACGGACTAATCCTGCTCGGACTGGCGTTGCTCTACGTTGAGATTTTCAAGGCGACGCGCACCAGTTCGATGAGCGTGCTCGACCATGCCTTGTCGCTGGTCGTTTTCATTGTCGCCTTGGTCGAACTGTTGATTGCGCCGAAATTTGCACACCCGGCGTTTTTCGCCGTTACCGCGATCTGCCTGATCGACGTGATTGCCGGATTTACCGTCACCATCGCTGGCGCACGCCGCGATTTCGCACCCACTAATCAGGGATGAACGAATGAGTACCGATCTCGAAGCGCGCGCACTGGCGCGTCCTTGGTTCTATCCGTTCAAGTTGCCAAGTGGCGCCACGACGCCGAGCTACGACGGTGGTTGGCTCGATGGTATTCACCATACTCGCTCAACGATGCTGGATACGGCGCTGCGCGAGCGCTTCGGTAGCGACTTCACGCGATACAACGCCGTCGATCTGGCCTGTCACCAAGGCTGGTTCTCGGTGCAACTGGCGCAACTCGGGTTCCACGATGTACTCGCAGTCGATGCGCGCAGCGAACACGTCGCCGATGCCGCACTTATTCGCGACACGCTCGCCCTGAACACGATGCGCCTACAGCAATCTGATGTGCACGTGCTGGATACCAAGGCGATGGGTCCGTTCGACGTCTGCCTCTGTCTGGGCTTGATCTACCACCTCGAAAATCCCGTTGGCGCGCTGCGTGTTGCACGCGCACTGACCCGACACATGTGCGTCGTCGAAACCCAAGTCGTCCCAAACCTGAGCGGCATGGTCGACTACGGCAGCTACAAATTCGTGCGCGCACTGCAAGGTTCGTTTGGCATCATTGATGAAACCGACGACACCCACGGACCAGAAGCCAGCACGACCGGCATTTGCCTAGTTCCGAGTACGGAAGCCCTGTGCTGGATTATGCGCAAGATCGGCTTCACGCGTGTCGAAGTACTGCCCGTGCCGGCGGATGGCTACGAGCAACTCGTACACGGCAAGCGAGTGATGGTCGCCGGCTACGTCGAATAATTCGACGTAGTTTGTCAATTCAGGCAGCGATCGCGTCACTGATCAGGCGTTCGATGCCGACCAGATCCGGCACGATCGCGTAATCATCGCGAATCATCACCGCGTGAGCGACACCAGGCGCACGTGCGTCATCTTCGCCGGTGATGATCAGGGTTTCGTTGGAGATCGTGGTCAGGCGCGGGAAACCCTGCGCCACCATCGCCAGAAACGGCATCTTCGGGTTTCCACCGAGCGCTTTCAGCACGGTGACCTTGGCGTTCTTGCCGCCTTCTCGATCAGACAGACCCGCCAATATCGAAAACGAGACCAGCGGCACGCGCCAACCGCGCCAGCGCGTGCGGCCAAGCAACCAGTTCGGTGCATTTTCGATCGCTTCGGGGGTCGAGAAAGTGATGATCTCGGTCACGTTCGCGTTCGGCAACAACACGCGTCCATTGGTGACGGTAATCATCAGTCCACGAATTTCGCTGGGCTTGTCCATGTGTGCTTCCTTCAGGCCTTGCCGTAGCGGCGCGCAAACTCGGCCGCGAGTGCCACCGGCGTGCCGATAAATCCAACGATACCCGCTTCCATCGCGCCGTCGATCATCGAACTGACGACGCAGGTGGACGGGTCCTGTACCCAAATCTGACCACCCTTGGCGGCCATGTGCTTGGCACCTTCGATGGCATCGTGCGCCATGCCGCTGAAGATGATCGCGCCCGCCGCAGCACCGAAGCGGTCGGCGATGTCGATCAAGACGCGATCAATCGAAGGGCTGTACGACGACACTTCGTCGAGTGCGACCACACGCACATCGCCGGACGGATCGAGCAGCATCCGTTCGGCAATCGGCACCACCAGCACCTGTCCGTGGCCGACGCGCGAGCCTGCGGTCGCGATTCCGACCGGCATAGGCGTCGCTTTCTGCAACTGCGTCACCATCAAGTCGACGAAATCTGCGCCCATGTGTTGCGCCAGGACGAACGTTGCTCCGACCGACAACGGCACCGCCGCGAGAAATTCGCGCACGGCATCGGGACCACCGATCGACGCACCCAGCACCCAGACTCGTTCGATCGGGCCATCGCTCGCGGTCGCTGTATCAGGTGCCGCCGCTCCCATCTCGAATTCGCGCATGAAGGCGAACTCGTCGACATCGTCATCGGCTGTCATTGCGTCGGGCGCGCTGGCCGCGGCCAACGGTGGGCCAAGGTCATCCGCCGTCAGTTCGGGCAGATCGAAGGAAAAATCGAACGGATCATCGGCCGACACTGCGCTCGTCTTGGGTGACGGCGCGGGAGGCACGACGGCCGCCGGCGGCGCTGGCTGGACAATCTTCTGCGCCGGTCGCGATTCATCCAGTACCGACTCGTAGGTCATACCGCGATCTGCGAACGGATCACCATTACCAGCGGCGCGAAGCTCTTCCT
>Ga0073899_10000681_pt1 | contig 31250 bp, 24 predicted proteins | sample KloWWTmetaKNB5Ph_FD_88975 | JGI IMG/M metagenome (GOLD analysis project Ga0073899, IMG submission 88975) | Active sludge microbial communities from Klosterneuburg, Austria, studying microevolution and ecology of nitrifiers - Klosterneuburg... | ecosystem: Engineered > WWTP > Aerobic digester >... | reverse complement strand
GGAAGACCAGGGCCAGAACACCTGCATCTTCTCCACCGAGTTCAGCCTGAAGGTGATGGGCGACATCGCCGAGTACTTCGTGCACCACGACGTGCGCAACTTCTACTCGGTGTCGATCAGCGGCTATCACATCGCCGAGGCGGGCGCCAACCCGATCAGCCAGCTGGCCTTCACGCTGAGCAACGGCTTCACGCTGGTGGAGGCCTACCTCGCGCGGGGCATGCACATCGACGACTTCGCGCCCAACCTGTCGTTCTTCTTCAGCAACGGCATGGACCCGGAGTACACCGTGCTGGGCCGCGTGGCGCGGCGCATCTGGGCGGTGGCGATGAAGGAGAAGTACGGCGCCAACGAGCGCAGCCAGAAGCTGAAGTACCACATCCAGACTTCCGGCCGCTCGCTGCACGCGCAGGAGATCCAGTTCAACGACATCCGCACCACGCTGCAGGCGCTGATCGCGGTCTACGACAACTGCAACTCGCTGCACACCAACGCCTTCGACGAGGCCATCACCACCCCCACCGAAGACAGCGTGCGCCGTGCGATGGCCATCCAGCTGATCATCAACCGCGAGTGGGGCCTGGCGAAGAACGAGAACCCCAACCAGGGTGCCTTCGTGATCGACGAGCTGACCGAGCTGGTCGAAGAGGCCGTGCTGGCCGAGTTCGAGAAGATCGCCGACCGCGGCGGCGTGCTCGGTGCGATGGAGACCGGCTACCAGCGCAGCAAGATCCAGGAAGAGAGCATGCACTACGAGATGCTCAAGCACACCGGCGAGTACCCCATCATCGGCGTCAACACCTTCCGCAACCCGCACGGCGACGCGGTGCCCGAGTCGATCGAGCTGGCCCGCTCGACCGAGGAAGAGAAGCAGTCGCAACTCCAGCGCCTGGCCGACTTCCACAGCCGCCACGCCGCCGAGGCGCCGGTGCAACTCGCCCGCCTGCAGCAGGCGGTGATCGAGAACCAGAACGTGTTCAACGTGCTGATGGACGCGGTGCGCTGCTGCTCGCTGGGTCAGATCACCAGTGCGCTGTTCGAGGTGGGCGGGCAGTACCGGCGCAGCATGTGAGCGGCGGCGGATCACGCCGCGCCGGAATGAACAAAGGGGCGCCGCGGCGCCCCTTTTGTCATCTGGCCCGGACGGGTCAGCGCAGGATCGAGTCGCTGGTTTCCAGGTTGGAGGCCGGCACGTAGCTGTAGCCGTTGGCGGTCACCTTGGTCACGGTGAAGGTGAAGCTGCCACGGGCGGTCTTCGAAGCGGTTGGCGACGTGAGCGTCGCCACGCCGGTGGACGTGGTCGTCGCGGTCGCTCCCGTCTTGCTCACGATGCCGGACCAGTTGCCGGTGACCACCGCACCGCTGATCACGCGGCCGGCGGCATCCACCACCTTCACGGCAGCCTTGGCGCTGGCGGTGCCGCTCTTCGCGATGGTCCGCGACATCGCGATGTCAGCAACGCTGACGGCCACCGGCGGCGCACCCACGGTGATCGTGGTCGACTTCACGGCGGTCAGCCCGCCGCTGTCGGTGACCTGCAGCACGGCGGTGTAGCTGCCGGCACTGCTGTAGACATGGCTGACAGTGGTGCCGCTCCCGGTCGTGCCATCACCGAAGTTCCAGTTCCAGCCGACGATGCTGCCATCGGAGTCGGTGGAGCCTGAGCCGGAGAAGCTGACCGTCAGCGGCGCGGTACCGCTGGTGGGTGTGGCCGTGATGGCCGCCGTCGGGGCGACGTTGCCCGGGGTGTAGAAGCTGCCCGCCAGGGCGTACTGCCCGACGCTGCCGTAGTTGCTGTAGCCCGTGGTCGCCGGGTCACCATTGCCAGTTCCCAGGACGGCCACGTAGTAGGTCCCGGACGCGGGCAGCGTGACCGACATCGACGAGTTCAGCAGGTCGACCGGGTTCGAACTGGCCAGCAGCGTGCCGGCACTGTTGTAGATCGCCAGCACGCCGTCGAGATTGGCGGAGCGCACGGCCGGTGACAGCGTCAGGGTCACCGGCCCGGCGGCGGCCGAGAACGAGAACACGTCGATGTCGGTGGCACGCTCGATCACGCCCTGCGTCGCGAAGGTGGTCAAGCCACCGCTGCTGCTGCCGCTCGCCAGCGTGGCGCTGGCCAAGGTATCGCCGTGGTCGTCCAGGCGCAGCGGCAGGCCGTTGGACTGCGCCACGGCGAAATCGTCCTGGGTGTTGTTGGCATCCAGGTACTCGCCCTTGCTCCATTGCACCAGCGGCTTGTAGTAGCCCACGCCCATGATGGGCGCCCAGCCGGTGTAGGCCCCCGCACCCTGGCCGGTGTAGTAGCCGGCGGTCGACGTGCCATCGTGCGACAGGCCGATGTTGTGGCCCGCCTCGTGGGAAGCGGCCTCGGCGATGTACTTCTCGCTGGAGGACAGCTTGTCGTAGAACACCAGCGCCGGCTTATAGTAGTCGCCGACCTCATCGTAGACGCCCACATAGGCCACCCCGCCACAGGAGCAGGTGTAGACACCGGCGCTGTGGGTGATCAAGACGGTGGTGCCGTAGACGGCATCGGTGCTGCTGGCGCGGGTCAGCAGATCAGGAGCCACCGCCTCGGTGGTCACGTTCACATCGAAGGGGGCGAAGTCCTCGGCGACGCGTTGCCAGATGTACTGGATCCGCTCCAGCTCGGCGGTCGAGAACGTGCCCGGCACGCCGTCGAGGTCGAAGGGCTGTGCCGCGATGGTCGTACCGGCCGAGTTCCAGGCCGTACCGGTCAGCGTCGCACCCTTGAAGTTCAGGTAGACGGTGCGCTGCGCACCGGGACGGCTGTGCAGCAGGAAGGTCTGGTCGAGCGGCGCGAGCGTGCCGTCCAGCAGCCCGGCCGAGGTGCCCGCTGCCGTCACGGCGGCGGTTGCGGTTGCGGTTACGACGCTTTTGGCCTGGACCGAGACGGCAGGGGCCGGAGGCAGCGGCGCATCGAGTTCGTCCACGACGAACAGGCGGCCACGCTGGTCGATCCGCATCCGCTGATCGTTCAGCAACATCGAGCGGAACTCGTCCGGCGATTTGCGGTACCACGCGGCCACGTCCGGCAGGCGCGTACCGAGCAGATCGACCGCCCGCTGCCCCTTGGCGGCGCGGTCGGGCAGGTTCAGCTGCGGAAATGGGCCCTTTTCGACATGGGGCACGACAGGCTTGGCCCCTCCGGCGGCCATGGCCGATATCGCAGTCCCCAGCAGGCACGCGACCAGTGCGCGAGACAGAATTCGCATGATGTTCTCCTTGGATGTCCGGCAACCTGGCCCCTCGCGGCCGGTGGACATCGTAGGCAACCACGGTCATCTGTCGCCCGAACATTGCACATCTACTGACGGGTTGTCACACACTGTGGCGCCAACACACCGACGGAGCCCCATGCCTGTGCCATCCGTCACGGCACATCCGGTAGGGGCAGTCCGCTGCGTGGAGCCTGACTTGTGGCCTAATATCGGGTTCGAATTCGAAACCCCCCGTTCCACGGAGCCATTCATGGGCAGCAAGATTGTCACCGAGGCCGATCGCAAGGCCACCCCCCGTCCCATCGCGCCCAAGGGCGTGACCTTCACCAAGGGTCGCGGCCAGAAGTGCAGCCTGGAGCGCGGTTCGCACACCCGTTCCAAGAAGAACCCGGGCAAGCGCGCGCGTTCGGGCTGATCGGCCCTGCACCTTCACGCCGCCGGGACGCCGGTCGGCGTGTACCCTTCGAGACGGCCACCGGGCCGTCTTGTCGTTTCTGCCCCGCTCTTTGTCGTTCTTCCCCTCGCCCGCCATGCTGCGCATCACTGAACTGCGACTGCCGCTGAACCATGCCGAAGACGCACTGCGCCCGGCCATCGTGGCCCGGCTGGGGGTATCGGACGACGCACTGAAGGGCTTCACCGTCTTCCGCCGCGCCTACGACGCGCGCAAGAAAGCGGCGATCGTGCTGATCTACACCCTGGACTGCGAGCTGGCTGACGCTGCTACCGAGGCGAGCGTGGCCGAGCGGCTGGCCGGTGACCGCCAGATCCGCCCGACACCGGACACGCGTTACCAGTTTGCGGGCCACGCGCCGGTCGATTTCTACCAGCGCGGCGAGCCGCTGCTGCGCCCGGTGGTGGTGGGCTTCGGGCCCTGCGGCCTGTTCGCGGCGTTGATCCTGGCGCAGATGGGGCTGCGGCCCATCGTGCTGGAGCGCGGCAAGCAAGTCCGCGAGCGCACCAAGGACACCTGGGGGCTGTGGCGCCAGGGGGTGCTGACGCCGGAGTCGAACGTGCAGTTTGGCGAGGGTGGTGCAGGCACCTTCTCCGACGGCAAGCTCTACAGCCAGATCAGCGATGCCCGACACCTGACGCGCAAGGTGCTGACCGAGTTCGTCCAGGCCGGTGCGCCCGAGGAAATTCTCTACGTCAGCAAGCCGCACATCGGCACCTTCCGGCTGGTCAGCATGATCGAGAAGATGCGCTCGGACATCGAGGCGCTGGGCGGCGAGATCCGCTTCCAGCAGCAGGTGACCGACCTGCTGATCGAGGGCGACGGTAGTGACAAGGACGGCATGCGCCACGTCCGCGGCGTCGAACTGGCCGACGGCACGCAGATCCGCAGTGACCACGTGGTGCTGGCGCTGGGCCACAGCGCGCGCGACACCTTCGCAATGCTGCAGCGCCGCGGCGTGATGATGGAGGCCAAGCCGTTCTCGATCGGCTACCGCATCGAGCACCCGCAGAGCCTCATCGACGCTGCCCGATTCGGCCCCAACGCCGGCCACCCGATCCTGGGTGCGGCCGACTACAAGCTGGTGCACCACGCGAAGAACGGCCGCTCGGTCTACAGCTTCTGCATGTGCCCGGGCGGCACGGTGGTGGCCGCCACCTCCGAGCCCGAACGGGTGGTCACCAACGGCATGAGCCAGTACTCGCGCAACGAGCGCAACGCCAATGCCGGCATCGTGGTGGGCATCTCGCCCGAGGACTACCGCAGCGACCCAGGCGGCACAGGCGCGGTCAATCCGCTGGACGGCATCGCCTTCCAGCGCCAGTGGGAGTCGCGCGCCTACGAGCTGGGCGGCGGCGGCTACATCGCGCCGGGGCAGCTGGTGGGCGACTTCATCAAGCGGCAGAAGGGGCCCGCGGCCGGCTTCGGCAAGGTGCTGCCCTCCTACAAGCCGGGCGTGCACCTGACCGACCTGTCGGAGAAGGGCCGCGAGAGCCTGCCGCGCTATGCGCTGGAGGCGATCCGCGAGGCGCTGCCGGCCTTCGAGAGGCAGATCCGCGGCTTCTCGATGGCCGATGCGGTGTTGACCGGCGTGGAGACGCGCACCTCATCGCCCCTGCGCATCAACCGCGGCCGCGACCACCAGAGCCTGAACGTGCGCGGCCTGTACCCGGCCGGCGAGGGCGCGGGCTATGCCGGCGGCATCATGAGCGCTGGCGTGGACGGCATCGAGGTGGCCGAGGCACTGGGCGCGGCGATGCTGGGCATGCCCGCACCGGGCACCGCCTGATCAGCGCGCCAGGCTGCCCAGGATCTGCCCCAGCAGGATCTTGGTAATCATCGCCGCCGGGTAGACCAGCGCGTAGCCCATCGCCACACGGGCGTCGAAACGGGTGCGGCCGTTGGCGTAGGCCAGCACCGCCGGCTGGGTCTGCGTGCCGCCCAGCACGCCGGAGAGCTTGGTGCCGCCCATGGCGAACACGCGGCGCATCACCAGGTAGACGCCGAAGCCCACCGTCAGCGTGATCACCCCACCCAGCACCAGGATGCGTAGCCACTCGCCGGAGGCAAAGGCCGTGCCGATCAGCGAACCGGCCTTGGTGCCCGCCTGGGCCAGGAAGATCAGCAGGCCGAACTCGGAGATCGCCTGTGCCGCCGTGAGCGGCATGGTGGTGACGAAGTTGCCGATGCGCCCAACGTGCCCCAGCAGCAGCCCCACCAGCAGCGTACCGGCTGCAGAACCCACCGAGAAGGACGTGCCCGGCAGCGGAAAGACCACCTTGCCCAGCAGGATGCCGGCGGCCAGGCCGACGCCCAGCGCCATCGGGTTGATGTCCGACAGGCCGCGGGCCGAGTCACCCAGGTGGGCGCTCACCGCGGCGATCCGGTCGCGCGGCGCGACCACGCGCAGGCGATCGCCCAGCTGGATCACGAGGTGGTCAGTGCCCAGCATGTCCACGTCGCCACGGCGCACCTGCGAGACGGTGGCGCCGAAGCGTTCCAGCAGGTCCAGCTCGGCCACGCTGCGGCCGGCCAGCTTGCCGTTGGACAGCGTGATGCGGCGGTAGTCCAGCTCGCTGCGGTCGGCCTCCAGCGCGTGCGAGGAGGCATGCCCCAGCTCTGCAGCCACCTGCTCCACCTCGTTGGCCGGGCCGACCACGGTGACCAGGTCGTTGTAGGTCAGCATGTCGTCCTCGCTGACCGCCTGCACCGGGAAGCGCATGCCGCCGTGGCGCACGCGCGAGAACTTGATGCGCCCGCCGTGGCGCTGCTCGATCTCGCGGATGCTGGGCCGCTCAGGCGTCTCAACCCGGATGGTGCAGTTCACCAGCGGCGCGGGCGCGTCGCTGTCCTGGGCGCGGTGCTTGAGCGCCAGGCTCGTGACGATCAGCATACCAACCACGCCGAAGACGTAGGTCACCGCATAGCCGATGGTCGGCAGGGGGCTGTTGCCAGCAGCCTCGCGCGCCGCAGCCAGCGCGGGCGTGTTGGTCACTGCACCGGCAAAGCTGCCCGCCACGGTGGCCGGATCGAGCCCCAGCAGCTTGCCCGCCACCACGGCCGCCACAGCCCCGACGATCAGCACGCCGACCATGCCGAGGATGGGCCCGAGGCCCTGGCGCAGGGTGGCGAAGAAGTTGGCCCCGGACATCATGCCCACCGAGAAGGTGAACAGGATCAGGCCCATCACGCCCAGGTGCTCAGGGACGATGAGCTTGTGGCCGTGGGCATCGCCCCAGGCACTCAGGCCGATGGCCAGGAAGAGCACCGCCGCCGCACCAACGGAGACGCCGGCCACGCGCAGGTGGCCGATGATCGAGCCAAGGCCGACGAGCAGGACCAGCAGGAGGATCTCCTGGTGGCCAAGGAATTCAAGGAGGGAGTTCATGGGGTCTCCGGGCATCGGGAGTTGCGATTATGGCCATGCTCCGCGACACACCAGGGTCATTACTGATTGACCCATCACCCGGAACTCAAGTCATCGTTATCGGATACTCTCGATCTGGATGCCACTCAGTGGTGCGGCGTGAGGGGCGCCAGCATCAGGCCAAACAGCTCGCGCTGGCCGGAGATGCCCAGCTTGCGGTACAGCCGCTTGAGGTAGGTCTGCACACTGGCAGGCTGGATGCCCATCAGGCGGGCAATCTCGTCGCCATCCTGCCCTGCCACCACCCCGTCCAGCAGGTCCAGGTCACGCCGGGTGAGCGAGGGGAAGCGCCACTTCAGGCGTTGCACCAGGGTGCCGCCCAACTCGTTGTCGTACTGGTGGCAGCGCAGGTGCAGGCGCACCAGCTGGGTCAGGAAGGACGCAAAGGCCTCGATGCACGCCACCTCCTGCGGCCGGAAGGGCCCGTGCTCGTGCCCGCGGTAGAGGTTGATCGACAGCCAGTGCCAGCGGTCCTGGCAGCTCAGCAGGGCGATGCGCTCGCTGATGCGCGGCTGGTCGTAGCAGATCGCCCGGTAGTCTCCCTCGCCCAGGTCCTCGGGCGTCTGGCGGTGCAGCAGGATGGCACCACCGTGCGGGCCGGCCCCCTCGCGCTCGACGGCGCCACCAGTCCGCTCCGCGTGCACGCTGGCCATGGCCTGGCGGCTGCCATCTTCCCGGTGGAAGCGGGTCACGTAGTCCTGCGCGATGGCGGGCAGCCGGCGTGTGCGGGCCCGGTCGGCATAGGAAACGATGCGGGGAGGTTGACTGGGTGGATGGCTGAAGACCGCGCACTGCGCCAGCGCAACGTGCTCGGTCAGCAGGTGCAGCAGCGCCCCCGCCAGGGCCTCCTGCGGCAGGCTACCCACCCGCGCCAGCAGGGCTGCAACCTGGTTGGCACCGATCGGGGTGTCCTGCGTCCCAGGCTTGAGCGGCCAGTACTCCATGGATCGCTGACAGGGGTTGAAAAGACGTACGCTATTGGTACAACGTTTTTGATTGTGCGACCCACCCGATGCGCACACCCTAAACTGGATCAACAAATCCGCTGCCAGGCGAGCGGCAGGCCCGCCACGCCCGGCCAGCGGATGCCCGCACCGCCCGGGCATCGTGCAAACTGGTGACCCTCAGGTTCTCCGCCCGCTGGCTCGGCCAGCCCCACCTCGCATGCCCCCTGCCCTTGCCGCTCCGCTGCACAGCCTGCACATCGTCGAGTTCGAGGGCCTGGGCCCTGGCCCCCTGGCGGCCTGGATGCTCGCCGGCCTGGGCGCGCGCGTCACCACCCTGGCCCGCCCCGGCGGCAACCCGATGGCGCAGCAGCTGGGGGGGCCCGGGGAGAACCTGCTGCATCGCGGCAAGACGGTGCTCGAAGTGGACCTGAAGTCGCCCGCCGGCCGAGGCCAGGCCATGGCGCTGATCGCCCAGGCCGACGCACTGATCGAGGGCAACCGCCCCGGCGTGATGGAGCGCCTCGGCCTGGGCCCCGCCGACTGCGCCGCGGTCAACCCGCGGCTGGTCTATGGCCGCATGACTGGCTGGGGCCAGAGCGGCCCGCTGGCCCAGGCAGCCGGGCACGACCTGAACTATGTGGCGCTGAGCGGCCTGCTGTCCCTGGGCGCGCACCGGGGCGAGCGCCCCATCGTGCCGCCCACGGCGCTGGGCGACGCCGGCGGCGCCCTGGCGCTGGCCTTCGGCATCGTCAGTGCGGCATTGGAGGCGCGCAGCAGCGGGGTCGGCCGGGTGGTGGACGCGGCCATCGTCGACGTGGTGGCGATGCTCGGCACGCTGGCGCACTGGATCCGAGGCAGCGGCCAGCTCGACGGCCCCGAGCCCAGCCCCTTCCACGACTCGCCCTTCTACGACGTCTACCGCTGCGCCGACGGCGGCCACCTCACGGTCGGCGCCCTGGAGCCGCCCTTCTACGCCGAGCTGCTGCGCCGGCTCGGGCTCGACGACGTCGATGTGGCGGCACAGTACGACCGCAGCACCTGGCCGGCCCTGAAGGCGCGCTTCACGGCGCTGTTCGCCTCGCAGCCACGCGACCACTGGGTGGCCCTGCTCGAAGGCAGCGATGCCTGCTTCGCGCCGGTGCTCGGCGTGGCCGAAGCCGCGCAGCACCCACACAACCGGGCACGCGATACCTTCACGGTGGATGCGGCCGGCCGGATCAGCGCCGCGTTCGCGCCGCGTTTTCTGCCTCTGGGTTGAACGCCCGCGCGAACAGCGGGGCCCCATGACAAAGGCCGGTCGCGGGGATCGGCCTTTGTCTTGGCTGGGAGCGCCGGTCGGGCGCCCAGGTGTCAGGAGCGGTAGTCCGCGTTGATCGTCACGTAGTCGTGCGACAGGTCGCAGGTCCAGACCGTGGCGTGGCGGTTGCCGCGGTGCAGGTCGACGCGCACGCCGATCTCGGCCTGCTTCATCACGCGCTGGCCGTCCTCTTCCCGGTAGTCCGGGTGGCGGCCACCGTTGCGGGCCACGTGCACGTCATCGAGGTACAGGTCGATCAGGCCCTGGTCGAGGTCGTCGATGCCCGCATAGCCCACCGCCGCGAGGATCCGCCCGAGGTTGGGGTCGCTGGCGAAGAAGGCCGTCTTGACCAGCGGCGAGTGCGCGATCGCGTAGGCCACCTGGCGGCACTCTTCCTTGGAGCGGCCACCGTCGACGCGGATGGCGATGAACTTGGTGGCCCCCTCGCCGTCGCGCACGATCGCCTGGGCGAGCTGCTGCGACACCGCGATCACCGCCTCGCGCAGCGCCGCACCTTCAGCCGAGTCCAGCGAGTCGATGCGCGCATGCCCGGCCTGCTGGGTGGCGATCAGCACGAAGCTGTCGTTGGTCGAGGTGTCGCCGTCGATGGTGATGCGGTTGAAGCTGTGGTCGGCCGCCTCGCGCACCAGGGCCTGCACCAGCGCGGGGTCGATCACCGCGTCGGTGGCGACGAAGCCCAGCATGGTGGCCATGTTCGGGCGGATCATGCCGGCGCCCTTGGCGATGCCGGTCACGGTCACGGTCCGGCCACCGATCGTGACCTGGCGCGACGCCGCCTTGGGCAGCGTGTCGGTGGTCATGATGGCCTCGGCCGCCACCGCCCACTGGTCGGCCTTCAGGTCGGCCAACGCGGTCGGCAGGCCGGCGACGATGCGGTCGGCCGGCAGCGTCTCCATGATCACGCCGGTGGAGAACGGCAGCACGTCCTGGCGTTCGATGCCCAGCTGAGCCGCCAGCGCGTCACACACCACGTTGGCACGGGCCAGACCGTCGGCACCGGTGCCGGCGTTGGCGTTGCCAGTGTTCACCACGATGGCCCGTGCGCCCCGGCCCGCGGCCAGGTGCTCGCGGCAGATCTGCACCGGCGCGGCGCAGAAGCGGTTGAGCGTGAAGACACCGGCCACGGCCGATCCCGGCACCAGCTTGAACACCGTCAGGTCACGCCGGTTGGCCTTGCGCACACCGGCCATCGCGATACCGATCTCGACACCGGCGACCGGGTGCAGATCCTGGGGATTCGGGGCGACGAGATTCACAGGCATGTCGATTCCTTCTTGGCGTCAGCCGCAACGGGATGGTTCAAGCCAATTTGCCGTGGCACTGCTTGTACTTCTTGCCGCTGCCGCAGGGACAGGGGTCGTTGCGCCCCACGCGCGGCGTGGCGTCGGCCAGCGTGGCCGGGTCGGTCTCCTGCACCACGCTGCCATCCTCGCCCGGGTGGGTGTAAGTGACGTTCGAGAACTGCTCGGCGCGCTCCTCGATGGCCTCGGCCGCCTGGGCGACCTCTTCCTGGCTCTGGATGCGCACCGTCATCAGCAGGCGGGTGACCTCCAGCTTGACCGAGCCGAGCAGCTGGCTGAACAGCTCGAAGGCCTCGCGCTTGTACTCCTGCTTCGGGTTCTTCTGGGCGTAGCCGCGCAGGTGGATGCCTTGGCGCAGGTAGTCCAGCGCCGCCAGGTGCTCGCGCCAGTGGGTGTCCAGCGATTGCAGCAACACCATGCGCTCGAAGCTGGCGAACTGCTCGCGCCCGACCAGCTCCAGCTTGGCGGCAAAGACCTCGTCGGCGGCCTTGGCAACCATCTCGACCACGTCCTCGTCGGTGACGGCGTCGCTCTTCTCGACCATCGCCTTCACGCCGACCTCGACCTGCCACTCCTCGCGCAGGGTCTTCTCCAGCGTGGGCAGGTCCCACTGCTCCTCGACGCTTTCGGCGGGCACGTAGGTGCGCACCACGTCGGTCATCGCGCCGCGGCGCAGATGGGCGATCTGGGCGTCGATGTCGGTCTGCTCCAGCAGCTCGTTGCGCTGGGCGTAGATCACCTTGCGCTGGTCGTTGGCGACGTCGTCGTATTCGAGCAGCTGCTTGCGCATGTCGAAGTTGCGCGCCTCGACCTTGCGCTGCGCGCTCTCGATGCTGCGCGTCACGATGCCCGCCTCGATCGCCTCGCCGTCGGGCATCTTCAGGCGCTCCATGATCGCCTTGACGCGGTCACCGGCAAAGATGCGCATCAGCGAATCTTCCAGCGACAGGTAGAAGCGCGAGCTGCCCGGGACGCCCTGGCGACCGGCGCGGCCGCGCAGCTGGTTGTCGATGCGCCGGCTCTCGTGGCGCTCGGTGGCGATGATGCGCAGGCCGCCCAGCGCCACCACCTGCTCGTGCAGGCCCTGCCATTCGCCCTTGAGCTGGGCGATGCGCGCGGCCTTGTCCTCGGCGGTCAGGGCCTCGTCGGCCTCGACGAACTGCACCTGCTTCTCGACGTTGCCGCCCAGCACGATGTCGGTGCCGCGGCCCGCCATGTTGGTGGCGATGGTGACCATCTTCGGTCGGCCGGCCTGGGCGATGATCTCCGCCTCGCGGGCGTGCTGCTTGGCGTTGAGCACCTGGTGCGGCAGGCCCGCCTTGTTCAGCAGCTCGGAGACGCGCTCGGAATTCTCGATCGAGGTGGTGCCCACCAGCACCGGCTGGCCGCGCTCGTAGCACTCGCGGATGTCGGCGGTGACGGCGTCGTACTTCTCGCGGTCGGTCTTGTAGACCAGGTCCAGCTCATCGCGGCGGATGGTCGGCCGGTTCGGCGGGATCACCACCGTCTCCAGGCCGTAGATCTCCTGGAACTCGTAGGCCTCGGTGTCGGCCGTACCGGTCATGCCGCCGAGCTTGGCGTACATGCGGAAGTAGTTCTGGAAGGTGATCGAGGCCAGCGTCTGGTTCTCGGGCTGGATCTGCACGCCTTCCTTGGCCTCCACCGCCTGGTGCAGGCCGTCGCTCCAGCGCCGTCCGCTCATCAGGCGGCCGGTGAACTCGTCGACGATCGTCACCTCGCCGTTCTGCACGACGTAGTGCTGGTCGCGGTGGAACAGGTGGTGCGCCCGTAGCGAGGCGTAGAGGTGGTGCACCAGGGTGATGTAGGACGCGTCGTACAGCGATGCCCCCGGCGGCAGCAGGCCGGCCTCGGCCAGCGCCCGCTCGGCGTTCTCGTGGCCGTCTTCGGTGAGCACGACCTGGTGGGTCTTTTCGTCGGCGGTGAAGTCGCCCGGCTCGATCACGCCCTCGCCGGTGCGCGGGTCGGCCTCGCCAACCTGCTTCTTCAGCCTGGGGACCACCGCGTTGATGCGCAGGTACAGGTCGGTGTGGTCCTCGGCCTGGCCGGAGATGATCAGCGGGGTGCGCGCCTCATCGATCAGGATGGAGTCCACCTCGTCGACGATGGCGTAGTTGAGCGGGCGCTGGACCCGGTCGACCACCTCGTAGACCATGTTGTCACGCAGGTAGTCGAAGCCGTACTCGTTGTTGGTGCCGTAGGTGATGTCGCTGGCGTAGGCCGCCTGCTTTTCCTCGCGAGACATGTTGGGCAGGTTGATGCCCACGCTCAGGCCGAGGAAGTTGTACAGCCGGCCCATCCACTCGGCGTCGCGGCGCGCGAGGTAGTCGTTGACCGTCACCACATGCACGCCCGTACCGGCCAGCGCGTTGAGGTAGACCGGCAGCGTGGCCATCAGCGTCTTGCCCTCGCCGGTGCGCATCTCGGCGATCTTGCCGTTGTGCAGCACCAGACCGCCGATGAGCTGCACATCGAAGTGCCGCATCTTCAGCACGCGCTTGCTGGCTTCGCGGACCACCGCGAAGGCCTCGGGTAGCAGGTCATCCAGCGAGGTGCCGCTGGCCACGCGCTGGCGGAACTCGGCGGTCCGGCCGCGCAGCTCCTCGTCGCTCAGCTTCTCGAACTGGACTTCGAGGCCGTTGATGCGGTCGACCACCCGGCGGTACTGCTTGAGCAGGCGGTCATTGCGGCTGCCGAAAATCGACGTCAGGAGCTTGGGCAACATGGAGGGGGTGCGGTGCACCTGCAGTGATGCGACCCGGACTGCAGGAGGGAGAAAAAGGGGAGACCGGAAACGACATCGGCAGCCTCTCGGCTGCCGACGGGACACATGCGGACCTGGCGGACAGGCCCCGTCACAAAGCCAACGAGTTTATCACCGGCCCCTGCGCGCCTTGCCACGCGACTGGGTGGCTGCTGCGGTCTTCTCGGCCGCGTCAAGGCCCTCGCCACGGGCGAGGAAGCGCGCCGGGTTCTGGGGCACGCCGCCGAGCAACACCTCGAAGTGCAGGTGCGGGCCGGTGGACCGGCCGGTGCTGCCCACCATCGCGATGTCCTGGCCGCGGCGCACCAGTTCGCCAGGCTTCACCAGGATCCGCGAGTTGTGTGCATAGCGGGTCACCAAGCCGTTGCCGTGATCCAGCTCCAGCGAGAGGCCGTAGGCCCCGTCCGGCTCGGCCGACCGCACCACCCCGGCCGCTGCAGCCCGGATCGGCGTGCCCACCGGCGCGGGATAGTCCAGCCCGGTGTGCAGAGCGGCCCGTCCGTTGAACGGATCGACACGGAATCCGAAGCCGGACCCCACGCCCCCCGCCACCGGCGCGATGCTGGGCACCATCATCATTTCAAGGCGCTTTTCCAGCAGGCGCGACTCGACCAGGGTGAACACGTCCGAGCCGTGGTCGGTCTGAACGTCCAACTGAGCCAGCACCTCGTTGAGCTGCTCGATCGACGGCGTGCTCGCCGGCACAAAGGGCCCGCCCCCCCCCGTACCCGCTGTACCCGCGGCCGGCTTGGCCGGCGCTGAGGCGGGACTGCCCGCGGCATCGAGCGCACGCAGTTCCTCAGCCTTGATGCCGGCCAAACCGGACACGCGCGACCCGACCGCTTCGAGCTTGATGACCTTGGCCTGCATCTCGCCGACCTTCTGCGCCATCGCGTCGAGGTTCTCCCGCATGAAGCGGTCGCGCTGCTCGAACTCGTCACGCACCACCAGACGCACGAGGTGGCTCACCACCGGCCAGCCTTCGCGCGCGGCCTTCAGGAAGATGACGTGATAGATCGTGCCCGACAGCAGCATCAGCAACACCAACACGACCGTGCCGATCAGCCACAACTGGATCGGCCGCACATGCATCGAGCGCGTGCGCGCCATGTTGCCATGGGTGATCAGGATGTCCATCGTCGCTACACTCCTCGCGTGAAAACGGGTATGCCTGTGGCCGTTCCGGATGCCACGCCACTGCGGCGCGCCCTGGAACGATGTGAACCCCTGCTGCGCCTGCAGCAGCGGCTGGCGGCCGCCCATGCACGCATGGATGCGATCCGCACCTTCCTCCCGCCGGGCCTGGTCCCCTTCGTGAAGCCAGGCCCTGTCGAAGACAGTGGCTGGACCCTGTTCGCCACCGGCCCAGCGGTGGCGGCCAAGTTGCGTCAGATGCAGCCTCTTTTGGAGACGGCCCTGCGTCAACAGGGTTTTGAGATTAGCTCAATCAAGATCCGCGTTCAATCGACGCGTTCACGTTGATAGAAGCCATTCCCCCGCTCGGAGGGGACGCTGGCAGGGCCTGCAGATCCGGCGATTTGTGCGCTGCGACATGCAACACAACTTGAGCCATCGCAATTGCGTGCACGTCGCGACCGCGCAACAGAAAGTGACAAAACCGCCGTCCATCGCCCCCGCGGGCCAGCGGCACGCCGGCTGGAAACAGCCCGGCACATTGAATTCTATAATTTGCCCCCCTGCCCTCCTTGGCCGCGCCCCGCGCCGGTCCACTCCGCGTGAAGTTCCTCCTCGACAACTGGTATTGGATCGTGACCGCCCTCGTCTCGGGCGGCGCCCTGGCATGGCCCCAGCTCGGCCGCGGAGGTGCCAACGCGGTCAGCCCGCAGGAGGCCGTGCAGCTGATGAACCGGGAGAAGGCGGTCGTGATCGACGTCTGCGACACCGCCGAGTTCGCCGCCGGCCACGTGGTGGGCTCGCGCAACATCCCGCTGGGCACGCTCGATGGCGCCAAGGGGCTGCCCAGCAACAAGACGCTGCCGGTGGTGCTGGTCTGTGCGCGGGGTTCGCGTGCGCAGCGCGCCGCGGGGTTGCTCAAGAAGCTCGGCCACGAGCGCGTGCATGTGCTGGCCGGCGGCATGGCCGCCTGGCGCGAAGCCAGCCTGCCCGTCGAGAAATCGGCCTGAGGTCGCTCAGCGCCCGTCCCGGGATGCGTGCGCATTCGGCCTGATCGGGCCTCGGGATTGGCGGGGGCGGCCAGCGCAAGTTTGGCCGCGCCGTGACAATCGCGGCCTGTTTCCGGTTTGAAGTGCTGCCCATGAAGCTCGTCAAGATGTACACGACGCAGGTCTGCCCCTACTGCGTCCGCGCCAAGGCCCTGCTCCAGCAACGTGGCGTACAGGCCATCGAAGAGGTCCGTGTCGACCTGCAACCGGCCGAGCGCGACCGCATGATCGAATTGACCGGTCGCCGCACCGTGCCGCAGATCTTCATCGGCGACACCCACGTGGGCGGCTGCGACGACCTGATCGCGCTGGACCGCACCGGCGGCCTGGCCCCGCTGTTGCAGGCCTGAGGTTCACGCCTGGCTGGCCGCCGTGATGGCAGCCAGCCACAAGCGGGTGCGCGCCACTGCGGGGATGGCACTGGCGATCTGCAACAAATCGTCTGCTGCGTAGCACAATGGGCGTTTTGGACTGTTGCGTCCGGCTCTGTGCCGGGCGAAGCCCTTGAGTGCCTCCACCCACGCTTCCCACTCGCCGCGCGCCATCGCGGCATTGACGCTGGCAGCGCTCGGTGTCGTCTACGGCGACATCGGCACCAGCCCGTTGTATGCGCTGAAGGAGGTCTTCCACGGCGGGCATGTGGCGGTCACGCCCGACAACGTGCTGGGCGTGCTGTCGCTGATCTTCTGGACGATGACCATCGTTGTCTCGCTGAAGTACGTCCTGCTCATCCTGCGTGCGGACAACAACGGCGAAGGCGGACTGATCGCGATGCTCGCCCTGGCCACCCATGCGGTGCGCGAGCGACCGGCGCTGCGCGACGTGCTGATGGCCGTGGGCCTGTTCGGCACGGCGATCTTCTATGGCGATGGCGTCATCACGCCGGCCGTGTCGGTGCTGTCGGCGGTCGAGGGCCTGGAGGTTGTCTCGCCGCGGCTGCACAACGCCATCATCCCGATCACGCTGGTGGTGCTGACCGCCCTGTTCGCCGTGCAGCGCTTCGGCACGGGGGGCATCGGCAAGTTCTTCGGCCCCGTCACGCTGATCTGGTTCGTGGCGCTGGTGGCGCTGGGCCTGCCGCACATCGTCGCCAACCCCGGGGTGCTGGTGGCGCTCAATCCGGCGTATGCCGTCGGCTTCTTCCTGGCCAACCCGCTGGTGGCGTTCATCGGCCTGGGCGCCGTGGTGCTCTGCGTGACCGGAGGGGAGGCGCTCTATGCGGACATGGGGCACTTCGGCAAGCTGCCCATCCGCATCGCCTGGTACGGCTTCGTGATGCCGGCCCTGGTGGTGAACTACTTCGGCCAGGGCGCGATGCTGCTGCACGACCCGGAGGCGGTGAAGAACCCCTTCTACAACATGGCGCCGGACTGGGCCCAGCTGCCGCTGGTCTTCCTGTCCACCGCGGCCACGGTGATCGCCTCGCAGGCGCTGATCACGGCGGCCTTCTCGGTCACCAAGCAGGCCATCCAGCTGGGCATCCTGCCGCGCATGCACATCAAGCACACCTCCGTGCGCGACCTGGGGCAGATCTACGTGCCCTTCATCAACTGGGGCCTGTACGTCTTCATCGTGCTGGCGGTGGGCCTGTTCAAGACCTCCTCGAACCTGGCTTCGGCCTACGGCATCGCGGTGACGCTGGACATGACCATCACCACGGTGATGACCTTCTACGTCATCCGCTACGGCTGGCGCTACCCGCTGGCGCTGTGCGTGGCGGCCACCGGCTTCTTCTTCGTCATCGACATCACCTTCTTCGCATCGAACATGCTCAAGCTGTTCGGCGGCGGCTGGTTCCCGCTGGTGATCGGTGTCGGCATGTTCATCCTGATGCTGACCTGGCGGCGTGGGCGCTTCCTGATGGCCGAGCGCCTGCGCGACGATGCGATCGACCTGACCAGCTTCCTCGAAGCCATTTTCGTCAGCCCGCCCACGCGCGTGGAAGGCACGGCGGTGTTCCTCTCCGCCGAGCAGGGCCTGACCCCCAACGCGCTGATGCACAACCTCAAGCACAACAAGGTGCTGCACGAATACAACCTGTTCGTCACGGTCAGGCACCACGACATCCCCTGGGTCGGCTTCGACCAGCGCATCGAGATGACCCCGCTGGGCCACCACTGCTGGCAGGTCACGCTGAACTTCGGCTTCAAGAACGACCCGGACGTGCCCGAGGCCCTGAAGCTCCTGAAAGACCGCGGCGTGCCGCTGGACGACATGGACACCAGCTACTTCCTGTCGCGCGACATCGTGATCCCCACCTTCGGCGGCGGCATGGCAATGTGGCGCGAGAAGGTTTTCGCCAGCATGCACCGCAACTCGGCAGCGGCGGCGGACTTCCTGAACCTGCCGTCCAACCGCATCGTCGAGCTGGGCGCCAAGGTCGAGATCTGAGGATCGCGGGTGGGCAGGCCGAGCGCCGCGTTCAGCGCGGCCGCTCGTCCGGGGAGTCGGGCGGCCGGTCGACGACACCGTGCAGCCCCTGCACCAGCGCCGCCAGCAGCGCCCCCCAGAACGCCCCGGCCACATGGGCCAGCGGGGCGATCGAGAAATCCCAGCCCGGCGGGCGGTAGAGCACGCGCTCCCAGGCCCGGTCGGCCCCCAGCCGCATCAGCACACCCGTCAGCAGCACCGCGCCGAGCAGCCGCTGCGCCCGCGGGCGGTCCGGCAGCATCAGCAGCATCACCCCCAGCACCGCCACGCCGGCATAGAGCACGCCGGACAGGCCGACGTAGCGCGCCAGCTGCGGCTGCAGCACCAGCGAGACATGGGTCAGCGGCCAGGCCAACGCCCAGGCCCAGGCCGCCCGGCGCGGCAGCGCCGCCAGCACCCCGAGTGCACCGACGAGCAGCGCGCCGGCCAGGTCGGCCCAGCGGTGACCGGTGCTGAGGTGCACCCAGGCCGCACTCCACCAGCGCCAGGGCTCGCTCCAGGCCAGCTCCGGGCGCCAGGCCAGCATCCGCAGCGCCAGCCCATCGGCCGGGCCGATCGCCAGGGCCGGCAGCAGCAACAGGCCAGCCACGGCCGCCCAGGCCCAGCCCGGCCGAGCCGCAGGCGGCGTCAGCCGAACACCACCTGCCACAGGCGCTGCACCGCCGCGCGATGCGGCGCCAGCTCACCCAGCTGCGCCAGCTCGCGGGTGGCGCTGGCTTCATCCAGCCGGGCGCGGTGCTGCGCGCGGCGCATCTCGCGGTAGGCGTCGGCCGCGGCGTGGCCCACCCCCGCGGGCAGCACGCCCAGCTGCTCGGCGCGCTCCAGCAGCGCGATGTTGCCGTGGTTCTCCTGCAGCCCTGGGTACGCCGCACTGTGGGCCAGCACCAGGTACTGCACCGCGAACTCGGCGTCCATCATGCCGCCCGGGCTGTGCTTGAGGTCGAAGCGGCCGGCGCGCACCGGGTTGCCCTGGCGCACCTTGTCGCGCATCGAGATGACCTCCTGCCGCAGCGCCTGCGGGTCGCGCTCGGCGCAGAGCACCGTGCGGCGCACGGCCTCGAAGCGCTGCGCCAACCGCGGCTGGCCGGCGCACCAGCGCGCCCGGGTGATGGCCTGGTGCTCCCAGGTCCAGGCGGTGTTGCTGCCGCGGCCGGTCTGGTAGTTCTCGAAGGAGGCCATCGAGGTCACCAGCAGCCCGGAGTTGCCGTTGGGCCGCAGCGCGGTGTCGATCTCGTAAAGCGCGCCCGCCGCCGTGCGCAGCGACAGCCAGGTGATCACCTTGCGCGCGAAGGCGGTATAGGCCTCTCCAGCCCGGTCGTCCTCGTCGTCATAGAGGAAGACGATGTCCAGGTCGCTGCCGTAGCCCAGCTCCTTGCCGCCGAGCTTGCCGTACGCGATCACCGCGAACTGCGGCTCCTCACGGTGGCGCTGGCGCAGGTGCTGCCAGGCCCAGCGCAGCGTGCACTCCAGCGTGGCGTCGGCCAGCGCGGAGAGGTCGTCGGCCGCCTGCTCGACCGTGATCTCGCCCTCCACGTCGCGCACCAGGGTGCGGAAGGTCTCGGCCTGGTGGGCCCGGCGCAGGGTGTCGAGCAGCAGCTCCTCGTCGGCCTCGCCGGAGCGCACCCAGCCGAGGTGGCGCTCATCCAGATCGCGCTGGAAGGTGGCCGAGTCGAAACGCTCGTGGGTCAGTCGGGCATCGGCCAGCTCGTCGATCACCGCCGGGTGCTGCATCAGGTAGCGCATCGGCCAGCGCGCCAGCACCAGCAGGCGCAGCAGGCGCTCCAGCACGCGGGCCCGCTCGGACAGCAGTGCCAGGTAGCTCTCGCGGCGCAGCAGCGGCTCCATCCAGTCGATGAAGCGCTGCAGCGCCAGGTCACCGTCCTCGACGGCGCCCTCCTCGCACATCTGCCGCGCACGCTTGAACAGCCGTGCCAGCCGCTGGCGCATCTCCTCGCGCAGCAGCGCCACCTTGGGCAGCTCGATGAAGTGCTTCAGGCGCTGCGCCACCTCGGGCGACAACCCGTCGGCCAGCGCCGGCGAGTCCAGCATCAGCGCCGCACCGCCGCAGCCCTTGCAGCCGCCCGGCTTCTTCGCCGGGGCGCTGCCGCCGTCATGCAGCAGGCTGTCGAACTCGGTGGCAACGAACTCGCGGTGCGTGCAGAACTGGTCCAGCAACTCGCACGCATCGGCCGTGCAGGTCAGGCCCATCGATCGGGCGATCCAGCCCAGGTCACCGTCGGCGGTGGGCAGCATGTGGGTCTGCTGGTCGTCCAGGAACTGGATGCGGTGCTCCACCCGGCGCAGGAAGACGTAGGCCTCGGCGAGCCGCTCGGCCGCCTCCGGCTTGATCAGACCCACCGACGACAGCCGCTGCAGCGCCTTCAGCGTCGGGCGGGTGCGCAGCTCGGGAAAGTGCCCACCGCGCACCACCTGCAGCAACTGGACGATGAACTCGATCTCGCGGATGCCGCCGCGCGAGAGCTTGACGTCGTTGGCCCGTTCCGGCCGGCCGGCGGCGCGGCGGTTGGCCTCGTCGCGGATCTTCTGGTGCAGGTTGCGCAGTCCCTCGAAGACGCCGTAGTCGAGGTAGCGGCGGTAGACGAAGGGCGTCACCACATCGCCCAGCGCCTTGACGCGCCCGGAGGCGACCGAGGCGCGCGGCGCCACCACCCGGCTCTTCAGCCAGGCAAAGCGCTCCCACTCGCGGCCCTGGACGAGGAAGTACTCCTCCAGCATCGACAGGCTCACCACCGGTGGGCCGGAGTTGCCGTTGGGCCGCAGCGCCAGGTCCATGCGGAAGACGAAGCCCTCGCCGGTCACATCGCCGATCAGCGCCTGCAAGCGACGGCTCAGGTGCGCGAAGTACTCGTGCGCGCTGATCACGCCCTTGCCCGACGGGGCACCCGTCTGCGGATCCACCCGGCCGCGCGTCTCGCCGTCTTCCTCGTAGACGTAGATCAGGTCGATGTCCGACGAGACGTTGAGCTCGCGCGAGCCCAGCTTGCCCATGCCGACGACCCAGAAGTCGATCGGCTGGCCAGCCTCGGTCAGCGGCTCACCGTAGCGCTCGTCCAGCTCGGCGCGGCCGGCGCGCACGGCGCGGTCCAGCGTGACCTCCGCCAGCTCGGTCATGGCCAGCGTGATCACCTCGACCGGCGCCTGTTCCTCGACATCCAGCACCGCCAGCCGCTCCATCACCACCTGGCGGGCCACGCGCAGTGCGGCCGGCAGGTCACGCCCGCGCTCCAGCAGGGCATCGATCAGCGCGCCGATGGCCTCGCTGCGCGGCGGCCCGGGCGGCAGCAGGGCCATCTCGTTGCCCCACACACGGCGCACGCGCTGCACGTAGCGCGAGTGGTCGGCCAGCGCCGTCACGGTGCCCTGGCTCTGCAGTGCGTCATTCATCCATCGCTCCCGTCCCGTCGGCCCATTGGCCGAGGCCGGCCCCTGCCCGCACCGTGCGGCGCTGCACGGCGTCGTCGTGTTGTTTCATCCTCGCTCCAACCACCTGTCGTGGGATTGCCTGCCCCGGGGCGGCGTTTGCCGCACGGGGCGCGCAGGCTGCCTGTCCTGGCTGACCACGGCCTGAAACCGATGTGGATCAGTGTGCCGCCCAGGCAGTATGGAACGCTTGTGCAAGGTCAGTGACCGCCGCGGAAATTGGCCGTGGCGGCATCATGTGCACTTCAGCCCGCCGCCGCCCGCTTCGTTCTCCCCTCCCCCCACCGCCACCCATGAAGATCGCCGCCCTCCAGATGGTGTCCAGCCCGGACGTGTCCCACAACCTCGATCGCGCCGCCGCCTTGGTGGCGCAGGCCGCGGCCCAGGGAGCCGAGCTGGTCGCGCTGCCTGAGTATTTCTGCCTGATGGGCCGGCGCGACACGGACAAGCTCGCACTCGCCGAGCGCCCCGGCGACGGCCCGCTGCAGGACGCACTGGCGGCACTGGCGCGCGAGCACGGCCTCTGGCTGATCGGCGGCACGCTGCCGCTGCAGGTACCGGGCGACCCCGGCCACGCCACCAACAGCTGCCTGGTGTGGAACCCGGAAGGCCGGCAGGTGGCGCGCTACGACAAGATCCACCTCTTCCGCTTCAACGATGGCGAGCGCCGCTACGACGAGGCCGCCACGCTGTGTGCCGGCCCCGCCACGCCGGTGGCCTTCGAGGCGCGCAGCTGCGCAGGCGATTCCCTGCGCGTTGGCCTGTCGATCTGCTACGACCTGCGTTTTCCGGAGCTCTACCGCGCGCTGATGCACCCACCCTGCGACCTGCTGGTGGTGCCCGCCGCCTTCACCTACCCGACCGGCCAGGCGCACTGGGAGCTGCTGCTGCGCGCCCGCGCGGTGGAGAACCAGTGCCACGTGCTGGCCCCGGCCCAGGGCGGCACGCACGAGAACGGCCGGCGCACCTGGGGCCACAGCCTGATCGCCGATCCCTGGGGCGAGGTGCTGGCGATGCAGGCCGAGGGCGAGGCCGTCGTGATGGCCGAACTGGACCGGGCGCGCACCGCCGCGGTCCGCCAGCAGTTGCCGGCACTGGCCCACCGCCGGATCTGAGCGGCACGCCGCCGGCCACCGCTCAGCGGTGGCCGAACATCATCCGGCGCGCCAGCCAGGACTTCAGCGGCGGGATCTGCTGCAGCGTGGCCAGCCCGGCGCCGCGCAGCGTCGACAGGCCCGGCAGCTGCCAGGTGAAGCTGCGCGCCAGGAAGTCGGTGGTGGCGATCAACGCCCAGCGGTCCGGCGCGCGCTGCCAGGCGACCCGCGCGAGCGCCGCATCGACATCGGTCGTGCCGCGCAGCGCCTGCAGCAGCGCGTGGGCGTCGCGCAGCCCGAGGTTCAGCCCCTGGCCGGCCACCGGGTGCAGGGTCTGCGCCGCGTTGCCGATGCGCACGGTGCGGCCCTCGACCAGGCTGCGCTCGGCATTCAGACCGAGCGGGAAGACCTTCAGTGCGCTGATACCGACGAAGCGGCCGACCTCGGCCGGGAAGATGTGCGCCAGCACGGCCAGCCGCTGCGCCTCGCTGAGCGCCTCGACCGGGTCGTCGTCGCTCGGCACGCACCACACCAGCGAGGCACGGCGGGTGCCGCTCGCCTGCCCCGGCACCTCCGGCAGCGGCAGCAGCGCCGCCGGCCCCTGCGGTGTGAAGCGCTCCCAGGCCGTGCCGGCGGGCGTGTCGGCCAGCGTCACCGTGCCGACCCAGGCGCGCTGCTGGTAGTCGCGGTGCACCGCCTTGCGGGCCTGGTCAGCGAAGACGCCGCCCTCGGCGATCACCGCCAGGTCGTGGCGCTCGACCACCTGGGCATCCACCTCGACGCCGCCCGGGCGCGGGCTCAGGCCACTGACCGGCGTGCCGTAGCGCGCCTGGCAGCGCTCTGGATGGGCCGCGCAGGCGGCACGCCAGGCGGCGCGCAGCGGCTGCACGATCGCGCCGTAGCTCGCCACCGCACCGAGCTGCTCGACGCCCTCGTCCTCCGCCCGGATCCAGACCTGCGGCTCCACCGCCGGGCCACTGCGGCGCGGCGCCAGCGGGTTCAATGGATTCAGCAGGCCCAGCAACGCCGGTTGCTGCTGCGAGACGTTGACCGCGCGGATCGGCGCCGCCTGGGCCGCGATGTCGGCCCACAGGCCCAGCTGCTGCAGCAGCTGCACGCTGCCCAGCGACAGCGCCAGCGTGCGCGCATCGCGCGAGATGTCGTGGTCGGCCGGCAGGCTGTCGTACACGCACACCGTCGCCTGCGGCAGCCGCTGCGCCGCCAGCAGGGCCAGCGCGAGGCCAACCGGCCCGGCGCCGACCACGGCGATCTGCAGGGGGCGGGTGGGCGCTTCGGCGGGGATTGCGGCAGCGGTTGCGGTTGCGGTTGCGGTATTGGCTGCGGTATCGGTTGCGTGGGGGGTGTCCATGGCGCAGATTTTCCCTCGCACGGGGCAACTGGCAGCAGCGCGATCAAATCGCCTGGGGATCCACGTCCACCGCCCAACGCAGCACCCGGTGCTCGCCGCGGTTGCCCTCATGAAGGCGCGGCACCCAGGCCGCCAGCAGGCGCTGCAGCGGCGGGCGAAGGGGCGCTTCAAGCAGCATCTGCGCGCGCTCGACGTTGGCCACCCGCTGCAGCGCCGCCGGCACCGGCGGGTAGATCTGCACCCCGGCTTGCACCGCACCCAGCGCCTCGGCCGCCCGTGCCGCCTCGTGCAGGAAGCCCAGCGCCGCCTCCTGGCTGCGCGCCTCGGCCCGCAGCAGCGCCAGGCAGCTGAAGGGCGGCAGCGAGGCCACCCTGCGCTCGGCCAGCTGGCTGGCGGCAAAGGCCTCGTAGTCCTGCGCCTGCAGGGCCTGGTAGAGCGGATGGTCCGGGTGCCAGGTCTGGATCCACATCTCGCTGCGGGCGGCATGGGCGGCATCGCGCCCCGCCCGGCCGGCCGCCTGCAGCAGCAGGGCGAACAGGCGCTCGGGGGCGCGGAAGTCGCTGGAGAACAGCGCGCTGTCGGCATTCACCGCCGCCACCAGCGTCATGCGGCGGAAGTCGTGCCCCTTGGCCACCATCTGCGTGCCCACCAGCACATCCACCTCGCCGGCGTGCACCGCGGCGAGCTGGCTCTCCAGGCTGCCCTTGCTGCGGGTGGTGTCGGCGTCGATGCGGCCGATGCGCGCCCCCGGCAGCTGCTCGGCCAGTTGCTCCTCCAGCCGCTCGGTGCCGCGGCCCAGCGGCTGGATGTCGGGGTCGCCACAGACCGGGCAGGCGCGCGGCACCCGCTCACTGAAACCGCAGTGGTGGCAGCGCAGGCTGCGATCGACCTTGTGGAAGACCCGCCAGGCGCTGCAGTGCGGACAGCCGCTCTTCCAGCCACAGTGGGTGCAGTGCAGCACCGGGGCGTAGCCGCGCCGGTTCAGGAGCACGAAGCTCTGCTCACCGCGCGCCACGCGCTCGCGCAGCGCCACCAGCAGCTCGGGCGCCAGGGGGTGTTCGCGCATCACGCGGCTGCCGTGCATGTCGACGACGCGTTGCAGGTCCAGCAGCCGCACCGCCGGCAGGGCGCCGCCACCGATGCGCCGCGGCATCGCCAGGCGCTGGTAGCGGCCCGGTCCGTCGGGCGCTGGCGTGGCATTCAGCCAGGTTTCCAGCGAGGGCGTGGCCGAGCCCAGCAGCACCGGCACGTTCGCCTGCCGGCCGCGCCAGACCGCAAGGTCCCGTGCCGAGTAGCGCGCACCCTCCTGCTGCTTGTAGGAGGGGTCGTGCTCCTCGTCGACGACGATCAGCCCCAGGCGCGGCAGTGACGCAAACACCGCCATGCGCGTGCCCAGCACCAGCTGCGCCTGGCCGAGGTGGGCCGCCAGCCAGTGTTGCAGGCGCTGTGCCGGCGTCAGGCCGCTGTGCAGCGACACCAGCCGGTGCGCCGGGAAGCGCTGCGCGAAGCGCGCCTCCAGCTGCGGCGTCAGGTTGATCTCCGGCACCAGCACCAGCACCTGCCGCCCCGCGACCAGCTCCGCCTGGGCGGCGCGCAGGTAGACCTCGGTCTTGCCGCTGCCGGTGACGCCGTGCAGCAGGTGGGTGGCCGGCGCGCTGGCCGCCAGCGCCGCCAGCACGGCCTGCTGGTCCTCGGACAGCGGTGGCAGCGTCGCTGCCCCGGGGACCTCGCCCGCGGTCGACGGCGCCGCACTGCGCTTGGCCAGGCGCTTCAGCCGCCGTTGCAGTTGCACGCCATCCACGTCGCGCAGTTCGGGCGGCAGCACCGTCAACGCCAGCTCGCCCAGGCTGCGCTGGTAGTAGCCGGCCGCAAAGCGCACCAGCTCGCACCAACCCGCGTCCAGCGGCGGCAGGGCCTCCAGCACCTCGGCCACAGGCTTCAGCTCGGCCACCTCACCCACCTCACCCGCCGCCACCGGGCCGGCCAGACGGGAGGGACGGGAGGGATGGGCCAAATCGTCCGGAAGGCCCGGATCAGCTGGTTCGGCCGGTTCGGCCGCTCCCCCGTCCCAGGCGACGCCCATGACCACCCGCCGACCGAGCGGCACCCGCACCAACTGGCCGACCGGCAGCGCCACCGGGCTGAGGTAGTCCAGCGCCGCGTCGATCCGGCTGTGCCGGGGCAGGGCCACCAGCACCCTTACCCGGACCAGACTGGCTGGACAACCCGCATTCACGGGGTCAACGGTGTCCACAAACGAGGCCAGTTAGGCGCGCAAGCTCGAACGCTGTCGAGCTTGCTGCGCCAAGTCACTGATAGACAAGGACTTTCTCCACCTGTCCACCGAATCTGTGGATAACTTTGTGAGCAACCTGCGAAAACGGCTGTCAAAGCCTTGTCAAACAAGGCTGCGCCACAGATTGCCCACCGTTGAGGCAGGGGTCGACTTTTTGCAAATCAACCACTTAGCACATCCTTGCGTCATTTGCCATGTGCCATTGCAGCAAGCCATGGTCAAGAAGCGATCGCGGGCGCGCTGGGGATAAGTCGCCCCGTTCCGGGGCGTTTCCAGTCTTGCGCGGGCTCAAGCCCGGGCCACTGACTGCGCGACAGCAACTCAGGCCAGGCCTCGCATGGCACGTGAGTGAGTACGAACCGCGTCGACCAGCGCCGTCACCGACTCGGGGGGCGTGTGTTGGCTGATGCCGTGGCCCAGGTTGAACACATGGCCGGCATGGGGCCCGAAACGGTCGAGCAGGCGGCGTGCCTCGGCAGCGATCTGCGCCGGTTCGGCAAACAGCACGTTCGGGTCCATGTTGCCCTGCAGCGCCACCTTGTGGCCCACCAGGGCGCGTGCGCGGCCCAGGTCCATCGTCCAGTCGAGGCCGACCGCGTCGGTGTCGCAGGCGGCGATCTCCTCCAGCCAGAGCCCGCCACCCTTGGTGAAGACGATGCGCGGGATGTGCTCGCCGGCATGGTCACGCTTCAGGCCGGCCAGCACGCGGCGGGTGTAGGCCAGGCTGAAGTCCTGGAAGGCGCCGTCGGCCAGCACGCCACCCCAGCTGTCGAAGACCATGACCGCCTGGGCGCCGGCTTCGATCTGGGTGTTCAGGTACAGCGCCACCGCGTCGGCGGTCACGGCGAGCAGGCGGTGCATCAGGTCCGGGCGGCGGTAGAGCATGCTCTTGACGAGCCGGTAGTCATCGCTGCCGCCGCCCTCGACCATGTAGCAGGCCAGGGTCCAGGGGCTGCCGGAGAAGCCGATCAGCGGGACGCGGCCGTTCAGCGCCCGCCGGATCGAGGTGACGGCGTCGAAGACGTACTGCAGCTTCGCCATGTCGGGCACTTCGAGCGCGGCCACCGCCGCCTCGTCGCGCACCGGGCGGGCGAACTTCGGCCCCTCACCTGTCGCGAAGCTCAGGCCCAGGCCCATCGCGTCCGGCACCGTCAGGATGTCGGAGAACAGGATCGCCGCGTCCAGGTCGTAGCGCTCCAGCGGCTGCAGCGTGACCTCGGTGGCGTAGTCCCGGTTCGTCGCCAGCCCCATGAAGCTGCCGGCCAGCTCGCGCGTGGCGCGGTACTCCGGCAGGTAGCGCCCGGCTTGGCGCATCAGCCAGATCGGCGTATGGTCAGTGGGCTGACGGCGCAGGGCGCGCAGCAGGGTGTCGTTCTGGAGTGGGGCAAACATGCCGGGATTGTAGGCAGCCCGGGCACCCCCATCTGGTGCGGCATGTGGTTGGGTCATTGGATTGAAGCGACGCTGGAGGTACGCGTGAAACGGATGCATCGGCTGTTCAGGCTGGGGTGGGCGGTGGCATTGCTGGGGCTGACAGGCTTGCTCGGCGGCTGCGGCTACAACGATTTCCAACGGCTGGACGAGGCGGTGAAGTCGAGTTGGGCCGAGGTGCTGAACCAGTACCAGCGCCGGGCCGATCTGGTGCCGAACCTCGTGGCCACCGTCAAGGGCGAAGCGGCCTTCGAGCAGGACACGCTGACCAAGGTGGTCGAGGCGCGCGCCAAGGCCACGTCCATCCAGGTCACGCCTGAGCTGGCCAACGACCCCGAGGCGCTCAAACGCTTCCAGGCCGCCCAGGGCGAGCTCGGCGGCGCCCTGGCACGGTTGCTGGTCGTCAGCGAGAACTACCCGAACTTGAAGGCCAATCAGGGCTTCCAGGACCTGCGCGTGCAGCTCGAAGGCACCGAGAACCGCATCACCGTGGCACGCAATCGCTACATCAAGGCGGTGCAGGACTACAACGTGCTGGTACGCAGCTTCCCGAGCAACCTGACGGCGATGGTGTTCAGCTACCCCGTCAAGCCCAGCCTGACCGTGGCCAACGAGGCACAAATCAGTCAGCCTCCGGCGGTGAATTTCGACCGGCCCGCCTCGCGCTGAACGCGGCCCTCCATCGCTGCCATGCACCTCGTTCACCGGCACGGTCTTGGCGCGTCGCTGGCGCGGGCCCTCGCGCTGCTTTGGCTGGCATTCTTCGCCTGCCTGCCACGGCTGGCTTGGTGCCAGGAGGTGCAGGCGATCCCGCCGCTGTCAGGCCGGGTGGTCGACAGCGCGGGCCTGCTGACCGCTGACGCGAAGTTGCGCCTGGAGCAACAGCTGTCCACCCTGGAGCAGGAAACCGGCGCCCAGGTGGTCGTGCTGGCCGTGGCGACCACGGCGCCCGAGGACATTGCCGCCTATGCCCAGCGCGTCGGCGAGGCCTGGAAGCTGGGGCGTCGCACGGAGGGCGACGGGCTGCTGATCGTGGTCGCCAGCCAGGACCGGCGGGTGCGCATTGAGGTGGCGAAGGCGCTTGAAGGCGCCGTGCCCGACCTCGCCGCCAAGCGGATCATCAGCGAGTCGGTCGGCCCGGCCTTCAAGCGCGGAGAGTATGCCCAGGGGCTCTCTGCAGCGATCGACCGGATCGGCGAGCGAGTCCGCGCGGAGAAGCTGGGCACCCCCGGTTCGGGCGACAGCGCCACACCCGCGCCTGATGACTCGGGGGATGCCTGGCTCGAATGGCTCCTGCCCGCCCTGATCGCACTGCCGGTGCTGGCCCGCGTGCTCACCGGGATTTTTGGGCGCAAGTTCGGCGCTTTGCTGGCCGGCGCGGGCGGCGGCAGCATCGGTTGGCTGCTGACCCAGTCCCTCGCCGTGGCAGCGGTGGCCGGTGCTGCGGCCTTTTTTGTCGCGCTGGTCATCGGCGTCGGCGGTGCCCTGAAACGCGTCGCCCGGGGCGCTCGTCAGGGTCCGGTCGTCTGGGGCCCGCCGGGCGGTTGGGGCGGTGGCGGTGGCGGTGGCGGAGACGGTGGCAGCTGGAGCAGCGGCGGTGGCGGCGGCTTCAGCAGCGGCGGGGGTGGTGATTTCGGAGGCGGTGGCGCCTCGGGGGACTGGTGATGCGGCGCAAGCTCCGGGTGTGGTGGCGCCACCTCTGGCTCGACCAGGCCGATGCCCGGCGGGCGCTGGGTGGATCGGCCGGACTGGAGGCACTGACGCTGGCCGTGCAGCGCTGCGAGGCCCGCCATGCGGCGCAGGTGCGCATCTGCATCGAGGCATCGCTGCCCTGGCGCTACCTGTGGCGCGGCGACGCACCGGGCGTTCGCGCCCGGTCGATGTTTGCCAAGCTGGGGGTTTGGGACACCGAGGCCAACAACGGCGTGCTGATCTACGCGCTGCTTGCGGACCGGGCCCTGGAGATCGTGGCGGACCGCGGTGTCCATGCGCGCGTCGTGGTCGGGCAATGGGACACTGCCCTGTCCCAGGCACGGCAGGCCATCGCGGCAGGGGGTGGACTGACACAGGGCCTGATCGCTGCGCTGGAGCACATCGCCACCACGCTGGAGCCGCTGTACCCGGTCCCGCCAGGGGGCGATGCGTCCGACAATGAGCTGCCGGACCCGCCCGAGTTGGGTTGAGCTGAAGCACTGCGCCGCCGGAGTGCGCCAGGGAAATGCACAAGGCCCGCGCGAGGCGGGCCCTGTCGTCGTGATCAACTAACTCCACCCCACCACCAGGCAGGGTCAAGCAGCGTCACTTCACTTCTTGCGCAGCTTGGTGATCGCTGCGATCTGCGCCGCCATCACGGCGAACTCGCTCTGGGCACGGGCGAAGTCGATGTCGCTCTTGGCGTTCTTCATCGCTTCTTCGGCGAGCCGCTTCGCCTCGTGGGCCTTGGCTTCGTCGAGGTCATGCCCGCGGATCGCGGTGTCGGCCAGCACGGTCACGCAGTCGGGCTGCACTTCGAGGATGCCCCCGGCGACGAAGACGAACTCTTCTTCACCGGTGTCGGCACGCTCGATGCGCACGGCGCCCGGCTTGATGCGGGTGATCAGCGGGGTGTGCTTGGGCAGGATGCCCAGTTCACCCGCCTCGCCCGGCAGCGCGACGAACTTGGCCTCGCCGGAGAAGATCGACTCTTCCGCGGAGACCACGTCGACGTGGATCGTTGCCATGTTTCTCTTTCGTTGGAGGTGGAAGGTTCAGCAAGCGGGTGGGTGATGCCGTGGCAGCGCCCGCCGTTTCAACTTACTGGATCTTCTTCGCCTTCTCGAAAGCCTCGTCGATCGTGCCGACCATGTAGAAGGCCTGCTCCGGCAGGTGATCGCACTCGCCGGCCACGATCATCTTGAAGCCGCGGATGGTTTCCTTCAGCGGGACGTACTTGCCCGGCGAACCGGTGAACACTTCCGCAACGTGGAAGGGCTGCGACAGGAAGCGCTGGATCTTGCGGGCACGGGCCACGGCCAGCTTGTCTTCCGGCGCCAGTTCGTCCATGCCCAGGATCGCGATGATGTCGCGCAGTTCCTTGTAACGCTGCAGGATGCCCTGCACCGCACGGGTCGTGGTGTAGTGCTCTTCGCCCACGACGTTCGGGTCAACCTGGCGGGAGGTCGAGTCCAGCGGATCCACGGCGGGGTAGATACCCAGCGAGGCGATGTCGCGCGACAGCACCACGGTGGCGTCCAAGTGGGCGAAGGTGGTGGCGGGCGACGGGTCGGTCAAGTCATCCGCAGGCACGTACACGGCCTGGATGGAGGTGATCGAACCGACCTTCGTGGACGTGATCCGCTCTTGCAGGCGGCCCATTTCCTCGGCCAGCGTCGGCTGGTAACCCACGGCGGAGGGCATGCGGCCCAGCAGCGCGGACACTTCGGTACCGGCCAGCGTGTAGCGGTAGATGTTGTCCACGAAGAACAGCACGTCACGGCCTTCGTCGCGGAACGACTCGGCGATGGTCAGGCCGGTCAGGGCCACGCGCAGACGG
>Ga0073899_10000680_pt1 | contig 31294 bp, 31 predicted proteins | sample KloWWTmetaKNB5Ph_FD_88975 | JGI IMG/M metagenome (GOLD analysis project Ga0073899, IMG submission 88975) | Active sludge microbial communities from Klosterneuburg, Austria, studying microevolution and ecology of nitrifiers - Klosterneuburg... | ecosystem: Engineered > WWTP > Aerobic digester >... | reverse complement strand
GTGAGCACTCTGACTAATTTTGCATCAACTCTGTGACTAACTCTGTGTGACTAACTCTGTGTGACTAACTCTGTGTGACTAACTCTGTGTGACTAACTCTGTGTGACTAACTCTGTGTGACTAACTCTGTGGCGACAGGATCATAATCATGCTGTTGCCATCGAACGCCGGCATCGATTCGACGTTGACGCTGTCCGACACATCGTTTGCGACCCGCTCGAGCAACTCGCGCGCTACTTCCGGGTGTTGCATTTCACGGCCACGGAAGCGGATGCGCACGCGCACTTTGGCGCCTTCCTTGACGAACTTACGAATACGCGTAATCACAACCTGGACATCGTGCTCGTCAGTTTTCGGACGCAGACGCAGCTCTTTGACCTCGATCTGCTTTTGCGCTTTGCGTGATTCGCGCTCGCGCTTCTGCTTCTCGTAAAGATACTTGCCGTAATCCATCAACCGGCAGACCGGAGGATCCGCATTGGGCGCCACCTCGACCAGATCGAGCTCGCGCTCAGTAGCCAGCGCCAGTGCGTCGCGAATCGACAGGATGCCTAACTGCTCGCCGGTCTTGTCGATGACCCGCACGCGCGACGCGCGAATCTCCGAATTGATGCGCGTCGAGTCGACCGAACTAGTGCGTTGTACAAACTCTTTCCTCGTGATAGGAGTGCTCCTTGTAACAATTAAAAAATTCAGGCGAAAATATCACCTGATGAATCATCCTGATCGATTACATCGGCTGTTGCTAACAATTGCTGCTAACATTGGGCGCGCTGCAAACGTATCAGCGTGTAGCGGAGTATAGCATTGCCCCCTCTGGTGCGTCAAGTATTTGACGAAATCTGCGAACATACTTTCTTACAACGTCAACGCGCGGCTTGCGATCTTTTCCTTGACCAGCGCCTGGAAATCGGCAAAGCTCAGGCCGTTGCTGCGCGAGCCATCACGCTTGCGCAAGGCCACCGTACTGTCAGCCATTTCCTGGTCGCCCACCACCAACATATAGGGCACTTTCATCAATTGAGCGTTGCGGATCTTGGCGTTCATGCGATCGGCGCCGAGGTCAGCCTCAACGCGCACGCCTGCTTCCTGTAATGCCGCGGCCAGGCGCGCCGCATAGTCGTTGTGGTCGTTCGTAATCGGGATGACGCGCGCCTGAAGCGGCGCCAGCCAGACCGGGAACGCGCCCGCGAAATGTTCGATCAGGAAGCCAATCATGCGCTCGTGCGTGCTGAGCGGCGCACGATGGATGCACAGCGGCGTCTCCTCCTTGCCCTCGCGATTGGTGTAAACCAGATCGAAACGCGACGGCACGGCAAAGTCGACCTGATTGGTCGCCAATGTGAACTCGCGGCCGATGGCGCTCCAAATCTGCACGTCGATCTTTGGGCCGTAGAAGGCGGCTTCATCCGGCACTTCCACGTAGGGCACGCCGCCGTTGTCCATGGCGCGGCGCACCATGTCTTCCGTCTTCAGCCAGAGACGCTCGTTGTCCACATACTTTTTGCCCAACCCTTTGCGATGATGCGTGCTCAAGCGCATGACAAACTTGTCAACGTTGAAGACCTCGAAGTAGTAGCGATAGAGATCAATCACCGCCATAAATTCCTGCTCAAACTGTTCTTCGCTGCAATAGATGTGGGCGTCGTTCATCTGCATCGAGCGCACGCGCATCAGCCCGAAGAGTTCGCCGCTCTTCTCGTACCGATAACACGTGCCATACTCGGCCAGACGCACAGGCAGGTCGCGGTAGGAACGCGGCTTGGCCGCATAGATCTTGTGATGGAACGGGCAGTTCATCGGCTTGACGTAGTAACGCACCCCTTCCAGCTCCATGGGCGGATACATGCTCTCCGCATAGTAGGGCAGATGCCCGCTACGCAAGAAGAGATCTTCCTTGCTCAGGTGGGGTGATTTGACGCGCTGGTAGCCGGCGCGCAGCTCCGTCTCCGCGGCCAGTCGCTCCAACTCTGTGATCATGACGCCGCCGTTGGGCAGCCAGAGCGGCAAGCCAGGCCCGACTTCTTCGTCAAAGATGAAGATCTCCAGCTCGCGCCCGATCTTGCGGTGGTCGCGCTTCTTCGCCTCTTCGAGCATGGTCAGATGCGCGCCGAGATCCTTCTTGCTGCGCCACGCCGTGCCATAGATGCGCTGGAGCATGGGGTTGTTTTCGTCGCCGCGCCAGTACGCGCCCGCCACGCTCATCAGTTTGAAGCCATCCGGCGGAATTTGCCCCGTGTGCTCCAGGTGCGGCCCACGGCACAAGTCCTCGAACACGTCCTGCTTGTAGGTGCTGATGACCGGCTTTTCCTGCGTCTCGTTGCCATATTCGTCGATGCCGCCCCGTTCGAGGCCCGCGATCAACTCCAGCTTGTAGGGCTGGTCCGCAAACAACTGGCGCGCCTCATCGCCGCTCACCTGGCGGTAGACAAAGGCATGCTTGCCGCCGATGATCTGACGCATCCGCTTCTCGATCTGCTCCAGTTCCTCCGACGTGAAGGTGCGCACTTTGCCGTTCTCATCCCGGCCCAGGTCGAAATCGTAGTAGAAGCCGTTGTCGATGGGCGGGCCGATGGCGATCTTGGCTTCCGGGTGAAGCTCCAGCACCGCCTGCGCCATGACGTGCGCGGCGCTGTGGCGGATTTTGTAGAGTTGTTCGTCTTCCGGCGAACGGTTTACGTGACTCATGATATCTGATGTCCTTAACAAGAGAAATGACAAAACTATTCCAACAACTCGGCAAGAAAGCTGAATAACTCAGCCAACCCATGCACGAGCACAGTGAGGATGCCAAACACTAGGCTCTCAAATATATCTGCAAGTCCCGGATAGCGCAGTTTTAAGAACCCCCAAACCACAAACATCACGACTAGGTAAGTGAACCATCGCTTGATGCGCGCCGCATTGGCTTCGGCAATCAGCTCCGCCGGCGTTTTTTCCGTCCTTAAGGTGATAGTCATGGGCTTGTTGAGCGCATTTTCGCTTTTGCGCCACTTTTGCGTGAGATTCCAGACAAAGGCAGAGAATATCAACATCGTCAGCACAGTACTGCCAGTGATCAGAGGGATGTCGATAGGCATTAACATGGCTCCTTAGGGGATGAGACAAGCTGTGTACAGCTACCAAGTTAATCATCATTATAGCACCCAAAATTCGGACTTGCGCATCCAACTTAAATCAGCTATAATAGAACATATGTTCTCAATTACTGCTTCTCTCTCCATCTTATGAACCTTGGCGATCTTGATCTTATCAACCCAATCGACGGAGTGTGGGGGCGCGCTGCCCACGGACAGATGCATTGTTTTACCTTTCGCGCGGATGGCGAGTATAGCGGCTACGAAATTGAGAAGATGCTACGGCGCTATGGCATCAGAATCTGGGGACGCAAGATGGAGGGCGACCAAGAGCGCGCATTCCTCGTCAAACAAACGCAAGCCGTCTGGGCCGAATATCTCCTCTGTCGCGCAGGCGTCCCACTCACGTGCGCCCTTCTCGATCCTCGTAATGAGCATTATCGCCGTCGCCATGAGCCACAATCAATGCCTATCCCTTGGACAAAACATGGCATTGGGCCATCGAGTTTCGTCGACTATATCCTCGACTTGATAGATAAAATTCTTCCCTAACTCGTTGATAAATGTGCTTCTCCCAACCACTCCGCGGCCCACGTGGTCAGCGCCAGCAGGTGACGTTGACCTTCAGCAATGGGCGGCGTGGCGATCCATTCATCGGTGCGGTGGGCGTTGCCGCCCTCGGTGACGCCGATGCACACCGCGGGGATGCCGCGGCTGAGCGGAATGTTGGCGTCGGTGCTGCTGATGCGCATGGACAACTGCGGTTTTACGCGGACAGCCTGCAACGAGCGAATCGCGGCTTGCACCAGTGGATGGTCGTCAGCAATCGCGCCGCCCGGCCGGTCGCCGATCACGGTGCTGGTGACACTCACGCCAGCTTGCTGCCAGCGCGTGCTTTGGTAGCGAGCGATGATCTCCATCACCTCCTGCACAATGGCGTCCAGCGTGGCTGGCTGCTCGCTGCGCAGGTCAAGCTCCAGCGTGGCGGACTGGGCAATCGTGTTGACCGAAGTGCCGCCCTCGATGACGCCGATGTTGAAGGTCGTGCGCGGGTCTTTGGGAGGGCGCAAATACGTCAGGTCGGCGGCGAGTTGCGCCAACATGTGCACCGCGCTGGCCGCGCCGAAATCGCTCCAACTGTGGCCGCCCGGCGCCGTCACGTGGATGCGATAACGCCGCGAGGCCAGCGCTTGATGCACCACGCGCGACAGCCCCATCCCTTCGATGACGATGGCCGCGCCCACGGCGGCGTTGCCTGCCTCCGGCGCGCCAGACGTCACCCCGCCAGCCGTCAAACGGTCGATCGCGGCGCGCATCCCGCGCAGGTCGCCGTTGCCTTCTTCCCCGACGTTGGCGACGAACCAGATGTCAGCGGGGAGCGGCGGCGCGGCCTGGATCGTTTCGGCCAGCCAGAGGAGGGACGCCACCCCCAGGGAATTGTCACCCAGCCCCGGCCCAAAGATGCGGCGATGTCTGGCGTCGCGCCGGATCGCCAGATCCGTGCCTGCCGGAAAAACCGTGTCCGTATGCGCGCTGACGACCAGTGCAGGCGCGCGCGTGGCGCCTTGCGCGCAGGCGTAGACGTTGTGTAAAGCGTCGCTCTCGACCGTGTAGCCGAAGCGGCGCAGCGCATCCGCCACCCATGCCGCACGTTGCGCCTCGTCGCCCGTAGGCGCCGCAATCTGCTGAATGGCGATGCTCAATTCGATTAGTTGTTCGGGTGCTTCGTTCAAGTTACTGGGTCGCATGATCCATCTCGCGGGTGCGTCCAATACAAAAAGCTTCGTCCCATGGGACGAAGCTTACGCTCGTGGTTCCACCCATGTTGCCTGGCGTTGCTCCTTACTTGGAGACAGGGCCAGACCACTTGTGGCGCCGTTAACGGGGCGAACCGGAATGACTTACTTGACGTGCTTTCTGCCATTCACTCCCAGGGGGTCTTCGGAGAACGAACCTGCGTCGGGTTTCAGCCTTTGCCCGGCGCTCTCTGCAAGGACGTTTGCCTGCGAAGGTGTCCTGATCTGCGCTTTGTGTTGTGTGTGGGAGATACTGGACTTGAACCAGTGACCTCTACGATGTCAACGTAGCGCTCTAGCCAGCTGAGCTAATCCCCCAAAGCACGCGAAGTATAGCATGGGCGCGCGCTGCTGTAAAATTTGCTGGCCTGGCGCGCTGCATGAAGCACTAGGTCAGTTCGGGAAAATGTAGCCACTCGGCCCGCGGTTAAGCGATTGCATATCTTCACGCGTGTCGATCATATATTTGAGCAGCAACAACTCGCGCGACAACATGCGGCTCTCCAACGCCAGCATCTCAGGCACACCCGCGGCCTCGAGCAGTTGCTGTTTGTCTTTATCCCCAACTTGCAGCGAAATCGCCACGAGAAAGGCCAGCGTCAACGGATCTTCGGGCAGGCGATCCAACGTCAGGTTGACGTTGGCCGCTTTTGAAAGCAGCGCAACATATTCCAGCACTTTAGGCCGTACGCGCTGGCTCAGATCGCTTGCCAGCCGCGTGGCGCCGTTGACGATGGGGAAATGCCTCACGATCGCGGTCAGATAGCTCTGGTCATCGCGCAGCTCCAGGATGCGGAAGCGCTGCGTCCCCACGGTCGTGATATTCATGCGCCCATCTTCCAGGCGCTCAACTCGCACGATGCGCGCCGCAGTGCCCACGGTATGTGGCTTTGCGCTTACGCCTACTTCTTGACCATCGGCGATGAGCACCACGCCGAAAGGCAGCCGCTCCTCAATACAGCGGTTGATCATTTCGCGATAGCGCAGTTCGAAGATGTGCAACGGGAGCACCATCCCTGGAAAGAGCACAACATTCTTTAGTGGAAAGATCGGCAGTTCCATGAGGCGATTCCGCGGCGCGTCTATTGATGCTTGATTGGCCCGTTCGGCCCCTTTATCCTTGCTATTCATCTCTCTTCAACTCACTCATCGTCTTCGGCGATGACGGATAGATGGTCGTCGTCGACCTTCATTAATTCTCGCATAACTACGGTTGCAAAGGCGCCCTTGGACAATGTGAAGCTGGCGACAATGGCGTCTCCGCGCACGGTAAGCGTCAGATCGGGGACTAGCAACCGCCCCACGCGCCGCGTTCCTTCGACGCGCGCCCTGGCAAAATGTTCCAGCGTGACCGGCGCTGCGGCTAATACGGCGTTTTCCAGCGCGCCCGCTTCGTCTTTTGCGGCCCACATGCGCGGCCCATACAACGGCGCCGTAAAGCTGATCTCCTGCGCTGCATAGCGCGGCTGTTCAGCTTCCACCTCCACGACATCGAACATGCCCCCTGTCGCCGTTTTCTTAGCGACGTCGCCGCGCAGCAGATGATCGAACGCACCCATCTCCAGCCGGCGCACAAGATATTGGTTGCACAGATAACTTTGATAGCTCGAAATCAGAAAGCGTCGCAACCACTTATCGCCCCGTGACCGTTCGCCCAGCAACACCGCAAGTCCCTGTCGCACGTTGTTGCCCGCCGGCCCGATCCGCTGCACGCCGAAAAAATTGGGCGTCCCCCGGTGGAGCATCTCTGCCACGATGGCATTGCCGCGCCGCAATGCTTCGTCAGGCGCCACCGCCAACTCGGTGACGGTAATAACAAAGCGATTGCCGAGCAGATGGCCAAGCTTCAACTTATTACGGTGAAATTGCACCCAGTTGACCTTGACCGGCACCTCAGCTTCGATGCGCTGCGCGGCTTCATCCGCAAATGCCGCGGTTTGGTGGCCTACGCTCAGGCTGAAGGTCTGCGTGGTCGTGGCGACCTTGTCCTTCATCCCGGCAAAACCAACCGCACCCGGCCCTAAGTTAAAGAGCTTTTCCAGCTTGTGCTGCACCTCTTTGGTCGTCAGCCCCACTTTAGTAAGGTTCACATACAGGTGCTGTCCATCGCCGGTCGCCGCGTAGAGACCCATTTCCTCCACGATGAAATGCTCCGGTGAAGCACGCAGCTTACCGCCAAACCCTGGCAGAGCCGCCGATACGTAGGGCAGACCAGTCACAACGGTAAATTCATTTTGCATGTCGATTGAGTCTTTCGCAGGAAGGGAGGTTCCAAAGCTAACAAAGCGAGTGAATAGCGCCGGGCGATTTTGCTAAAATCGCCCGGCGTGGTGCGCATTATTTGTCATTGATGAACGCAGCATGATAGCCGGTCAGCGTATGGGTGCTGTGCAGCGGCTGGAAGCCGCTTTCCTCAGCGCAGCGGCGCACTGCGCCAAGACGCATAAAGGCGGGATTGAGCAGCTCGTCCGCAATCCCCAACCGCGCGCCGGGCTTGAGCACACGCCGCACCTCGTTGAGCGCCGCCGGTTTATCAGGAATCTCGCCCAGTGTTGAAATGATGAACGCCACATCAATCCCATCGTCCGGCAAGGGCAGCACGTAGGCGCCGGTATGATGGAGGCTGACACGGTCCAGAACGGCCTCGAACTCGACGCGTTGCCTGGTTTCCGCCAGCATCGCTGCCTGCAGGTCGACGGCATGGATGCGCCCATCCACGCCGACCATGTGCGCGGCCGTGCGTGTGAATAGCCCGGTGCCTCAGCCCAAATCGAGCACGATCATGCTGACGCCGACGCCAAATGCGTCGAGCATCTGCGGCGGATCCAGGTATTCCAACCGCAGCGGGTGCTCCAGCAGAGGGGCAAATTGACGAGGCAGCGGGTGAGGCTGCAAGTTCTGTTGAACGCGCAGCGCAATTTGAAATCCGGCCGCCGTCCCAACCGCAGTCGCGGCCATATTGGCTAATGCATCGAAAATCGCTGCCACAGAGCTATCCTTTATGAATTGGCTGATTGACCGTCGGCTTGACCCTCGGTAAAAGGCGGCGGAAAGCGAATCTTGAGCACGCCACCGACGAAAGTCGCGCCGCTGGCGTCGCGCTGCGCCAACACCGAAGGCAGCAGCATCTCTCGCTTGAAGTTGCCGATATTGACAAAAAGTTCGTCGCCGCGTTTGGTCAGCTTGACCTTTTCCAGTTCCACCTGTGGCAACGGCAGCCGCAGCACAAAATCCTCACCCTCTTCCTGGATCGATTGCGCCTGACCGCGGAAGAAGATTTGGCTGGGATCCTGTTCCTGGAAAAGATCGCCGGCCAGCCGCCGCAGGCGATTCAAGCCCACCATTTCCTGATCGTACCAGCGCGAACGCAGAATCGGCAGCGGGTAGAAGTCGCGCTCGATCTCGCCCAGGTAACGCGCCTGGATTTCCTGCAGATGGCGCAAATAGGGATCGCTGCTGGGGGCCGTCACGCTTGCATTGCCGTTTGCGTCGCTCTCCACGCCTGGCAAAATGCGATTCACCACCGCCGCGTCCACCGGATAGCCAAAGAGCGACAAATAGGTGACCGCGCGCGCACCTTCCTTGAGCACCATTTTTTCGGGATTGAGCACGATGCGATAGCTGGTCACCTCGGGGTCGGTCAACACCGTCTGCAACTCTTTGACGCCCTCGATCAGGTTGTTGAGACCCGTGAGGAGATCCTTTTCAGGGACGATGCGGCTTAGCAGCCCGCTGGCGATCTTGAGCGTCGTGTCGCCCCACCCGCGCAGCCGACCCACATACCACTGAAAGCTCTCCGGCATCGTGAGCAGCCGCATGGTCTCGCCGGTGGGTGCGGCATCGACGATCACGCAATCGAAATGTCCCTCGCGCGCCTGCTTGTTGATGTGCAACAGGCTGACGACTTCTTCCATGCCGGGAATGATCGCCATCTCCTCAGACACGGCTTTATTCATGCCCTGCTTGCGTAGGACAGTGCCGAGATAGCCCTGCATCTCGCCCCAGTGTTCGCGCACCTCTTCGACCACGTTGATCTCCTGAGCGAACAGGTTGGGCGAGATCTCCATTGGCTGCGCGTGGAGAGGAACGTCCAGGCTGTCGGCCAGGCTGTGGGCAATATCGGTGCTGACCACGAGGGTGCGATAGCCGAGATCGGCGCACCGAATGGCGGAAGCCGCCGCAGTCGTGGTTTTGCCGACGCCGCCTTTGCCCAGGTAAAGAATAATCCGCATGATGATTTGTGCGCTCCTAAACGCTCCTGCCTCAATGCAGGTTGTCGCAAATGCCGGCGCAATTAACCGCCGATGGTCAATACTACGTTTTTCTGCCGCCTCAGTCGCGCGGCCTGCGCCGCAGGAAGCCGACCAGTATCGCGCCCAGCATCGCTGCCCCCGCCACCACCACCCCCACCAGGGCCGCCCGGCTCAAGCCAAACCAGCCACGAATTCGCCACCAGTAGAAGGGAATCTGCGCCCAGTAGCTCCACTGAAACGGCCAACGCTGCCCGATTTGCAACGCATATTTGCCCATGTGGTTGTACGGACTCCACACGACGATATAGGCGCGCCCTCCGATCAACATGCGTGTGTCGATCGTCGGTCCTAAGTAATAGCGGACGCGGGTCAGCACATCCTTGGCCGGTGCGGTGAGCTGTGCGGGCGGCGTTGCCACCACCGCGCTAAAGCCGGCCGGCGTCGCAAAGGGTAGCTTTTGCATATCCGCACTGTAAGGCAGGCTCTGCGCCACTACAGCAAACGCGGGCACAACGGAGCCGCCCACCGGCAGCATTGGCACCAGCATCTGCACGCGCAGTCGCTCGCCGGCGCGGCACTCGGCCGAATAGACGTGAACTTGACCAGGCTGGCCGAGACGGTTGAAAATCAGCCGCTTTGACTGAAAGTCAGGCAGACGCAGACTGGTTTGCAGCGTTGCTCCTGGCAGCCCCGGAAAAAGCGGGGTGCACCCGGCAAAGTCGGCGCCCGTTCGATCTGGTTGAGTTTGCATTGTTGCCATACATGCAGCCAAGCTAGATGGATGAGCCGCCCAGTGGCGACGAGTCACTCTGTACTCTGTAAAAAGTCTAGCATTGCCCTGAGAGGGCGTCAATTTAGTAGAGACCTATGGGTGTGTTCCAAAAGCTCGCAAAGGCCGACAAAGTGTAAGCAATCTATCAGGCGCATCAGGCGCGATCAGCTTGACCCACAATGCGGGATGATTTACCATATCAAACATGAAAAGTCCTGAAACACCTGAGCACCCAGTCTTCTCGGTTGTGATCCCGGTTTGGAACGAGCAGGAGGTGCTCCCTGTCCTTCATCAGCGCCTCGTCCAGACCATGGACAGCACGGGGGAGCGTTGGGAAGTGATTTTCATCAACGATGGCAGCAAGGATCGCAGCCTGGAGTTGCTTATCGCATTGAGCCAACAGGACGCGCGCGTCAAGGTGCTCAACTTTAGCCGCAACTTCGGCCATCAGATCGCCATCACCGCGGGCTTCGATTATGCCGACGGCGACGCCGTCATCGTCATGGACGCCGACCTGCAGGATCCGCCCGAAGTATTGCTGCGCATGATCGGAAAATGGCGCGAGGGATACGAGGTCGCCTATGCCGTGCGCACCAAACGCGAGGGCGAAACAAAGTTCAAGCTATGGACAGCCTCTGCCTTTTATCGCCTGATCCGCTATATCGCTGACGTCGACATTCCGCTGGACGCAGGTGACTTCCGCCTCATGGATCGCAAGGTCGTGCTGGCAATGCGCCGCCTGCGCGAGAAGAACCGCTTCATGCGCGGGCTGAGCAGTTGGGTCGGCTTCAAACAGATTGCGGTCGAATATGAACGGGCGGCGCGCTATGCGGGCGAAACCAAATACCCCTTCCGCAAAATGCTGCACCTTGCCAATAATGCGATCACCAGTTTCAGCCACGTACCGCTGCAACTGGCGATGTACACTGGCTTCGTTTTTGCCGGCATCGCCGGTCTCGGCATCGTGATCGCGATCGTGCTGCGGCTTTTTGGACATGACACTTTGACCGGGCAGGCGACTACATTGGTCAGCGTGCTGTTTCTCGGCGGCATCCAGCTCATTTTTCTGGGCATCATTGGGGAGTATCTGGGCCGGATTTACGACGAGGTGAAAAACCGCCCACTCTATTTCATCTCTGACATGGTTGGGTTTGAAACTCCACCCCTCTCCGCCACATTGCCAGCAGGCGGTCCAGAAATCGCGCAGGCGGTTGGTCAAATTGACGGACAGCCGCTGTCTGTTCACCCACAATCTTCGTGAGCGACCCCATTCACCACACTGCATAGATACGCCGGAAAATCGACGCTATATCCGCGCAAAGTTCGCAATGTGCGGTCCCACTTCTTCCGCAACCATTGTCAAACACGCCTGGCAGCGCTATACCGCCGGCGCGGCTTGAACCAACCATACAGCGCTTTCAGTTTTCATCCCGAAATGGAAGGGGGGTGACGCTGGCCGCGTGATTGCGGCTGCGCCAGGCATCGACGATGAGTCTAGGCACTTGACGCCTGCCGCGAACCTAGGGGAGTGTTTGAAAAGTAACCACGAAGACGCGAAGTACGCAAAGGGACGCCAAGAAGCACCTGGAAGCCGTTCCTCCTCGCGCCCCTTGTGGCTTCGTGGTGGAGCTTTTCAAACAGTTTCTAAATGATGGCGCGGCGCCTGCCTGCGTGCGCCGAGATTTATGGAGGCGGGCATTGCTTCGCGCGCCGCTGCGTCCGGCGAGCCGGAAAGACGCAGCAGCGAACGGTGCAGCAACTGCATGTCGCGGCTCGGTGCAATTTGCAGCACATCCCGCAACAAATCCTGATACCGTCCATATGATTGCAGCGCGTCTTGCATTCTATCGGCTTCAGCATACAACTGCATCAAGGTGCGTTGCGCCCTATCGTCAAGCGGGTCGATCACCGTCCAACGCTGCGCAGCCTCGATGCCACTGCCATAATCGCCCACAGCCCAATAATGATTACTCAGCGCGGCGCAGGCGCGATAGATCAACGTTCTGAACTTCGCCTGCTGGTACTTTACCCAGGCCTCGAAGTGTGGCGCGTTGGCCAGTGCAATTCCTTGCAGAAAGTCGCCGCGATAAAGCGCCAACACGCGCTCGATCTGTTGCACAGCCTGTCTGCTCAGCACATCCCCGCTGTCGCGCCCCGGCAACAGCGGCGCAACCGCGGCCTGGAGCTGTCGTGCATCCATCCAGAGCGCAGTTTCCGGCGCGATACATACAACATAGCGCGCGATCGTAATCGTTGAGCCAACCAGCCGGCGTATCGTGGTCAGCGCCACACGCAGATTGGTCGCCCCGCTGGTGAGCCGCCTCCCACCCCATAACAAGTCGCACAAGTCGTTGCGTGGATGGCAGCCTGGCTCGCAAGCCAGATAGGCAGTGAGCGCACCGACCTTGGCCGGCATCTCTGCGGAGAGATCAACGCCATCCCGCAAGATTTTCAGCCCGCCAAACGTGTAAATACTATATTCGTGATGAAGCTTGACTTCGTCTACTACACGGTGTGGATTCATGATCTTGCTACTTTGCATGCCAAATGGTGGTTGCGCGAGAAAACGTCAGTGAGCACAAGGCTCCATCAATAGTAATCGTTTAAATTTCGCTGATTCATGCGCCCACACTATGATCTTGTAAGATTTTGTTGAATTCACTGGATTTAGACTGCATCCTCTGTGCATCCCAAGCGTTGCAGCGGATCACAACCGGGGAAAGTCCTCTTTCCAAGGAAAGTGAAATATGATGAGTCGCCACGAACGATTGTTCGAACTCACCGGTCGAACGGCATGGGTGGTAGGCGCGGCCCGCTCAATGCCGCGGCCCGCCGCTTCCGGCCTGGCCGTGTTTGGCGCGCATGTGATTTGCGCCGATGTGCGCGGTGACGGCGGAAATGCTGGACTTACACGACCGCGGCAAGGTAGATGCCCTGGTTTCGACGCCGAGCATCAATGTGCGCAAGCCGTTGTTGGAAATGAGCGATGAGGATTTGACCGGGTGGTCGGGCGAACTTGCGGGGCCCGTTCTTTTTGCTGCGCGCAGCCGGACGGCGCGGTCGTCTACCTCGCCTCTGACGCCAGCTCCTATGTAACAGGTTCGGTGCTCTTTGTAGACGGCGGCTGGACCGCAGCGGATGGGCGTTTCATGCCGCCATTGTGATCCACACCTCACTCGCGGCGCGGTGTATGAGTGTGTGACGGCGCGCCAGGGCGTCGAGATCTTTGCTATACCCGCCGCCGATGACGGTCGCGACCGGCGTTGCGTGCTGTACACAACTTGTCAGCACAAATTGGTCGCGGCGCAGCAGACCGGCGTCGCTCAACGCCAGCTTGCCCAGCACATCGTCCCGGTGCGGGTCGACGCCGGCGTCATAAAGCACCAGGTCGGGGCGCACGTGCGTCAACAGGTCGGGCAGCCACTTTGCCAGCGTAGCAAGGTAGACAGCGTCTTCCACGCCTGCCGGAAGCGCCACATCAAAGTCGCTGGATTGTTTGTGAAAAGGAAAGTTGGCGGCGCAGTGCATCGAAAACGTGACGAGGCCGTCGTCCCCCTGCAAAATACTGGCAGTCCCGTCGCCTTGATGTACGTCCAGATCGACGATCAGCACGCGACGCACCAGCCCACGTCGTCGCAGCCAACGCGCAGCGATCGCCAGGTCGTTGAAGATGCAATAGCCTGAGCCAAAATCGTAAAAGGCGTGGTGCGTGCCGCCTGCCGTACTGCACGCCATGCCATGCTGAAGCGCCAGTTCGGCGGTCAACAGAGTGCTGCCCAGAGCCGTCAAGGTGCGTTTTACCAACTGCTCACTCCACGGGAAGCCGATGCGCCGCATCGCACGCGCATCCAGATCGCCCTGGCAATAGGCGCGGACGTAGGTCGCATCGTGGGCGAGCATAATGTGATCGAGTGCAGCCGGCTGAGGGAGATGAAACTGGTCGAGCGTGGCGATGCCGTCGCGCACCAGCCGCTCGTACACCTTGCCAAACTTCGCCATCGGGAAACGATGGCCCTCCGGCAGTGGCGTTACATGGTCGGGATGATAAACAATGGGAAGCGACATACACAAGAGAGCAACCAGCTACCGCTGTCTACCCGGCGCCTCATGACAGGCGCGGCAACGCGCTTCGTAGCTCTCACTGCCACCCACCAAAATCACCGGCTCGTCGTAACGCGCGGGTTTGCCGTCGATGAGGCGCTGTGTGCGGCTGGCCGCGGCTCCACAGACGACGCAGATGGCCTGGAGTTTGTCTACATATTCCGCCAATGCCATCAACGCCGCAATCGGGCCGAACGGCTCGCCGCGGAAATCCTGATCGAGCCCGGCGACGATCACGCGCAGTTGGCGTCCGGCCAGCAAATCGCAGACATCGATGATGCCCTCGTCGAAAAATTGGACTTCGTCGATGGCGACCACTGTGGCGTCCGGCGCCAGGCGGTCAAGGATTTCCCGCGCACAGGCGACCACAATGGCATCTTCGCGCGCAACGCCGTTATGTGAAGCCACGCGCACAAGGCCGTAGCGATTGTCGATGGCAGGCTTAAAGACCTGCACCTTCTTTCGTGCGATCTCGGCGCGGCGAATGCGCCGCAGCAATTCTTCAGTTTTACCGCTGAACATGGAACCACAGATGAGTTCCACCCAGCCGTCAGGAGGTGGATGATGCATAGGATCCGTGCTTGGGTGTGGGCGGACGTGATGTCCGCGGGTCTGCGTAACTTATCTGGCGCATAAGACGTTCGCGCTCCGATGGGAAACTCGGCGCAAAAGAAAAGGGCAGAGATCGAGTGTCTCCGCCCTTATGTTCCTATCGCTGCCGAGACTTAATTTTGCTCGACGCTCAGTTGCTCGGCGCGCTCGTACTTTGCATAGACCTCGGCGGCCGCGGCTTCGGCGTTGCCACCGCGCGCGCGCGCCTTGCGTGCGGCCTCGTCGGCTTCACGACGCATCTGTGTTTCCAATTCGCGACGCGCACTCTCAGACTGACGGCGTTCCAGGCGCTTCATAAAGCGTTCCACCTGACCCGCTGTGTCAATGATGCGCTGCTCACCGGTATAGAACGGATGGCAGGTGCTGCATACGTCCGTGCGAATCTCCGGCACAGTGCTGCCTGTTGTCCAACTCGCCCCACACGAGCAAGTGACCCGTGCGTCTGGATAATACTTGGGATGGATGTCTGCCTTCATGTCAATTTGCCTTATCAGGATAGACGCTGACCTGCTTGCGCCCTTTACGCGCCCATTCGAAGGTCACATACCCATTCGCAGTGGCGAACAGGGTGTCATCTTTGCCGATGCCGACGTTCACGCCAGGATAGATGCGTGTGCCGTGCTGGCGGACGATGATGCTGCCCGCAGGGACAAGCTCGCCGCCAAAACGCTTCACACCGAGGCGCTGCGCATTCGAATCACGACCGTTGCGGCTAGAACCGCCACCTTTTTTGTGTGCCATGAGATAAATACCCCTTTCAAAACTCGGCGTGCAACGCTCAGGCGTTGATGGACTCGATCTGCAGACGAGTTAGATACTGACGATGACCCTTGCGAACCCGAATGCGCTTCTTGGGCCGGTACTTGAAGACCATGATCTTGGTCCCACGATACTGACCCGTAATCTTGGCGGACACAGTTGCGCCCGCCACGGTAGGCGTGCCCACCTGCACCGCGTCGCCAGCCGACACCAACAACACATCTGCGAGGGAAATCGAATCTCCCACCGCGCCGTCGAGCTTTTCCACTTCGACGGTGTCACCGGCGGCAACGCGATATTGTTTGCCCCCTGTGCGAATTACTGCATACATAGTTTACTCCCTTCCTGTGCCGCGTTTGGCAAGCAAGCCTACCAAAACTTCGGAGCGGCGATGCACCCTGAAAGGCGAGGGCGCACCTCCAATAAACGATAGAAATCGATGATGGATACACTCTGCACCCACGAACATGTAGTATATGTCGGACCGAACCATCTGGTCAAACTGCGCATCACACAAAGCTATTCTCAGTTTTCCTGTCCATGTTTTGCCTATATTTTGTAGATTGTATATTTACCTACCGAAAATTAGGCTACAGGTTGATTATGATGCACACTATACCTACCAAGTGTTAGGTAGGCATGGTGAGGAATGCGAATGAGTATGGAACAGGAAGTTAAAGATTCGACCCAGCGTGTACTCGATGTTGCCGAAACGCTCTTTATGGATCGCGGTTACAACGCCATCACGCTGCGTGATATTGCCGACGAGCTTGGCATCAAACAGGCGTCGCTCTACTATCACTTCCCTGGTGGAAAAGAGCAGCTATTTCTGACGATGGCAGAACGAATGTTCGAGCGCCACCGCCAGGGCATTGTCACCGCCCTGGCAGAAGGCGAACACGACCTGCGCGCCCAACTGCGTGAGGTGTCCAACTGGTTCAGCTCGCAGCGACCGATCAAGTTTATGGGAATGATGCACGCCGACCTGGCCGCGCTCAGCCCGGAGCACAAAGAGTATCTTGCACAGAAGGGACACGCCGCGATGTTCCACCCGCTACGCGAAAGCTTTGTAGCGGCCCAGGAACGCGGCGAGATTCGCCCAATGCACCCCGACTTGCTGGCCGGTTGCTTCCTCTGGTTGATGGATGGCCTCAGTTACGGCGAGATGCGCAGCGGCGCCCCACCTCGTCATGTGATGGCAGAAGAGATTATCTCGATGATCCTCGATGGCTTGCTGCCACGCGTGCAGGAATCATCGGCCAAGCAATACACATTGAATCATCGATGATATTTTCATAGTTAGTTGTAAATGATGGAGAAGTTCTTATGCGTGAATCTGCCGGTCGAAACCGACTTCTGACCATTTTCCTGATCGTCTTTGTCGATCTGCTTGGCTTCAGCCTGATCTTGCCGTTGCTGCCTTACTATGCAGAGCAGTATGGCGCCAGCGAGGTGACAGTCGGCTTGCTGACCGCTTCCTACGCCGCGGCGCAGTTGGTCGGCGCCCCGCTGTTAGGACGCCTGTCTGACCAGCATGGCCGGCGTCCCATTCTATTAATCAGCATCGCCGGCACGGCGTTTGGCTTCCTGCTATTGGGTATGGCCGAGGTGCTCGGCCAGTCGATCGGCGTCGCTTTCTTTGGCGCTAATCTGGCGGCGATCAATATCGTGGTGCTCACGCTGCTCTTTATCAGCCGCATTTTGGACGGGCTGACGGGCGGCAACATCAGTGTGGCGCAAGCCTACATCGCCGACGTGACGCCCGCCGAGGAACGCGGCAAGGCATTCGGCTTGATCGGCGCGGCCTTTGGGCTGGGCTTCATCATCGGCCCGGTGGTCGGCGGCGTGCTGGGCGCGCGTTTTGGCTATGCCGTTCCCGCCTTTGTGGCCATGACCATTGCAACGCTCAATTTGGTCGCCGTCTATCTGTTCCTGCCGGAATCCGTCACGCCCGAACAGCGCGCCGCAATGACGAATCGGCCTCGCCCAGCCTTCAACATAGGATCGCTGCGCGAAGCGTTGCAACGCCCACGCGTCGGCCCGCTCTTTCATGTTCGCTTCTTCTTTGGCATGGCTTTTGCTATGTTTCAGTCGATCTTTGCGCTTTACGCGGCGGGCGATCCGCTCAACCTCTCCATCGAGCAGACCGGACTGGTGCTGGGCTATGTAGGCGTCTTGTCGGTGGTGATTCAGGGCTTCGCGATTGGACGCCTGACCAAACGCTACAGCGACAAACAATTGATGTTGGTCTCAGCGATGTTGATGGCAGGGTCGCTGCTGCTGTGGGGCTTCGTCCCCAACGTCTGGACATTGCTGATCGTCATGGCGCCGCTGGCGTTTGGCGGCGGCGTGCTCAACACGGTGATCAACAGCGCGCTGAGCAAATCGGTCTACCCAGAAGAGATCGGCGGCACGCTGGGCATCTCGGCCTCGCTGGAAAGCTTGACCCGCGTGATTGCGCCGGCGCTTGGCGGTCTGCTGCTCGCCGTGGCGCGGCCGTGGGGGCCGGCGCTCTTCTCCAGCGTATTGATGGTCTGGGTCGCGTCCTTCATCTGGCGACGGCTGTTTATCAACCCGGACCCGCCGCTGGAGCCACGCTCAGAAGCGCCTGGTCGTCCTTACGCCAAGACGCCAGACGCCGCCATCGCGCATTGATGAGAAGGGGCGAGGGGCGAGTTGCGAGTTGCGCAAAGCGACATCACGCATCACATATTACGTATTACAATGAAGCCTAACGATTATTTTGCATTGAAATTTGAAAGTGAGAGAAATATGAAGCGTCTGATGATTTTTCTTCTGATTATAGTGTCGTTGGCGGGCGCAGGCTACGGCGCCTATGCCATGGGATATCTTCCTGCCGAGCTGACGCCGCTGATTGCAGCGCCTGCCGCACAGGACGCCAAGGCGGATGCACAGAGCGCGCCTCAGGACGTCGATGCGCAGGCAGGCGTGCAACCTCGCATCTTGGCCGACGCGAAAGTCGTCCCGCTGCTGCGTTCGGACCTGAGCATGGCGGCCAGCGGCATTGCGCAGAGTGTCGCCATCCAAGAAGGCGACCGCGTCGAAGCAGGCCAGACCCTGATCAAACTTGACGATGCGCAGCAACGCGTCGCGGTGGCGCAGGCGCAGGCCAATCTGGCGCGCGCACAGGCCAATCTGGATAAGATCATCGCGGGTGCGCGCAGCGAAGAAATCGCCGTGGTGGAGGCAGCGCTCACCGCGGCGCAGGCCAACTATGACAAGCTGGTCAACGCGGCCGCGCCTGGCAACGTCAAATTGGCGGAGGCCGCGTTGTCAAAAGCGCAGGCAGAATACAATCGCGTCGTCCAGGGGCCAAGCGAGGAAATGTTGATCGGCGGGCGCGCCAACCTTGCTTCTGCTGAGGCGCAGTTGAATCAAGCGCGCTCGGCCTACAACCGCATCAAAGACAATTCTGACGCTGGCATGCGCCAGGAATCGCTGGCGATGCAGCAGGCTACGATCGCCTACGAAGCGGCGCAGGCGCAGTTGGACGACATGCTCAACGGCCCGACCGCCGCCGAGATCGCCAGCGCCGCGGCCTCGGTGCGCCAGGCGCAGGTGCAGTTGGAAACCACACAGAACAGTATGCCTTCCGACATCATCGTGATGGCGGCCCAGGTCAACCAGGCGCAGGCGCAACTGGATGAGGCAAAGGCAGGCGCGCGCCGCGAAGACATCGCCGCGGCGGAAGCGGATGTGGCCGCGGCCACTGCGTCTGTGCAACAAGCGCTCGTCGGCATGCGCAACACCGAGCTGCACGCCCCGTTTGCAGGCGTCGTCGCCACGCTCAACGTGACCGAAGGCGAACAGGTGTCGCCAGGCGGCCCGGTGATCCAGTTGGCCGACGATACAACCTGGGAGATCGAAACCTCCGACCTGACCGAGCTTGACATTGTGGGCATCACGCAGGGCAAGCAGGTCTCCCTGACCTTCGATGCGCTGCCCGACCTTGAACTGAGCGGCGTCGTCGACCGCATCCGGCCCATCGGCCAGGACAACCGCGGCGACACCGTCTACACAGTCGTGATCTCGCCCAACAAGCAGGACGACCGTTTGCTGTGGAATATGACCGCCGTGGTCGACTTTGGAGCGAAATAAGCGATGTCTTTCTATCTGGCCATCAAGGAAGTCTGGCGCAACAAAGGACGTTTTCTGCTCATCGCTTCTGTGGTGGCGCTGATTACCACGCTCGTGCTCTTTATTGCAGCGCTAGCGGAAGGGCTGGCTGCGGCCAACCGCGAATATATTGAAAAACTCAACGGGGAGTTGCTTGTCTTCCAGGAAGGCACGCAACTTTCCACCACGGCCAGCCGCATCGGACGAGGAAGCATCGCCGAGTTGCGTCGCGTCGAGGGCATCGAGGCGGTTGGACAGGTGGGCTTCTCGACGCTGAAATTAGTCCCGCCAGATGGTGGTGAGGATATCAACGTTTCCTTTATCGGCGTCGAGCCAGGCATGCCGGGTGAGCCGACGGTCTATGACGGCCAACAACTCATGCGCTCCAGTTCCAACAATGTGATCGTCGACGAAGGCGTCGTCGCGCGCCTGGGCGTCAAAGTGGGCGACGCGATCCGGCTGAAGGTCACCCAGGGCACGCAAGAGGAATTCTACGACCTGACCGTAGCCGGCTTGACTGACCGGCGCCAATATTTCTTTCAGCCGGCGGTCTTTGCCCCTATTCTCACCTGGGACAAGATTCGCCCTGGTGGTGGCGCCGGCAACCCGAGCGCCGACCTGGTCTCGAATATCGCCGTCGTCAAGCTGAACGACCCAGCCCAGTTGGGAACGATGAAGACGACGATCGAGCAGAACGTCAAAGATGTCGAAGTGGCTGACCGGCAGCGAGCGTGGGAAGCCATTCCCGGCTATGCCGCACAGCAGAGCACATTGACGACGCAACAGTTTTTCACCTTCTTCATCGGTGTGCTGGTGGTCGGCGGCTTTTTCCAGATTCAGACGCTGCAAAAGGTCGCCCAGATCGGGATGCTCAAGGCGATCGGCCTCTCCAACTGGACGGTCGGCTGGACCGCCATCATCCAGATTGTGACCGTCAACGCCATCGGCGTGGCCATCGGCGCCGTGGGCACGCTGGCGCTGACCGCCAACTTCCCCGTCACCGTGCCGATCTTGCTCACCGGCACGGCAGCGCTGACGACAGTGCTGGCGCTGCTGGCGATTGGGCCGCTGGGCGGTATCGTCTCGGTCTTCGTCCTGTTGCGCATCGAGCCGCTGCGTGCGCTCGGCATGGCGCAATAAAAGGAGCTGCGAGTTGCGAGGGGCGAAAATCCGCAGGTCAGGCCAAGACATCAGCGAACGTAGTCAGGAACTATCATGATTGCATTAGAAGCTATCAACGTTACAAAGATTTACGGGGCAGGCGCCAACGCTATCACGGCGGTGGATGACGTTTCGCTGAGCATCAAGCGCGGCGAGTTCGTGGGACTGGTGGGGCCAAGTGGTTCGGGCAAGACCACGATGCTGGCTATGCTGGCCGGCCTGCTCAAGCCCAGCCAAGGCCAGATCGTCATTGCCGGCAAGGACATCGGCCGCATGAGTGAAGGCAAACGCACAAAGTTTCGCGGGCGCTATATCGGCTTTGCCTTTCAGGCGAACAATCTCGTGCCTTTTCTGACTGCGCAGGAAAACGTCGAACTTTTGCTGCGGCTCAACGGCAAGTTCAACCGTCAGGGACGCCAGCGGACGCTCGATCTGCTGGAGCGTCTGGGGCTGAGCGACCGGCTCAAAAATCGTCCCGGCCAGCTTTCCGGCGGGCAGCAACAGCGCATCGCCATTGCGCGCGCTCTCATCCACGAGCCGGAAGTCGTCCTGGCTGACGAACCGACCGCCAGCCTCGACACCGAGCGCGCGCATCAAGTCGTGCAGACCTTTGCCGAGCTGATCCATGAGCAGAACCGCGCCGGCGTCATGGTGACGCACGACCTGCGCATGTGCAAGTACGTCGACCGCGTCATCCAGATGATGGACGGCAGGATCAGTCGCGTCATCACGGACGTGCGCGAGATTTCACGTCTCGCGGGCGCGGCGGACGAACTTGACGGCGGTTATGTGGTGCACACGAATGACAAGCCCGCGCTGGCCGGCGACCCGATGGTTGCTGTCCAGGGAATTTGAAATGGGTAGAGGCGTGATGCGTAATGCGTAAGCGTAAAGGGTAATGGGTGGCGGCGTACAGGGTACGCATCACCCGTTACGCCTTTACGTTTCTTCTACGCCACTCCCTTCTCCTATCCACCCTTTCCGCGCAGTTGATGGTAAAATAGCCGACATTTGGGCTACGCGTGTGAAAGGGAGACAATCGCGACCATGACAAGACGATGGGTGATTCTGCTGGTGGCCGTTGCCGTGGTCGCCGGCGTCGCTTATGGCGGCTACTTTTTGGGCTTCTGGCGCGACGACTTTCTGCCCCTCACAGCCGCCCCCAGTTTTCAAAGCGCACCACCGCGTGACGAGACCCAGCCAGTAATTTCCGGCGCGCGCCGCATACGCGCCGAAGCGCGCATCGTGCCCATCCGCAGCGTCGAACTCGGTATGCTCATCGCAGGCACGGTGCAGGAAGTCCTCGTCCAGGAAGGCGACCAGGTCACGAAGGGACAACTGCTCGTCAAGCTGAAAGACAGCCGTCAGCGCGTGCTGGTGGCGCAAGCCGAAGCAACGTTGCGCCGCGCCCAGGCGGCAGTGGCGCTGCTTACAGCAGGCCCCAACCCCGCGGAAGTGGCGCAGATGGAGGCGGCGCTGGCCGCGGCCCAGGCTAACTACACGAAGCTTGCCGAAGGACTGACCCCCGGCGCCATCGCCGCGGCCGCGGCTGCGCTTGGACAGGCGCAAGCTGACTACAGCGTGCTCACACGCGGCGCCGATCCGCAGGAAATGATCGAGGCGGCCGCCAATCTGGAATTGGCGCAGGCGCAGCTCAACCAGGCCAGCGCCGCGTACAACAAAGTGCGTGGCAATCCCGATATCGGCATGTTGCCGGAGGCGCTGGAAATGCAGGAGGCGACCGCCGCGTACACCGCGGCCAAGGCGCGTTACGACCTGCTGCAGGGCAGCGTCACGCCGGAACTGACGGCAAGCGCCGCGGCCGCGGTGCGCGTGGCGCAAGCGGAGTTGGACACGCTACAGCAGGCGCAGCCTGGTGAATTGGCGGAAGCTGAGGCGCTGGTGCGACAGGCGCAGGCTGGCGTGGAACTCGTTAAGTCCTTTGTGCGCGTCGAGGAGATCGCCGTGGCGCAGGGCGACGTCGACATTGCCATCGCCCTGTTGCAGGATGCGTTGGTTGCCCTTGCCGAAACGGAGTTGCGCGCGCCGTTTGACGGCGTCATCACCACGCTGGACATCGACAGCGGCGAGCTGGTGGCGCCCAACGCACCGCTGTTGCAACTGGCCGATCTCTCCGCGTGGCGCGTCGAAACGCTTGATCTCTCTGAAATCGATGTGGCGACGATTGCACCCGGCGACATGGTGGACGTGACCTTCGACGCTTTGCCGTCGCTTGTGCTGAAGGGGAAAGTTGTCCATATTCGCCCGGTGGGTGAGAACAGCAACGTGGCATCAGTTCCCGGCGCGGTTTCCGCCAACGACACCCCTCTGACCGAACAGATCGGCGGCGATATTGTCTATCGTGTGGTCATCGCGCTGGAGGCGCACGACGCTCGCCTGTTGTGGAACATGACCGCGCTCGTGGATTTCGGCGCGCGCCAATCACGATAATTGGATAGTCGCAAACAATCGCCAACGCTTTGCCGTGGTAGACTCGCATTTGCTAGAAATTTCACAAAGCTTTTTGTCCGATTCAATGGTAAGGAGTGTACGTTCATGCGAAGTCTTTCCATCATCCTGGCTGCAACGATGCTTGTTTTGGCTGCCTGTGGCGGCGGCTCAAGCACCCCAACGCCGACGCCCGCGCCGGCCGCAGAGGCAGCATCCGCCCAGGAAGTGATCGCCGCCACGCTCGACGTGGTGATGCACGACATCTACTTTGGCGACGTCAGCGACAATATCAGCAATCCGCCCGTGTGGACGGTAAAAGCAGGCGACGCCATGACAATCAACCTGGACAACCAGGGCGGTCTCGAACACAACTGGGCCATCGTCAAGCAAGGCGTCGAGATGCCCATCCCCTTTATGCCTGACGAAAATGAAGATTTGATCCTGTGGGCCGCGGGCGTCTTGCAGGCGGGCGAGAAAGTATCAGAGCCGTTCCCCGCGCCGACCGAGCCGGGCGAATATCTCGTGATCTGCACCGTGGCCGGCCACTATCCGGCGATGCAGGGCAAACTGGTCGTTCAGTAAGCTAAACACGCAGCAGAGTAATCAACAGCACCCCGTGGAACGCGTTCCACGGGGTGCTGTTGATTGGGCGGAGACGCTGGCCGCCAGAAGCTGAGTTTTTTGGAAAACTCAGCTTCTCCGTGCCTCACCAATCGGTGGTCGATCTACGCCCGTTTGTCAGTCGGTCGGAACAAAGAGCGTCTTGATGCCGCTGCGATCCTCGAAGGTGGCAAAGCCCTTTTCCCACGCTGTCACTGGAAACTCATGTGTGATGAGCAGATCGGTGCGCACCTTGCCGGTGCGCATCAGTTCCAGCGCACGCAGCCAGGAGGGCGGTGTGCTGGCGTTGCTGCCCGTGGCCGTCAGTTCCTTGTAGACGAGTTGGTCTAAATTCCACGCCACCGGTTTGCCGAAGAGACCGATCTGCACGTACCGCCCGCGCCGCCGCACCAGCGTGAGCAGTTGCTGCGCAGCCTGCCCCGCGCCGGAGCACTCGTAGACAACGTCAGCGCCAAGCCCCTCGACGGTCAGATCGCGCACCACGGCGGCCGCATCGGCGCGCTGCACGTTGACGACAGCATCGGCGCCCAGTTGCGCGGCCAGCGCCAGCCGGTGATCGTCCGCATCCGTCCCCAGCACGATGGCAATAGCGCCCGCAGCCTTGACCACCTGCAAGGTCAGCAGGCCGATTGCGCCCGGCCCGGCGATCACGGCCACATCGCCCGGCGCGACGGTCGGCGTAGTCAGGGTGGCGTGCACGACGCAGGCGAGCGGCTCGGTCAGCGCACCGGTGCGGAAGTCGACGTTATCGGGCAGTGTGTGCAGATTACGCGCCGGCACGACGAGATAGCTGGTGAAGCCGCCATTGACCGCCGAGCCAATCGAGCGCCGTTCCAGGCACAGGTTGACATTCCCGGCGCGGCAGTAACGACAAACGCCACAGGTGGAGAAGTAAGTTTCCGTGGTGACACGCGTGCCCGGCGTCAGTCCCTCCACGCCCGCGCCCAACTCGACGATCTCGCCGGCCACCTCATGACCCAGCACCACCGGCGGCCACGAGCGAAACTCATCCTTGTAGATATGCAGATCGGTGCCGCACAATCCCGCCGCATGCACGCGCAGCTTGACCTGGCCGGGGCCTGGCTGCGGCTCGGCGATCTCGCGCACCTCCACATTGCCGACGCCCGGCGCCACTTTCATGATTGCTTTCACGGTGTAGACCTCGTTCCTGGGTGATAGTCCAATTCTTGGTGCAGAGGAGACATTTCTTCAGCTTGCGCCCAATAGCAAGTGGGCGCCTTCTCAGAATCAGCGCCGTTGTGGGTCGTCCCAGCGTTTGTGCAGGTAGGGATTGCTGCCGCGGTAGGCAGTCAGCTCGGCGCCGGCGCTGATGCCGGAGTAGAGCGTGCGCAGCCGCACCTCATGCTCGGCCAGCGGGCGATCTTCGACTTCTTCGATGGTCAGCCGTTACCGCTCGGTAAAGACAACCACCTGTCCCATTGGGAGTATCCTTTTTGTGTAACGCTAAACAACCTCAATCCCGCTCCCGCCAATCACCTCCCCAATGCGCCACGCCGGCTGCTGGCTAGCGGCGCAGGCGCGCTCAAAGATGGCGACATGCGCGGCCGGCACGGCCAGCAGCAGACCGCCGCTGGTCTCCGCTTCCCAGAGCAGCGTGCGCAGGGCGGGCGTCACGCGCTCCGCGAAGCGTACGTGTTGGCCGAAGTGTTGCGGGTTACGCGTCGCGCCACGGGTCAGGTAGCCGGCCGCAATGTAGCGGTGCACGCCCGACAAAACCGGCACGCTTGCCGCCTCGATCACGAAGCCGGCGCCATGCTCGCGGCCGCTGGCCAGCGCCATCTCCGCGCCGTGGCCGAGCAAGCCGAAGCCGGTGATGTCGGTGGCGCTGCGCACTTCGGCGGCGCGCGCGGCCTGCGCCGCGGCGCGATTGAGGCGCAACATAGAGACGATGGCTTCATCCAGATGCAGGAGATCGAGGTCAGGCTTGCCCTGCGCTTTGCGGGCGAGGCGATGCAAGCTGCTCTCACCCGTCCCGGTGAGTTTGGCCGCGGTGGTGATCACGCCGGCGCCCAGCGGCTTGGTCAGGTAAAGCTGGTCGCCCGGCCGCGCACCGCCTTTGCGCATGACCTGGGCCGGGTGAATCAGCCCGGTGACGGCCAGACCGTAGAAGGGTTCGGGGTTGGTGACGGTGTGGCCGCCAGCCACGGCCGCGCCGGCCTCCCGCACCTTGGCCGCGCCGCCGCTGAAAATCTGAGCGATGGCGCCGGGAGCCATGTCTTCGGGAAAGCCCGCGATGTTGAGCACGAAGCGCACTTCGCCGCCCATGGCGTAGACGTCGCTCATGGCGTTGGCCGCGGCGATCGCACCGTAGGTCCAGGGGTCGTCGACGACGGGCGTGAAGAAGTCGGTGGTCTGGATCAACGCGCGTTCGTCATCGAGCCGGAAGACCGCGGCGTCGTCCGGCTCGCCCAGCCCGACCAGCACGTCGGGATATTCAGTTGCCGGGAAAAATCCGGCCAGTTGGCGCACGACCTGCGCTAATGTCCCCGGTGGGAGTTTGGAGGCTCACCCCGCGCAGGCAACCAACGCGGTCAACGGCTTGTCAGCCATCAAATTTCCTTTTAAAGCATATTGAGCATACTCATCGTCAAGACGACCAGCAACACCGTAATCACAACAAAAAGGATACCTTCAACGATTGCCCGCATCGCAGCATTGCGTGACTTCTGTTTGTCGTCGCGCGCCTTTTTCCCTTTGTCAGTAATTTCCTTGATCGTCTTGTCGTAGGAGCCGCGTAGATTTTTGCTGCTATTCCAGCGGTTGCTGATGATGAACCAGAACCAGGTCATCAACCAGCCGATCAAGATGCCGATAAAGAGAACGAGCAGGTAGTCCATTGACGCTACAAGCTACTCTACATAGTTCGCCCAACGTTGTTCGGCGCGCTGTGGGCGTGGGTTGTGCGCCATTTCGATCGCAAAATCGGCCATCGCCTTGACCGCCCACTCGAAATAATGAGGCGTAACGCTGTTGATATCCATATCCGGCGCCGGGTTCATAAAGTCGATGGCATAGGGCACGCCGTCGCGGATCGCAAACTCGATGCTGTTCATGTCGTAGCCCATCGCTTTGTTGATGCGCTGCGCATACTCTGTAATGCGATCGCCCAGTCCAGGCGTCAGATGCGCGTGCTCCACAATGTAGCGGCGATGCTTGGGATCATACTTGATGGGCATGATGTTGGTCTGGCCCACACAGATGCAACGCACGAATTGGTCAAACTCGATGAATTCTTGCAACACCATGCAGAGCGTGCCCGTCTCATCGTAGGCGCGAATCAACTCGTCGACATTGGTGACCTTGTAGACGTTCTTCCAGCCGCCGCCCCACGCATCTTTCAGGATGGCGGGCAACCCGGTGTAGCCCACGATCTCATCCCAATTGAGCGGATAGTTGAGGTTGCGCAGGCTTTCACTCACCACACCTTCTGGATATGCCTTCATCGGCAGGACCACGGTTTTGGGGGAAGGGATGCCCATGCGCGTGATGAGGCCGGCGCCAAAAAATTTGTCGTCAGCGCTCCACCAGAATGGATTATTGATGCAATACGCGCCCTGCAACATGGCGTTCTTCAAGTAGGCGCGATAATAGGGGATCTCATGGCTGATGCGGTCGATCAGCACTGCGTACTCACACGGTTCGTTCATGCGGGTGCCGCCAAGCTTGACATATTCAGCAATCACACCGGCGTTGCGGCTGTTTACCTCTTCGATGAAGGCCGGTGGGAAGCTCCACTCGCGGCCGACAATCACCCCAATTTTCTTGACGCTCATGAGTCCTCCAGAGATGTGGTCGTAATAAGGTGGTAAGGGTAATGCGTGACTTGCAATGAGTAATGAGTGATACGTAATGCGTGACTCGTAATGAGTAATGCGTGATCCGCGATAACTTACGTATTACGCATCACGCATTACCTGCCCACGCCTCAGTCGTGCCCGCCGATGTACTGGCGCACCATCTCCATCCAGAAGGGCCAGTCGTGGCTCCAGCCGTCCCATTGGCGGAAGGCGTGAGGCACTCCCTTCATCCACAGCGACTGGCTGAGCGCGCGGTTATTCTCGATGTTTGGATCATGCTGGCCGGCGACAAGAATGATATCCATATGGCGCAGCGCTTCCAATTGGTGATGATCCTGCAACTGGGGGACATAGTGGCTGGGCGTGTTGTAGTAAATCGTGTCGTCGTAGTAGCCGCCAAAGAAGCTGCTCATATCATATTTGCCGCTCAACGCCAGCACGCGGCCAAAGAGATGCGGATGGCGGAACGCAATGTTGACGGCGTGGTACGCGCCAAAGCTACAACCGTGGCTGACCAAGAAGGGATTCTGATTCTTCGACCGACTCATCGGCAGCACTTCGTTGAGGATGTACTCCTCGTACTGGACGTGACGCCAGATTTTGCCGCCTGGATGCGCCCAATGATTGTAGAAGCTCTCGGCGTCGATGCTGTCGATGCAATAAAGTTGCAGCCAGCCATTGTCGATCTGGTCGGCCAGGTTGCTCACCATCCCGCGGTCTTCATACTCGTAATAGCGTCCCATGCTGGTCGGAAAGATCAGGACGCGCGCGCCGGCGTGTCCAAATACCAGCAACTCCATATCCCGGTTGAGGCGCGGGCTATACCATTTGTGATGCTCACGATTCATACATCATCCTTGTTCAATCCAACGTGATCTGGCTGTGTTCATCTTGATACCCACTCTCGGCAACGGCTTGATTTTCAGGATCGCGCATCCAGTAGCCCTGCGGATGACGCGCGTCAGCGATCCAAAATCGATACGCATATACGCCAGGCGGCAGGCGCAGCACGCCGTGCCACCACCCGTTCGCCGCCTGACGCAAGGGAAGTTCATCAGGCCGCCAGCGATTGAAGGCGCCGATCACACTGACGGCGTGAGCGTGTGGCGCCCAGACCCCAAAGTACACCGCGCGTGCAGGGGCGGTGGACGCCTGCGCATCGACGCGCATGGGCGCCGACAATGTACCGTGAAGCACTCTTTTATGCAATTCGTTTTCGCTCAACACCGTCGCACTGGCTGGATAGGCGGCCAGGCGGCCGCCCGAAGCCCGCAGCGCGGCTGCCACAGCCCACGCCGGTTGCAGCAATCCCGCGCCCGTCTGGCGCGGCAAAACGTGCGGCAAGGGCAGCGCAGCGTCGAGCAGCAGACGCCGCACGTCGTCACCGGTAAGCGAAGGGTTTGCCTCGAACATCTGGGCAGCCACCGCCGAGACCTGCGTAACCGCAACGGAAGTGCCGTCCACATGCTGGTAATGAGGGTGCACCCATTTGTGAGCGTTCATGCGTTGCCGCAAGCCCTGCCAGACTTCGGGCATCCAAAGCTCGACGTCGACAATGACCTCATCCGGCGGCGTTTTATCCTCCTCAACCACCGCGGCGTGACGCAACACGTCCGCCGGCAGATCGCTGCCTTCCCCGCGCAGCACTCTGCGCACGTGGTCGATCGCAGTCATTTCATAAAACACATGACTCGGCGGCAGCACCGGCGCCGGCAGCCAGCGCCCCAACGCCAGAATCTCCGGTTTGCGCACGCGCGCGTGCCGATACATCACCGACCCTGTATTGTGGTGATAGAGTGAAAGGTGCTCGCCCGGACGCGCGCCAGACTGCCAGCGGCGATTCTGATCTTCGACGCCGCCGACCGTCATCACCGTGGGCGTTTGCGCGGGCGCCAGCAATTCGCTGGCGCCGCGATTGCCCGCGGCCGCGGCCACAAAAACGCCGCGCTGGGCAAGCGCGTGCGCGGCGCGGCAGACAGGGTTTGCGCTCCATTCCTCCGGGAAATCACCACCGATGCTGATGTTGACTACGCGCACGTTATAACGCTGCCAGCGATCTTCGTCGAGCAGCCACTGCAGCCCGCGCAGGATGTCCTCCTCCGGGATGCGCCCGCCACCGCGCCCGATCTTGACCGCCAGCAGCGACGCCTGCGGTGCGTAGCCGCGATAGCGCCCCTGGCTCAAGTAGCCGTTGCCCGCGGCGACGCAGGTCGTCATCTGCCCGTGCCAACTGTCGCCGGCGCCGTCCCACAGGCTTGGCTGATCCAGCCCGACGCGTTCGCCGCCATCGGTCAGGTCGACGTACTCCACCAGGCGCAGCCCCACCTGTTCGAGCTGCGCCCGCCAGCGATGGCGTGGGATTGCGTGCCATGCCAATCCACCACCTGCTGTCCAAGCACTATCGGTCGTGAGATCCGGGTGTGGATAATAGCCGCTATCCAGAAAGGCCAACGTGACGCCCGCGCCGGTCAGTGTGTGGTAATCCGGCAGGCGCTGCGGCTGACTCAGCAGGGTTTCTTCGTCGCGATGGTAATAGGGAAAGGTCGTGTGCGGCTCGGTGGAGGTATGCAGCGAAGTATGGCTGCGCTGCGCGGCCGCGTGGCTGGTGTAGGTGGTCGCGCAAAGGGGACAAAGTCCTTCCGGCGGCCGCCAGGCAGGCTCGGCGCGCCGCACTCGCTCGACTACCGCAGGGTGCAGCGCAGAGGCATACGTCAGGATACGGGAGTCGCAAACCTGACGGCAGATCGGGCAGCGCGCATCAGTCACGAGACGAAGCTTTCCGCGCCACTTCGTCCCAATCGACGCCAAAGCCAAAGCCAGGCTCGCCGGTGTTTGGATTGCGGAATTCTAATACCAGGTCGAAGGTGTAACGTTCGATCACTTTTTGTGCATCGCCCACGCCCTGCGTCATCTCCACAGCAACGCCATAGACGCCGCCAGGGATGGGTGCGTGCAGATGCAGCGTCGTCTCCGCGCGCGCTTCGGCGTGCGCCATCAGGAAAACGCTGCAATTCTCCGTGCCGTCCGGGTTGATGAGAATAACTTCGAGATTGGGCTTCTCTTCAGCTTGTGTGGGCGTCACCCAAAGCCGCGTCCAAATCCGCTTGAGATCGGGATAAGGATAAAGGATGCAACGCTCTACGCGCAGAGGGGCTTCATCTTCAAATAGTGAAATTTCCATAAGTGTGGTGTGTGATGAATGATTCGTGATGCGTGATGCGTGATGCGTGATGCATCTTTAATTGTTTATGCATTACGCATTACGCATCACATTATTATGTAACGGGAAGGCGTGGGAGTCGAACCCACCGCAGCCGGCTCTGCGCCACCTGCCGCCGATTTTGAAGACCGGGGCATCCACCGGGACACATGCCTCCCCACCCGATATTGTAGCGATAAACCAGGTGTTCTACAAAAGCCTGCGCCGTTTTGCGCAATGTGCTTGCTTCTACTACAATTCGCGGCGAAGCTCCGCTCTATAAAGTTATACTCATTAAGGGCTTTATGAGGAAAGGAAATTCCTATTTTGATGACAGCCGATCGACGTATGCGCCCATCTGTCCGCTTTTCTGGCGTATTGGTAATGCTTGCCGGCATGATGTTCGTTGCGGCCTGTCAGCCGCTCACGCCGACGCCGGCTGCTTCTGCGCCCACTGCCACGGTTACGCGTGAAGAGGCCGCCGGGACCATCCCCGCAGTCAGTGCAGGACAGGCAGCGCAGTCAGCGACAGAGGCG
>Ga0073899_10000679_pt1 | contig 31308 bp, 18 predicted proteins | sample KloWWTmetaKNB5Ph_FD_88975 | JGI IMG/M metagenome (GOLD analysis project Ga0073899, IMG submission 88975) | Active sludge microbial communities from Klosterneuburg, Austria, studying microevolution and ecology of nitrifiers - Klosterneuburg... | ecosystem: Engineered > WWTP > Aerobic digester >... | reverse complement strand
CTGGCCAAGCAGCTGATGCTGGCGGGCGTGCGAGCCGAGGTGCAGGGCCGGCCCAAGCACCTCTACAGCATCTGGAAGAAGATGCAGGGCAAGAACCTGGACTTCTCCCGCGTCTTCGACGTGCGCGCGCTGCGCGTCATCGTCGAGGACGTGCCGGCCTGCTATGCAGCGCTCAGCCGCGTGCACGAGCTGTGGACGCCGCTGCCCGAGGAGTTCGACGACTACATCGCCCGGCCCAAGCCCAACGGCTACCAGTCGCTGCACACCATCGTGCACGACGACCAGGGCAAGCCGCTGGAGATCCAGATCCGCACCCGCTCGATGCACGAGCACGCCGAGAGCGGCGTGGCCGCGCACTGGGCCTACAAGGAGGCGGGCAGCAAGGGCTACGCGGGCGTCAGCGCCGCGGGCGACTTCGAGGAGCGCGTGGCGCAGGCCCGCCGCGCGGTGCTGCAGCAGCTGCTCGCCTGGGAGCGCGACTTTGCCGGCGCCAGTGCCGCCGAGGGCGAGGCCCAGGGCGTGCCGCAGGGCCTGTTCGAGGACCGCATCTACGTCTTCACGCCCCAGTCCACCGTGATCGAGCTGCCCGCGGGGGCCACCGCGATCGACTTCGCCTACACCCTGCACACCGACCTGGGCCACCGCTGCCGCGGCGCACGCATCGACGGCGCGCTGCAGCCACTGAGCACGCCGCTGCGCAGCGGCCAGACGGTGGAGATCAACGCGGCCAAGGAGGGCGGCCCGTCGCTGGACTGGCTGAACCCCCACCTGGGCTTCGTGCGCAGCCACCGCGCCCGCGCCAAGGTGCGCGCCTGGTTCAACGCCCGGGCGCTCAACGACACCATCGCCCGCGGCCGCGAGGCGGTCGAGAAGCTGCTGCAGCGCGAGGGCCGCACCGCCCTCAAGCTCGACGAGCTGGCCGCGCAACTGGGCTTTCGCAACGCCGAGGCGCTGTTCGAGGTGGTCGGCAAGGACGAGTACTCCCTGCGCCGCATCGAGGAGCTGCTGCGCCCGCCCGAGCCGCCCGCGGAAGAAGCGCTGCCCGCCATCAAGCGCTCGCGGGCCGGGGAGGGCGGCAGCGGCGTGCTGGTGGTGGGCGTCGAGTCGCTGCTGACGCAGCTCGCGCGCTGCTGCCGCCCGGCGCCGCCGGATGCCATCGGCGGCTATGTCACCCGCGGCAAGGGCGTGGCGGTGCACCGGGCCGACTGCGCCAACTTCCGCCAGCTGGTGGCGCGCTCGCCCGAGCGCGTCATCCCCGTCACCTGGGGCACGCCCGCCAGCGACGGCAGGCAGCCGCTGTACCCGATCGACGTCTCGGTACTGGCGCAGGACCGCCAGGGGCTGCTGCGCGACGTGTCCGAGGTGTTTGCCAAGGACAAGGTCAACGTCACCGGCGTCAACACCCGCAGCGTCAAGGGCACCGCCTTCATGACCTTCACCGTCGAGGTGGCCGATGCCGGCCGGTTGAGCCAGGTGCTCGCCCAGGTGGCGCGGGTGCCGGGCGTGCAGTCGGTGCGGCGCCGCTGAGGATCCGTGGACGAACCCGCCCGGCCCGGCCACCTGCCGCGCCGACGCCACAGTGACCACCCGGACCGCGGAAAACGGCGCAATGCATTGACGACCTCTGGATTCGTGCTACAGTGCAAGGCTCTTCAGGCGCGTAGCTCAGCTGGTTAGAGCACCACCTTGACATGGTGGGGGTCGTTGGTTCGAGTCCAATCGCGCCTACCAGATCACAAGCGGCAACGTCGCTGATCATCCAGGTCAGCGGCGTTTTTCGTTGAATGGTCTGGCAGGCAGGCAACAGCTGAAGAGTCGTCACGGGGCGCCCGCCCGTGGTGAGCAAAGTCAGGGCACTTCAGGCGCGTAGCTCAGCTGGTTAGAGCACCACCTTGACATGGTGGGGGTCGTTGGTTCGAGTCCAATCGCGCCTACCAGGATCTGAAGTCGCAAACGCCGTCGCTCGCAAGAGGGACGGCGTTTTGCTTTGTGCGCACGCCATCCAATCCGTCAGGTGCCGGCGTCAGCGGGCGCCAGTCCGCGCTGCGCCATGCGGACCAGGTGGCTGCGCAGGTCCTCGGGCCAGCCGGCGATGCAGGTGGTGAACTGCACCAGGTCATGGGCGAAGAGGGCGCGCGATGCCTCCTCGAAGCCCGCCAGGTGGCTCGCCAGCGTGCTCATGGCCCGATAGGCCGCTTCCACCGCCCGCCTTGCGCGGTCGGCCTCGGCACTGGCGCGGCGGGCCTCCTCGACGAGCCGGCGCAGCACCACCGAGGCGCCGCCGGGCTGGCTGCCGAGCCAGTCCCAGTGCCGTGGCAGCAGCGTGACCTCGCGGGGCACCACGCCCAGTTTGGGCCGGCCGCGCCCGCGGGCGGCGCTGCCCCCGGCGGGGTCAGCGTCATCGGCCGACTCGGCCGATTCGGCGGGCGCTGCCTCCACCGCGCCGGCGGGTGCCAGGCGGGCCAGCACATCGTTCGCGCTGCCGCGCAGGTCCAGGTCGATGACCTGGCCGCTGCCGTCGTCGAGCAGGAGCAGGTCGGGGTGGGCCTCGCCGAGCGCGTGCAGGGCCAGCGCCACTTCGGCCAGCGGGCCGCTGCGCCACAGGCTGCGGGCGGGGGTGAATGCGACCACGGGGGTCGTCGGGTTCAAGGGGTTCATGCCGCAGATTATCATCCGGGTGAAATAAGTTCGTCAATAACACCCGGATAAAACTGCGCATGATCCTGCGACGCGGCCGGTCCCTCGGCCTGCGGGCGGAAGCGGCGGTGGGGCACTCCCGACCTGAGCCCCAGCCCTGAGCGCTGATACACCCCTGTGGCACACTCGCGCGCTTTCCCGGCAGCCGGCCCCTGGGAGGGCCCCCACAGACTTGGACAAGATCCTTCTACAGATTGCGGCGGAGCTGAAGGTCCGCCCGGCGCAGGTGAACGCAGCCGTCGAGCTGCTGGACGGCGGGGCCACGGTGCCCTTCATCGCCCGTTACCGCAAGGAAGCCACCGACGGCCTGGACGACACCCAGCTGCGCGAGCTGGAGGTGCGGCTGGTCTACCTGCGCGAGCTGGAGCAGCGCCGCGGCGCCATCCTCAAGAGCGTCGAGGAGCAGGGCAAGCTCACACCCGAGCTGCGCGCCGCGATCGAGGTGGCTCCGACCAAGCAGGAGCTGGAAGACCTCTACCTCCCCTACAAGGTCAAGCGCCGCACCAAGGGCCTGATCGCCCGCGAGGCCGGCATCGAGCCCCTGGCCGACCGCCTCTTCGCCGACCCGTCGCTGGACCCGCGAGCCGAGGCCGCGGCCTTCATCGCCGCCTACGAGGGCGGCGCCGAGGCGCTGGCCACCGCCGGCTTTGCCGACGCGCTGGCGGTGCTGGACGGGGTGCGCGACATCCTCTCCGAGCGCTGGGCCGAAGACGCCGCGCTGGTGAAGGGGCTGCGCGAGTGGCTGTGGGACGAGGGCCTGTTCAAGTCCAAGCTGATGGATGGCAAGAACGAGCAGGACGCCGACATCGCCAAGTTCCGCGACTACTTCGACTACGACGAGCCGATCCGCCGCGTGCCCTCGCACCGCGCGCTGGCGGTGTTCCGTGGCCGCACGCTGGACATCCTGGACGCCAAGCTGGTGCTCGACGAGGAGTTGGTCCCTGGGCAACCGTCCTTGGCCGAAGGCCGCATCGCCGTCCACCTGGGCTGGAGCCACGCCAAGCGGCCCGCTGACGACCTGATCCGCCGGACCATCGCCTGGACCTGGAAGGTCAAGCTCAGCCTCAGCCTGGAGCGCGACCTCTTCACCCGCCTGCGCGAGGAGGCCGAGCAGGTGGCCATCAAGGTCTTCGGCGCCAACCTGCGCGACCTGCTGCTGGCCGCACCGGCGGGCAAGCGCGTGGTCATGGGGCTGGACCCCGGCATCCGCACCGGCGTGAAGGTGGCCGTGGTCAGCGACACCGGCAAGGTGCTGGACACCGCCACCGTCTACCCGCACGAGCCGCGCCGCGACTGGGAAGGTTCCATCCACGTCCTGGGCCGCCTGTGCGCCACCCACGGCGTGAACCTGATCGCCATTGGCAACGGCACCGCCAGCCGCGAAACCGACAAGCTGGCAGCCGACCTGATCAAGCGGATACAACAGATGGCCCCGGACACGGCGATCGAGAAGGTCGTCGTCAGCGAAGCGGGTGCCTCGGTCTACTCCGCCAGCGAATATGCCAGCAAGGAACTGCCGGATCTGGACGTCTCCCTGAGGGGGGCGGTGTCCATCGCCAGACGTTTGCAGGACCCGCTTGCGGAACTGGTCAAGATCGACCCGAAGAGCATCGGCGTGGGCCAGTACCAGCACGACGTCAACCAGGGCGAGCTGGCGCGCACGCTGGGCGCCGTGGTCGAGGACTGCGTCAACTCGGTGGGCGTGGACCTGAACACCGCCTCCGCCCCGCTGCTGGCGCGCGTGTCGGGCCTGAGTGCGGCGGTGGCCGCCAGCATCGTGCGCTGGCGCGATGCCAACGGCGCCTTCCGCAACCGCCGCCAGCTGCTGGACGTGGCCGGCCTGGGCCCCAAGACCTTCGAGCAGGCGGCGGGCTTTCTGCGCATCCGCGGCGGCGACAACCCGCTGGACCTGTCGGGCGTGCACCCCGAAACCTACCCGGTGATCGAGAAGATCATCGCCGCCGTGGGCCGCCCGGTGCACGAGCTGGTGGGCAATGCGGACGTGATTCGCAAGCTGAAACCCGAGGCCTTTGCCGACGAGAAGTTCGGCGCCATCACCGTCAAGGACATCCTGGTCGAGCTGGAAAAGCCCGGCCGCGACCCGCGCCCGGACTTCAAGGTGGCGCGCTTCAACGACGGCGTCGAGGACATCAAGGACCTGCAGGAAGGCATGGTGCTGGAGGGCACGGTCAGCAACGTGGCGCAGTTCGGCGCCTTCGTCGACCTGGGCGTGCACCAGGACGGGCTGGTGCACGTCAGCCAGCTCTCCAACAAGTTCGTCAACGACGCGCGCGAGGTCGTCAAGACCGGCGACATCGTCAAGGTGCGTGTGATCGAGGTCGACCTGGCGCGCAAGCGCATCGCCCTGACGATGAAGCTCGACGCACCCGCCCAGCCCAAGGGCGCGGCCAAGGCGGCCGACAACAGCTACCGCCCGGCCGGGCGGGGCGAGCGCCATGCGCCGCCTGCCCGCGGTGGCCGCAGCGAGCCAGCGGCCGGCGGCGCGATGGCCGCGGCGTTTGCCAAGCTGCAGCAGGGCCGGCGCTGAGCGCGCGCCATGTCGGGCGCCATTGATTGCACCGGGCCAGCGATTTGCGCAATTGTTCGATCTTTCATTGAGCGGGGACAAGTTTCACCCGCTCATTGACGGGGCTGCTGCGGGTCAACCCCAGCGGGGCGTGCCGGGAGGGCCTGCCTAGAATCCCCTCAACCGTATCCAGGAGAAACAAAGATGGCCACGAACCGCCGCACTGCCGAGGATGCCTCGGGCTCGTCGGACGGTCCCCGCGTGCTCAAGAAGTACCCGAACCGCCGCCTCTATGACACCCAGACCAGCGCCTACATCACGCTGGCCGACGTCAAGCAGATGGTGCTGGACGCCGAGAACTTCGAGGTGCGCGACGCCAAGACCGGCGAGGACCTGACGCGCAGCATCCTGCTGCAGATCATCCTGGAGGAAGAGACCGCCGGCATGCCGATGTTCTCCACCCAGACCCTGGGGCAGATCATCCGCTTCTACGGCCACACCATGCAGGGCCTGATGGGCACCTACCTGGAAAAGAACCTGCAGACCTTCTTCGACCTGCAGAAGCGCTTCTCCGAGCAGACCGGCGGCCTGTACGAAGGCAAGGCCTTCAACCCCGAGGCCTGGAGCCAGTTCATGGCCATGCAGACGCCGATGCTGCAGGGCATGATGGGCAACTACATGGACCAGTCCAAGAACCTCTTCGTGCAGATGCAGGAGCAGATGCAGAAGCAGGCCAGCAGCTTCTTCCCGCCGGTGCCGGGCTTCCCGCCACCGCCCAGCGGCTCCCGCTGACACCCAGGCGGCCCCAGGTCCGTCAGCCGCCACCCGACTTCCCCCCTTTGAAAGAGGGGGGTATGGGGGATTTCCCCTGGCCCACAGCGGCGCCCCGCGCTGCCCTGATGCCGACCCCGGCAGTCTGCCCGGAAACGACGCCACCGCACACCAGAACGAGCTGGCCCAGCAGCTCATCAGGGCGGACCCACAGCGCAACAAGCGCGACCCACTGCTCATCAAAGGCTGCCTGCAGGTCTGCTGACTACCTTGTGCGCGCTGCAGGCCGGTACCGACACCCTGCAGGCAGCGTCCTGCAGCTCGACAAAACCACCCCGTGAGCCCCGCAAGCCCAGCTTGCCCGGCGTCTGGCTCAGTTTGCCGCCCCATCGACTGCTCCTGTCGGGGTGTGAAGCGCCTCTGTCAGCTCGTCGGGCGTTGTCTGCAGGGTGTGACGAGCTGCCTGCAGCCCGTTTGCAGGCGCTGTTCAGCACTCGCCTCGCGCCTGCCCCGCGTCGGTCCGACCTTGCAGTGTGGGCGAGCGCTGCCCGACCGCTGCCCAATACTCGCTGCCAGCCGTCAGCGCTTGGTTGTCCAGGTGCGCATAGCTGATGAAAACGTCATCGCTGAATGCCATGGCGCGGCACGCTCCAAAGGTGCGTTGGGGACAATACAAGCAACACGCACCGGGTGGCCGGGAGCAGTCGTGCAGGGACATGTCCTGCCACCCACGGGCAGCGGGGCGCGCTGAGCGCCGCCGTGCTCCACCCCCTGGCGTCGTGGGGTCCGCGCCCCCCCCTAACGGCATCGGCAGCGCAGCGGCCACTCGCCCCACAATCGATGCATTCAGGACGCTGTACTGCATAGGCCAACGGCCACAATCCATTGCAGCCCGCCACCCGCGCGTCGCCTTCCGGTCCATAGCCAACGGACGTTTCTCCCCCATGCCTGCATCCAAGTCCACCTACGATCTGCCGTCCGGAGCACCGTGCCCCGTCGTCAAAGAAGAGCACATCGAATACGGCTTCATCGGCAAACTGCAGGGCCTCAAGTACGAATATCGCGCAGACATCCGCGACCGCGCCGCACTGGAAAAAAACTTCCGCGAGCGGTTCGAGGCCCTCAACCGGGTCAAGCTGACCGAAGCCGAGTTCGCCCGCCTCCTGGATGAAATCGTCACCCCGGATGTCTACGCCGCGGCCAAGACCCTGCGCAGCGTCAATGCCTTCACCCGCGATGACGGCACGCCGCTGAACTACACGCTGGTGAACATCAAGGACTGGTGCAAGAACCAGTTCGAGGTCATCCACCAGCTGCGCATCAACACCGACAACAGCCACCACCGCTACGACGTTCTCATCCTCATCAACGGCGTGCCCTGTGTGCAGATCGAGCTGAAAACCCTGGGTGTGCCTCCGCGCCGGGCCATGGAGCAGATCGTTGAATACAAGAACGACCCCGGCAATGGCTACACCAAGACGCTGCTCTGCTTCATGCAGCTCTTCGTCGTCAGCAACCGCGACCGCACCCATTACTTCGCCAACAACAACACCCGCCACTTCGCCTTCAATGCCGACGAACGCTTTCTGCCCATCTACGAGTTCGCGGGCGAAGACAACCGCAAGATCACCCAGCTCGATGAGTTCGCTGAAGCCTTCCTGAAGAAGTGCGACCTGGGCCGCACCATCAGCCGCTACATGGTGCTGCTGGCGGGTGAGCAAAAGCTCATGGTCATGCGGCCGTATCAGGTCTATGCCGTGCAGCACATCGTGAAGTGCATCGACGAAGACAACGGCAACGGCTACATCTGGCACACCACCGGCAGCGGCAAGACGCTCACCTCCTTCAAGACCTCCACGCTGCTGAAGGAAAACGACCACATCCACAAGTGTGTGTTCGTGGTGGACCGCAAAGACCTGGACCGCCAGACGCGGGAGGAATTCAACAAATTCCAGGAAGGCTGCGTCGAAGAGAACACCAACACCGCCGCCCTGGTGCGCCGCCTGCTGTCAGAGGACTATGCCGACAAGGTCATCGTCACCACCATCCAGAAACTCGGACTGGCGCTGGACGAAAACAGCAAGCGCAACAAGCAGCGCAGCAAGGCCGGCCAGGCCACCTACAAGCAGCAGCTCGCAGCGCTGACTGACAAACGCATCGTCTTCATCTTCGACGAATGCCACCGCTCGCAGTTTGGCGAGAACCACAAAGCCATCAAGGCGTTTTTCCCCAAGGCGCAGCTCTTCGGCTTCACCGGCACGCCCATCTTCGAGGCCAATGCCAGCCTGCAGAAGATCGAGGACACCCAGGCCTCCATGCGCACCACGGCGGATCTTTTCGAGAAGCAGCTCCACGCCTACACCATCACCCATGCCATCGAGGACGGCAACGTCCTGCGCTTCCACGTCGATTACTTCAAGCCCGAGGGCCCAAAGAACAAGGCCACGCCGCCCAAGCCCGGCGAGGCCATCGCCAAGAAGGCTGTCATCGAAGCCATCCTCGCCAAGCACGAGGCCGCCACCGGCGGGCGCCGCTTCAACGCCATCCTGGCCACCGCGTCCATCAACGACGCCATCGAATACCACGCGCTGTTCAAGGCGATGCAGGCGCAACGGGTGAAAGATCGGCAGGCCGCCGACCCCGACTTCAAGCCGCTGAACATCGCCTGCGTCTTCTCCCCGCCTGCCGAGGGCGACCCGGACGTGAAGCAGATCCAGGAAGACCTGCCGCAGGAGCAGGCCGACAACGAAGAAGACCCCGAGGGCAAGAAAGCCGCGCTCAAGGCCATCCTGGCCGACTACAACGCCCGCTACGGCACCAACCACCGCTTGAGCGAGTTCGACCTGTACTACCAGGACGTGCAAAAGCGCATCAAGGACCAGCAGTGGCCGAATGCGGACTACCCGGCCGCGCAGAAGATCGACATCACCATCGTGGTGGACATGCTGCTCACGGGCTTTGATTCCAAGTTCCTGAACACGCTCTACGTGGACAAGAACCTCAAGCACCACGGCTTGATCCAGGCCTTCTCGCGCACGAACCGCGTGCTCAACGGCAGCAAGCCCTACGGCCACATCCTCGACTTCCGCCAGCAGCAGGATGCGGTCGATGCCGCCATTGCCCTGTTCTCCGGCGAGAAGACCGGCGAGCAGGCGCGGGAAATCTGGCTGGTGGACAAGGCGCCAGTGGTCATCCAGAAGCTGGAAACCGCCGTGCAGAAGCTGGACGACTTCATGACCTCCCAGGGCCTGGCCTGCACACCCTCCGATGTGGCCAACCTGAAAGGCGACGCGGCCCGCGCCGCCTTCGTTACCCACTTCAAGGAAGTGCAGCGGCTCAAGACCCAGCTGGACCAATACACCGACCTCAGCGACGACCACAAGGCCGCCATCGAGCAGGTGCTGCCGGACGAAAACCTGCGCGGCTTCAAAGGCCAGTACCTGGAAACCGCCAAGCAGCTCAGAGACCAGCAGGGCAAGGCAGGCGCCAGAGTCGGCACCACCGAGGACCCCGTGGACCAGCTCGACTTCGAGTTCGTCCTCTTCGCCTCCGCCGTCATCGACTACGACTACATCATGGGCCTCATCGCCAAGTTCGCCAGTCAACCGACCGGCAAGGTGAAGATGAGTCGCGATGAACTCGTCGGCCTCATTCGAGGACATTCCAACCTGATGGACCAGAGCGACGACATCGTCGAGTACGTGGACTCGCTCAAAGAGGTCAAAGGCGCCACAGACACCGCCATCCGCGAGGGATACACCCGCTTCAAGGCCGAGAAGAACGCCAAGGAAATCGCCGACATCGCTGACAAGCACGGCCTTTCTGCCGCCGCCCTGCAAGCCCTTGTGGACGGCATCCTCGACCGCATGATTTTCGATGGCGAGCAACTCAGCGACCTCATGGCCCCGCTCGACCTCGGCTGGAAAGCGCGCAGCCAGGCGGAACTGGCCCTGATGAAAGACCTGCACCACATCCTTGCCCAACGCGCTGGTGGCCGCGACATCTCGGGACTCAGTGCGTATGAGCAGTAAGGTGAAAACCACCCCGTCGCTTCGCGCCACCCCTCCGGAGGAGGGGAATGAGACCACCCCGCCCCTGCGGGGCACCCCTCCAGAGGAGGGGAATGAGACCACCCCGTCGCTTCGCGCCACCCCTCCAGAGGAGGGGAATGAGACCACCCCGCCCCTACGGGGCACCCCTCCAGAGGAGGGGAATGATTCCGTTCCTCTGGAGAGGCGGCAGCAGAAGCTCGACCCCAAATTCCCCTCCTCCGGAGGGGTGGCGCGAAGCGACGGGGTGGTTGCTCCCGGGCTGCGGTTTCCGGAGTTTCGGGGGGCCGCGTTGCGAAGCGTGCAACTCGCTGAGGTTACGGAAGAAGGTCGGCGCCGCAATGGCAAAAAGCATTCTGTGGCCTCGGTGATGGGAGTGACCAAGGCCGACGGTATCGTTCCGATGGAAGCGCGACTCATTGCGGCAGACATCGAGCGCTACAAACTTGTTGAGCATGATTGGTTCGCGTACAACCCAATGCGGCTCAACATTGGTTCTATCGCTCGGTGGAAGGGTAAAGGCGAAATACTTGTCAGTCCCGACTATGTTGTGTTCAAGTGCGCCACAGACGATGAATCGGGCATAGATCCCAGTTATCTCGACCACTTCCGGCAGACCAAAGATTGGGAAGATTTCGTCACCGAAGGCGGTGACGGTGGCGTTCGCGTCCGCATCTACTACAAGGACATTGCCCGCCTCCAACTAGCACTCCCAGTTCTCCCCGAACAACAAAAGATCGCCGACTGCCTGAGTTCGGTAGACGAACTGATGGCCGCGCAAGCGCGGAAAGTAGACGCGCTCAAGACCCACAAAAAAGGGCTGATGCAGCAGCTTTTCCCCCGCGAAGGCGAAACCCAACCCCGCCTCCGATTCCCTGAATTCCAAAACGCCGGGGAGTGGGTAAGTGACTCCCTGGGTAATATATTCGAGACAACTTCGGGTGGCACACCCAGTCGCACTGAGAAGACATACTGGAATGGAGATATTCCGTGGGTCACCACTTCTCTCGTGGACTTCAGCGTGATCACCAACGCAGAAGAGTTTATAACTGAGGAAGGGTTGAAGAACTCTTCGGCAAAGCTCTTTCCGAAAGGCACGGTCTTGATGGCCATGTACGGCCAGGGCAAGACACGCGGGCAAGTCGCCTTACTGGGGATCAAGGCTGCAACCAATCAAGCATGTGCTGCGATCCTCCCGCGCAAAGACATTGACCCGTACTTCGTTTTCTTAAGTCTGGCTGGGCGATACGAAGAAATCAGAGAGATGAGCAACAGCGGCGGACAGGAGAATCTCAGCCAAGGACTCATCAAAGAAATCCGGTTCGCATTTCCGCCAGACGATGACGAGCAGCGCAAAGTTACAGCCTGCCTGACCACCCTCGACACCCTGATCACCGCCGAAACCCAAAAGCTAGAAACCCTCAAGACCCACAAGAAAGGCCTGATGCAGCAGCTCTTCCCTTCGGCGCAAGAGCTTGACCAACAGGACGAGACCGGGCTGAAGGCACTGGAAAACACGATAGACAATCGCCCCACGTGATGACAGCCAACATGCGCTCCAACCCCACTGCAAAGGACTCCCCATGGTCTTAGGCAACAAGCTCCATATCACCAGCCAGGTTGAACTCAACCGGGCGGAAGAAAAACTCAGCAAACAAAAAGCCAAGCAATTGTTTGAAAGTGGTGACATCCATCAAGTGGACGTGGGCAGCTTTGCCGGGCTGGCATACATCCATGCCTATCTATTTGGTGATGTGTATGAATTTGCCGGGCAGGTGCGTGATGTGAATCTGGCCAAAGGTAATTTTCGGTTTGCGCCCGTGATGTATCTGCAGCAGGCACTGGCCCACATCAGCGCCATGCCACAGCAGAGCTTTGAACAGATCGTTGAAAAATACGTGGAAATGAACGTCGCCCACCCATTTCGCGAAGGCAATGGGCGCGCCACACGCATCTGGCTCGACTTGATTCTGAAAAAAGAACTCCAGCAAGTGATTGACTGGAATGCAGTGGACAAAGCGGAATATTTGTCGGCCATGGAGCGCAGTGTCGTGAAGGATCTGGAGATCAAGCACCTGCTCAAAAGCGCCTTGACCGACAAAATCAACGACCGTGAGCTGTACATGAAGGGCATCGACGTGAGCTATTACTACGAAGGCTATAGCGAATACCGGGTTGAAGATTTGTAAGCCATGACCGAACAAAACCAGAAACAGCTGGGCAACACCCTCTGGAGCATCGCCGACCAGCTGCGCGGGGCGATGGATGCGGACGACTTCCGCGACTACATGCTGTCCTTTCTCTTCCTGCGTTATCTTTCGGACAACTACGAGACCGCGGCGAAGAAGGAACTGGGGCGGGACTACCCGGACGTGGACGCAGACGCGTACGAAGTGCCGCTGGAGGTCTGGTATGCCGACAACGAGGGCGACGTTCCCGCGTTCGAGAAACAGATGCGGCGCAAGGTGCACTACGTCATCCAGCCCGCGCACCTGTGGAACAGCATCGCCAACCTGGCCCGCACTCAAGACGCGTTTCTGCTGAACACGCTGCAGGCGGGTTTCAAGTACATCGAGACGGAATCCTTCGAGAGCACCTTCCAGGGCCTGTTCTCCGAGATCGATCTGGGCTCCCCCAAGCTCGGCAAAACCTATACCGACCGGAACAACAAGCTCTGCACCATCATCCAGAAGATCGCCGACGGGCTGGCGGAGTTTTCCACCGACGTCGACGCGCTGGGCGATGCCTACGAGTACCTGATCGGCCAGTTTGCCGCCGGCTCAGGCAAGAAGGCGGGCGAGTTCTACACCCCGCAGCAGATTTCCGACATCCTCTCGGCCATCGTCACGCTGGACAGCCAGGAACCGAAATCCGGGACCAAGAAGCGGCTGGACAGCGTACTGGACTTTGCCTGCGGCTCCGGCTCATTGCTGCTCAATGTGCGCAAGAAGGTGGCGCAGGCCGACGGCAAGATCGGTGGAACGATTGGCAAGATCTTCGGCCAGGAAAAGAACATCACCACCTACAACCTCGCGCGCATGAACATGCTGCTGCACGGGGTGAAGGACACCGAGTTCGAGATCTTCCACGGCGATACCCTGCTCAACGAGTGGGACATGCTGCGGGAGCAGAACCCGGCCAGGAAGCCGAGCTTCGATGCCATCGTCGCCAACCCGCCCTTCAGCTACCGCTGGGAGCCCACCGACGCGCTGGCCGACGACGTGCGCTTCAAGAGCCACGGCCTCGCGCCCAAATCGGCCGCCGACTTCGCCTTCCTGCTGCACGGCTTCCACTACCTCAAGGACGAAGGGGTGATGGCCATCATCCTGCCGCACGGTGTGCTGTTCCGGGGCGGGGCGGAAGAGCGCATCCGCACCAAGCTGCTGAAGGACGGGCACATCGACACGGTGATCGGCCTGCCCGCCAACCTGTTCTATTCCACCGGCATCCCCGTGTGCGTCCTGGTGCTGAAGAAGTGCAAGAAGCCGGACGATGTGTTGTTCATCAACGCGGCGGAGCACTTCGAGAAGGGCAAGCGCCAGAACCAGCTCAAGCCCGAGCACATCGCCAAGATCATCGAGACCTACCAGTTCCGCAAGGAAGAGGCGCGTTACTCACGCAAGGTGGAGATGGCCGAGATCGAGAAGAACGATTTCAACCTGAACATCTCGCGCTACATCAGCACGGCCGTGGGCGAGGCAGAGATTGATCTGGAGGAGACGCACCAAGCGCTGCTGGAGATTGAAAAGGCGATTGCGGCGGCGAAGGTCAAGCACAACGGCTTCTTGGAAGAACTGGGTTTAAAGCCGTTGCCATAGTCGCTCACACTGACTGGTCGGCGCAGACATCGGCCTCAGCCTGCGCAGAAGAGGTCGCGGCATGCTGCACCAAGCGGTACAGCGTGGTCCGCTCCGGGGGGCGCTCATAGTGAACAGGTGCGCCATCCTGCGTCAGCTGGGGCTGCCAGCCGATGGCTTGCACGCTAGAGTCACGCGCATGTGCACCCGCTACATCACCCCCGAGCAGGCGGCCATCGAGCGCTTCTGGCACATCGGCGCGCGCAACCCGCCGCGATGGTGGGCGCATGACATGTTCCCGAGCTACGCCGGCCCCTTCCTCCGCGCTGCCCGTGACGCCGTGGCGCCCGAGCGCGAGCTGGTGGTCGGCCAGTGGGCGCTGATCCCGTGGTTCGCCAGGGAGCGCAAGCTCAAGTACCCCACCTGCAACGCCCGGTCGGAGGAGCTGGCCCAGAAGGCCAGCTACAAGCACCCCTGGGCGCGCGGGCAGCGCTGCGTCATCCCGGCGGCAGCCTTCTTCGAGCCCTGCTGGGAGACGGGCAGGCACGTGCCCTGGCGCTTCACGCGCGCCGACGGCGCGCCCTGGGGCCTGGCCGGGCTGTGGAACACCTGGACCGATCCGGCCACGGGCGAGCTGGTCGAGAGCTACACCATGCTCACCCTGAACGCCGACGCCCACCCGCTGATGGCGCGGATGCACAAGCCTGACCCCAAGCGGCCGGCCCAGCTGCAGGACAAGCGGTCGGTGGTGCCGATCGAGCCCGAGGACGTGGACACCTGGCTGCACGCGCCCCTGGAGCAGGCGGCCCAGCTGGTGCGGCTGGCGCCGGCCGAGCTGTTCGTGGCCGAGCCTGCGTCGGCCTGAACGGCACCGGTGGCCGCGGCTGGCGCCGGCGGCTGCAGGTTCCTGGTGCACCCAACCTGAAAGGGGGATCGGCGCTGCGGAACATTCACGCCCGCTTCCCCCTTTCGAGTGACCCCGAGCGCTGCCACGGGTCAGCAAGATGGCTGGGCATCATGGTGATGCGTCTTGATTCGATGGGGGAATTCATCATGCTTCAGCCGAAGTTGATTCTTGGCCTGGAACGGCGCAGTGACCCGGATCTGCTCGCCTACGGCGGCGCAGCAGTGACCGCGATGAAGGAGAACCCGGCGTTTCCTCCGCCCTGGGGAGACACGACGCCCAGCTGGGATCAGCTGGATTGGGCCTACCAGGCGTACCGGGACGCCTACTACGCAGCGTTGACGCATGACTCGCAGAAGATCGCCCTGCGCAACGGAGCACGGCGCAGCTTCATCGAGTTGCTGAAGCGCCTGGCTGCCTACGTGGAGTTCACCGCCAACGGGGATGTGGCCAAACTGGGCAGCAGCGGCTTTGAGCTGAGGCAGGAGCAGGCGCGCGCCTCGAGTGGCAATGGTGCGCTGCCAGGGCCGATGGCTGGGCTGCGCGGTGCGCCGACCGAGCATACCGGGCGGATCGAGCTGCATGCCAACCGCGCCGAGGGTGCGCTGGGCTACGAGGTGCAGACCGCGGCCACGGACCCGAGCAGCGTGAGCACGGAAGCCTCAGTCTGGTCGCACGTGCAAACGGTGTTTTCGGTGCAGCGCTTCCATGTCGACGAGTTGCGGCCCGGCTTCGTCTGGGTGCGCATTCGCGGGGTCAACAACCGGGGTTCCGGACCCTGGACGAGCCCGTTGCGGGTGCTGGTGGTGTGAAGGTGGTGTGAAGGTGGTGTGAAGGTGACGTTCGCGCAGGCGCGACGCAAATCACACTCCCGGCAGGGTCGCTCGCGGGCGTGCAGGGGCCTTCTAGGCGGGGAAGCCCGCTTGGCGCATGATCGCGCCCGTTACAAACCGCATCGGACCGCGCCGGCGTCGCTTCCGTTCAGCCATGGCTTCCTTCACTGACATCGCAGACGTTTCACCACTGCAGGTGCTCTGCATCGGCTGGCCGGCGCCCACGGCTGCCGATGCCGCCTTCGGCCCGCTGCATTGGCGCCATGGCGCCACGCTGGACGTGGCCGAGCGCGCGCTGGAGGGCGATGCGGCTCCCCACGCCATGGTGATCGATGCGAGCCTGCTGGCGCAGGCGCCACCACACTGGGCGGGGCTGTCCACGGCGGTGCGCCGCTGCGCGGTGCTCGTCATCGCGTCGGCGCCTGGCCGTGCCGAGTGCTGGTCCTGGCTGCGTGCCGGGGTGCAGGACGTGCTGCCGCGCGAGCGTGCCGATGCGGCCGAGCTGTCCCGTGCGGTGGCGCTGGCGGTGCGGCGCTGGCAGCAGCAGGAGGATGTGCGGCGGGCCTGGTCGATCGACCTGGACACGGGCCTGCCCAACCGCACCCAGCTGATGGAGCTGCTGCACCAGCTCTGCGCGCTGCGCGAGCGCGAGCCCGCGCCGATGGCGCTGGCCGTGTTCCGGCTCGGCAACCTGGCCGGCTGCGACGCCAGTCTGGGCGCGGCGGCGGCACCGACGCTGCGGCGCAAGCTGGCGGTGCGCCTGCGCGCCGGCCTGCGGTCGAGCGACGTGGTGGCCGCGCTCGATGCCACCTGCTTCGCGGTGCTGCTGACCCGGCTCGACGCGCCGCAGGACGCCCAGCAGGTGGTGGGCAAGCTCACCCGTGCGCTGCAGGCCCCGCTGAGCTTTGCCGGGCAGCCGGTGCTGGTGGACGTGTCCACCGGGGTGGCGCTGCACCCGCTGCATGCGCGGCGGCCCGAGGAGATGCTCAGCCTGGCGCTCGCCGCCGCCGGGGAGCAGGGCCCGGCGGGCGGCAGGGACGGCCCGCGCGGAGCGCGCGGCCAGGCAGCCAACGACGCCTGATCCTGACCCTGACCCTGACCCTCTGACCCTCTGACCCTCTGACCCTCTGACCCTCTGACCCTCTGACCCTCTGACCCTGACCCGGCAAGCAGGCAGGCAGCTGGCCCGTCTCCGGCCGGATCAGGCCAGCGCGTCGAGCAGCTCGGTCTCGAAGGCGAGCTGGCCGCGGTTGTGCTGCAGCGCCGGGCCGTCGATCAGGAAGGTGTCTTCCACCCGCTCGCCCAGGGTGCTGATCTTGGCCAGCTGCAGGTTGAGGCGGTGCTGCGCGATCACGCGGGCGACGCAGTAGAGCAGGCCGGAGCGGTCGCTGGCGGACACCGACAGCAGCCAGCGCTGGGCGCGCTCGTCCGGGCGCAGTTGCACCCGCGGGGTGACGGGGAAGGACTTGACGCGCCGCGACAGCCGGCCGCGGCTCGGCTCGGGCAGCGGCCCTTCACGGACCAGCGCGGCGGCCAGCTGGTTCTCGACCAGCGCGATCAGGTCCCGGTAGGCCTGGCTGCTCTCCGGGGTGATGACCTGGAAGGTGTCCAGTGCGTAGCCGGCGCGGGTGGTGTGGACGCGCGCATCCAGGATGCTGAAGCGCGCCGTGTCGAAGTAGCCGCAGATGCGGGCGAACAGGTCGGCGCGGTCCGGCGCGTAGACCAGTACCTGCAGCCCTTCGCCGACCGGTGAGAGGCGGGCGCTGACGAGGGGCGTTGGCGTGTCGACCCGGCGGTTCAGGGCGCGGGCGTGCCAGGCGATCTCGCCGCTGTCGTGGCGGGCGAAGTAGTTCAGGTCCAGCGTCTTCCACAGCGTCTCCTCGGCACCGGGCAGCATGGAGTGCAGCGCCAGCATCTGGCGCGCCTCCTGCTGGCGCTGGTCGATCTCGGCGTCCATGTTCGGCTTGGCACCACCGAGGGCGCGCAGCGTGGCGCGGAACAGGTCCTCCAGCAGCTTGCCCTTCCAGGCGTTCCAGACCTTGGGGCTGGTGCCGCGGATGTCGGCCACGGTGAGCAGGTAGAGCGCGGTCAGGCGGCGCGGGTCCCGGACGTGGCGGGCGAAGGCCTCGATGACGTCGGGGTCCGACAGGTCCTCCTTCTGCGCCACGCGCGACATGGTCAGGTGCTCCTTGACCACGAACTCGATCAGCCGGGCGTCCTCGCGCTCGATGCCATGGTCACGGCAGAAGCGCCGCACCTCGACGGCGCCGAGCTCGGAATGGTCGCCGCCCCGGCCCTTGGCCACGTCGTGGAAGAGCGCGGCCACGTACAGCACCCAGGGCTTGTCCCAGTGCGCGGCCAGCTGCGAGCAGAAGGGGTACTCGTGCGTGTGCTCCGGGATGAAGAAGCGGCGCATGTTGCGCACGACCATCAGGATGTGCTGGTCCACGGTGTAGACGTGGAACAGGTCGTGCTGCATCTGCCCGACGATGCGGCGGAACACCCAGAGGTAGCGCCCCAGCACCGAGCTGCTGTTCATCAGCCGCAGCACGTGGGTCTGGCCGTGCGGCTGCTTGAGGATCTCCAGGAACAGCCGGCGGTTCTCCGGGTCGGCCCGGAAGGCGCCGTCCATGTACTCGCGGGCGTTGTAGAGCGCACGCAGCGTGCGCACCGACAGGCCCTGGATACCCGGCGCCTGCTGGTAGGTCAGGAAGGTGTCGAGGATGGCGTGCGGGTCGCGCTGGTACAGGTCGTCGCTGGCCACCTCCAGCATGCCGCCGCGGTCGAAGAAGCGCTCGTTGATCGGCCGCATCGGCGCGTCCTGCGAGCCGTTGACGCGCTCCTCGATGTTGAGCATCAGGATCTGGTTGAGCTGCGCCACCGCCTTGGCCGCCCAGTAGTAGCGGCGCATCAGCGCCTCGCTGGCGCGCCGCTCGGCGGTGTGCGTGTGGCCGAAGCTCTCGGCCACCGCGGTCTGCAGGTCGAAGATCAGCCGGTCCTCGCGCCGCCCCGCCACCACGTGCAGCCGGGTGCGGATCAGCTTCAGGAAGCCCTCGTTGCGCTGCAGCTGGCGCACCTCGAAGGGCGTGATCAGGCCCTTGGTCGCCATGTCGCGCCAGGAGTGCCCCAGCCCGGCGGCCTGCGCCACCCAGCGCAGCACCTGCAGGTCACGCAGCCCGCCGGGGCTTTCCTTGCAGTTGGGCTCCAGCGCGTAGGGCGTGTTCTCGTACTTGGTGTGGCGCTGCTCCATTTCCAGTGCCTTGGCGCGCAGGAACACCGCTGGCTCCAGCACGGCCTGCGTGGCACGGCGGAACTCGTCGTACAGGCGGCGCGAGCCGGCCAGGAAGCGCGCCTCCATCATCGCCGTCTGCACGGTGACGTCGCTGCGCGCCTCGCGCACGCAGTCGGCCACGCTGCGCACGCTGGAGCCGATCTCCAGGCCGATGTCCCAGCAGGCGGTGATGAAGGCGGAGATCGATTCGCGCTGGGATTCGCGCTGGGCCTCGTCGGCCGCCGCTGCGACTGCGTTGGCGCCCGCAGCCGCCTCCAACTGGCCTGGCAGCAGCAGCAGCACGTCGACGTCGGAATAGGGGAACAGCTCGCCGCGGCCGTAGCCGCCCACCGCCACCAGGGCCGCACCGCGCGGCAGGGTGGAGCCTTCCCAGAGCCGATGGAGCGTGTCGTCCACCTCGCGGCTGAGCTGGCGGATCAGCCGCACGGCGGCCTCCACCGTCGGCCGCGCCTGGCGGAAATCGTCGATCAACGCCCGGCGGTGCTCGCGCAACTCGTTGCGCAGTGCCGTGAGATCAAGCATGAGGACCTTCCCCGTGACCCGGACGGTGGCCGTGCGCGCCAGCTGGCACGCTCAGGCGCCCGCGTCGACGAAGGCCGGGATCGGTGGCATGCCCGGCGACACCGTCAGCACCTCGTAGCCGGTCTCGGTGACCAGCACGGTGTGCTCCCACTGCGCCGACAGAGAGCGGTCCTTGGTGACGATGGTCCAGCCGTCGCCGGCTTCCTTGATCTCGCGCCGGCCGGCATTGATCATCGGCTCGATCGTGAAGACCATGCCAGGCTGCAGCACATCCAGCGTGCCCGGGCGGCCGTAGTGCAGCACCTGCGGCTCCTCGTGGAACTTGCGGCCGATGCCGTGGCCGCAGAACTCGCGCACCACCGACAGGCCCTGGTTCTCCGCAAAGGTCTGGATGGCATGGCCGATGTCGCCCAGGCGCGCGCCCGGGCGCACCTTCACGATGCCCTTCCACATGGCGTCGTAGGTGAGCTGGCACAGCCGCTTGGCGGCGATCGAGCCCTCGCCGACCACGAACATGCGGCTGGTGTCGCCGTGCCAGCCGTCCTTGATGGTGGTGATGTCGCAGTTGACGATGTCGCCGTTCTTGAGCGGCTTGTCGTTGGGGATGCCGTGGCAGACCTGGTGGTTGATCGAGGTGCAGATCGACTTCGGGTAGGGCTGGTAGCCCGGTGGCGCGTAATCGAGCGGGGCGGGGATGCAGTGCTGCACGTTCACCATGTGATCGTGGGCAATGCGGTCCAGTTCATTGGTGGTGACGCCGGGCTTGACATGGGCAGCCAGGACGTCCAGCACCTCGGCCGCCAGGCGGCAGGCCACGCGCATTGCGGCGATGTCCGCTTCGGTTTTGATCGTGATCGACATGGGTCCGGATTATCACACCCACCCCTGTTCGGAGCCGGTCTGGGGCCTGCCTGGGGCCACTCGCCTAAAATTCCCGCTTTGCCTGCCGCCGGCTCACGGGAACCCCACGCGTGTCTTCCACCTCTGCCCAGCCCTCCAAGCACCTGATGCACTTCGAGGGCGGCAACGCCCTTTCCGCCTTCCGCGCCCAGGCGCTGCTGCCGCGCCTGCAGGCCGTCAACGCCCGCATCACCGGTGTCAGTGCGCGACACGTGCACTGGGTCTGGAGCGATGCGGCCCTGGACGAGGCCGTCCAGGCCAAGCTCGCCGCGCTGCTGACCTACGGCGAGCCGTATGCCGCGCCGCCCGGCGAGGCCGAGCTGGTCGTGGTGATGCCGCGCCTGGGCACCGTCTCGCCCTGGGCATCCAAGGCCACCGACATCGCCCACAACTGCGGGCTGGGCAACGCGGCGGTGCACCGTGTCGAACGGGTCACCGAGTTCCGCCTCCAGCTCAAGGGCGGCCTGTTGGACGCCTTCAGGTCGAACAAGGGGCTGAGTGAGGCCGAGTTGCAGGCCTGCGCGCTGCTGCTGCACGACCGCATGACCGAATCGGTGGCCTGGGAGCGTGAGGCGGCGCGCCACCTGTTCGACGCGCAGCCGGCCGAGCCGCTGGCGCACGTGGACGTGCTCGGCGCCGGCCGGCCGGCGCTGGAAGCGGCCAACAAGGAATTCGGTCTGGCGCTGTCGGACGACGAGATCGATTACCTGGTGGCCGCCTTCACCGACCTGAAGCGCAACCCCAGCGACGTCGAGCTGATGATGTTCGCGCAGGCCAACTCGGAGCACTGCCGACACAAGATATTCAATGCCGACTTCACCATCGACGGCGAGCGCCAGCCGCTGTCCATGTTCGGCATGATCCGCAACACCGAGAAGCTCAATGGCCAGCACTCGGTGATCGCCTACAGCGACAACTCGGCGGTGATGGAAGGCGGCCCGATCGAGCGCTGGATGCCGCAGAGCCAGACCGCCGCGTCGGCCTACGCCGCCCGCGCCGAGACCGCCCACGTGCTGATGAAGGTGGAAACGCACAACCACCCGACGGCGATCTCACCCTTCCCCGGCGCCTCCACCGGCTCGGGCGGCGAGATCCGCGACGAGGGTGCCACCGGCCGCGGCTCCAAGCCCAAGGCGGGCCTGACCGGCTTCACCGTCTCCAACCTGCGCCTGCCGGGCACGAAGGAGCCCTGGGAGCGCGAGCACATCGGCCGTCCCGAGCACATCGCCAGCGCGTTGCAGATCATGATCGACGGCCCGCTGGGCGGCGCGGCCTTCAACAACGAGTTCGGCCGGCCCGCTCTGGCGGGCTACTTCCGCGTCTTCGAGCAGAACGTGGCGGGCGTGCAGCGCGGCTACCACAAGCCCATCATGATCGCCGGCGGCCTGGGCACGATCAGCGACAGCCAGACCGCCAAGCTGCCCTTCGGCGCTGGCACGCTGCTGATCCAGCTGGGCGGCCCGGGCATGCGCATCGGCATGGGCGGCGGCGCGGCCAGCTCGATGGCGGCGGGCAGCAACACCGCGGCGCTGGACTTCGACAGCGTGCAGCGCGGCAACCCCGAGATCCAGCGCCGCGCGCAGGAGGTCATCAACCACTGCTGGGCCATGGGTCGGGAGAATCCCATCCTCGCGATCCACGACGTGGGCGCGGGCGGCATTTCCAACGCCTTCCCGGAGCTGGTGGACGGGGCCGGGCGCGGCGCGACCTTCGACATCCGCAAGGTGCCATTGGAAGAGACCGGCCTGGCGCCCAAGGAGATCTGGTGCAACGAGAGCCAGGAGCGCTACGTGCTGGCGATCGCGCCGGACAGCCTGGCCCTGTTCGACGAGATGGCCCGCCGTGAGCGAGCGCCCTACGCGGTGATCGGTGTCGCCACGGACGAGCGCGAGCTGGTCCTGGAGGAGGGCCCGGGCGCTGATGGGAAAAGACAGCGCCCCATCGACATGCCGATGGACGTGCTGCTGGGCAAGCCGCCCAAGATGCACCGCCAGGTGCAGCGCGTGGTGCGCAGCGAGCAGCCGCTCGACCTCAGTGACGTGAAGCTCGACGAGGTGGCGCTGGCCGTGCTGCGCCACCCGACGGTGGCCTCCAAGCGCTTCCTGATCACCATTGGTGACCGCACCGTGGGTGGCCTGAATCACCGCGACCAGATGGTCGGCCCCTGGCAGGTGCCGGTGGCGGACTGCGCAGTCACGCTGGCCGACTACGCCGGCCTGCGCGGCGAGGCGATGGCGATGGGCGAGCGCAGCCCGCTGGCCGCGCTGGACGCACCGGCGTCGGGCCGCATGGCGGTGGCCGAAGCCATCACCAACCTGCTGGCCGCGCCGATCGAGCTCAGCCGTGTCAAGCTCAGCGCCAACTGGATGGCCGCCTGCGGCGAGGCCGGCGAGGACGCCGCGCTGTACGACACCGTCAAGGCCGTCGGCATGGAACTCTGCCCGGCACTCGGCGTGGGCATCCCGGTGGGCAAGGACAGCCTGTCGATGCGCACCAAGTGGAGCGACTCGGACGGCGCCAAGCAGGTGGTCGCGCCGGTCTCGCTGATCGTCACGGCGTTTGCGACGCTGGACGACGTGCGCGGCACCCTCACCCCGCAGCTGCGCACGGACACCGCGGCCAAGCTCGACACCACGCTGATCCTGGTCGACCTCGGCCAAGGCCGCAACCGCATGGCCGGCTCGATCCTGGCGCAGGTGGTCGGCCAGTTCGGTTGTCATGTGAAGGATGGGGTGCCCGACGTGGACGACCCGGCCCGCCTCAAGGCGCTGGTGGCCGCGGTCAACGAGCTGCGCGGCCAGGGCAAGCTGCTGGCCTACCACGACCGCAGCGATGGCGGCCTCTGGGCGGCGGCCTGCGAGATGGCCTTTGCCGGGCATGTGGGCGTCAGCCTGAACGTGGACCTGCTGGTCACCGAGGGCGACGGCATCACTGACAGCCGCGCCGAGTACGGCGACTCGAAGAACTGGGCCACCCAGGTCAGCACCCGTCGCAACGAGCTGACGCTCCGTGCGCTGTTCAGCGAGGAGCTGGGCGTGCTGATCCAAGTCGCCACCGCCGACCGCAACGACGTGATGGCCACGCTGCGCGCGCATGGCCTGTCCAAGCACAGCCACGTGGTCGGCAAGACCAACGACCGCGCCGCGATGGAAGTCTGGCGCGACGCCAGGAGCGTGTTCGCCGCACCGCTGCGCGAGCTGCACCAGGCCTGGGACGAGGTGAGCTGGCGCATCGCCGCGCTGCGCGACAACCCCGCCTGCGCCGACAGCGAGCACGCCGCGGCGGGCGTCCAGGACGATCCGGGCCTGCAAGTCAGCCTGTCCTTTGATCCCGCCGAGGACATCTGCGCGCCTTTCATCGGCAAGGCTCGCCCGAAGATGGCCATCCTGCGCGAGCAGGGCGTGAACTCGCACGTCGAGATGAGCTACGCGATGGCCCAGGCCGGCTTCGAGGCGCACGATGTGCACATGACCGACCTGCAGAGCGGCCGTGCCGACCTGTCGCAGTTCCAGGGCTTCGTCGCCTGCGGCGGCTTCAGCTACGGCGACACGCTGGGTGCTGGCGAGGGCTGGGCCCGCTCGGTGATGTTCAATCCGAAGCTGGCCGATCAGTTTCAGGCCTTCTTCGCGCGGCCGGACACCTTCGCGCTGGGCGTGTGCAACGGCTGCCAGATGATGGCGGCGCTGGCGCCGATCATCCCGGGTGCCGAGGCCTGGCCGAAGTTCACCCGCAACAAGAGCGAGCAGTTCGAGGCCCGCCTGAGCCTGGTCGAGGTGCTGGACAGCCCGTCGATCTTCTTCACCGGCATGGCCGGCAGCCGAGCGCCGATCGCCGTGGCGCACGGCGAGGGCTTTGCGGACTTCTCGCAGCGCGGTGACGCCGCGAAGGTGCAGCGTGCGATGCGCTTCATCGACCACCATGGCCAGCCCACCGAGGTCTACCCCTTCAACCCGAACGGCAGCCCCGACGGCCTGACCTCGGTGACCACCGCGGACGGCCGCTTCACCGTGCTGATGCCGCACCCGGAGCGGGTGTTCCGCAATGTGCAGATGAGCTGGACGAACGGTGACATCGCAGCTGCCAGCCCCTGGCAGCGCATGTTCCGCAACGCGCGGCGCTGGGTGGGGTGAGGCGTGGCGCTGCGGGCTTGCAGTGCTGGCAATGGGTCCATGACATTGACCAATTGAAATAGGTATTTCTTGAATTGCAGCATATTATTCGTCCATGTGGACGATGCTGCTGCTCACCCTGCCGACCCAACCGAATGCTGTGCGCCTTCGGGTGTGGCGTGCCCTGAAGGCCCTGGGCAGCGCGGCTCTGCGTGACGGCGTCTACCTGCTGCCCTCGGCGCAGGTGGCGCGGTTCGAGGCCCCGGCCGAAGAAGTTCGTGCTCACGGGGGTTCCGCCAGCCTGTGGCATGTCACTGCGCGCAGCGACGCACAGCAGGCCGAATTGCTGGCGCTGTTCGACCGCGGCGAGGCCTATGCCGCCTGGCGCGAGCAACATCAGGCGTTGGTGGTGGAGCTGGAGGTGCTGGGCGAGACGGACGCCCGCCGCCGGCTGCGGACACTGGCGCAGGCGCTGCAGGCGCTGCGCGACATCGACTACTTCCCCGGTCCTGCGGCCGAGCAGGCCGAGGCCGAGCTGCAGGGCGTGCGTGAGGCGGTGGACGCCTGCCACAGCCGCGGTGAGCCCCGCGCGGCACCGCTGGTCGGGCTGGCGCGGTTGCATGCGAGTGATTTTCTCGGGCGGACCTGGGTCACCCGTACCCGGCCCTGGGTGGACCGGCTGGCCTGCGCCTGGCTGATCCGCCGCTTCATCGACCCGCAGGCCCACCTGCTGTGGCTCGACGACCCGGCCGAGCGGACGCCGCCCCCTGCCGGCGCGCTGGGCTACGACTACGACGGCGCGGAGTTCACCCACGTCGGGCCTTTGGTGACCTTCGAGGTCCTGGCGATCCGCTTCGGCCTGGAGGCAGACCCGGCGTTGCAGCGCATCGCCCGCGCCGTGCACCTGCTCGACGTCGGTGGCATCCCAATGCCCGAGGCGCCGGGGCTGGAAGCGGTGCTGGCCGGGCTGCGGGTGGTCCACACCGACGACGATTCACTGGTGATGGCAGCGGCGGCGGTGTTCGACGCACTCCACGCCGCACCTGGAGCCCTCGCGTGACGCCCCCCGTACCCCCGACGCCCTCACCAGCCGAGATCCTGGACACTCCCGTCACAGCCCCCGCTGCCGTCGGCTTTGCCGAAGCCCTGCGCTTCTGGCTCAAGCTCGGCTTCATCAGCTTCGGCGGGCCGGCCGGGCAGATCGCCCTGATGCACCGCGAGCTGGTGGAGGAGCGCCGCTGGATCAGCGAGAGGCGCTTCCTGCATGCGCTGAACTACTGCATGCTGCTGCCCGGGCCGGAGGCGCAGCAGCTGGCCACCTACATCGGCTGGCTGATGCACCGGACCTGGGGCGGCATCGTCGCGGGGGCGCTGTTCGTGTTGCCGTCGCTGGCGATCCTGATCGCGCTGTCGTGGATCTACCTGCGCTTTGGCGATGTGCCGGTCGTGGCGGGCCTGTTCTACGGCATCAAGCCGGCGGTGACCGCGCTGGTGCTGCATGCGGCGCACCGCATTGGCAGCCGGGCGCTGAAGAACCGCTGGATGTGGGGCATCGCGGCGGCGTCGTTCATGGCCATCTTCGCCTTCGACACCCCGTTCCCGGCCATCGTCGCCGCGGCCGGGTTGGCCGGCTGGTGGGGCTCGCGGCGCTGGCCGGCGGTGTTCGCGCTGGGCGGTGGCCATGGCGCGGCCCAGGCCGGCTACGGGCCGGCGCTGATCGACGACCACACGCCGACGCCCGCGCACGCGCGCTTCTCGCGCCGGCGCCTGGCCTGGGTACTGGGGGCCGGCCTTGGCCTGTGGGGGCTGGCCATGGCGGTGCTGGCCGCGACCAGCGGCCTGCACGGCAGCCTGACGCAGATGGGCTGGTTCTTCACCAAGGCGGCGTTGCTCACCTTCGGCGGCGCCTACGCGGTGCTGCCCTACGTCTACCAGGGCGCGGTGGAGCATCACCAGTGGCTCAGTGGCGCGCAGATGATCGACGGCCTGGCGCTGGGCGAGACCACGCCCGGGCCGCTGATCATGGTGGTGGCCTTCGTCGGCTTCGTCGGCGGCTGGCTGAAGGCGGTGCTGGGGCCGGACGCGCTCTTCCTCGGCGGCGCGCTGGCCGCCAGCGTGGTGACCTTCTTCACCTTCCTGCCGAGCTTCGTCTTCATCCTGGCGGGCGGGCCGCTGGTGGAGGCCACGCACGGCAAGCTCGGTTTCACGGCGCCGCTCTCGGCCATCACCGCGGCGGTGGTGGGGGTGATCCTGAACCTGGCGCTGTTCTTCGCCTGGCATGTGTGGTGGCCGAAGGGCTTCGGTGGCGCCTTTGACGCGGTGGCCGCGGCGATCACGCTGGGCGCGACGCTGGCGCTGTTCCGCTTCAAGGTGGGCGTGCTGCCGCTGCTCGGGGCCTGCGCGTTGATCGGGTGGGCGGTGAAGTCGATCACGCCTTGGTTCACGTCCTGGTGGGCCTGAGGTGGGCGTCGCCGCCGTTGGGCTGCGTGGACGGCGTGGGCAAGGTAACCTCGCCGCCCCGCCTTATCCCGTCATCGGACGAAGCCACCATGCGCTGTTCCCTCCCGGTTTCTTCACGCCTATCCCGGCTCGCCCTTGTGCTCCTGCCCAGCGTCCTGTGGACCTTGCCCGTCCAGGCCGGTCGGCCCCTGGGCACCGACGATGCCGGCACGGCCGGCGCCCGGACTTGCCAGGTGGAAACCTGGTTCGAGCGCAGCCAGGACCTGCGGGCATGGACCGCGTCACCGGCCTGCGGGCTGGGGGACGCCGTCGAACTGGGGCTGGAGTTCAGCCGCCCCAGCCCCAGCGCCCTGGCTGGCGAACGCCACAGCCTGGGGGTGGCGCTCAAGTGGGTCGACCCCGGGTGGAAGCTCGGTGAGGTCCAGTTCGGCCTCAAGGCCCACGGCGGCACGGCGCGCCAGTTGGCCGGAGGCTGGGCGGCAGGCGGGCGCGGGCTGCTGGGCCTGGCGAGCGTCGGCCTGCCGCAGCAGTTCACGCTGCACGTCAACCTGGGTGACGAGTACGACCGAGACGCGCGCCGCCACCGTGGTGTGGCGCAGGCGGCATTGACCTGGCAGCCCGCGCCCGCCTGGTTGCTGTTCGGCGAGGCCCAGGCGGTGCGTGGCACGGGCGGCGCGCAGCAGACCCTCGGCCTGCGTCACTGGCTGCTGGCCGACACGCTGGGGCTGGACGTGACCGGCGGTCGCACCGCCGGCGCACCGGGCTCGACCGTCTGGACGGTGGGCCTGGGCTGGTACGGCATCGGCTACTGACCCTGCTGACCCTGCTGACCGCCAAGCAGCGTCCGCAGGCGCCGGTACAGCGTGTTGCGGCTGATGCCCAGGCGCCGCGCCGCCTCGGAGAGGTTGCCGCCGGTCTGCGCGATCACCCGCTCGATGGTCTGGGCTGCGACGGTGTCCAGGGCATCGGGCGCCTGTGCCTGCGGGGCCGCTCCTGCCCGAGGCGAGGGCAGGGCGGTGGCGGTGGTGGCGGTGGCGGTGGCGGTGGCGGTGGCGGTGGCGGTGTCGCTGCCCGGCAGGTTCTGCAGCTCCTCGACCAGGTCGTCGGGCAGGTGCCGCCAGCCGATCTGCGTCTCGTGGCCCTCCAGCAGGTGCACCGCGGTGCGTAGCGCGTTGGCGAGCTGGCGCAGGTTGCCCACCCAGCGGCCCTGCGGCAATGCGGCCAGCACCTCGGCGGCGAGCTGCAGGGAGCGCTGCGGCGCCAGCTCCTGCAGCAGGTGCCGGGCCAGCGCGGGCAGGTCCTGGCGCTCGCGCAGGGGCGGCAGCGGCAGCAGCAGGCCGTTGAGGCGGTAGTAGAGGTCCTCGCGGAAGCGCCCGGCGCTCACCTCGGCGGCGAGGCGGCGGCGCGTGCCGCAGACCAGTGCGGTCCCGGCAGGCAGGGCGTTGCCCGGCGGGTGGGCGCGTTCGTGGGCGGCCCCATCCGACGTCCCGTCCTCCGACAGGCAGCGCAGCAGCAGCCACTGGTCGGCGGCATCGAGCTCGCCCACCTCGTCCAGGAAGAGCGTGCCGCCCTCTGCGAGCGCCAGGGCCGCCTGGAGGGCCGCCGCGAAGCTGCCTGGCACGTGGCCGGCGCAGCGCTGCACCACGAAGCGGGCGGCGCGGCGCTCGCCACTGGCGTGCCAGGCCCGCGCGAACGTCTCCTTGCCCGCACCGCTTTCACCCTGCAGCAGCAGCGGGATGCCGCTGTCGCGCAGGCGGCGGGCCCGCTCGACGGCCCGCTGCATGGCCGCGTCACCGAGGTCGAGGGTGGCGAGGGCGTCATTCAGCGGGGGCAGATCAGGCGGTGTTGCCAGGGGGGAGGGCCTGGAGACCTGATCGGCCGGGCCAGCTGGACGCGGCGCCACCGGGGCGGTTGTTGACAGCGATGCCAGCGATGCCTGCGGCCGCGGCTGCAGCCGGGTCGCCTCGCTCTCCACCGCCTGTGGCGCGCTGTCCACCCTGGCCCAGACGAAGCCGTGGTGCCGGCTGGCCAGGCGGCGCGGCGCACGCTCGCCGCTGTGCAGCCACTGGGTCCATTCGGCGCGGCCGAGGTCGAACACCGCGTCCAGTTGCACCCCGTTGATCTGGTCGCTGCGCAGGCCCAGCCAGTCGAGCGCGACTGCGTTGGCCCCCAGCACCCAGCCGTCGTTCGACACCGCCAGCTGGCCTTCGGTCAGCGTGGCGATGCCCTCGGCATGGCGGTGGAAGCGCAGGCGCAGCGCGGCGTGGTGGCGGGTGTCGAACAGGCGCTGCTCGATCATCCGGGCGCCCGCACGAGCAAGCCCGAGCGTGTGCGGGTGGGCGCTGCGGTGCTCGCCGGAGATGTCCAGCACGCCCAGCAACTGACCTGCCGGGTCGAGGATGGGTGCCGCCGCACAGGCCAGGAAGCCATTGCGCTCCAGATAGTGCTCCGCCCCGCGGACCGCGGTGGCGCTGCGGTCGGCCAGCGCGGTGCCGATGGCGTTGGTGCCACGCACCTGTTCATGCCAGTTCGCGCCCGGGCGCAGCGCCACCCGCTCGGCGCGGTCCATGAAGGGCAGGTCCCCCAGCGCGTGCAGCAGCATGCCGCGCGCATCGGCCAGGATCACCATCGAGCCGCTGTCGCGCGTCTGCTCAAACAGATACTCCATCACCGGCCCGGCATGGGCCACGAACTCGCGGTGCAGGTCCAGCGCACGTGCGAGCTGGGCTGCCGAGGCGTGCGGCGCGCCGCTGCTGCGCCCCTCGGGCGTGAGCCCGCCGCGGCTGCTGCGCAGCCAGGAGCGCGCCAGGCGCGGGTCGAGCTGCTGCAGCGGCACGTCGACGCGACCGCCCGAATCGAGCACGGTGCGGCGCGCCTCGCGCAGCTGGGCCGAAGTCGGCCGGCCACGCGGTGCCAGGGAAGAACGAGTGTCGATCGGGGCTCCCATGTGTCCTCCTGCGGTGCACGCTCCAGGCTGGCACACGTATGCACAGCCGTTCCTAATGGTCGAAGCGAGGTTCCGTTTCCGGGTGATGACCCCTGGGCCGGGCCGGTTGTCACGCTGCGTGACAGCTGTACTGGCGCAGGGCGCTTTCGAGGACCTGGGTGCGCAGGTTCCGGGCCAGCTTTGTGCGGATTTCGGCCTTTTCCCGCTCGAACCGGGGGGCTGGCACGCCCGCTGCAATGCATCGACCCAAGCAGGGCCGCCGCGGCGCCAGCCGAAGCCGGCCCTGTCGACCCCCTCGTCAGCCGCTTTTGTTTGACCCCAAAGGAGACATCCCATGCTGTACGCACTGCCCAATACCGCCGGCGCCAAGGTCGCCTACAAGGCCCAGTACGACAACTTCATCGGTGGCAAGTTCGTGCCGCCGGTCAAGGGCGAGTACTTCAACGTGATCACCCCGATCACCGGCCAGGCCTACACCCTGTGCGCCCGCTCCACCGCCGAAGACGTCGAACTGGCGCTGGACGCCGCCCATGCCGCGGCCGACAAGTGGGGCCGTACCGATGCCGCCACGCGTTCCAACATCCTGCTGAAGATCGCCGACCGCATCGAGCAGAACCTGGAGCTGCTGGCCTACGCCGAGACCGTGGACAACGGCAAGCCGATCCGCGAGACCCTGAACGCCGACATCCCGCTGGCCGTCGACCATTTCCGCTACTTCGCCGGCTGCCTGCGCTCGCAGGAAGGTGGCATCTCGGAAATCGACGAGAACACGATGGCGTACCACATCCACGAGCCCCTGGGCGTGGTGGGTCAGATCATCCCCTGGAACTTCCCGATCCTGATGGCCGCCTGGAAGCTGGCTCCCGCCCTGGGCGCCGGCAACTGCGTGGTCCTGAAGCCGGCCGAGTCGACCCCGATCAGCATCCTGGTGCTGATGGAGCTGATCGCCGACCTGCTGCCCCCGGGCGTGCTGAACATCGTCAACGGTTTTGGCCGCGAAGCCGGCATGCCGCTGGCCACGTCCAAGCGCATCGCCAAGATCGCCTTCACCGGCTCCACCGCCACCGGCAAGGTCATCGCCCAGGCCGCCGCCAACAACCTGATCCCCGCCACTCTGGAGCTGGGTGGCAAGTCGCCCAATGTCTTCTTTGCTGACATCCTCGACAAGGACGACTCGTTCCTGGACAAGGCCATCGAAGGCCTGGTGCTGTTCGCCTTCAACCAGGGTGAGGTCTGCACCTGCCCGAGCCGTGCGCTGATCCAGGAATCGATCTACGACCGCTTCATGGAGCGTGTGCTGCCGCGCGTGGCTGCCATCAAGCAGGGCAGTCCGCTGGACACCGACACCATGATCGGCGCTCAGGCCTCGCAGATCCAGATCGACAAGATCTCCTCGTACCTGGAACTGGGCAAGCAGGAAGGCGCGCAAGTGCTGATCGGCGGCGATCGCGCCCACCTCAGCGGCGACCTGGCTGGTGGCTACTACGTGCAGCCCACGCT
>Ga0073899_10000678_pt1 | contig 31314 bp, 30 predicted proteins | sample KloWWTmetaKNB5Ph_FD_88975 | JGI IMG/M metagenome (GOLD analysis project Ga0073899, IMG submission 88975) | Active sludge microbial communities from Klosterneuburg, Austria, studying microevolution and ecology of nitrifiers - Klosterneuburg... | ecosystem: Engineered > WWTP > Aerobic digester >... | reverse complement strand
TGGGCCACACCTTGACCATCTCGGCGAGTTTCTCCTCGCGCTCGGTGCCTTCGAGTTCGCGGGCACGGACGGTGGTGCGCACCCCGTTGGCCATGACTTGAGCGGTTTGTGCGGCGCGAAGGTTGGCCACCCAGGCCGGGGGCTTCTCTTGCCCCCAGTTGGAGCCAGCAATCAGCGGCCCATCGGGGTGTGGGGTGTAGAGCAAGGGTGTTTCTCGCTCGATGCCAGTTTTGCGTCCCTTGACGGTGAGCATCAGCCCAGTGAGGCCACAACTGGAGAGCAGTGTCATGTGGCCGTTGGTGAGTCGTTGAATCCCCTTGTCGAGGCCAACGATGACTTTGCCGAACTTTGGCAGCCAGGGTTGGCGGCCCATCACGATGGCAACGGTGCGCAGTGGATTCACCCGCCAGAGGTTATGTCACACATCTGGCGAGGTCTACCTAGGTGCGCGCACCAATAAACGACCGTGAATGCATTCGGCGTGAATCTCGTGACCCGACTTGATCAGGTCGCCGTCGAGTTGCCGGGGGGTCTCGGAGTGGGCCCGCACGGTCACGCTCTTGCCGCTCATGCGGGTGATGGTTTCGTCTGTGCGCTTGTTTTTGCTGAGGACCCGCAGGGCAAGGGGCACCCAGGACAGGAAGCGGCGCGGATAGAGGAGTACGACGTCGAGTTCGCCGTCATCGATGCGGGCATCGGGGATCAGCGGCATGCCGGCCTGCAGGTAGCCGACGTTGCCGATCACGATCGTCCGGGCGCGGTGTGTGGTGAACTCGCCGCCATCCACAGAGATGTCGACACGGATCGCAGGAAACATCAGTGAGCGCAGACCGGAGAGCACATAGGCGACCCATCCGACTTTGGCCTTGAGGTCCTCGTTGACGCCATCCATGATCGCGGCGTCAAAGCCCATGCCGGCCATCACGAGGAAGGTCGCATCGTCCATCTTGTCGCCGCTGACCTTGACCATGTCGATGGCTCGGTCTTGGCCGTTGAGGGCTACATCGACCGCAGCACGCAAATACAGCGGCAAGTTGAGGTTGCGAGCCAGCAAGTTGCCGGTGCCTGCCGGCACGATGCCGACCGGGATGCCAGTGCCGGCGAGTTCCTCACAGACCGTGCGCACGGTGCCGTCGCCACCGCAGGCGATGACAAGCTCGGCCCCGCTCACCGCAGCGCTATGTGCCATGGAGTGACCGGGGTCTTCGATGGTCGTGTAGTACCAATCGACTCGTTGCCAGCCTGCCGAATGCGCCAGCAACTCGACTAGGTACTTGAAGGCGCCAGGGTCATCAACCTTGATCGGGTTGAGTACGACGGCCAGGTGCTTTGGTTTGGGACCAACAGATGGCATGGCCTCGACCTTGTGAGCCAGGGGAACCTCATGAGGATCAAACAAGGCCCGGCCAACGGCCGCGACGCCAAAGCCGATCAACCAACCGGCCAGCACGTCGCTGAAGTTGTGGACGCCGAGCAACATCCGGTCGATCCCAACCACCAACACCACGAGGAGCGACACCACGAGCGCCACCCGACGCAGGCCTCGGCGGCGAATCAGCATCTGGGAGATGACGTAGGCCACCGCTGCCGCGGTGGCGACGCCAGCCGCGTGACCGGAAGGGAAACTGAGGGTTTCCAGGGTTTCGACGGGGTGTGGCCAGGTGGGGCGCTCGCGTCCGATGAGCGGCTTGATCACGGCGTTCACAGCTAGGGCCGACACCGTCATCACGACAGCGGTCCACACGGCCAGACGCTTGTGGCCCTTAACGAACAACGCAATCGCGGTGATGATCGTCAAGACCGTCATCGGTCCGGTGTCGAACAACCACTGCACGGCGATAGCGGCGGAGTACAGCCACTGCACGCTAAAGGTGAGTTCCTCAAAGGGAGTGCCAACCCAGGTGTCGAAACGCTGAAGGGCATCATGTTGGAAGAGCAAAAGCAGGAGTACGACGGCAAATCCGCCCAGCGAGGCCAGGCCCAAGACCCAGGCGCGTCGCGTTGAGGTGGTCACGCTTGCGAATTATGCCGTGTGACTATCCACAGGGAGCCAGGGCCAGTTGGGCACAGCGGCTTACTCTTAACCGTATGAGGATCTTGAGGGCCGTCGCGGCAGCTTCCGTGCTCGTTGCCACGAGTGCCTGTGGGGTGGGACAAGGCGACTCTGCCGGTGCACTGGGCAACACCTGGGTGCTGCGCTTTGACCGATCCACGGGTGGAGCCGATGGCGAAGAACTTGCCGCGGTCTATCTGAGTGCATCGCCCAATTCGGGCAAGGCGGTCACCGTAGAGATGCCGCCGCTCACTGCTGGTTCTGCCTCTGGTTTGACCCGGTTGTTGATGGTCGATAGCTCACACACCTGGGCGTTGCTCGACAGCGCGCCAACCAAAGCGGAGCGGGAGGCACATCAAGTCGCGCTCTATCCGCTGGCTGGGGGCGAGCCTCAGATGCTAAAGCTCGGACCCATCACGCCCGACTATCTGGCCTTTGCGCCCGAGGATGAGCAACTCACGGTGGTGGCCAAGCAAGGTGTCTGGCACGTGGATGCTCACAGCGGGCAAGCCACTCAGGCTGGCACGTTGCAGGTGAAGAAGAACTGGACCTATGCAGGCGGGTTCGTCGTCAACACCGGCGAGCCCTACACCGAAAGCCTGACCTCGTTTGAGACTGACCCCAGCGGCAACGGGGCTACTGACACGATCGTGCCCACGCGCAGCAACGGCTCGTTGGTGATTTCACCGACCAACAAACTCAAAGGCCTGCCCGATCCCAAGTGCGATCTGGTGAGCGGATTCAAGTCCGCAGATGGCACCAACTGGGTGTGGTGCGTGACCGGGCAAGATCTTCAGTTGAAGAAGTTGTCGGGGTCGAAGTGGTCGGCGTACGGCAAGGCAATCGAGGGCGTCGTACCCAAAGATGTTGTCGAGTTCGCCTACGCATTGCCCCCTCTCACGCAGGGCTAGCCCACAGCGCAGGCAATATCGGTGAGCAGTCACCGCGCAGGCTAGATAGCCTTGACCCATGATCGACCCACGAGTTCTTCGCGAAAACCCTGATCGAGTGCGTGCTGCCCAAGCAAAGCGCGGGCTGAGTGACTCCGTGGTCGACGCTGCATTGTCAGCCGACGAAGCCCGTCGCGCGGCCATCGCATCCTTCGAGCGGTTGCGGGCCGAGCAAAAAGAACTTGGCCGACTCATCCCTAAGGCAGCAGGGGACGAGAAGGCAGAACTCTTGGCGCGCACGAAGGCGTTGGCCGCTGAGGTGAAGGCTGCCGAGGCCACTCAAAACGACGCCGAAGTCGCGTGGCGTGATGCACTCTCGGCTATCCCTAACCTGGCCAACGAAGAAGCACCCGCAGGCGGCGAGGAAGATTTCGTGGTGCTCGAAACGATCGGGACTCCCCGCGAATTCGACTTCGAGCCGCGCGACCACATCGAACTTGGCCGGATCTTGGGTGCCATCGACCTTGATCGTGGCGCAAAGGTCTCAGGGGCGCGGTTCTATTACCTCACCGGCCAAGGTGCCGACTTGGAACTCGGCCTCATCCAAATGGCGATGGACCAAGCCCGCTCGGCCGGATTCACCACCGTGATCCCGCCTGCTTTGGTCAAGCCTCGGGCGATGGATGGCACCGGATTCTTGGGGCAAGCCGCCGATGACGTCTATCGCATCGAAGGCCAAGACATGTACCTCGTGGGCACGAGCGAGGTGCCGCTTGCGGCGTACCACAGCGACGAGATCCTCGATGCCGAAGCGCTGCCATTGAGGTACGCCGCGATCTCGCCGTGTTACCGCAAAGAAGCCGGCAGTCACGGAAAAGACACTAAGGGCATCATCCGAGTTCACTGGTTCGACAAAGTCGAGATGTTTACCTACACCACTGTTGAAGAGTCGTTTGCCGAGCACAAGCGACTCTTGGAGTGGGAGAAGGAGTTCTTGAACAAGTTGGAGTTGGCCTATCGAGTGATCGATGTGGCTGCGGGCGACCTGGGGCTTTCGGCTGAACGCAAGTTTGACTGCGAGGCCTGGATCCCGACGCAGGGCAAATATCGCAAGCTCACCTCCACCTCCAACTGCACCGACTTCCAGTCGCGCCGACTCGACATTCGCGGCCGCTTCGCCGAAGGCACAGCCCCGCTGGCCACGCTCAACGGCACCTTGTGTGCCATGACGCGCACCATCGTGGCGATCTTGGAAACGCACCAAAACGCCGACGGCTCGGTGACGATTCCGGTGGCGCTGCGGCCCTACATGCAAGGGCGCGAACGATTGGAGCCCGTGTCCGCGTGAGTTTCCCCAAGTTGGTCGCCCTCGATATCGACGGCACCTTGTTGGCCTGGGTGGAAGGCTCTGGGCAGACCTACGAGAAGGTGTCCCCTGCGGTCTACGACGCAGTGCAGGCGGCGCTTGCTGCTGGCTCGCATGTGGTGCTCTCCTCAGGTCGTTCTGCCCACGGGATGACCCCGATCGCCGACTTGTTGGGGTTGGCCTCAGAGGCCGCCGATCGGTTGTGGATCGTGGCGTCCAACGGCGCCGTCGTACTTCGCTATCCACCGGTCGAAATCGTGCACGAGGAGACCTTTGACGCCAGTGCGGCAGTGTTCGAGGTCTTGTCGCACCACCCGGAGGCGTTGGTGGCCGTCGAAGAGCGCGGCATCGGCTATCGGATCAACCGCGCCTTCCCAGCGGGGGAGTTGGGCGGGGAGATGATCATCGCTGACGTCGAGCAGATGGTGGCTGACCCGGTGAGCCGCGTGATCATCCGCGACCCATCAGCCACGGCTGAAGAGTTCATGGAAACCGCCTCGCGACTGGGCTTGCATGGCACCAGTTATGTCGTGGGCTGGACCGCGTGGTTAGACCTCTCGCCGCTCGGCATCTCGAAAGCCTCGGGTTTGCAGTACGTCGCTGATCAACTCGGTGTCGATGCCGCTGACGCGCTCGCGATCGGCGACGGTCGCAACGACCTAGAAATGTTGGCCTGGGCTGGTCGCGGCGTCGCCATGGGACAGGCCGTCGACCAGGTCAAAGCCGCCGCCGATCACGTCACCGAGACGGTTTATGACGACGGAGTCGCTGTCGAACTGCGAAAGTGGTTCCCGTGAGCGAACTCCCCCCAGTCATCAGCACCAATCGGTTCCGGCTGCCGCTGGTGAGCCGCGAAGAGGCTGCTGCCGCTCTTGCTGGCTCGCGCGCCCCTGACTGGCACGAGGACTACCCACGCAGCGACGACCTCGATGCCTTCTCCATGATCAAAGGCGACTCCACGTGGGGGCCGCGCCACATCGTGCGGGTTGTCGATGGGTTGGTGATCGGTTCGGTGGGGTTCTACGGGCCTCCCGCGCCCCATGACGACGGGGTGCCCGAGGTCGAGATCGGCTACGGCCTCGTTGAGTACGCCCGAGGCCATGGGGTTGCCACCGAAGTCGTGTCGGGTCTGGTCGCAGCCCTGGATGCTGTCGACGTACGTGTTCGGGCGCGGACCGAGCCCAGCAATGCGCCCTCGCTGCGCGTGCTGGCCAAGTGTGGTTTCACCGTGCTTCGTGGACCTGATGAAGATGGGAACCTGGTCGTCTCGCGAGCCTGAGTAGCCTTCGCCCATGCCGATTCGACTTGTTGCCACCGACCTTGATGGCACCTTGCTCGGCTCAGATGGGCAACTCTCTCCTCGGTCGATCGCTGCACTTCAGGCAGCCGATGCAGCCGGGCTGATCGTGGTGTTTGTGACGGCACGACCGTTGCGATGGATGACCTCGTTGTGGCCTCACGTCGGCTCCCACGGGAAAGCCATCGTGTCTAACGGAGCGGCGGTGTACGACGTGGGCACTGGGTCAGTCGAGGAAATCGACGGCATCGACCCGGAGGCCGGGATCGACCTTGTTGACGCGATCCGGGCGGCTGTCCCCGGGACGTCGTTCGCATTGGAATGTGTGTCGGGAATCTGCTTGGAGCCAGAGTTCAACGAGCCCGAACACATTCCGTTCGGCAGCCCGGTGGGCCCGCTCACTCACGTGTGGACCGAGCCGGCTCTCAAACTCATGGCTAGACACCGCAGCATGCCCTCCGTTGAGTTTCGTGAAGCCGTGGTGGCCGCGGTCGGTCGGCGGGCGACCCCCACGTGGAGTGTGGACTTCCTCGTTGAAATCAGTGCGCCCGGAGTGACGAAGGGCGGGGCGCTAGCTCGGCTTTGTGATCGGTTGGGGATTGCTCAGGGCGACGTACTCGCCTGTGGTGACATGCCCAACGACCTGCCGATGTTGTCGTGGGCAGGCACTGGGGTGGCCGTCGCCAACGCGCACGAGTCAGTCAGGGCGGCCGCCGACCAGGTCACCGCGAGCAATGACGACGACGGTGTCGCAGCGGTCATCGAAAGTTTGTTGTGAAACTCGGGAACCGAGTGCGCGGCCTCTGCGTCGAAAGTGCCATGCGTGCATTCTTTGTGATGATCCTGACGGCCATGAGCCTCACCCTGTTCTCATCCCCGCCAGCCTGTGCGTGCAAATGCGCGCCCATGGCCGAATCCGACGCGGTTGCCAAAGTCGATGTCGTGGTCAAGGCCGAGGTCGTCAAGGTGACCAAGGTTGATAAGCAAACTCGCGAGGTCACCTTGAAGGTGAAAGACGCCATCAAGGGAAACCCGGGCGCTGAAGTTGTGTTCACGACGAATGAGAGCTCGGCATCGTGTGGTGTCGAAGCACCCGAAGGCGAGACCAAGACCTTCTACCTGCGTGGAGGCGTCGACGAACTGACCGCGGCTGCCTGTGACCAGGCGGTTTACGCCGACGAGATCGCTCAGAACACCGTGCCTGACTCGGTGCCCGACGCAGGCAAGGCGCCCAAGTTGGATGTGAAGCCGGAGAGTCCCGCGCGCGGTTGGGCGTACGCCGGGGGCGCACTCGTCCTAGGCGGACTCGGAGTGCTCGCCTGGGCGCTTCGTCGGCGCGCTAGCTGATCTCTAGGAACTCGAGCACGAGCGCGTTGAAGGCCTCTGGCTGATTGATATTGCCAAGGTGGCGACTGTCGTTGATGGTCGCCACCTTGGCGTTTTTGATCACTGCGAACTCGGCGATCACTTCTGGTGGGCTGACCACGTCGTGATCGGCGCCGATCACCAGGGTGCGGGTGGTTATGGCGGCGAGATGGGGGCGCGCGTCGTACTCTGCGAGGGCTTCGCAGCAGGCGGCGTAGGACTCGGGATCGGTCGCCACCAGATCGTCCAAAATCGCCTGAGCGCGGGCGGTGGGGCGCACGGCGTCGATGAACCAGCGCTCGCCGGTGGCATCGCGCAGTGGTCCGATGCCGTTGCTGCGCACGCTGGCGGCGCGGTCGTGCCAGGTCTGCGGATCGCCAAACGCGGGGGCCGTGCAGGCCAAGGTGAGCGAACTCAAGCGCTCGGGGTAGTTAAGCGCGAGTTGCTGGCCGACTGCCCCGCCCAGCGAGATGCCGACGTAGTGAAACATGTCGTGGCCTTGGGAATCGGCAAGCTCGATCACATCGCTAGCGAGGTCTTCCACGCGCACGCCAGAGTCGGCGCGAGGTGAATTGCCGTGCCCACGATGATCGAACCCGACCACGCAATAGTCCGTTGAAAGCGCCGTGACGAGTTCGTGCCATTGGCGGTGCGTTGAGCCAAGCGAGCCGCCCAGGTAGACCGCCGGAGCGTCGAGGGGTCCTCTAGTCGCGTAATGAAGCCTCATGGGTCAAGTGTTGCTGCTTTGCCCGGATGTTTGGCGCTTTGCGGGGGAGATCCCCCGGGCAAAGCGCCAAAGTCACAAGTAAACCTGTGACTTTTCACGCCCGCGACGCGACCTCCACGCCCTGCTTGATGGCGCGTTTGGCATCGAGTTCGGCAGCCACGTCGGCCCCGCCAATGAGGTGGGCACCGATCCCAGCCGCGACTAACTCGTCGTACAAACCTCGCACCGATTCCTGACCCGCGCAGACCACGATGGTGTCGGCTTTGATGGTGTGGGCCGCCCCGTCGACGGTGATGTGCAGGCCGTCGTCATCGATGCGGTCGTAGCTTGCTCCGCGCACCATGGTGACCGCTGACTGTTTCAACACGGCCCGGTGCGCCCACCCTGAGGTTTTGCCCAAGTCGATCCCGATCGGGGTCTCCTTGCGTTGGATCAGGGTGACTTCGCGTGCAGGCACTCGGGGGGTTGGCGTGGTGAGGCCACCTCGGTGCTCTGCGGGGTCACCCACACCCCAGTGAGCCAGCCATTCCTGGTCTGTCTCGGGCGTGTGCGTCAAGAACACCGACACATCAACCCCGATGCCGCCGGCTCCGATCACAGCAACCCGCTGGCCGGCCGTGGCGTTTCCGTTCAGCAAGTCGGCGTAGGAAACCACACTGGGGTGATCGATGCCCTCGATGCTGGGGATGCGTGGGGTGACACCAGTGGCGACAACGACGTCGTCGTACTCCTTGAGCTCGCTCAGGGTTGGCTCGGTGTTGAGCCGTACGTCGACTCCGAGCGCCTCCATGCGCGTCGTAAAGAACCTCAGGGTTTCCTCGAACTCTTCCTTGCCGGGGACCTGTCGGGCCAATCGGAATTGGCCTCCGATCTGGGCAGACTTTTCAAAGAGCGTGACCTGGAAGCCACGGGCAGCGAAGGCCTCGGCGGCAGAGAGTCCAGCAGGCCCGGCCCCAACAACCGCGACCGTCGGGGCAGTGCGAGTGGGAGCCAGCGGAACCAACACCAGGTCGGTCTCGCGGCAGGCCCGCGGGTTCACCAGACACGAGCACGGCTTGTTGGAGAACGCGTGATCTAGGCATGCCTGGTTGCAGGCGATGCAGGTGTTGATCTCATTGGCTCGGCCGTTTGCGGCCTTGCTGACGAACTCCGGGTCAGCCAGCAGTGGGCGAGCCATCGACACCAGATCGGCAGTGCCCTCGGCGATCAGCGAGTCGGCGAGTTCGGGGGTGTTGATCCGGTTGGAGGCACACACCGGGATAGCGGCGATCTCCTTGAGGCGGGCCGTTGCCCAGGTCCAGGCACCGCGCGGCACCTGAGTGATGATCGTAGGCACCCGAGCCTCATGCCAGCCAATGCCGGTGTTGAAGACGGTGGCCCCGGCGTCCTCGATGAGATGGGCAAGTTCGGCGACCTCATCCCAGGTTTGACCGCCCTCGACTAGGTCGACCAGCGAGATCCGGTAAATGATCGGGAAATCTGCGCCGACTGCCTCGCGAGTGCGTCGTACTGTCTCAACGGCGAACCTCATCCGCTTAGTCGCTGACCCGCCCCACTGGTCGTCGCGATCGTTGGTGCGCTCGGCGAGGAACTGGTTGATCAGGTAGCCCTCTGAGCCCATGATTTCGACCGCGTCGTACCCAGCACGTTGGGCCAATCGGGCACTAGCTGCGAAGTCTGAGACGGTCTTGTCGACTGCCTTGGTCGAGAGCGCGCTGGCCTTGAAAGGCGTGATGGGGGACTTGCTCGCGCTCGCGGAAACCGAAAATGGGGTGTAGCCGTAGCGGCCAGCGTGCAACACCTGCATCGCGATCGCGCCGCCCTCGTCGTGAACAGCGCTGGTCAACGAGCGGTGGCGATCGGCCTGCCCTTTGGACGTCATCTCGGAAGCAAACGGCTTGAGCCACCCACGCTTGTTGGGCGCAAAGCCACCGGTGATGATCAAACCGGTGCCGCCGCGAGCACGCTCGACGAAGTACGCCGTCAGTCGGTCTAGGTCCTTGGCCTTGTCTTCGAGACCGGTGTGCATCGAACCCATGACGACCCGGTTACGCAGGGTGAGGTTGCCAATGGTGATCGGACTAAGCAGGTGGGGGTAGTTGCTCACGGGGTGATTCTTGCTGGCGCTGGCCGCAAGTGGCTCCGCGTGAGGCCCAAGTCACAGCGCATCACCGGGATGTTTGTCGCTTTGCGGGGGAGATCTCCCCGGTGAAGCGTCAAAGTCACAGGTTTACTTGTGACTTTTCCCCCCGATTCCCAGCGTACGATGCGCCCATGCGAATCTCGTTGCCATTCTCTGCTGCCGCTGCGCTATTGCTCCTTACCGCAACCGGTTGTGCCCCCAAAGAGTCCGCCGCTCCTGCCAACGACGACACCACTGCTGCATCGTCGTGCGCCGTTGACCAACTGGCGCTTAAGACCAAGGGTCAACTGACGGTGGGCACCGACTCACCGGCCTACGACCCGTGGTTCTCCGACAACACCCCTTCCAACGGCAAGGGTTTTGAGTCTGCAGTCACCTACGCCGTGGCCAAGCAACTCGGCTTCACCCCCGACCAGGTCAAGTGGGTGAAGGTGCCCTTCAACAACTCCTACGCACCAGGTGCGAAGAAGTTCGACTTCGACATCAACCAAATTTCGATCACGCCCGAGCGTGCAGCCGTCGTCAGTTTCTCCGATGGCTACTACTCGGCCTCGCAGGCTGTCATCGCGCTGAAGAAGGGCAAGGCTGCGTCGGCCACCAGCATCGAGGCGTTGAAGTCGCTGAAGTTGGGTGCCCAGACGGGTACGACGTCGCTGACCGCGATCCGCGAAAGCATCAAGCCCACCACCGACCCGCTGGTCTTCGATGACACCAACGTCGCCAAGCGTGCGCTGATGAATGGCCAGGTCGACGCGATCGTTGCCGACTTGCCGACCGCCTTCTACATCACTGCGGTTGAGATTCCCAAGAGCAAGATCATTGGGCAGTTCGCTGATGCAAACCCCGACAAGTTCGGTCTGCTGAGCGAGAAGGACTCCGCACTTACCCCCTGCCTCAACGAGGCTCTGGCCGCGCTGACTAAGGACGGCACGCTGGCTGCGATCGAGAAGCAGTGGCTGTCTGACTCGGTGAGCGTCCCCGTTTTCACACCATAAAGTCCTCATCGAATGAGTGACTGGTCACCCAGCACGCAAGAAGTTGCTCGTCGCCGGATCCGCCGTAACCAGGCGGTCCGGCGAGGGGTGCTGGCCACCACGGCCACCGTGGTGTTCTTTGGTGCGCTGACTTGGGTGATCACCTCATCGCCGGGGTGGCCCACGGTTCGCGACTCGTTTTTCAAGTGGGACGAAGCAGTTGGCGCTTGGCCCACGATCATCAAGGGCTTCGGACTCAACGTCACGATGTTCTTGATCGCTGAGCCGTTGATCTTGGTGGTGGGTGCTCTGGTCGCGGTGCTTCGGGGCACGCGATCGCCGGCACTTTTTCCGCTACGTGCCGTCGCTGTTGGCTACACCGACCTGTTTCGCGGCATCCCCACGATCTTGTTGGTGTTCTTGTTGGCGCTGGGTATGCCCGCCCTCAACCTGACCGGGGTCCCGACCTCGCTCTTCTTCTGGGCGACCGTGGCCTTGGTGCTGTCTTATGGCGCTTACGTTGCCGAAGTGTTCCGCGCTGGCATCGAGTCGGTGCACCCTTCACAGATTGCCTCCGCGCGCGCCCTTGGGTTGTCTGAGGGGCAAACCATGCGCCACGTCGTACTCCCTCAAGCCGTGCGCCGCGTCGTCCCTCCTCTGCTCAATGACTTCGTTTCGCTGCAAAAGGACACCGCGCTGGCCGGGGCCGTTGGAGTGTTTGAGGCGCTGTTTGCCTCGCGCGACTACGGCAATTACCACTTCAATTTCACGCCGTACGTCGTCACCGCCGCTCTTTTCATCGCACTCACCATCCCGTTGGCTCGGTTCACCGACTGGCTCGGCAAGCGTGCACGTGCGCGGATGTTCTCGGGAGGTGGGCGATGAGCCTCTTGCAGATCGACAACCTGCGTAAGTCCTACGGCGACAAAGTGGTCCTGCGCGATATCGACCTCTCTGTCGCCCCCCACGATGTGGTGTGTCTGATTGGTGCGTCGGGCAGTGGCAAGTCGACGTTGCTGCGATGCGTCAACCTGCTCGAGTCGATCGATGACGGCCAGATCACCTTCGACGGTGAGGACATCACCGACCCGCGCGTGGATGTCCAAGGCGTGCGTCGGCGGATGGGCATGGTTTTCCAGGCCTACAACCTGTTTCCGCACATGACGGTGCTGCGCAACCTCACCTTGGCGCCGGTGAAGGTGCACGGCGTCTCGATGGATGAGGCCGTCGCCCGCGCCCGACTGCTGTTGGAGCGCGTGGGGCTCTCGGGTTATGAAGACAGTCACCCCGACCGCATGTCAGGGGGCCAACAACAGCGCGTTGCCCTCGCCCGCGCTATGGCCGCCCAACCGGCTCTGCTGCTCCTCGATGAGGTCACATCCGCCTTGGACCCGGAGCTGGTGGGGGAGATGCTCGGAGTGCTGCGAGACCTAGCTGACGACGGTACGACGATGATCCTGGCCACCCACGAGATGGCCTTTGCCCGTGACGTGGCCACCAAGGTCTGCTTCCTCGACGACGGGGCCATCTTGGAGTCGGGTCCGCCCACGCAAATCTTTGGTAATCCCTCAGAGGAACGCACTCGGCAGTTCTTGCGGCGAGTGTTGAACTAGGGCAAATCGGGCTCCCATCCCGGTGTCAAAATCCCAGGTTAAGTACCCCGTTTGTCACTTAACCCAGGTTGCAACCTGGGTTAAGTGACAAACGGGGTACTTAACCTGGGAAACCGACACCCGTAGCCGGGCTGGCAAACTGCACCTCGTGACAGTCGAACTCGGAGCAAAGTCGGGCCCGCTCAAAGGCGTTAAAGTGGTCGAGTTGGCCGGAATTGGTCCGGGACCACACGCCTGTATGATCTTGGCCGACTTGGGCGCAGATGTGATCCGCATCGATCGGCCGGGCGGGGCGAGCATGGGCGGTGGCCGGGTCGACATCTTGAACCGTGGCCGCACGAGCGTTGCGCTGGATCTCAAGCATCCCGATGCGGTCGAGACGGTGCTGCGGCTGGTCGAGAGCGCCGACGTACTCATCGAGGGCATGCGCCCGGGGGCCACTGAGCGACTTGGTCTGGGTCCAGATGAGTGCCTGGCTCGCAACCCACGACTGGTCTACGGGCGGATGACGGGGTGGGGGCAAAGCGGCCCGCTGGCGCATGCGGCTGGGCACGACATGAACTACATCTCGATCACTGGAGCCCTCTACGGGTTGGGGCAAGACGCCACTCGACCTCATTTCCCGGGCAACCTGCTTGGTGACTTCGGGGGCGGGTCGACGTACCTCGTCATTGGCGTGCTGGCCGCGTTGTTGGAAGCGAAGATGTCGGGTCAAGGCCAAGTCGTCGACGCTGCCATCGTGGATGGCACGGCCCATCTGAACGCGGTGGGCGCGGCGTTCCTCGCAGCGGGACTGGCTTCTGACAAGCGGGTCAGCGGCATGCTCGACGGTGGGATGCCGTTCTATGACCTGTACGAAACTGCCGATGGTCGGCACATGAGTCTCGGCCCCATCGAACCTCAGTTTTGGGCGGAGTTCGCTCGGTTGCTGCCGCTGCCGGCCGACGCGCCGGGGCAGTACGACGCTGCCAATAAGGAACAACTCCGCGCGATGATCGCTGCTCAGTTCAAGACCAAAACGCTGGCCGAGTGGGTCGAGATCTTTGAGGGCACCGATGCTTGCGTCGCGCCGATTCTGACGATGGCTGAGGCGGTCGATCACCCGCACATGGCCGCGCGAGGCATCTTCGTCGAGGCCGACGGCATCACTCAGCCAGGTCCGGCCCCGCGCTTTTCGCGTACGGCGGCGACCGTGACCAACGGACCCCGCAAGCCGGGTGAAGACACGCGCGAGGCCTTGCTGGCATGGGGCATCGACGACGTCGACCGGATACTTGCCAGCGGCGCTGCCGCGCAGGCCTGATGAGGAGATGACGATGAGCTACCTGCCCCCCGCTCAGCCCGTCCCGGTTCGCAAGAGTCGACTTGGTTGGATCATTGGGGGTGTCATCGGCGTACTCCTCCTCACTATTGCCGGGGTTGGCGTGTGGGCAATGCGCAACTTCGACCCGCAGGTGCTCATTGAGGTGTGCCCGGCTCCTAAACAGATGCTGCAGATCACGGCGGACAAGTTGGAGCCGGACTTCACGTTGCACCGCGTTCGTGCCTATTGCTCGGGTGAACTGCCGACCGAAATCAAGGGGTCCGGGGTTAGCGCCATCTTGCTGCCGCGCAACGAGACCTATAACTCCAATGCCGAACTTGGCGCTGACGTCACTAGGCGGTTGGAGAGCGCTGGCTGGACCGAGACTGAGACAGGGGAGTTCAGCGCGAGTGTGAAGGGCGTGAACTTTAAGGCAACGCTTGAAGCGAGCAGTTATCGCCCAGCCATGGCTCGGCTGATGATCGCCGAGATCCGCGATGGCCGAGGCAATCTGCACTCGAAGATGTACCCCGAGGGCGCGCGGGAGCCGTTTGACGAGATGAAGTACTCCACGACGCCGACGTACACCTCCACCTTTATCCCGGCCGGCTACACGAAGTGGGGGGAGGCGCGCGCGCAACTGGACACCAAAAGCATGAGTATGACGTTGCTTGGCGGTACAGATCTGGAACCCCAGATTGATGTTGGACCGCTTGGCGGCCGCAACCCGGGCCAGGGCTGCTTCTCCGCATCCGGTGACCTCGATCCAGTCGCTCGCTGCACGAAGGTCGGTCGGGTCGATGGCTCCCCAGTGATGCGCTACGAACTCTTACCCAACGAAGTGCAGGTAGTGAGAGGCAAGTTCTTGATCAGGCTGCTTTACGTCTATGACCACCCCAACGTGAAGCCAGCGATCAGCCATGACGATGTGTTGGCCATTGTGCGCGGGTTGAAACAAGTTGGTACCCCGGCGCTGAGCGACTAGACCCACCAACTTCACCCAGGTGTTTGTCACTTAACCCAGGTTGCAACCTGGGTTAAGTGACAAACGGGGTACTTAACCTGGGATTTCGACACCCGTCTGGTGAATCTCGCCACACGGAGTTGGAGGCTCTGGATAGGGCTGACACAATCGGCATTACCCGCGAGTAGGAAGCAGATCTCCCATGCCTGAAGCATTCGTGTACGACGCCATTCGCACCCCGCGAGGCAAAGGTAAGAAGGACGGCTCGCTCCACGAAGTGAAGCCCGTTGACTTGGTAGTCGGCCTGCTCGACGCCGTCAAGGAGCGCAACGAGGGCTTTGACCCCAACCGCGTCGATGACGTGGTGCTCGGCATCGTGACCCCCGTCGGTGACCAAGGTGGTGACTTGGCCAAGACCGCCGCGCTGGCCGCTGACTACCCCGAGACGGTGGCCGGTGTGCAGTTGAACCGTTTCTGCGCCAGCGGCCTCGAAGCCGTTAACCAAGCTGCAAGCCGAGTGCGTGGTGGGTTTGAGGACCTGATCCTTGCCGGCGGAGTCGAGTCAATGAGCCGGGTGCCCATGGGCGCCGACGGTGGCGCCTGGGCGACCGACCCACGCACTGCTCTCCACACCGGCTTCGTGCCTCAAGGCATCGGCGCTGACTTGATTGCCACGATCGAAGGTTTCACTCGCGAAGACGTCGACGCGTTCGCCGTACAGTCCAACCAGCGGGCGGCCAAGGCGTGGGATGAGGCTCGGTTCGCCAAGTCAATCGTGCCCGTCACCGACTTCAACGGCATCACGGTGCTCGATCGCGACGAGTTCATTAAGCCCACCTCGACCGTTGAGGGCCTGGCTGGTCTCAAGCCGAGCTTCGCGGGCATGAGCGCCCAAGCTGGCTTCGGCAATGTTGCGCTGGAGAAGTACCACTGGATCGAGCAGATCGACCACGTGCACACGGCCGCCAACTCCTCAGGCATCGTTGATGGTGCTGCGATCGTGGCGATCGGTTCGGAGCAGGTGGGCAAGGACCTCGGCCTGACTCCTCGCGCGCGCATCGTCTCCGCCGCAGTTTCTGGCGCCGACCCGACGATCATGCTCACCGGCCCGGCTCCCGCTGCCCGCAAGGCGTTGGCGAAGGCTGGTCTCAAAGTCGAAGACATCGACCTCTTCGAGATCAACGAAGCCTTCGCTGCAGTGGCACTGCGGTTCATGAAAGACATGGGCATTGACGACTCGATCACCAACGTCAACGGCGGTGCGATCGCGATGGGCCACCCCCTCGGTGCAACTGGGGCGATGATCTTGGGCACCTTGATCGATGAACTTGAGCGTCAAGGCAAGAAGCGCGGCCTCGCCACCTTGTGTGTGGGTGGCGGCATGGGCATCGCGACCATCGTCGAACTCGTCTAGGCGTCGCACTGCCTCGCCGGACGTCATACGTCGCGCGCCCCATAGCGACCACTTCGTATGACGTCTGCTCCCCGACCAACTTCTCAGCACAAAGGAAACGCAATGAGTGAGAACCAAAGCGCAGTTAGGTACGACAAGGACTCCGACGGCATCGTCACCTTGACCATGGATGACCCCACCGCGGGTGCCAACACCATGAACGAGCTCTACAAGGAGTCGATGGCCGCCGCGGTCGACCGGCTCTACGCCGAGGTTGACTCCGTCACGGGCGTCGTTATCGCCAGTGGGAAGAAGACCTTCTTCGCAGGTGGCAACCTCAAGTCAATGGTGGGCGCTGGCCCGGCCAACGCCGCCGAAATCTTCGCAGGAGCCCAAGACATCAAGGCCGGTCTGCGACGCCTCGAGACCTACCCCCACCCCGTTGTCGCCGCCATCAACGGTGCTGCCCTGGGTGGCGGACTTGAGATCTCACTCGCCTGTCACCACCGCGTTGCCTGGGCGGACCGCTCAGTGCAGTTGGGTCTGCCCGAGGTCACCTTGGGTCTGCTCCCAGGTGGGGGTGGCATCACCCGCACCGTGCGCATGATGGGCATCTCCGACGCCCTGATGAACGTGTTGTTGCAAGGCACCAGGTTCACCCCCGAAGACGCCAAGGCCAAGGGCCTCATCGATGAGACTGTCGCAACGCTGGACGAACTCATCCCCGCCGCCAAGACCTGGATCAAGGCCAACCCCGAGGCTAAGCAGCCCTGGGATCGCGAGGGCTACAAGATGCCCGGCGGCACCCCCAAGTCGCCGTCACTGGCAGCCTTCTTGCCTGCCTTCCCCGCGATGCTGCGCACCCAGCTCAAGGGTGCCGACATGCCCGCTCCCAAGGCGATCCTCGCCGCAGCCGTCGAAGGGGCAGCCGTCGACTTCGACACCGCCTCGCGCATCGAAACCCGCTACTTCGTCAACCTGGTCACCGGCGCCAACGCCAAGAACATGATCCAGGCCTTCTTCTTCGACCTCCAAGCCATCAACTCTGGCTCGTTGCGCCCCGCTGGCGTCGAGAAGCGTACGGCGAAGAAGGTGGCCGTGCTCGGCGCCGGAATGATGGGTGCAGGCATCGCATACTCGGCGGCACGCTCGGGCATGGACGTCGTACTCAAGGACGTCTCAGCTGAAGCCGCCGAACGCGGCAAGAACTACTCTGTCAAGCTGCTCGACAAGGCCATCAGCCGCGGCAAGATGACCCAAGAAAAAGCCGCTGAGATCTTGGCCCGCATCCACCCAACTGCTGACCCCGCAGACACCACCGGTTGCGACACCGTGATCGAGGCCGTCTTTGAGGACCCGGCGTTGAAGAAGCAGGTGTTCGCCGAAATCGCGCCGTACATCAACGCCGACGCGCTCTTGTGCTCCAACACCTCCACCTTGCCGATCACCGAACTGGCCACCGGCGTGGAGCGTCCCGCTGACTTCATCGGTCTGCACTTCTTCTCCCCCGTCGACAAGATGCCACTGGTCGAGATCATCCGCGGCAAGGAGTCGAACGACCAGGCCGTGGCACACGCTCTCGACATCGTGATGCAACTGCGCAAGACCCCGATCGTGGTCAACGACAGCCGCGGGTTCTACACCTCACGCGTCATCGGCTTCCGCGTCAACGAGGGCCTCAGCATGCTGGCCGAAGGCGTCGCCCCGATGTCGATCGAGCGGGCATCGACCACCGCCGGTTACCCCGTCGGAATCTTGCAACTCAGCGACGAACTCAACATGGAACTGATGGCCAAGATCCGCAAAGCCACCCGTGACGCCGCCGAGCGTGACGGTCTGGTCGTCGAAGCACACCCCGCCGATGGCGTGGTTGCCAAGATGATCGAGGCCGGTCGGGCCGGACGCCTGCGTGGTGCCGGGTTCTATGAGTACGACGAAGCTGGCCAACGCCAAGGCCTGTGGAGCGGACTCAACGAGCTCTTCCCGTCCGCCGCCGAGCACGCCGACCTCAACGACCTGCGCGACCGACTCACCTTCATCGAAGCCCTCGAAACCGCAAAGTGCTTCGAAGAAGGAGTCATCGAGTCGGCAGCCGCCGCCAACATCGGCTCCATCATGGGCATCGGATTCCCGCCCGCCACTGGTGGTGCTGCCCAGATCATGACCGGCTACTCCGGTGCCACTGGTCGTGGACTCAAGGGGTTTGTTGCACGGGCGAACGAGCTTGCTGACAAGTACGGCGAGCGCTTCCGCCCCACTGCCCGCTTGGTCGAGATGGCCGAGAAGGGTGAAGCTTTCCCGGCTTGATCTTGGGGGGTGTAGTTTCACCGGGTACCCGGTGAAACTTGCGCTTCCCACGTAAAACTTCACATGCGTTGCGCAAGTTTTCCATGGGAAGTAGCAGCCCCCGAATGCCGTACGACGATGCAGTTGACCGATCACCTAGGTGGGCTGGGTAAAGTGGCCCGGCCGACTTAGAACACCAGAGGAACCATTGTGAAGAAGACCCTGCTCGCCCTGAGCACGACAGCAGCGCTGCTGCTCACATCCGCCTGCGGCGGAGTGAGCGGGGACGACAAGACCGCCGCCGACTCCTTGGCCAAGGCCTGGAATGGCCAGGATGCACCCAAGAGCCGCCAGGCCAGCAACAAGTGCATCGCCGACAAGTGGGTCGCTGCTGTTGGTGCCGACGCGCTGGTCGAAGAAAAGGTCGTCGACAAAAACTTCCGTGCGATTGGACAGGCCCCCCCGGCCAAGCTGGGCAAGGAGTCTGCAACAGCATTTGGAAACGCCGTGGCGGACTGTTTCGACATCGCCTCGATGCGCGACGACCTGAAGAAGTCGATGCAAGGCCTCGACGACAAGACGCTTGATGCCTACATCAAGTGCATGGATGACATTGATCGCGATCTGATCGCTCAGGCCGTGCGCGACGGGAAGCTCAACGGCGCGACTGCGGAGCCAACCAAGGCAACCAAGGACCTCCAGACGGTCGTCCAAACCTGCCAAGAGGTCGTGCAAAAGTAGCTCGCAACCCCCGTAAAAGTCACAGGTTAACCTGTGACTTTTACGCTTTGCGGGGGAGATCATCCGGGTCAAGCGCCAAAGTCACAAGTTTACTTGTGACTTTTCACCAACGGTGAGTTTTGTCCCACTTTCCCCACGCCAGACCCACCCGCATTAGGGTCGGGATATGGATTTTTCACCGTCTCCACGTGCAGCAGACCTGACCCAACGGGTGCGGGAGTTCGTTCAACAGGAGATCACTCCGATCGAGTCTGCCTACCATCGCGAACTGGCTGAGAAGCGTTCGCGGGGTGAGGACAGTTGGACTCCCCTGCCGGTGTTGGGGGAGCTGAAGGCGAAGGCTCGCGCCCAGGGTTTGTGGAATCTCTTTTTGCCGAAGAGTCATGCCGGCGACTACGCGAAGCGGTTCGGCGTGGACGGCGGCGAGGGCCTGAGCAACGTTGATTATGCGCCGCTGGCCGAGGAGATGGGCCGCTCGTTTATTGCGCCGTACATCTTCAACTCCAACGCCCCTGACACGGGCAACATGGAGGTCTTGCTGAAGTACGGCGACCAAGCCCAGCGCGACCAGTGGCTTGACCCGTTGCTTGAGGGCACGATCCGAAGCGCGTTCTTGATGACGGAGCCGGGGGTGGCTAGCAGTGATGCCACCAACATGGCGGCCACCATCGAAGAGGATGGCGACGAACTGATCATCAACGGCCGCAAGTGGTGGTCCACAGGTGTGGGCAACCCTGACTGTGCGGTGTTTGTGTTCATGGGGCTCTCTCATCCTGACGCTGATCGTCACCACCGCCACACCATGGTTCTGGTGCCTCGTCACGCGGAGGGTGTGAAGGTTGAGCGGATGCTGGATGCGTTCGGTTTGGCCGATGAGCCCTGGGGGCACGGCGAGGTGTCACTGACCAATGTGCGAGTGCCCAAGTCGAACATCCTGCTCGGTCCAGGTCGGGCGTTTGAGATTGCTCAGGGTCGGCTTGGTCCGGGTCGGGTGCACCACTGCATGCGGCTGATCGGTGCGGCAGAGATGGCTCTTGAGGCCGGCATCAAGCGCGGGCTGTCGCGCACGGCGTTTGGTAAGCCCCTGGTCAACCTTGGTGGCAACAGGGAGCGCATCGCCGATGCCCGCATGGCCATCGACCAGGCTCGTTTGATGGTGCTCAATGCTGCATGGAAGCTCGATGTGGGTGGCTCGGCGAATGCGATCTCGGAGGTCTCTGCGATCAAGGTCGTGGTCCCCAACATGGCTCAGCAAGTCATCGATTTCGCCATCCAGTTGCACGGCGGTGGTGGCGTGAGCAGTGACTTCCCGTTGGCGGCGGCGTGGACAGGAGCTCGCACGCTGCGGCTCGCAGACGGTCCCGACGAGGTGCACCGCGGTGTGGTGGCTCGCATCGAGCTGGGCAAATACCGTTGAGGGTCTTTGTCACCGGCGGAGCGTCTGGTTTAGGGCGCGCGCTAGTTGAGGCGTGCGCGCTGCGAGGAGACGAGGTGGCGTACGGCGACCTCAACCCGCCCACCGATTCCATCCCGGGCACCTACCTGAAGTTGGACATTCGAAACCCCCACGATTGGGCCGCTGTGCACGAATGGGTGGTCTCGAACTGGGGTGGACTCGATCTCCTGATCAACAACGCTGGTGTTGCCGGTGGCGGACGCATCGATGTGGCCAGCATGGAGGAGTGGGAGCAGATCTTCTCGGTGAACCTCTTTGGCGTGGTGCGAGGTGTGCGCGAGTTCGTGCCGATGATGAAGGCCCAGCGCAGCGGGCACATCGTCAACGTCGCCTCGTTGGCGGGCTTGGTTCACCCGGCTGGGATGGCGTCCTATAACGCAGTCAAGGCAGCGGTGGTGGCGTTGACCGAGACGCTGGGCCACGAACTTGATGAGTGGGGGATCAAGGCGAGCGCGGTCTGTCCGTCGTACTTTCGTACCAACCTGCTCAACTCTTCTCCGCCCGGCGCTGACCGCGCGGTCGGCATGGTGATCGGTCGCATGGTCGATCGCTCACCGTTTGGACCTGCCGACATCGCCGAAGCAGTGTTGGCGGGGGTCGAGCGCGGCGATGACGTGATCTTGCCCGATGCTGCCGCCCAAGGTGCGGTTGACCTGAAGCGCTCAGATCTCGCGGCCTACAACGCGATGATGCGCGCCCAAGCCCGCAAGCTTGAGCAGGCCGCCGGTGAGTGAGATCGCAGGCGCGCGACCTGTGCGCGCAGAGGACGCCTTCGATGTGGCCGCGGTCGTTACCTGGCTTAACGATCATGGCGTCGCGATCGAGTCCGCACCTGAGGTGCGCCAGTTTGTTGGCGGCGCCTCGAATCTGACCTTTTCGCTGCGTACGGCGACCCGCGATCTCATCCTTCGCCGCCCGCCCTCGGGCAAGAAGGCTGCTGGTGCGCACGACATGGGCCGCGAATACCGCATCCAGTCGGCCCTGAAGGAGCCATTTGGATTGGTGCCCACGATGCTTGCTCAGTGCGAGGACGAGTCGGTGATCGGGGCGCCGTTTTATGTGATGGAGCGCATCGACGGGCTGATCCCTCGCAGTGAACTTGGCTTCGATCTGAGCCTCGATGACACCCGGGCGTTGTGCACCAACATGCTCGACGTACTGGTGAAACTGCACCAGACCGATCCCGGTGTGCTGGCCGATCTGGGCAAAGGCTTGGGGTACGTCGACCGACAGGTGATGGGGTGGACGGCGAGGTACCGCGCGGCCCGCACCCCAGATGCTGCCGACTTCGAAGCAGTGATGAATTGGCTGATCGCCAGCAAACCCGACGACGTCGACGTGCGAGTGATCCATAACGACTTCCGCTTCGACAACCTGGTGCTTTCGCGCGACCACCCGACCGAAGTGATCGGCGTGCTCGACTGGGAAATGGCCACGCTGGGTGACCCACTCATGGACCTGGCCGGGTCGTTGGCCTACTGGGTGCAGGCTGATGACGACGCGCAGTTCGCCTCGTTTAGACGCCAACCCACCCACCTGCCCGGCATGCTGACGCGGGCCGAGGTGGTCGACTACTACTGCTCAGCGATGGGCTACAGCGTCTCCCCTGAGCAGTGGCGCTTCTATGAAGTCTTCGGACTGTTCAGGCTTGCGGTGATCGCCCAACAGATCTACTACCGCTACTTCCACAAGCAGACCACCAACGATGTCTACGCGATCTTTGGCCCAGTCGCGGTGATGCTCGAGGCCCGCTGCAGAAAGTTGATTGGCTGATGGGCCAGGTCATTTTGGTCCGCCATGGTCAGGCGTCGTGGGGAGCTGCTGACTACGACGTACTCTCCCCGCTGGGAGAAACCCAGGCGACGGCTGTGGGTCGAGCCTTGAAGGGCGTGCAGCCGACGGTTGTGGTGCACGGCGAGATGAAGCGCCAAGCCGACACCGCCCGACTCGCGGTGGAAGCCGCCGGGTGGTCGATCGGGACCACGACCGACCCGCGGTGGAATGAGTTCGACTCCCTCGACGTGCTCTCCCAGTGCCCCGCACCTTTTGCAGGCGATGACCCCACGGCGCAGGAATTTCAGCAGTGGTTCGAATTAGCGACCTCGAGATGGGTCTGCGGGGGGTCGGGGACGTACTCCGAAAGCTGGGTCGACTTCGTCGCCCGCGCCATGGCAGGACTTGAGGCCCTGGCTCACAGTGGCACTGCGGTGGTGTTCAGTTCAGGCGGACCGATCTCGGCGGTTGCCAGTGCGCTGCTCGGTGGTGGTGGCGCGGTTTACGAGCGCATGACCCCCGTCGTCGTCAATGCCTCCATCAGCAAGGTCATTCTTGGGCGCCGTGGCACGACCCTGGTCAGCTTCAACGAACACAGTCACCTGCAAACAGGTGACTTGCTTACCTACCGGTGAATCTTTGTAACCTCACCCACTAAGAGTTTTCGTGGGCTTTGGGGGCGTCGTACAGTCACCGCATGAGCGGACGCGTAGTGCACTTTGAGATTCCGTACGACGACCGGGGTCGCGCCGAGAAGTTCTATGCCGATGCCTTTGGTTGGACCACCAACTATCTCCCCTCGATGCATTACACCGTCGCGACCACTGGCCCCGTTGACGACGAGGGCCGCCCCGCGAGCTCGGGCTACATCGGCGGTGGGATGCTGCGGCGCGAGTCGCCCACCGACCGCCCGGTGATCGTCATCGAGGTCGATGACATCGTGAGCACCCTGGAGCGCATCGAGTCTCTGGGTGGCGTGACCCTCTTGGGTCGTCAGGCTGTTGGTGACATGGGCTGGTCGGCGTACTTCAAGGACGTCGAGGGCAACCTGATGGGACTCTTCGAGCCAAGCCGCTAAGCGGGCCTTCTGGCGCCCCTCACCTTTGGTCTCACCCGCATCTGCTTAACCCGGATGTTTGGCGCTTTGCGGGCAAGATCTGCCCCGCAAAGCGCCAAAGTCACAGGTTTACTTGTGACTTTTACCTGGCTCAGTGTTCCCGCGGACTGATCCCCTTGGCATGCTCCTCGGACATCGGCTCATAGTGCGCGAAGGTCCGGCTGAAGGTGCCACCCCCGTGAGTCGATGACCGCAAATCAACGGCGTAGCGCACGAGTTCGGTTTGCGGCACGTGTGCGCGTACGACGGTGCGGTCGGCGCCCAGTTTGTCAGTGCCGAGCAGCCGGCCTCGGCGGGATGAGACGTCGCTCATGACGTGCCCAACTTGGTCATCGGGCACGATCACCGCGACTTCGTCGTAGGGCTCGAGCATGGAGACACCACCGGCAGCTGCGGCTTCGCGTAGGGCGAGGGCGCCAGCTGACTGGAAGGCCATGTCGGAGGAGTCGACGGCGTGGGCTTTGCCGTCGTACAACGTCACCCGCAGGTCCACGACGGGGTATCCGTTGCGGACGCCGCGCTCCATTTGGGCTCGAACACCCTTCTCCACGGAGGGGATGAAGTTGCGCGGCACTGCGCCGCCAACGACCTTGTCGACGAACTCAAAGCCAGAGCCTTGGGGCAGCGGCTCAACTTCGATGTCACACACGGCGAACTGGCCGTGGCCACCTGATTGCTTCACATAGCGACCGTGTCCCTTGGCGGACTTCGTGAACGCTTCGCGCAGCGGCACGATGAGGTCGACCTTGTTGACGCTGACGCTGAAGCGTTCCTTGAGGCGCTCGAGGGCGACGTCGGTGTGTGCCTCGCCCATGGTCCAGATGACCAGTTGCTTGGTTTCGGCGTTGTGCTCGATGCGCAGTGAGGGGTCTTCGGCGGCCAAACGAGACAGTGCCTGGGAGAGCTTGTCTTCGTCAGACTTCGTGGCCGCCTCGATGGCGATGGGCAGCAGCGGTTCGGGCATCGACCATGGCTTGAGCACGCGGGGGTTGTCGACAGCCGAAAGGGTGTCACCGGTTTCGGCGCGAGTCAGGCGTCCGATCGCGGCGATGTCACCGGCCACCACTGAGGTCGCGGGGCTGAGGTGTCCTCCGAAGGAGTACGACAGCGCGCCAACCTTCTCGTCTTCATCATGATCGGGGTGGCCTTCGGACTCGCCAAAGAACGAGGAGAAGTGCCCGCTCACATGCACGGGGTGATCGGCATCCAAGGTTCCGGAGAAGATCCGGACCAGGGATAGCCGCCCGACGTACGGGTCACTCGTGGTCTTGATGACCTCGGCCACCAGAGTTGCCGACGGGTCACAGGTGGCCGCCTCGGCGATCGCGCCTGCCGGGGTGAACGTCTCAGGGGAGACGTGCTCGGCTGGCGAGGGGAAGCCGGCCACGATCAAGTCGAGGAGTTGCGGCACACCCAGCAAGGTCGCCGAACACGCAGGCAGCACAGGGAAGAAGGAACCGCGGGCGACCGCGCGCTCAAGGTCTTCGACCAGGACCTCTTGGGAGATCTCCTCACCACCGACGTAGCGATCCATCAACGTCTCGTCTTCTGATTCCTCGATGACGCCTTCGATGAGTTCGCCTCGGTGTTCGGAGTCAGTGGAATCTGTCGCCAGCAGGTCGATGAGACCCTCGCCATCGGGGAGATAAAGGGGAAGCACCTTGTCGCCAAAGGTGTCCTTGGCTTGCTGAAGCACTTCGGCGAAGTCGGCGCGCTGGTGGTCTAGTTTGGTGATCGCCACAACCCGTGGCATGCCGACCTCTTCACATTCGCGCCACAACTGGCGAGTGGCCTGGTCGACGCCCTCGTTGGCGGCAATGACGAAGATCGCGCAGTCAGCGGCTCGCAGTCCGGCGCGCACCTCGCCCACGAAGTCGGCATATCCAGGGGTGTCGATCAGATTGATCTTGGTGCCCTGATGCAGCAGTGGGGCCAGCGCCAAACTCACGCTGCGTTGATGACGGTGTTCGGTCTCTTCGTAGTCGGTCACCGTGGACCCATCCGCCACGGTCCCGGCTCGGGTGATCGCGCCGGAAGTGACGAGCAACGTCTCGGCAAGGGTCGTTTTGCCTGAAGCGCTCGGCCCGACGAGGACGACATTGCGAATCCGGTCGGGCCCGGGGGCCACAAGGTCGTGAGTGGACGCTTTCTTTGCACCTTTGTCAGCCATAGCTCCAACAAACTCCCAATCGTGCTAATTGGCAAGACATTGGCTAGATGAGTTCGGTCTGGTGGCTCACACCTACCGGTCAAGCGCTCTGGCACTTAAGGTCTGCCCATGGCTCACAAAACGCCCACGCGTATCGACCGGTTCATGTTCGCGCACCAGCCTTGGTCGATCGGGGCGGTGGTGATTCCAGCGACTGCTGCGATCAAGATCGGCCGGGCCGTGAAGTCACGAGTGCGCCCCGAAACCACGACTGTGTGGTGCTCTCCGGCCGAGCACGACGCTGTTGTGCAACGGGTTGCCGAGCAAGTACGTCGCTGGGCCGCACTGCCCGCCGAAGGCCGCCCCCAGTTGCGCACTAACCGCAGCGCAACCTCGTCCTTCTCCCTTCGCCATGCCGATAAGTCCGGCGCTCAGACGGTCGACGTCGGTGGACTCCGGCACGTGATCGAACTCGACGAGAAGGCCCAGACTGTGCGCATCGAGCCACAAGCAACCGTCGGTGAGGTCACTGATGCTCTTGCGAAGCACGGGTGGATGCTGGAGGCGACCTTGGAGATGGAAGGCGCCAGTCTGGGAGGTCTGGCCTTATCTCAGGGCCTCACCACGCACTCGCATCAATGCGGTTTTGTGCACGACACCGTCACCGAGTGGGAGTTTGTCACCGGTCAAGGTGAAGTGCTGGTCGCCAATGCCGAGCAGAACTCTGATGTGTTTGTGACCGCTGGGATGAGCCAGGGATCCCTGGGCGTGCTCACGGCGCTCACGTTGCGCGTCGTACCCACGACGAAGGAAGTGCTGATCACCTACGAAACCGTCGATGATCTGGACCAACTCGCCAACGTGATGATGAAGCGAATGGCTGACCCTGACATCGACTTTGCCGAAGCAATCGCCTTCAGCGCTGAGCACTCAGTCGTGATCACGGGTGTGGGCCTCTCAGATGAGGAGGCGGCTCGTCGCGCTGCCGAGGGCACCCCGCGCAACAACCAAGGTGACTGGCGTAAGCCCTGGTACTTCACCCACGCCGAGGTGCAACCGGACGGTGCACAAGAGTTGATGCCGCTGCACGACTATCTGATGCGCCACGACCGGTCGATGTGCATGACGATGGAATACACCTTCCCTCCCGGCAACAGCGCGTTTTTCCGCAATACCCTCGGCTGGGTCAACCCACCCGAGCTGTCCTTCTTGAAGGGCATCCAGGGTCCAGCGATTCGTCAGTTGGTCATCACGGAGCAGATTTACCAAGACATCGCGGTGCCAGCCGTCAGATACGCCGAGTTGTTGCGCCACGTCGACACCGAGTTGGGCATCTACCCGCTGTTGGTTTATCCCTGCGCGTGGCGTGACCGGGGCGGGCTGCAACGTCACCCCGAAGGCGGGGCGCGCGGCACGGCCACCAGCCCGCGCGAGACTGTTTATCTCAACGTCGGCATCTATGGCCGCCCCACGAAACCGGGTGGCTCGATGATTTCGCGCGTACGACGCCTCCTGGCTCTGGCACGTTCCATGGGTGGCTACCAGCACACCTATTGCGACGTACTGCAAACGCGCGAGGAGTTCGAACAGCAACTCGACCACACGAAGCTGCGCGAAGTGCGCGAACGGATCGGTTCGCAGTTACTCCCTGAGCCCTACGACAAGGTTCGCTGCGAGTTGCCCTGGGAGGACTGGGCTTAGAGCCTCAGTCCCCCAGGGTCAGTCCACGATGGGTTGCGGGCAGTCTTAGCGATTCCAGCGTTTCGGGTTCAACATGTAGAGCCAGGGGATCATCACGAATGCCGTGGCGTACCAAATGTTGAAGAACCACCACCCGTAAATGCCGAACTCGGTGGTGGCAAAGCGGGTGTCAAAGTCGGTGCTGATGTTGATCAGGTAGCCCAACCACGCCGCCATGTAAGCCCACGTGGTGATGATGGTGAAGTGGTAGCCCCACCGCTTCATCTTTAGGAAGCCCCAGGCCGCCACGACTCTGGCGGGAAAGATCGCCAGGACGCACAACAGGCCCCACGCATTTTCGCCTGACGCCCCGGAGGCGCCGATCCACGTGGTGTTGTAACCGACGTAGTAGCCGCCGTCGACCAACCGGCCGAACCCGTTGGCGAAGTACTGCATGACGAATGTGGAGCTAGTGCCGTAGGAAAGCCCCCATCCGAGGAAATAGAAGCAGGCATCGACCAGCGCGAACACGCCAATGATCGTCACCGAAAGCGGCCGCGAACTCTCGCCTTGCTTCACCGCTTGACGAAGCTGGAAGAGGGCCAAGATCACAATCGCGAGGCCAATCGGGCTGAGCACACAGGTGCCCAGGAGCACTGCACCCACCAAGAGCAATCGATCTGCCCGTGCGGTGACGGGACCCTCAACGAACTTCGAATCCTTCTTGAGGGTTTGCGAGCCGGTGCTGACGCTATCCATTGGCCCTACCACCCAAACTTGATCAAGAAGACGGGGAGCATGGCAGCGCCTAATCCGGCGATCCCGACGCCGCAGGCGATGGCCGACCACATGAGCGTCTTGGTCAGGCCGGGCTTATAGACGAGGTAAAGGGGCTCATATTCGCCGTCGTCTTCGCTCTGGTCGGGCAGGGGGCCCAACCTCGACATGACCCAGTACCACCCGGCGACAATGGCAACCAAAACCAAGGTCGTGACCAGGAAAAGTCCGGCATCGACGAGCAGTCCGTGGCCGTGGATGTCATCTGGGTCGAAGGGGGCAACCTCCCCCCGACCGATGCCCCGACCCAACACCAAGGCCTGGAGGGTGTTGATCAAGATCCAGGTGCCAAAGAATCCTGGCCCCGACCATGCGAGCACCGTGATCGCCTTCTTACGACGGGCAAGGTGCTGATCTGAGCTGAGATCGACGTCAAGTTTGCTCACTTGTTGTCACCACCAGTCGCGGCAGATGCACCGGAGCGATACAGGTAGGCGACCTGCTTGATGATGAACGTCATGCACACGATTGGCGCAACCAGCCACGGAATGTTCATGAAGATGAACTTGAGCCAGAGACCCCAAAAGCCTTGCTCGATGTGAACGAGTCCGTCGCGCAGTTCAGCGATGTAGTAGATGCAAATGACCGTCAGCATCACCGCGAAGGAGAAGAACGAACGCCACAAGCAGCGGATCCGCATCGCATCGTCATGACGTGCCTTGCCCAGCAGCAAGAACCATTGGTAGATCAAGATGGTTCCACCGAACACTGCCATGGACTCCATGCCAAACAGGCCGCCGTCGCTGATGAGGTAGCGGGTGTCAGCGGCGCCGTAGAACCACCAGAACCAACCCCAGTGGTCATCGGCAGTCAGGTTCATGTAGCCGAGCAGGTCGCCAACTAGCCAGGTGAGTTCCCACAGCACCTGGCTCAATGCAGTGATCGGGAACCACACGATCATGAACTCATAGGCTCGTTCGAGCGTCGTACGGGTTTCGCCGGGGGCATCAATCCACGCAACCACCATCGGGACGATGATCGGGATGCAAACCAGGCCAGCGGCGATGGTGCCCGCTGGTTCCGGTGCCCACCACTGGGCGATCACCCCAACGAACGGCACGAAGCAGATGAATGCGGCAAGAACCGAAAACAAAATATAGGTCTTCTTGCGGAAAGGTGCCCATGGACGAGAAAAGTCATGACGCTCAGTCGACGTCATGACTTGGTTCTCGCTCAGCCCACGTTCATCTCCGGGCACTGTCGAAACAGACATATCTAGGTGTCGCCTCTTGATAAACGGGCATTCGGCGCGCGAATCGCAAAGCTACCTGAATCAGGCATTTCGGAGCCAGCGTTCAGCAGTGCGGTGTTTGGAGCGAGGCTCCACCCGTCGAACTGGCGGCACCCAAGTGATTTTGGTACTTTGGTACTTTGGTTTAGAGAGGAATCGGAGGGCCAATGACGAACGCAACGGCTCCAATCAAGGTAGATACGTCGACCGATGAACTGGTGTCGCACGCTGCCCACTTCATGTCCTTGTCTAAGAAGGATGTGGTCGGTGCCGCAGTGCGCGAATACATCGAGGCTCACCGCGACGAGATCAACGCGGGTATCAAGGTTGCCCTGGGCCAACTCAACGGTGGTGAAGCATCCGCCTTGACGCTGATGACCGGTCTTAGCGCAGATGACCTCGCTGACCTCGGGGGACTGCCCGACTGACGTGCACCGAAGTAGTCGGATGTGCTTCATATTCTCAAGACATGATTCGTATGTCTCATGGTGTACGCCCGACTTTGCGCACTCTTAGCGATCTGGGGAAACTCCCGCCTGACCTGAGCCACGAAGATCGCAGCCACAATGAGTCCAAGGTCGGCCCACCCGGTTTGCTGTGTCCGAAGGCCAACCAGAGCACAGCGCGCACAAGGGAAATCGCACCGACCACCATGATGAGTAATTCGCGGAACGGCATGGCGTTGTCCCACGCGGAGGGGCGGCGCTCACCCATGGTCAGGCCTTGGGGTCTCGCATAGGGGCTGCCCCGGTGGCGCCTGCTGGCTCGCCTCGTCGGCGCAGTTCGGCTTCCGATCTAGCCAACCCACCGTGTTCGAGGCCCGCGAGGGTGGTGTGGCCCTGCCAGAGCAGGGTGCCTCGGCGCCACACTTTGACACTCATCTGGCCAGTGAGATGTTCGATCGCTCCTGCGGTGTTTCGGCGCTGCGAGGGCAGCGGCACCGGCAACACGTGGGCCTGGCCCAGGGGCGCGCTTGCCTCAACTTCGATGCGATAGCCAAAGCCTCGCCCGCGCAGCGACCAGCGTTCGTCGCCGACCTCTGCGGTCACAGGGGAGACCAGTGGGTTTCCGAGACGGATCACCTCCCCATTAGGGAGGCGTACGACGAGCGCGGTGACTGTCGTCTTCAACGGCCCGGCGACCACCTCGCCACCTGCGAAGGCCACACAAGCCTCGGGATCGTCGAAGCCCTGGGCTTGGCCCCACCACCAGGAGTCGGGGAAACCCTCCTTGCCCCAGTTTTTCTCGCCGTAGATTGCTGCATCGGTGAAGGTGAACGTTTGATCGCCCAGCTGGGCGGTGCCGGTGGCGCGGCCACCCAGCAGCCAGGGGTGCCAATACTGATTGAGCGCTGGCACTGACTGGAACAGCGATGAGCCGCCCACGAACTGCCGCGGCCAGCGGGCATCGGGAGACAGAGTCGCCTGCAGTTTGGCGTCAGGGCCGAGGTCAACCCGCAACAAGCGGTCACTGCCCTCGAAGTATTGCCCGCTCGATGCGCCGAGCCCCCGAGGTGCAGCCACCGCGCCATCGGGATCGGCCAACCGCAAGAAGTCGTTGCTGGCCAACCCGATGGTTGCCCAGGGGCCATCAGGTCCTCGATTGACGCCGATGAGCGCCACAAAGACCCGAGCGGTAGCGGGGTCGGTGATGCGCCAGAAATAGCCCTCCATGGCCACGCCGTGGGCGGCTTCGAGTGACCCGAAGGGCAAGGTGGCGCCGCTAGCGCGGTACCAACTCATGCGGGGATCGCTCCGGCCGCTCGCAGGGCATCGGCGTCAAGCCTCAACTCCTGGAGCACCTCAACGGTGTGCTCGCCCAGACGGGGTGCTCGAGTTTGAGGGCCGGTGCTATGCCCTTCGAACTGCACTGGGAAGCCAGGTAGGCGTAGCCGCCCAAGATCCTCGTGATCGAAGTCGGTGACGTAGTTGTTGGCCAGCGCCTGCGGGTCGGTGA